>Ga0306926_10000266_pt1 | contig 45874 bp, 41 predicted proteins | sample flu12Cox44000178_FD_203759 | JGI IMG/M metagenome (GOLD analysis project Ga0306926, IMG submission 203759) | Lab enrichment of tropical soil microbial communities from Luquillo Experimental Forest, Puerto Rico - flux8day.12C.oxic.44.000.178 (v2)... | ecosystem: Environmental > Terrestrial >... | reverse complement strand
CGCCGTCACCGACTTCAGCTCGATGTCGATGCCCGCCTTCTGGCACGCCTGCTTGACAATTGCCTGGGTTTTCTGGCGCGGGGCGTTGATCGACGTCTGAAACACCAGCTTTAGCTTCTTGCCGTCCTTGGCGCGGATGCCGTCCGGCCCGCGCTGCCACCCGGCCTCGTCCAATACCTGGTTCGCCTTCTCGATATTGAACTCCCACCGTGTATTCTTCGAAACAAAGCGTTGTGGGTTGTTTATGAAATTGCCTGTCGCGAGCCCGGTGCGTCCGTAAATATGAGCCTCTACCGAGGCGCGGTCGATGAGCAGCGCGAGGGCCTGCCGGACAGCCCGATCGCTGAACAGCGGGTGCTTTGTCTTGGCGCTCGAGCGCTCGCCGTCGACCTCGGTCCAGGGGTCGGTGCTGTTGAGCTCAATGTGCTCGATGCTCCCCCCCGGCACGATCTCGACCCGGCCCCTGGCATTGCCGGCGTTCTCCAGTTTGACAAGGATCTCGTCCTCGACCTGCATGTTCCAGGCGTAATCGTACTCGCCGGTCTGGATTACCGCGCGCGCCGCCGACACGGCGTCGCCGCCGCCCTTCATTTCGATCGTGTCGAAATACGGGCGGTTCGGCAGATGATAGGAAGGATTGCGCTCGCCCCTGACCAGGTCACCCGGCTTGAAATCGACGAACCGATAAGGGCCGGTTCCGACCGGCTTCAGGTCCGCCGGGGCGGCCCGCGAGTTGGCGCCCTTATAAGGCTCGAACAAATGTTTGGGGATGATCATGCCGAATTGGCCGACGAAAGCATCGGCCCAGAACGGCGTCGGCTTGGTAAAGCGCACCCGCACGGTCAACGGGTCGATCTTTTCGGCCGTCACATTCTGGTAGCTGCCGATCGTCGTGGCGGCTGTGGCCGGGTCGGTGGCGTATTCCCAGTTAAATACCACGTCGTCCGCCGTGAACGGTCGGCCGTCGTGCCACGCAACGTCCCCCTTGAGCTTCCAAGTCACCGACATGCCGTCGGGTGCCACCCCGCCATTTTCGATCTCTGGAATCTCGGCGGCGAGCACCGGCACCAAATTGCCGTCGCGATCCCACGCCGCGAGCGGCTCGTAAAAAATTCGCGAGCCCTCCTGGTCCTTTGTGCCGACGGCGAAATGCGGATTGAGTAACGTCGGGGCCTGCCAGAACAGCAGCTTGAGCGCCCCGCCGCCGCCGGCCTTAGTCGGCTCGTACTCGGCTGGAGTTGCCGCGTGCGCCACGCCGAAATGGCTTAAGAGCTGGCTTGCAAAGGGCGCGGTTAGGCCAAGGCCCACCATCCTATACACAAAGGCCCGGCGCGACACGCGGCCCGCTCCCACAGCCGCGATCAGGTTCCGCAACTCTCGTTCGTTCATGGAAGTCTCCCTACGCGGCGTTGCCGGTTCTGGATCTTTTCGAAATCGCGGGAACCGCGGCTCGATTAGTGCCACACGTTAGCACCAAACGGACGCCTGAGCCATTCGCAGGGTGTTCTCTTTTTGCAGTCGTTGTACACGACTCCGGGTCACTTGCACTTGCCGTGCGCGGCGAATCGGCCGATGATCGCATTGTGCCTGTAGCGCGTCGGTCGCGCGCCGGGGGCTGCACCGACCGTTTCAAAAAAAGGAGCGCACCTATGCTGACACGCGAAGACAACGAACTGGTGACGAGGACCGGGCCTGGAACTCCGATGGGTGACGTGTTGCGGCGATACTGGATCCCGGCGTTTCTCGCACGCGAATTGCCCGAGCCCGAGTGCCCGCCGGTGCGTGTCCGGCTGCTCGGCGAGCGCCTCGTTGGTTTTCGCGACAGCCAGGGCCGCATCGGCCTCGTCGATGAATTCTGCCCGCATCGGCGCGCCTCGCTGTGGTTCGGGCGCAACGAAGAGTCGGGCCTACGCTGCGTCTATCATGGCTGGAAGTTCGACGTCGACGGCAACTGCGTCGATCAGATGAACGAGCCCGAGCAGTTCTGCCACAAGATCCACCTGACGGCCTATCCGACGACCGAGATGGGCGGGGTGATCTGGGCCTATATGGGACCGCGCGAGCGGATGCCGGCGCCGCCGGCTTTCGAATGGACGCAGGTGCCGGAAAGCCACCGTCATTGCTCGAAGGTATGGGAGGAGTGCAACTGGCTACAGGCGCTCGAAGGGGGCATCGACACCTCGCACGCGCCGATTCTGCATCGCACGATCACGCCGAACACATCGCGCCCAGGCGTTCCAGTGCAGGGACCGTTTGTTCGCGGAAAGGCGCCGATCCTGGAGGTCGACGTCACCGATTACGGCTACCGGTATGTCGGGATACGCCCGCTCGACGAAGACAAGACCTATGTGCGCTCCTATCATTTCGTCATGCCGTTCACGCAGATCCGGCCGCAGCAGATCGGGCGCGGCAGCGGGGGCGACCGGACGAACATCGCTGGGCACATCTGGGTCCCGATCGACGACGAGAACTGCATGGTGTGGAACTGGATGTACAGCTTTGGGGAGCAGGGGCTGAACGACGAAGACCGCATGGAGCGCGGCAACGGTAACGGCCCCGATTATGTCGAGCAGTCCGGCGAGTTCCGCTCGTTCCGCAACAAGCGGAACGACTGGATGATCGATCGTCAAGTCCAGAAGACCGAGACCTTTACCGGCATCGACGGCGTCAATACCCAGGATCGCGCGGTACAAGAGGGCATGGGACCGATCGTCGATCGGTCGCAGGAGCATCTCGGCCCGGCCGATCGAGCGATCATTGCAGCACGGCGCCTGCTGCTCGACGCCGTCACGACGGTGCAGGCGGGCGGCAACCCGCCGGGTGTGGATACCAGCTACTACTCCGCCCGGGCGATCGAGAAGATCTTCCCCCGCAACGACACCTGGCGCCAGACCGTGCTCCCCGAGATGTATGCGGAGAAGCTCCCGGTCGCGGCGAAATAACGCAGAGCCGCTTAAGCCCGCCGATCCGCCCTAGCCTCCCTCCGCTCGCAGGGGAGGCAACGGGTGCGGGCGCCGCTGGCGCTCCGCGTGCGTCATAGCCAAAAGGCGAGCGACACCAGCACGAAGACGACAGCGAGAAACAGGGTCGCCAGTGCGGGGACAGCGCATAGGATTGGAACATCATATAGACTGGCCGTGCATAAGGCGGCAGTGCGGTAACCTCGACGCCGTCGATCAAATATGGCCGTGTTCGGGGTCTCGGACCCGGCAATCATCCGCAACAATGTCGTCTTGCCGCAGCCCGACGGCCCAAGCAGCGCAAACCGCGTGCCGCGCTCGACGGTCAACGACACGTCGTCAACCGCGATGACCGCACCGAAACTCTTGCGCACCTCCACAATTTCGAGCAGCGCTATCCCCGCGGTCAGCAGCCCGACTTGAGCCATGTCCAGGCGCGTGCCCGCTCGTGGTCCGGCGGTGCCGGAAGTTCGACATAAAACCGGCGGCGTACATCCTCCGGCGGATAGACCGCGGGACCGTCGCGGCTCGGATCTGACCAGCGCCGTGGCCGTCAAATTCGGGTTCGGTAGGAGACCGCGTTAGTGATGTCGGCGATCACCGCGGGACGCAACAGGTAGTCGAGAAAACGGATCGCAATTCTCCGGGTGCGGAGCATCGACGGGTATCCCGAGCATGTCGACCGACATCATCGCCCCTTCCTTCGGGACGCGGAAGCCGATCGCCACTTCGTTGCGGGCCTCGTGCGCCCGGTTGCGCGCCTGCACGACGTCACCCGAATAGCCGAGGGCAACGCACAAATCGCCGTGGGCAAGATCGTTGACGTATTGCGACGAGTGGAACTTGCGGATGTAGGAGCGGATCTTTTCGAGCGCCGCGAAGGCCTTGTCGAGGTGACCGAGGTCGCGGCTCTTCGGGTCGAGCCCGGGATAGGCAAGTGCTGCCGGAAAGACCTCCTGCGGGGTGTCGATAAGCAAGATCCCGCATGAGGCGAGCTTCGTCGCGACTGCCGGATCAAAGATCAGCGCCAGACGCTCCACCGGTGCGGCGTCATCCAATGCAGCACGCAGCTGCGCCTCATTGTAGCCGATCCCGGTGTCGCTTCACAGATAGGGCACGCCAGGGCATTCCCCGGGTCGGCCGCGGCGACCAATTCGAGGATGCGCGGATCGCGGTTCTTCCAATTCGGCACTTTGGCCTTGTCGAGTGTTCCATAGACCCCGGCCGAGATCTGCCGCGCCATGAACGGGCTCGCCGATGGGACGACAATGTCATAGCCCGATCGGCCAGCGAGCAGCTTCGCCTCCAGCACCTCGTTCGCGTCATATACATCGTAGGTGACCTTGATACCGGTCTCGTTCTCGAATATCGGGATCGTGCCCGGTGCAATGTAATCCGACCAGTTGTAGACGTTGAGGGGAGGTTCCTCGGCGGCTGCTGCGCCGGCGCTTGGCACGCAGCAAGAACCAGGACCCTGACCGATAGCAACTCCATATGGCCAGCCATACAACAGCCGCGCCACACCTTGTCAACGGCTGCCTTCCCGGCATGCACAGGCCCGTACGGTCGCGAAAAAATCCTGTCGAGGGGCGTAAGGCTGCTATCGTGAAGAGACAACAAGCCACGACCGAGATCGACCGCATGCCCGGTTCTCACGACGCCCCGCCCGTGACCCTCGATCGTGCTCTCGACGTCGGCCCCGACGACTGGCAGGGCCCGGCATTTTATCAGCTGCTGACGGCGTTGGTGGTGCCGCGGCCGATCGGCTGGATCTCGACCATTTCGCAGAGCGGGGTGCGCAACCTGGCGCCCTATTCGTACTTCAATCTGATGGGAAGCGATCCCGCCTATGTCGCGTTCGGCTCGACCGGCGTCAAGGACAGCCTGACAAACCTCCGTGAGGTGCCGGAGTTCGTCGCGAACATCGTCACCATGCACGTGCTGGAGAGGATGAACTTCACCTCGGGGGACTTCCCGCGCGACGAGGACGAGTTCGGCTGGGCCGGACTGACGCCGGTACGGGCGGCGAAGGTGCGGCCGTTCCGTGTCGGTGAGGCCAAGGCACACCTCGAATGCGAGGTCGCGCACATCGTGACCGACCGCAACACCAACATCGTGCTCGGCCGCGTCGTGCACGCGCATGTTGATAGGTCGGTGTGGAGGAACGGGCGCGTCGATCCGCAGTTGCTCGATCCGGTGTGCCGGCTGTCGGGCTCCGGTTATGCGACGCTCGGCGCACTCGTCAACGTACAGCGTCCGCAGTGGGTGAACATCGAGGGCACACGCGGGCAGGAGGCGATGCCGCGCACCGAGAAACGCGGATCGCGCGCGTAGCGAAGTGACAGTCTTTCATCTGCTGCGGCATGGCGAGCCGACGGTCTTCGGCAGGATCAACGGGCGATTGCCCGGGGTCGGACTTTCCGCCAAAGGCCGCGTCGAAATCGCCGCGGTGGCGAGCCGTCTCGCCGGGGAAAAGATCGACGCAATCTATGCGAGCCCGCTGCAGCGCACGCGCGAGACCGCCGAGATCCTCTCCGACCGGCTGGCCCTGCCGGTGCAATACCGTGACGATGTGATCGAGCTAGATTTCGGCGAATGGACGGGATTGACGGCCGACCAGATCCGCAAGGACGAACGCTGGCAGATGTGGAGCAACTGTCGCAGCATCGCCGCCATTCCCGGTGGCGAGAGCTGGCGGCAAGTCCAGGACCGGGTGGTCCATGCCCTGTTCGACCTGCGGCGGCTCCATCCCGAGGACAGCGTCGTCGTCGTAAGTCATGGCGATGTCATTCGTGCCGGGCTGCTTTTCGCGCTCGGCATGCCGCTCGATTTTCACTCCAGGCTCGAGATCGGGCTGGCCTCGCTGAGCACGATACGCCTCGACGGTTCGGGGATTCGCGTGCTCGCCTTCAACGATCGGCCGCGGCAGACCTGAGGCTCGCGAGTGCCGTTTCGGCCGAAGCGATGCCGCTTAGCCAAGCGCCATGCGCGGTCGAGAAGAAGTTCGGCGAGCAGGCTTCGCCGGCAAAAAACAAACGGTCGTCGACTGGCGCGGCGAGCGCTGCGCGGTCATCGGCATGGCCCGGCAGCGCGTAGGAATAGGAGCCGCGCGACCACGGATCCTGCTGCCAGGCGGTCGAAGCGAGCGGCGCCATCCGTTTGCGGACCTCGCCGCCGAGGAGCCGGGTGAGCTCGCCCGCAGCGAAATCAAACATCGCCGCCTGCCCTTCCCGCTCGAGCGCCGCCGCAAAACGCCCGCCGCAAAAGCAATAGATGGCTGGCCGGTCGAGCGGCCGCACCTGGTAGCTCATTGTCTCGCGCGAGGTCGTCGAGCCGACCAAATAGATGTCGTGCTCGATCCCAGCTAGCGGACCATCGAGAGAAATAAAGAGCTTGTCGTCGACGCCGAGCGGCAGCCCGGCCGCCGCAGCGAGCTTGTCGAGGAGCGGCGGGTCGAAGCGAATGACTTCTTGGGTGATAATCGAGGTTGGGACCGTGACGATCACCTGCGCCGCGGTCACGGTGCCGCGCGCGGTTTCGAGGCGAATTGCCCGGCCGCGATGATCGACCCGCGACACCGCCGCCTCGCACGCCACCGGCAGCCCGGTGGCGAGTGCTTTAAAGAGGCTCCCGTACCCCTCGCCCAGCCGCCAGTTGGTCTCGCTGTCCTCGTAGCGGACATAATCCTTGATCGAGACCCGGTCGAGCTCGGCGCCGTTCGCCCAGCTGCTGGTGGCTTCGAGCAACTCGTTCCACCGCCCGCCCGGCTCAAGGACCACGGCGAGCGAACCGTCCTCTGCCTCCGTCGCGGCGCGGCGGCGCGCCAGTCTTTGCGCCTTGCGGAGCGCGATCCATTCCTCCTCGGCCTCGATTGTCTCGCCGCTGCGGCTCAGCCGTGTCGTCCACTCCGGCGGCCGGCGATGGACCGAGAAGCCGAGGCTCTGGGCGATCGGCGCGAGCGGGTTGCGATCGGCCGAGTGCAGCCACTCGGCGCCGCGATCGAGCGGAAACCCGGCGGGCGCGATTGTGTGGACGCGCCCGCCGACCCGGTCGCGCGCCTCAAGCACCACCAGCGAGGCCATGCCCGCTTGGCGCAGGCACCGAGCGGCGCCGATCCCGGCGGCGCCGGCGCCGATCACCGCGACATCGACCTCGGATGGAAGACCCGTCATCTCCGCCCTCGCCGCCGTTCATAACCCGGGCTACGATAACGCATCTGCCGTTTGCCGAGGCTCGCCATGCACCTCACCGATTTCAAGGTTCTCACCTTCGATTGCTATGGCACTCTGATCGACTGGGAAACCGGCATCCTCGAGGCGCTGCGGCCGCTCCTTCGAAAAGACCCTGTCGAGCGCTCGCGAGACGATGTGCTGGCGAGCTTTGCCCGGCACGAGACCGCGCAGGAAGCCGAGACGCCGGACATGATCTATTCGGAGCTTCTCGGCCAAGTCCACCGCCGGCTCGCCGAGGAATGGGGGGTTCCGGCGAGCGCGGCGGACCACCGCGCCTTCGGCGGCTCGGTTGGCGATTGGCCGGCTTTCTCTGATGCGGCGGCGTCGCTCTCCTATCTCAAAAAGTTCCACAAACTGGTCATCCTGTCGAATGTCGACCGCAAGAGTTTCGCGGAGAGCCGCAAGCGGCTCGGCGTCGCCTTCGACGCGGTGTACACCGCCGAGGGCATCGGCTCATACAAGCCCGACCTCGGGAACTTCCGCTACTTGATCGGTGTGGTAAAGCGGTCGGGGTATGCCGAGCGCGACATCCTACACATAGCGCAGAGCCTTTTTCACGATCACTCACCGGCCAATGCCGTTGGCCTGCGCTCCGCCTGGATCGATCGGCGGAGGGACGCAGCCGGATCCGGCGCGACACCGCCGCCGCCCGAAGGCGTTCGCTATGATTTCCGTTTTCCCGGCATGGCCGAATTGGTCGAAGCCCACCGCGACGAGCGGCGCAGCTGACACTCCCGATCACCGGAAAACGGTGTGACGTTCCTCCGGCGTGAGAGCGGCGATCTCACTGACGAGCTTGTTGGTCATCGCATCGGCGAAGGACCGGAAATCCTCGACGATGCGAAGAAAGGCTCCCGGACCGCCGATCACATTCTGGCGGTACCACTCGGGCAGACCGCCCGGCGGCTGGGTGTGGAAGGCGTAGCCCGGGTTCGGCTTGTCGTTGACGATCGCGAGCCCGTTGATCGTCACCCCTTCGGCCAGCGCCTGATCGCGCGCTTCGGTCACCGGTCGGCCCGAATTGTTGGTGCCGTCACCGGAGATATCGATGATGCGGCGGTTGCTGTGCTGCGGCGCAGCGCCAAAGCGCGCCATCGCGAAGTCGATAGCGCCGCTGATCGAGGTCCGGCCGATGAATGAGCGCGGCGCGGCGAGAATTGCCGCCGAGAGTCCACCCGCATCCTCGTCGTCGTGGATCACCGTCCAGTCGGCGACGACCATCTGCTCCCCCGCCCCGGACCATTCGACAAAGCAAACAGCAATCGTGCCATTGGTGCCGCCGCGGATCGCCGCGAGGACGCGCGGATCGGACAATGCCGCAGCGTAGCCCTTGCGCTGCAGCTCGAACTCGCCGTCGTCGATGCTGCGCGAGACGTCGGCGGCGAGAATGAGCAGGAGATCGGTATTCTGAGCGCGCGCCCCTCCGCTGACCGCCAACAGAGCAGAAAACATCAACGCGACGAAGGCGCATCTCATCGGGTTTCCCCTGTCAGGCATAGGGCCGAGGATAGGCCGATGCTCGCCACCGCGGAAGGGTGTCGCGAAGCGTCGATCGCACGCCCATATCTTCGGCAGAGAGAGATCGCCAATGCGCATCGCCCAGACCCGATTGTCGATCGCGACTGCACCCCGCGAGATCAAGGAGATCACCGCCGAGGTCGCGCGCTGGGTCGAGCATCAGCCCATCGCGATCGGCCTTCTTACGGTCTACCTCCCGCACACTTCGGCTTCGCTGTTGATCCAGGAAAACGCGTCACCCGATGTGTTGCGCGATCTCGACACGTTTTTGCGCCGCCTCGTGCCGGAGGATGTCGCCCTCTATCGGCACAACGACGAGGGACCCGACGACATGCCGGCCCACATCAAGAGTGCCTTGACCCAGACACAGCTGACCATCCCGGTGACCGACGGGCGCATCCAGCTCGGCGTTTGGCAAGGGATCCTTCTGCTCGAGCATCGCGCCTCGCCGCACACCCGCTCGCTCGTCCTAACGCTCGTCGGCGAGGACCACGACCACCCACCCGCCGACGCGCGTTTGCGGCACGCCTGACGGTCCCGGCGCCGCGCCCTTTCCCGGTTCTTGCGGGAAAAACCGGGTAAAAAAACCGATTCCCCCTGCCATATCGCTCGCGTAATCGCCAAAAACCAATTTTTCCATAGAGTTAAGAGACACTTCCTGGTTCTCCGGAACCGGGAATTCATCGCCGCCGAACCGGGAACCGAATCGGCTAACCGGGAAATAACCGGGAATTGACGCCACGATCCCCGGTACCCTCTGATTTATGCTGCCGCTGATGATACGCTGCGATTTCGATGCCAATATGGCGGAGTACATGGCGGGAACGGGCACCGTGAAAGGCCGGCGGGTCGAGCGCAGACTGGCGGCGATCCTTGCGGCCGATGTCGTGGGCTACAGCCGGCTGATGGGCGCGGACGAGGAAGGCACCCTCGCGCGGCTCAAGGCCCATCGCCAGGAGCTGATCGACACAAAGATCGCCGAGCACCATGGCCGGATCGTCAAGACCACCGGCGACGGCCTCTTGATCGAGTTCCCGAGCGTGGTCGAGGCGGTCTCCTGCGCGCTCGCCGTGCAGCGGGCGATGTTCAAGCGCAATGCCGCGACACCGGAAGAGAAGCGGATCATCCTTCGGGTTGGCGTCAACCTCGGTGACATCATCGTCGAGGACGGCGACATCCACGGCGACGGCGTGAATATCGCGGCACGGCTCGAAAGCATCGCCGAGCCCGGCGGCATCTGCATCTCGGAAGATGCTTTCCGCCAAGTGAGCGGCAAAGTCGACGCCGAGTTTGCCGATACCGGTGAGCAGAGCCTCAAAAACATCGCCCGGCCAGTACGCGTCTACCGCGTCCTTCTGCGACGACCGGCGGAGCCGGCGCTCGCGGCCCTGCCGCTGCCCGACAAGCCGTCGATCGCGGTGCTGCCGTTCCAAAACATGAGCGGCGACCCGGAACAGGAGTTTTTCTCGGACGGCATGACCGAGGACATCATCACCGCGCTGTCGAAGGTCCGGTGGTTCTTTGTCATCGCGCGCAACAGCAGCTTCACCTACAAGGGCCGTGCGGTCGACATAAAGCAGGTCGGCCGTGAGCTCGGCGTGCACTATGTCCTCGAAGGTAGCGTGCGTAGAGCCAGCAACCGTCTGCGAATTACCGCGCAGCTGGTCGAGGCCGCGACCGGAACCCACGTCTGGCCGAGCGCTACGACCGCGAGCTTGCCGACATCTTCGTGCTCCAGGACGAAATCACCGAGCGGGTGGTAGCGGCGATCGAGCCGGAACTCTACGCGGCCGAGCACTTCCGCAGCCAGCGCAAGCCACCCGAAAATCTCGACGCCTGGGAGTGCGTGATCCGCGCCCTTTCGCATCTCGGCGAGGTCACCCGCGCCGGGATGGCGGAAGCCGAGGCGCTGTGCCGGCGCGCTATCGCGATCGCCCCCGCCTATGGCCAAGCCCATTGCATGCTCGCCCGGGTATTGCTGCGCCGCACGCAATTCTCGGGACAAGTAGAGACCCTCCTTCTGGAGGCGATGGCGGAGGCGCGGACAGCACTCGGTCTCGACGACCGTGACCCGTGGGCACATCTGGCGCACGGCGTCGCGCTGTTTCGCGTGCGGCGCTACGGCGAGGCAGAGCGAGCACTCCGCCGGGCGTTGGAGTTCAACCCGAACCTGGCGTTAGCTCATGCCTATCTCGCTTGGCCGCTGGCGGTCCGAGGCGCCCATGAGGAAGCGCTAAAGAGCGCCGAGCACGCCCTGAGATTAAGCCCGAACGATCCGCTGGTCGGTGCTCAAGGCTCGTATTCGATCGCGATCGCCCACTTCGCCGCCGGCCGCTATCTCGATTGTGTAGCCTCGGCACGCGAGACGACCGAGAGATACCCGGAATACATCCCGGGTCACTACACGCTCGCCGCCGCAGCGGACGCTGAGCGGGGATGTGCAGACGGCAGCAAAGTCACTTTCCGCCCTGCTCCGCCTCCGACCAGATTGCTCGGTGGCCTGGATGAGCGAGGCTATCCCGTGGCCTGCAGAGATCGGCGAGCGCTTGGCAGAGGGTTGGCGCGTAGCAGGGATGCCGGAGGAATGATCGGCGGACGGAAGAAGGCCGAGGGCTAGTACTGAGGAGGGGATCATGGCTGGCAAAACCGCGGCATTGCGCAGGCTGCTTGCCGAGGAGGCGTTCATCCACCTGCCTGTCGCCTATGATGCGCTCGGCGGCCGGCTGATCGAGCAGACGGGGTTCAAAGCCGCCTATGTCGGCGGGTTCGTCACCGGCGGCTCGCGCTGCACCTCCGAGCCGCTTTTGACGTTGGACGAGCAAGTCCGGGTGGCGGGCGATGTCGCCAAGGCGGTCGGCATCCCGGTGCTCGCGGATGCCGGCGCCGGTTTTGGCGAGCCGTTGCACACGATGCGCACCGTGCGCGAGTTCATCTATGCGGGCATCGCCGGTATTCATGTCGAGGACCAGCTGTTTCCCAAGCGGGCGCATTACCACAAATACGTCGCGCACGTGATCCCGCGAAAGGAGTTCGCCGACAAGATCCGGCTCGCCTGCTGCCAGCGCGATCGGACCGACAAGGACTTCGTGATCATTGCACGGAGCGATTCGGGCCGCTTCGAGGGGCTCGACGAAGCCGTCGGCCGGGTGAACGGCGGCCGAGCACGGCGCCGACATGGGGATGATCTTCCCGCGCGACCTCGCCGAACTCCAGCAGGCGCCGAAATTGGCTAAGATCCCGCTGGTCTATTTCGTCAGCCGCGGAAACCGCGATAACCGTCCGGTCGCGAGTGCGGCCCGGCTCGCCGATATGGGTTACAAGGTGGCACTCGACGCGCTGCTCCATCTATTGGTCGCCTTTCATTTCAACAAGCGCGCGCTCGAGGAGCTGAAGGCGACCGGGGACTTTACCGGCCTCAGCCCGCACGAATGCGTCACCGCGCGGCACGACATCGAGAGCCTGGTGGGCCTCGACGAGTTCTACGCGATCGAAGAAGAGACCGTCGAAGACAAGAAATGGGGCGAGCGGCAGACGGGCGGAAATGGCCGCTCCCGCGACCCTCTCAGCCCGCGGCTGGTGCGACCAGCCCTTCCTGCTCGAGCGTGTTGGCCCAGTCGGATACCGTGGTTCGGTGCAGTACGCGGCGCTGCGTCTCGTCATACGGGCGGCCGCGATGCATCGTGCAGCGATTGTCCCACATCACGAGGTCGCCGACGGTCCAGCGGCGCCGGTAGACGAATTGCGGCTGGGTCGCAAACGCGATCAATTCCTCGATCAGCGCCCTCCCCTCCTCTACCGGCCAGCCGATGACGTGCGAGGCGTGCGAGGCGAGATAAAGGCTGGTGCGGCCCGAATAGCGGTGGTGGCGGACCAAAACCTGCGGCACCGGCGGCAATTGTTTGAAGATCTCGTCGTTGAAATCGGCAAAGCCGATCTGGCTGCGCGAGCGGAAGATGCTGTGCTCGACGACGAGCCCGTCCAGCTCGTGCCGTCTCGCCGCGGGCAGAGCGTCCCAGGCCGCCCGCAGATCGGCGAATTCGGTTTCGCCGCCGCCCATCAGACCAGGGGATGGAAGCTCGCGTGCCGATAATAGCGAGCACTTCGCCAGGACGCGCTTGAACGAGCTGTCGGTGTGCCAGAGCTGGTTGCCGATGTTGAACAGGTTGCGGCGGTCGTCCCGCGCCAGTACCCGCCCTTCGGCATCGAGGTTGGAAATATCGGCGACGTCGGGGCGGAGCCGCATCTTTGTGCCGGCATAGTTCGGATTGACCTCGAGCGGCCCGAACAGCCGGCTGAACTCCAGCTGCTGCTCGTCGGTCACCGGCTGCTCCGGAAAGACGAGGATGCCGTGACGGTTGAACGCCGCGTCGATCTCGGCAAAGACTTGCGGTCCCACCGGGCGGGTCAGATCGACGCCGCGCAGCTCGGCGCCAAGGGTGGGATGAAGCGGGGCGAGCTCGATCGCCATGGGGCTGCTCCGGCAAAGCACCTGCCTGTAATATGAGCCACGATGTAGAAACGATCAATTCAGAGCCGATGCCCGACCCGAACATCAGAGCGATCGCCGACTGGCTGATTGACGGCGCGCGGTCGGCGCCGCTGCCGCAACAAGTACTGTCCCAATTGTGCGACCGGCTCGTCGCTTGCGGTATTCCGCTGTGGCGGGTCGCAGTGTTTGTGAACACCCTGCATCCGCAAATTATTGGTCGCAGATTCATATGGCGCCCCGGCGCCGATGTCGAAATCGCGGAAGGGCGGTTCGGCCTGTTCGACACGGCGGAATTCCGGGAAAACCCCGTCGCCCGCGTCTACGCGACCCGCACTGCGATCCGCCGCCGGCTCGCCGACCCTGGTTGCGTGATGGACTTCCCGATTCTGCAGGAGCTCCGCGCCGATGGGGTGACCGATTATTTGGCGTTGCCCCTGTTCTTCACCGATGATTCCATTCACCTGGTCACTTGCACGACCCGGCAACCCGGCGGTTTTACCGATGCACAGATCGCCGGTATCGAAGCAATTATGACTCCGCTAGCCCGGGTCGCCGAGATTCGGGCATGGCGGCGGAACGCGAGCACTCTGCTCGATACCTATGTCGGGCATGACGCCGGTGAGCGCATCCTCGCGGGGCGGATCCACCGCGGCGACATCGAGGAGATCCATGCCGCCATCTGGCTGTCGGACATGCGCGGGTTCACGGCACTCTCCGACCGCCAGCCGCCACGGGTGCTGATCGACCTTCTCAACCGCTATTTCGATTGTCAGGTACCGGTGATCCTCGACCATGGCGCCGAGGTGCTGAAATTCATGGGCGACGGGCTCTTGGCGATTTTTACGATCGCCAGCGACGAGGCCGAGGTGTGCAAGTGTGCACTCGCGGCCGCACGTCAGGCGCAGACAAATATCGCCGAACTTTCGCGCTCGGCCATGCCGGGGTTGCGCTTCGGCTTGGCGTTGCACATTGGCGATGTTCTCTATGGCAATATCGGCAGCGGCAATCGGCTTGATTTCACCTGCATTGGTCCTGCCGTCAATTTTGCCGCGCGCATCGAAAAGCTGGCCGGCGAGTTGGGGCGCGGGATCCTGGCCTCCGGCGAATTCGCGCAGCACTGCCCCGGTGAATTCACTGCGCTTGGCGAATTTACCCTTCCCGGCTTCAGCGCGGCGCAGGCGGTGTTCGGACTCGAAGACGAGATGCCGGTCCGTTAAATGGTAGCGCGGTCCCTCAGCGTCGGTCTTCGATCTTGCGCTCGGAACTCGCTCGCAGCCGATACGACACCGCACCATAAGTCGCGACCGCGTAGGGCACGATGAAGGTCAGGATCAGCTTGGTCAGGTCCAGCCGAGCCCCCGCTACGAGAGCGTCGCCCTGATTGATCAGATTGAGAATGGTTCCGACAATCAGCGCGACGACGAGCGAGCGCTGTGGCACGCCGTCAGATATGCAACAGAGCCAGATCCGCGACCACTGCCCCATGCGCCTCACCTTTCGTGTGCAGCGCGCTCACTTTCGCATGAGCCCGTGGCAGAATAACCCGGTCTTGAGGCCGTTGGCGCCTCGAGGAGAGTCGATGCCGGAATAGGAGGAAAACGAGATGAGCGCCGTCATCCGACCGTTGACCGAGGGCGACCTGGCGGCCGCCCGACGCATCTGCTGCACCGCCTTCGGGACATTTTGGGCGCGCCGGAGCCGGAGAATTTCTAGGCCGACCGCGATCATGTCTATGGCCGCTTCGGGGCGGAGCACGTTGCCAGCTTCGCCGGTGAACTAGACGGCGAATTGGTCGGCTCCAATTTCGTGACCCATGGGGCAACGCCGGGTTCTTCGGACCGCTGACAGTGCGCCCCGACCTACAGGTGCAGGGCATCGCGAAACAACTCGTCGAAGCCGTCAGCACACAGCTGAACGAATGGGGCGTGCGCCACGCCGGGCTCTTCACCTTCCCGCACAGCGCCCCTGCATCTGGGACTTTATCAAAAATTCAGCTTTCATGCCCGCTTTCTGACCGCGATCATGATAGCTCCGACGCGGCCCACCCCCACCCTTTCCTCCGCCGCTCGCGGCGGAGGAAAGGGTGGGGGGCGCTGGTCGCGCTATTCCGAGTTGGCCGAGGCTGACCGGCGACCGGTCGAGGCCGCCTGCCGCGAGGTGACCGAGGCGCTTTACGAGGGGCTCGATCTCGGCGCCGAGATCCGCACCGTCGCGGCGCGCGGTCTCGGCGACACTCTTCTGCTGTGGGCTGGTACGAGCCGCCTTGCCGGTTTCGCGGTCTGCCATGGGGGCCGGCGAGCGAGGCCGGCGAAGGCTGGTGTTTCGTCAAATTTGGCGCGGTGCCGCCGGGGCCCACGGCCGAGGGCGATTTCGCCGGGATCCTCGATGCTTGTGCCGCGCTCACCGTCGAGATCGGCATGCCAAACCTGCTGGCGGGGGTCAACCTCGCCCGCGAGAAGGCGTATCGACATATGGTGTCGCGCGGCTTCCACACCGAGATCCGGGGCGTCACGATGCACCGGCCGAACGATTGGGGCTACAGCCGGCCGGGCTCTATGTCCTCGACGACTGGCGTTCTGGCAGCGACGACCCGCTTCGGTCGCGGCGGTTCGGCCGGTTGAGGTGCGAGACCAATGGCAGACCCATATAGATCGCCGAACAAGGATCGGATAACCGGACGAAGCTGATGACGACCAACGCTCTACCCCCGCCTACTGCTTTCGCCGAGGCCGAGAGCCCCGCTGGGCAGCCGCATACACACGCGGCGGTGGAAGACGCCGTGCTGTTCCGCGTCAGCGACGAGCCGGTGATGTCGCGGCTCGGGTTTCTGCACGCCGCCGATTGAGCGACAGCACAACGGGATCGGCCACTCGCCGACAGCGGCGCCAGGCGTCGCTTGATGTTTTGAGCTGATCATTTAAGGTTAAGGGCGATCTCGGCTCGTCGCGAGTGATGGGGGGAACCGATGGCAGCATGCCTTATCATGGCATCGCGCGTTCTTTTATCGATTGGCCTGATCTTATCGACAGACTGGATCGCAGAAGAGGCGCGCGCGCAGGCCGTGGTCGACGAGGCGCGGCAAGCGGGACGCGCCGCCCAGACCTTCCCGGCGGCCGACGAGGATTACTTCAAGAACATGGACGGCGGAGTCACGCTGACCGCCGACGAGGTCAAGGGCCGCAACATGTGGCTGGTGTGGACCGGCGGCAACGACCCTCTATGGGACAAGCTGACCAACCTGACCTACGGCGTGTTCGATCTGTTGAAGATCCTGTCCTCCTATCCGGGGCTCAAATACAGCCGCGACAACCGGTGGAACTATCTCGGTCTGGTCAACGAGCCGTGCTTCACAAAGCCGACCGGCCCCGATCCGCAGCGCTACGGGCTGTGGCTCGACGTGCGCGATCCGAGCTGCCCGGCCGATCCGTTCGCCAACGAGCAGAAGTATCCGGGGGTCGCGGTCGGCGCCCGCGGCAAGAACATTCCGCTCGGGTCCTATTACGGATATCCGACTGGGATCCTCGGGCTGCGGCTCTTCCCCAACCCCGCCTTCGATCAAGCGGCCGCGGCCCGATGGAATGCCGAACGCTTTTACAACGACCCGAGCTATTACTTGTCGAAGGATCTGGTCCGGCCGTACCGGGTCGGGATGTCCTGCGGGTTTTGTCACGTTGGACCGAACCCGGAAAAACCGCCGGCGAACCCCGAAGCTCCGCAATGGGAGAACCTCAGCTCCACCGTCGGGGCGCAGTATTTTTGGGTCGACCGCATTTTTGCGTGGAATGCCGATCAGTCGAATTTTCTGTTCCAGGTGCTCCATACCGCCCGTCCGGGCTCGTTGGACACCTCGCTGGTTTCGAGCGACAACATCAACAACCCGCGCACGATGAACGCCGTCTACAATCTCTGGCCGCGGTTGGAAGCGGCCAAACGCTTCGGGCGGGAGACCTTGGGTCCGGACAATCTGGCGAACAAGCAGTTCAACGATTTCGTCAGCCAGGGACCGCTGACCCAGTTCTTTCAGCCGCCGAATACAGTGTGGACCCCGCATGTGCTGAAAGACGGTGCCGATTCGGTCGGCGCGCTCGGCGCACTGAACCGCGTCTATGTGAATATCGGTCTATTCAGCGAAGAGTGGCTGCGCCATTTCAACCCGATCGTCGGCGGCAAGCCCATCACCCCCTTCGCGATCACGACGGCGCGCAAGAACTCGTCCTACTGGCAGGCGACCGAAACGCAGACCCCCGATATGGCGCTGTTTCTGGTCAAGGCGTCTTATCCGCACAAACTGAGCAATGCTCCAGGCGGTGCGGCCTACCTTAATGACCCGCCAGACACCGTCCAACAGGGCAAGCTGGTCTTTGCCGACAATTGCGCGGCTTGTCATTCCAGCAAAGCGCCGGAGAGACCGGCCGGCGCCGACCCGGCCGCCTGCATCGGTCCGAACTATCTCAACTGCTTCAGCAAATATTGGGCATGGATCCAAACCGACGCGTTCCACCAGCAGATGCGGCAAATCGTCATGGCCGACGATTTTCTCGACGGCAATTTCCTGTCGAATGACGGCCGTGTGCCGGTGACCCTGCTGCAAACCAACGCCTGCAGCCCGTTGGCCACGAATGCCATAGGCGGGAACATCTGGGACAACTTTTCTTCCGCCTCCTACAAACAGCTTCCTCCGGTCGGCGCGATAACAGTCTACGATCCGTTTACCGGTCAGCCGCGGCAGTATCAGATGCCGGCCGGCGGGCGCGGCTACACGCGTGTGCCATCGCTGATCAGCCTGTGGTCGACGGCACCCTTCCTGTTGAACAACAGCGTCGGCCGGTTCGACCCGAGCCCCTCGGTTGAGGCGCGCATGGGGGTCTTTCAGGACTCGATCACCAAGATGCTGTGGCCGGAGAAGCGCGATAAGGATGCCGTGCTCGGCGCCAAGATTCCGGGCGTGATCGACCGGACGACTGCGACGAGTTGGCTGCGGGTTCCAACTGGCTACCTGCCCGACGTGATCAAGTCCTCGCGGGAGGTACTTAATTGGCTCGTTCCGGTCTTCGACCAGAAGGAGCTCGAAATTGGCCCGATTCCGAAAGACACGCCCGTCGATCTGCTGGCAAATTTCGATCCCTTGCCGCCGACCACGAGCCTGCGCGAGCGTCTGGCGCATGATCGAGCGGTGGTCAAAGTCGTAGCACAGCTGCTTCATGATCTTAAGGCATTGCCGCAAGGCGCCAGCGACGAGCAGGCGCGGCAGGTGTTCGCCAACCTTGGAGAGCAACTCTTCGCCCTCAGCAAATGCCCGGATTACGTGGTGAACCGCGGCCACTACTTCGGCACCCAGCTAAGCGACGCGGACAAGCAGGCGCTAATCGCCTTCCTGAAAACATTTTGATCTCCCGTGCCACGCGGCGGCCGCAGGCGGGGGTCGGCCGAGGATCATGCGATGTCAATCGAATATCTGCTGGTCGTCTACAAGGAAGACCGCGACGTGCTGGCCGACGGCGATCGGGTCGGGGTCACCAACCACACCATCCTCCTTGCGCCCGATGAGTACATCATCACTCTCAGCGGCGACGGCTATGCTCCGTCAAGCGAAGACGTGGTTCTTGCCGGCACGTCAATCATGCGGCCAAAAGTTGTCGTCTTTACCTAGGCTAGTACCTCGTCGCGAAAGTCGGCGTATATGATCGCTGAAGCCAGCGAGCCAATGACAAAATCGACTGCGAAAGTGACCACCTCGCCCCGCTTGTGGAGAGAGGTCGCAAGCCGCGCGCTGCGCGGCTTCTGGGTGAGGGGGAAGCTTGCGACCCGATCTGTGGGTGCCCTGAGGTTGCCAAAGGCCCCTCACCCCCACCCTCTGCCCGCATCCCCGGGCGAACGAGCGGAATCATCCCTACCCTCCCGAGCGGCTGATAGCCCGGGGAGGGCGAGGCAGCATCAAGAAGCTCTCATCCACCAATGTCTTCCTCCGCGTATTCACCAATTCCTGCCGCCAAGGATTAGACCGAGATCCGCGACGCGGGCCCTAATCACGGGCGGCCTGCTCGCCCTGCTGGCGCTCGCCCCGGCCGCTTGCGAAACGATACCCGACTATCCCAACAGGCCGCTCGCCGCGGGCTCCTCGAACCCGCCACCGGCCGACCTGATTGGCGCCGATCCCGGGGCGCCGCTAATTCTAATTGCGTTCTCGGGCGGCGGGTCGAGGGCAGCCGCACTCGGGCTCGGGGTGCTGGACGAGCTCGCGGCCCAGAGTTACCCCGCGACCGGCAAACCGGTGGCGCTGATCGATCGCGTCAAGGTCGTCTCCTCGGTGTCGGGAGGGAGTGTCGTTGCCGCTTGGTTCGGGCTTGTCGGCCCGGCCCGGTTGGACGAGCTGAAGAGCGATTTTCTCGCGCGCGACAATATGGCGACCCTCGAGCGAGACGCAGCAGACCCGCTCACTTTGGCCCGGTTGTCGTTCAGCAGCTACACCCGGATCGACGCGTTGCGCGATCTTCTCGACCGCGAGCTGTTTCATGGCGCACGTTTCGCCGATCTGCGGCGGCCCGGCGCGCCGCTGGTCGTCATGAACGCCTCGGATATGGAGTCGGGAGAGGTTTTCGCATTTACGCCGCAGCGCTTCGACGATTTGTGCTCCGATCTCGATCAACTGCCGCTCTCGGTCGCGGTCGCCGCATCGGCGGCGTTTCCGGTCGCGTTGTCGCCGATGAGCCTGCGAAATTACAGCTATGAGGAGTGTAAAGGCCCCATCCCCGGCGGCGGGTGGATCGCCGCAGAGCTGACCTTGCCATTGCCCCGTTACATCAATCTCGAAGAATACAAACGCGCGCGCTACGCCAACGCGCTGCGCAACGGCAAGGACGCCTATCGCAACGAACACTATCTGCATCTGCTCGATGGCGGGCTGGTGGACAATCAGGGAGTTCAGTCGCTGACCGAGGTGCTGGTGTCACCGCACAGCCCGGCGCGGATCTTCGACGCCATCAATACCGGCCGCGTTCGACGCATCGTGGTGATCGCGGTCAATGCGAGATCCGATATGGACAATGGTGTCGGGGGGAATCCGGCGGTTCCGGGATTGCTGAAAGTCGTAAACACGGTGATCGGCGCGCCGATCGACTCGACCACCGCACGTGCGAACGCGAGCTTACAGGATCTCGTCGACAGGCTCCAAGAGGCGGGCGCCTCGCCCGTCCGGGCGCCCGGCCAGCCGCTGTTTGCCGGGTTGCGGGTCTACAACATTCCGGTCGATTTTGATCAGTTCTTGCCCGAGCAGCGCCAATTGCAGACTGCGGTTAAAGACATCGGTACGAGCTGGAACCTTTCGCCCACTCAGTTGCAGGAAGCCATCGAAGCCGGGAGGCTTTTGCTGCGGCAGCATCCCTGCTTTCAACGCCTGTTGCTCGATCTTAACGCCAGGCCCGCGCCTGGCGAGCCGAACACCATACGAAAAAGGTGCCCGTTCGAGGACGACAAGACTTCGTAGCGGATGACGCCTGTAGCGGGAGGCAGGATCGACGGATGACCGGTTCGATTACATCGACGTCGGGCTACTCCGCTCTCGGGGTGACCAAGCCCAATTATCTGAGTTGGCCGATCCTAAAGGCGCACGTGCAAAACCACGCCGGGGAAGTCGTGCTGCGCTCGGCCGATCCGCTGGATAGGCCGCTAATCAATTTCCGCAATTTCGACGAGGGCAGCGATACTGCAGGCGAAGATCTCCAATCGGTCGTCGCCGGCATACGCTCGCGCGCATCAAAGCGGTGGTCGAGGTCTTGCAGCAGCTCGTCCGCGATCTCATTGCCGCGCGGTGGCAGCGACGAGCAGGCGCGGCAGGTCTTCGCGAATGTCGGAGAGCAATCGTTCGCGCCGAGCAAGTGTTCGGACTACGTCGTCAGCCGCGGCCACTACTTCGGATCCAGTCTCGGCGATGCGGATAAGAAGCCGCCGATCGCCTTACTGAAAACCTTCTCACTGCCTCGCTGTAGGCCGGGCTGAGATGTCGAAGCAAACGGGGATACTCAATGCTCGATCGAAGAGTTTGCGGTGCGCTGGTTATCGCCCTCACGTTGTCGACTTTCCTCAGGAGTTCGAGCGCAGCCGATCGTCCGGTGGTCGAGGCGGTACTTGATCGTGACAGCGGTGGAGTGCTGTGGTCAATCGTCAATCCCACGGTCGCGCCGACGCTCAAGCCGGGTCAGGGAATCCTCCTGAAAGGCCGTAATTTCGGACCCGGGCCGATCACTGCAGCGCGACCCGGCCTAGGGCCGCCGGCGGGTGGTGTGCCGCCGGCCGGCGGAACATCATCGGTCGCAAGCTCGCCCCCGGAATCGGCGAACAAAGAACTGTCCAAGGTGTTGTTCGGTAATGTGCGCGCATTCGAGCGTAACTTGTCCTCCTACCCCGCCCGCATCGATCTGCAGACCGGCGCAGCATCGCTCTTCGCTCAGCTGCAAGGCAAAGTGCTCGACTACTTCGTCGAGCAGTACCAGCCCGTTCCGGATACCTGGGCAGGGGACATCTATGCATGGAGCGACACGGAGATCGATCTGACCGTACCTATCACCGCCTATGAAGGGCCGATCCAGGTCGTCCGCATTCCGCTCACCGGCAGCTACGTGCTCGACATCCGAACCGGAGCGCCATTGCGTTATCGCGATCCCAACACGGCACGAGTGGTCGAGAAGGACAAATACGTCTTCGTCGATGGCTGGCAAATCGCTAGAACGGATGAGTCGGTGCTCGCTAGCGACACCGTACCCGTGGGAATTGCGCAATCCGGCGAGGATCGGCTGCAGTACGGTGCGCCGTTGATCGCGGGAACTTCGGAAGGCGACGCGCGCGAGACACGACAGGCGCTGGAAAACGCCGCCACGGGCCCGCTTCGCAAGACGCATCCGACAATGCGCTCGTCGGCCGATCAGTTCGCCTATGGAGAAAAAGCTTATTGGGCATGGGACTGGAACCTGGCGCTACCACATCTCCTGCTCGGAGTGGACTGGGACGGGATCTTCGGCTTCCGTTACGACCAGAAAGACCCTTTTATCGAGCTAGTGCAGGCCTTGAAGTACAAGGAGTCGGGTATCGCGCGCCCGGCCATCGAACCCGAGGGTTATCAGTTCCCAGAATTCAACGGCGATGGCACCGTCAAGCAGATGCGCCTGCACAAGGCGATGATCGATCGCAGCACCGGCAAGGGCATCCGCCCCTTTACAAGCTTTGGCGCTATCCCGCTGCTGCCGGAAGCCGGAGCCGAGCGCCTGGTCGCTCCGCCGGTTGCCTTCAATAGCCAGACATTCGACGGGCCGACCCCCTACCCGATCGAAATGGCTCTCCACGTGCCATTCCTGGAACCGCTGTCGGGAGGGCAGACGAACCCCACGGGTTGGGCCGGGTATGTCTATGCGGACGCTGCCAACCCAATCCCGGGACAGGGCAAGACCGGCCAATGGATCGGCTTTAGTTGTGCTGGCTGCCACGCCGCCCGCGTCACCTTTGAGTATGAGCCCGGGGAAAAACGCGTCAGCCGCATCTTCAACGGCATACCGAACCCGGACTGGAAGGCGACGTTCCTTACGCTCAGCGGCCGCACTTACGGGCTGGCTCCAGAGGAGGAGCTCCCGCTCAAATTCATCCGATATGATCACCCCGCAGGAAGCCAGAAACGGATTGAAGCGCGATGGGGGGCTCGCAGCCTGCACTTCCTCGAAGCGCTCGGGCTAATCAATGAGGAGCGCGTTGCGGGAGATATGCGGCTGCTCTCCAAGGAGCCGATCGATAAGACGTTGTTGATCTATAGCATGCCACCCGGGGCGACCGAATCGAGCCTCTTCGTGCCGTCCGATGACCCGGGGGATTATGCAAACGACTACTTCTTCTCGCCGCAAGTCATGCCCATCATCACCAATCATACGCCGGTGCGCCGGGCGCTGTCGCGTTCGGAGCTGATCGACGGGTTCGAAGGCGCCTATCTGCACGGTGAAGAGCCCGAAGGCGCCCGTGGGCCAATGTCATCCCGCTCGGTGCAAGACCTTACGCTTTATACTTCTACGCTGCATCAGGAGGACGAGCTGCTGCGGCGGATCGGCATGTATCGTTGGCTCGCCTACAAGGAGCTTTCCGTGCTGCTTGGTGATGCCGGCGGCCGCGTCGCCAATGAAGGAACCTTCGTCTCACTCGACTATCCCGCTGACAGCCTGACCCGACCGGCAAGTTTCCCGCCGCTTCCGGTACCGAGCAGCGGACTCGGCACCGTGCGCGATGCGGCCATTGCCGAGACCTCTGCCGAGCGTGCCCTCACCGAACCTTTTGCCCGTCAGTATCCAAACCTCGCACGCCGACTCTTTCATGGGGCGCAGCTGTTCAAGGAGAGTTGCGCCAGGTGTCATTCGCCGGGTAATGCCGGGCTGTGGACGAACGAGGATATGCACCCGATTTCAGCGGCCGGAGGCAGCGAACCGACCGGGCGGTTCTTCTCGCCGACGGTCTGGCAACGCAGAACCCAGTCGATCAGAACCGCCATCTTAGAGAATTTGTTTTGGGTGCAACAGCGCGGGTTATTGAGCGACGGCCATGTCGTCGGGAGCGCGCCTGACAACGTGGACGGATTGGACTTGCTGGTGCGTCCCGATCGCTGTCAAGCGCCCCTCAACGCGGACGGCAGCGTCGATCTGGCACGCGCGTCAGACCTCTACAAGCGGCTCTACACGATCCGGCAGGGCACTGACCACAGCTTTCGCATCCCGAGCGCCGGAATGCGCTTCGAGCTCTATACCCGGTTCGGCCAGCGGCGCGGAGTGGCGCAGCAAACCCTCGTGCCAAAGCCTGACCGGCTGGTCACGGAGCCTGAAGGACGCTTTGTCGAGCGCCATGCCTATTTCACCAAACTCGACGACGGCTATTACTACTGGGACTATCAGAAGATGCGCCGCGAATACGGCATCCTGGAATTTGGCCTCGACCCCAAAAACCTGCAGAACGCCTCGCGCATCGGCGGCTTGCCCGCCGCACCCCACCCCTGGTGCTTGCCCGACGGGTCGCCGCAGGCCGACATCGATGATCTAGTGATGTTTCTGCTGACCTTGTAATCGGGTTGTCTGCGGGGAGTTCACAGGGTCGACAAATAGGCGATCAGCGCCCTTTTATCCTCGGCTGGCAAGGTTGTGCCGTAAGTGTGACCCATCCGTGAATTTCCAGGCTCCTTCTCTTCGTCCGTATCATAGCAGAAACCGCCCGTACTCGCCTGACCGGGAACACAGGGCTGCGTGACGAAGCCGATCTTCTCCTGGTCGATGGCAATACCACCGCGCACGAAGGTCTTCGGGCGCTGATCGACCGGCTCGAGGAGATCCGCAAGCGTCGGCACCGATCCGTTATGCAGGTATGGCGCCTTCAGCCAGATGGCATCCAGCGGTTCGGCGATATAGCCCTCGACTTTCTGAAACGACATAAAGCCCCAATCGTACCCTTCGCGATAGTTATTGTAGGCATCGCGCGCTTGCGTGGTCCACATCCCATCGCGATGCGGGTCGGTTCCGATTTCGGCGAGCGGGATTACGCTCAGCGTCCGCGCACCTTCCTTGGCGTGACATTCCGCGCAATTGGCGGCGAAGACGGCCTTTCCCCGTAGCACTTGTGCAGGGTCGGGGTGAAATGGCGAAGGTGGCGGAGGGGTGGTGCGCATCCAGCGCTCGATTCGGCCGATCGACTGCCAGTCAAATCCCTTTGCCGTGGCGCCGTCCCCGAGAGCTGAACTGACAACGACCTCGTGGATAGAGGTGTTCAGACCGTCCCAGTGCAGTGGCGCGTTGGCCCGAATCGCGTCCCGTGCATCGAGCGACCAAACAGATTGCATATCGGAATTGCCGATCGTGCCGTCATCCGGTAAATGCAGCATACCGAACTTTACCGGATTGAACGGGTCGATCCGGCCCGGTCCCCAGGCCGGGCGCTTGTCCACCCAAGCGAACTGTTCGCCCTGCTGCAGCAGTGCCTTCCGGGTGGCGGGAATAATGACAAAGCGATAGAGCTGCCGATCCAGGAACGATAGAGGTACCTCCTGCTCGATCGCCGGCAACAATATGTCTGCAGTGAACCGCGGATCTTTGGCGCAATCAGTCAGAAAGGCCTGATAGCCGAATACATTCACCGTATTCGATGGACCGGCAGGATACAGGGTGGGCTGTGCCGCAGAGTCGAGACGCGCAACCGTGACATGGCAGAATGCGCAATTAATCGCCATCCGCTCGAAGCCCACTCTCGCCCGTGAGAAGCCGACCGGCGCGTCGGAATGGTCGCGCCCAGGCTCCCAGACAAAGCCCAGCGCCGCATACCCCCCGGGCCCCGGAAGAAGGTCAGCGAATACGCGCGGCAGCACGCGCCAGATCAGGTAAGGCAGTCCGTTGGCTTCGTCGTTGCCGATCGAACCGTATTTGAAGTGGTCAAGGTCGGACGCATAGTACGGGATAGCGCGCCGAAACAATTTGTCGTAGGCGACCCATCCACCAGCGGCAACAATGATCACCACCGCGGTCAATATCCAGAGCCATCGTTGCGTTCGGTTCATCTGGAGGCTCGCGTTCCCATAGGCACTTAGCGGCTTGTTTTGCGCAGGCCGAGCGCCAGCAAGATCGCCTGTGGCAGCCCAAACACGAAGTCGAACAAGCCGAAGACGATGTAACCACCGCCGACGATAGAGAAGAATACGACGCCGCCGAACCGGCAGATCACTGCGAATATGGACGCGAAGCGATTGCCCGCAGGGTCGAGTGCCGCCGATATGTAAAAAATCGACAACAGGATCAGCAGAAAAGCGGCGAAACGGGGCCAAACCAGCGGCTGGGCGATCGGTAGCCCGAGCAGATTGAGGACCGTCGGAGTCATTGCGATGCTGATCAGTGCCACGACAATGTTCGCGACGATGCCGAGCCACATCACCCGACGGAACCAAATCAGAGCGGCATTGCGCGGCATTGGTCTCTCCTTCGGGTGGCAGGTCGGCGCTGCTTCAGAAAGTCAAAAGATACGCGAGCAGTGCCGACCGCTCCTCCTCACCGAGCTCTGTCCCGTAGAGGTGCCCGCTGTGATCGTTACCCATCTGACTCGCGTCAAAGCAAAAGCCCTTTTCGAGTGCCCGACCCGGCTCGCAGGACGGCGCCTGAAACCCGCCTTTTGCAGGGTCGAGTATGTCCAGTCCGCGCACGAAGGCCTTCGGACGTTGAGCTGGCGGCAGCAACACATCCGCCAAAGTCGGCACGGAGCCATTGTGGAGATAGGGCGCGCGCAGCCATAGGCCGTCGAGCGGCAGGTTGGCGTAGCCATCGGTCTTCTCGAAGTGTTTGAATTGATATGGCGTGCCCTTGAACAGCGTTAGCTGCAGGTCACGCAGGCGCTCGGTATAGCTGTTCAGCCGCCACGGATCGGCACCGAGCGTAGTGTTGCGCTCGACCTGCCCGATATGGGCGCCCTGAAACACATACCCCTCGCCTTCCTGATACCCATGGCACCCGGCGCATTGAGCCACGTAGAGCTGGCGGCCCGCATTGACTTTCGTGGCGTCGGGATGGTACGGACTCGGTGGCGGTCGGAGATCCAGCAACCAATTGGCCACCCGTTCGATGCCGGCGTGGTCGACGCTCTGAACCGTCACGCCGGCGCCGAGCGCAGCACTCAAGTTGCGCTCCGCCAGCGAGGTATTGTTGCCGTCCCAATGCAGATGCATGCCTTCACGCGGGCGCTGGTTGAAGATCGACGGAAAATCGGCGGTGCCGATCCTCTCCTGCTCTGTGAGGCTACTGAACGGCATGTAGAACTGGAGAAGCTTATAGGGATTGAACGTGTCCACGCGCCCCGGTCCCCAGGGCGGTTGGAGCGCCATCAGCGGATCCAGCCGGACGCGCCGTTCGAGCAGTCCTTGGCGGACTTGCGGGATCACGATGTAGCGCCAAGCTAGCCGATCCAGCCAATCGAGCCTGGCGCCCGCCTTCTGCACCGCCGGGATCAGGGTATCCGCGTCGAGCCTGGGGTCGTCTGCTATGCCTAGTATGAAGGAAATGAAGGCGTGCAGGTCCAAGTTGTTCGACGGCATCCCGGTGATGACGCGGATCGGTCCGCCCGCCGTCTCCCGGACGGTCCCAGTATGACACACGGCGCAATTCAACCAGGCGAGCTCGACTCCGTTGACCGTGCGTCGGCTGACACCGATCGGCAGGTCCCGCCTGCGGCCCTGCTGATCGGTCTCGTAGAGGAAGCCGAAGACGCTGAAATCGCCACCTTTGAATTTTTCGGGAAACAGAGAAGGCATCGCTTGCCAGACCCAGTATGGCAATCCGCTCGCCGGCTCGCTGCCGATAGAGCCGTATTTGAAGTGGTCGACCTCGCTCGCTTGATACGGTGTGCCGTGCCTCGTGAAGCGGAAGTAGGCGATGCCGCCGAGTACTATCGACACCAAGCCCACCAGAAGGATGACCAGCAGCACAATTCCGACAAGCAGACGAATCCAACCCCGCCCGTGCTCTACCCGCTGGACCTCCGTTACCGTCGCCTCCCTCGCCATGGGGAAGCCGCTCTACCCCGAAGCCATGGCTGGCTGGTGCGGCGGAGTGACGAGCTCGGCATGTGGCCAATAGACCGAAAACACTTGGTCGATCATCGCATCGTAATCGCCGCCAAAGCGGTCCGGCTCATAGCACCCGAGCGGATTTTTCGGCGCGTTCAGCAGGCACTTGTTGCAATGGGTGCAGGGCACCAGCGGCAGGTCGCGGCCCGCTTGCCACTGCTCGGGCAGATCATTATTGGCGATCAGAGCTCGGGCTATGGACACCCCGTCGCAAGAGCCCTTCGAGATGATATCGCGAACGAAGGAGGCGGTTTGGTATCCCCCAGTACTGATCACCGGGATCGAGACCGAAGCTTTTATCGCACGCGCATGCTCGATGCTCACGCCTTCGACGGGCAGGCCTTTCTTCATCCGGAACCACACCCAGCGGAAAATCGGTCGCAGTGCCGGATATCGGAAAGCCAGGTAGTTGCGGAACGTGGAGACCCCCGAGGCCAGCATTACATCGTAGGTCGTGGCAATCGTGTTGAAATCAAAATCACCGGGCGGATTCAGCGGATGCGGGAACAAGCTGCCCGTGGAAATATGCAAGGCATGGACGCCGGCCTCCTCGCTCCACTTCGCGAGCTGGATGCCGTCCTCCAGCGAGTTCCCCTTCTTTTCCCAAGGAATGACGTTGTTGTGGTCGACCGCACTGAATTTAACCTGCAGGGGAAAGTCTTTGCCGCATCGGTCCTGGATCGCCTTGATGATTTCGAGCAGAAAGCGCGCCCGGTTGCGCAGGTCGCCGCCGTATTCGTCGCGGCGATCGTTTATGCCTGAGCTCAGGAACTGATTGATGAGATAGCCGTTTGCGCCGTGCAGCTCGACGCCGTCGAGGCCGGCTTCCCGTGCGCGCCACGCGCCTCCGGCAAAGGCCTGAACTGTCTGGTCGATCTCTGCCTTGGTCATCGCCTGCGTAAGGAATCCGTGCAGCGTTTCCTTGCGACTGGTCGAACTGCGGGTGCGGCGACGCTGGTTCGCCACCCCGGGAATATCCATCTGTCGGCCGGAGTGGCTGAGCTGCAGGATGAACTTGCAGCCGAAGCTATGCACAGCGTCACCGAGTTTTTGCCAGAGCGGGATAAAGTCATCGCGGTGAATGGTCGCGTAGCCGGCGGCGATCCGCCCCTCCAGCAACACAGGGACGAAGGAGGATATGATGGCCCCCACCCCGCCACGTGCGAATTTGCATTCCCAATTTATGCGGGTTTGTGTGAGGCTCCCATCCTCATTGTCGAAGCGACCAGAGATGCTGGATCGAAAGATGCGGTTCTTGACCGTCAGATCGCCGATACTCAAGGGTGTGAAAATGATATCGGCTGCCATTGATCGTCCCCCGATTCGCGATGGCTAATTCGAACCGTCAATCGGCGCCTCTACCGGCGCCCTTTCCTGGGCGAGCGTGATGCCGTGCGCCTTGTGCAGCTGCAAGACCACATCGCCGAAAAATTCCGCCATGGTCTCGTATTTCTGCTGGCCGAGGGCGCTCATCTGATATTCGCCGAGTCGTCGATAGCTTTCGAACTGGCTTTCGCTGAACCACTGCTCGACCGTCGACTCCTGCGGAAAAGTCGTGCTGGTGACGCCGTAAGCGCGCACATCGATCGGCACATCCGACAGGTAGGAGGGCTTGAGATAGATTATCTCACCGATGGTGCCTTCCGGATAGGAGATCTTGGCGTAGGCGTAGTCAAGAGCCGGCTGGACCGGATTCGTACGCGAGCCAATGCTGACCGCCGGGCTGAACAAGATCTCGATATCCTGGTCAATCAAAGATTTGCGCACGGCGTTCCCGAGATCGGCAAAACCAGCGTCAGGATCGGCGTCGGCGTCCACTACAACGAGATAGCGGCACCGCCGCCGAACCATCTCGTAAACGCCCAGATTCTCGAAATGCCCGCCGTCGCTCAGATACACCGCTCGTCCTCGATCATTGGTGACGCCCAGCATCTCGCGGGCGAGCGCGAAAAGCGCGTTGGGCGGTTTGGGCTCGCGCAGAGCCTGCGCAGGGGCCGAGGCGGGATTGGCGAGCCAAGCCCCCAACCGCACGTTAAAGAGCGTCATCAGGAAGGCGGTCGCGGGCGAAGAATGGTAGCCCATGTTTGGGCTGACCGCCGCGCCGGAGAGCGTAATCGCGGTTCCGAGCGTCATGCCGTTCTGCCTGTCGTCGAAACCAGTCTCGCGTTCGTTCCCCGCGTAGACGGCAGTGTTGACATACGCGCCGCGTGGCCCCTTGCCGGCGGCGACGTCTTCACTCCGGTGCAGATAAGCGGCGCCGCAGGCAAGCGGCGTGATCGTGAAGCTCTCGGCCTTGCGTTCTGCCCAAGCATTGTTCCGCCCGCCGACAAGGTTGAGGGCGACGTTCACAACAGGGAACAGCGTCCGCCGGTGATCGGTTCGAGGCAGCAGGTCCGCCATGCGCGGGTTGTCATGCGCATCAAGGCCGGTGAAGGTGTCCGGCTGGCGCACCTGGCGTGCCGAACCCAAAAAAGCAGGGATCAGCCGGTTACGATAGACCGCATGCATTGAGAAGCGGTTAACGTTGATTCGCCGACCCAAAAACCATGATATAAAGAACGCGGCGCCGCCGATCATCGCCGCATCCACACCGATTCGCAGGCCCGGGGTCACACCGCCATGCTCGGGAGCGAAATAGTCGATTGCCAAGCCGGCCGCCCAGGCCAGCAGCATGAAGAGCACGGTCGCGAAGATCGCGGTGGCAATGGCGATGACGACATTGAGCGACAACGAAAACCGACTTGTGCGGCTCTGATTGCCGACACCGGCCGCGGCGGCGGCGGTTTTGCCGAGAAGGGCGGCCACCGGTCCTGACAGAAATCCGATGACGCCGAGAATCCAAGGCATGAAGGTGGTCTTCCACTGCTCAAGCACCAGCTTCGGCAGAAAGAGGCAAATTGCCGCAAAAATCGCCCAGAGCAGTGCGGGTATCACCTTCTCGGCATTGAGCCGCGCAAGCCACTCGCGGTCCAGATCGACGCGGAAGGCCTCGCTCCTCAGCGCGATGTAAAACAGCGACTGCATGAGATGGGCAAGCGTCACCCACAAGGGGCCCAGCACCGCGATGACCTCTGGTTCCTTGTCGAGGCCGAGATCGAGGCCCAGGCCGAGCAATAACGCAGCGATCAGCGAAGCGAGGGTCCACCAACCGAGGTTATGCAGGAATACCTGTCGATGAACGTGGTCTTCCCGCCAGGCAGCCAGGAGGTACGCGGCGATCATGATAAGAAAGCTCGCCAGCGGGATCAAGAACAGCGGTACCGCACCATAAGGCATGATCGGCCGCAGCGAAGGCGCGGCGACGACCGGCACCAAAAATGCCCAGCCGAGGAGGGGCCATACGATCCAGTGCTGTACGAACCAGGCCTCCTGATCGTCTGAGCGCCTGCCCGCTGCCGTTGAGGCTCTTGCCGGCGACAAGTGGCTTGGCATGTGACCGGCGGCGCGATACACCGCGACGCCCAGAGCGATGATGCCGATAACAAAGAGCGGCCAGCTCCACCCCGGCAGCACGGTAGCGATCAGGTTGCGATAGAAGATCGGCACCAGCGCGACCGCAAACAGCGCCGGCAAGAAGACTATCCAGTTGATCAGGATGTTGCGGATCCAGAGCAGGATGCCGGTCCACGTGTCCGGGGAGGCAAGCCCCGGCTGTGGCGTCAAATAATTTGTGTATTCACGCAAATTGCCGACTTGCGGGGGCGCCTCGGGCGCGGCCAGCAGCCTCTGCACCGCCTCGACATCGCCACCCGCGTCGAGGGTCAATGCCAAGAGCCATGCGCCGGCATAGCCGCCTCCCGACACCGTAGAAGATATTGAAATCGGGAGAGTAGGCCCTTCCGCGCCAGGGCTTGAAGGACGCCGAGCGAGTACGTGGCGCTGCGAATCCCGCCGCCAGACAGACACAAGGCGGCCTGCTCTTTGGCGGCGGCCGCGGCGCGATATGTCTGCTCGATGGCCTCGGGTGAGTGATCGGTGGTCAGCGGCACATCTTCGCCGTGAATCGCACGGTATTCGTCACAAAGGGCCCTCGCGAGCGTGACGACCGGGCGCGCCTCCGAAATGCTTCTTCTGGCGTTCATCTTAACCATCATGCACAATCGCTGACCACCGAGCAATCGGCTTGATGGCCAGGGGAGGGGCGATGCGGGAGTCTACTGGTAGGAAAATCTGGATCGCCGTGTCATTTTCCGCCGTGATGCTGGTCGGTTGCGACGAGTCCGGCAGGGTGCAGGATGAGGCGATGCGGGCCGGAAGGCCGCCCGAATCGTTTCCCGCCGCGGGCGAGGACGAAGCCGGCAACGACTATTTCAGCGCGATGGACAACGGCTCGAGCTTCACGCCCGACGAGGTCAAGGGCCGCACCATGTGGATCGTCTGGACCGGCGGCAACGACCGCTTCTGGGACGTGGTGACGAATGACACATTCGGCGCTTTCGACTTGCTCAAGACATTGTCGTCCTATCCCGGTCTGAAGTTCAGTCGCGACAACAGGTGGAATTACCTCGGGCTCGTCAACGAGCCGTGTTTCACCAAGGCCACCGGCCCTGACCCTAAGCATTATGGACTCTGGCTTGACCAGCGAGACCCGGATTGCCCGCCCGACCCTTTCGCCAACGCCACCAAGTACCCTGGCGTCGCGGTCGGCGCGCGCGGAAAGAATATCCCCGTCGGCTCGTATTACGGCGAGCCGACCGGTATTGTGGGTTTGCGCCTGTTTCCCAACCCGGCGTTTGACGAAACCGCGGAGAAGCGTTGGGACCCCCAGCGCTTCTACAACGATCCCGACTATTACCAATCGAAGAGCCTGGTCCGACCCTATAGGGTCGGCATGTCATGCGGCTTTTGCCATGTCGGCCCGAGTCCGATCCACCCTCCGGCCGACCCCGAGAATCCGCAATGGAAAAACCTGAACTCGACGGTCGGTGCCCAGTATAGCTGGTTCGACCGGATCTGGGTGTGGAACGCAGACCCTTCAAACTTCACCTTTCAGCTCGTCCACACCTCGCGTCCCGGCTCGCTCGATACCTCGCTCGTGTCGACCGACAGCATCGTCAATCCGCGTACGATGAATGCGTTTTACAGCCTTGCGGCGCGAATGGAACTGGCGCGCCGCTGGGGTCATGAAATCCTCGCGGGCCCGGAGCTGAACAATAAGCAGTTCAACGACTACATCCCGAGCGGGCCACTAATGCCGCTAACCGAGTTCTACCACAAACCGGAGGTTCAGACCCCGCGCGTGCTGAAAGACGGCTCGGATTCGGTGGGTGCCTTGGGTGCGCTCAACCGGGTCTACCTCAATATCGGGCTGTTCAGCGAGGAATGGCTGTTGCACTTCAACGCGTTCATCGGTGGAAAGCCCATAACGCCAATCGAGATTTCGGTCGCCGAGAAGAACTCGAGCTATTGGAAGGCAACCGAGGCGCAGACTTTTATGCTCGCGCAATTCCTGCTCAAGGCGGGCCAGCCCGACCGCCTTAAGGATGCACGGGGCGGGCCGCAATACCTGACCGCCTCCGTGACAGAGCTCGACCGCGGCAAGGAGGTGTTCGCCGAGCGCTGCGCACGCTGCCACTCGAGCAAGCTGCCAAAGCCTGCGCAAGGCGTAGATCCTGGTGGCTGCGCTGGTCCGCACTATCTCGAATGCTGGAACCGTTATTGGGAGTGGACAAAGACCGACGAGTTCAAGCGAAAAACCCGCGATATCGTCAAGGCACCGGATTTCCTAGACAACAATTATCTATCGACCGACCTCCGTGTACCCGTCACGTTGCTGCAAACCAATGCCTGCAGTCCGTTGGCCACCAATGCGATCGCCGGCAACATCTGGGACAATTTCTCCTCCCACAGCTACAAAGATCTGCCCTCGGTCGGCGAGATCACGATCTACGACCCGTTCACCGGCGAACCAAAACAATACAAGATGCCGGCTGGCGGGCGCGGGTATACCCGTCCTCCCTCTCTGATCAGCCTCTGGTCGACGGCTCCTTATCTGCTCAACAATACGGTTGGCGATTTCGACCCGAGCCCGTCGGTCGAAGCCAGGATGCGCACCTTCCAGATTGGCATCGAGCAGATGCTATGGCCGGAGAAGCGCCCTACAGATAAAGAGCTCGGGGAGAAGGGTGTGGGATTCATCGATCGTACGACCGCCACCAGCTGGCTCAGTGTGCCGGTCGGCTACCTGCCGGAGGCATTCGCGACATTTCGAGATCCCCTCAGCCGCTTGTTTCCCGGGATTTTCACCTCGGAAGGGTCCGTCAAGATCGGACCCATCCCCAAGGGCACGCCGGTTGACCTGATCGGGAATTTGGATATGCTGTCCGGTGCCTCCGACCCCGGCGAACGTTTGGCCCATGCGACAAAGGTCGCGGCGCTGCTGGCGCAACTCAAGCACGACCTCGATGTGCTCGGTCCCAACGCCACCGATGACGACGCCCGCAAGGTGTTCGCCCCCCTCGGCCGCCAATTGTTCGAGCTGAGCAAGTGCCCCGACTACGTCGTCAACCGTGGGCATTATTTTGGCACCGATAAATTTGCAGAGGAGCCAGCCGTGAGCGATAACGACAAACGTGCGCTGATCGAGTTTCTGAAGACTTTTTAGGACGACCACAGATGCAGGAAGCCGACTGCGATTACATCGTCGTCGGTTCAGGCGCGGGCGGCGGAACAGTCGCGGCTCGCTTGGCCGAGGCGGGTCAGCGCGTCGTGTTGATTGAGGCTGGCGGCGATCCTCGCCAGCTCGTCGGCGGCGATCCGGTGGAGCCTGATGGCAACCGGTTGCCCGATGACTATGACGTTCCGGCCTTTCATCCCTTCGCCTCCGAGAACGACGCGGTCAGTTGGCATTTTTTTGTGCGTCACTACGCAAACGACCAGCAGCAAAGGCGAGATCCGGCCTATCGCGAAAGGTGGAATGGCCGTGCTGTAAAGGGTGTATTGTATCCGCGCGCTTCCTGCCTGGGCGGATGCACAGCACACAACGCGCTGATATTCGTTGCGCCGGACGATGCGGATTGGGATGCGATCGCGGGGCTGACGTAAGACCAATCTTGGCGGGCAGCCAATCTGGCCAAATACTTAGCTCGCGTTGAGAACTGTCATCACCGCTGGCCATGGCGCTGCCTTGCCAGGATCGGCATCGATCCGACAGGCCATGGCTGGGACGGTTGGCTGCATACCGAAAAGGTGATTCCCCGGGACGCGCTCGCAGACCGCAATCTCTTGCAAATAATCGCAGCATCGGCGAAAGCAGCCCTCGGCGAAATGGACCGCGGGCGCGGCGTCCTCGAAGTTTGGGTCCTTTGGCGATATCAACGATCGTCGCATTACAGAAGCGGCCGCGGAGGGATTATTCTACACGCCTCTCGCGACACGCGGGCATCGCCGCACCGGCTCGCGCGAGCGGGTGCTGGACGTCGTGGCAAGGCTGCCGCACCGGCTCGATCTGCGCATGAATGCGCTCGCCACGCAGATCCTGTTCGACACGCAGCAGCGGGCGATCGGCGTCGAATATCTGCGCGGCGCCCGACTCTACCGCGCGGATCGCTCTCCGGCATCCGGCAACGCAGAGCGATGCGTCGTTCACGCTGCCAAGGAAGTGATCCTCAGCGGCGGTGCGTTTAACACTCCGCAGCTTCTTATGCTATCCGGCATAGGCCCCCGGGCGGTATTGCAGCAGCACGGCATCCCCATTCTCGTGGACCTCCCCGGCGTGGGCAGGAATCTGCAAGACCGCTACGAGGTGGGTGTGGTCAACCGCATGAATTTCGACGCCTGGGCATCGCTGAAAGGCGCTAAATTCACCCGCGACGATCCGCAATACCGAGCCTGGGTGCGCGGGCGAGGTGGCATGTATGCCTCGAATGGTGCGGGGCTCACGATTGCAACGCGATCGGATCCCGCCAACGCACTTCCCGATCTCTTCTGCATGGCATTGCTTGCGCCGTTCAAGGGCTATTTTCCGGGGTATTCCCGGGCCATTGCTGAGCAGCACAACTATCTCACCTGGGCCATCCTCAAGGCGCACACCGACAATCGTGCCGGCGTGGTGACATTGACCACTGCCGATGCGCGCGACCCTCCCACGATCGATTTCCACTATTTCGAGGAGGGCAGCGACGCATCGGGCGACGATCTGCGGGCCGTCATCGCCGGCATCCGCTTTGTCAGGAAGATGACCGGAAAGCTGAAGCAGGATGGCTTGATCGCCGTCGAGGAGCTTCCCGGCGAGAGCGTAGTTTCCGATATCGAACTGGCCGAGTTCGTGCGCGACCGTGCCTGGGGTCATCATGCCTGCGGTACCTGTGCGATCGGCCCCCGTGCAACCGACGGCGTGCTCGATACCGATTTCCGCGTCCACGGCACGAATGGATTGCGGGTTGTGGATGCCTCGGTGTTTCCGCGCATTCCCGGCTTTTTCATCGCCAGCGCCATCTACATGATCGCGGAGAAGGCGGCAGACGTAATCCTCGCCGACTGACAAAAAGCCGACAAGCGGTCCGACCACTCGAGCGGGTCGCTACCATTATTGGCTCGTCCGTGCGGTACAATCGCCTGGAGGCCATAGCCTCGGTCCGATTCAACAATGCGCTTATTGTAACGAATGCGCTTATTCGTAATGCATGCAGGTTAACCGTGCTAGTCGAGCAGCTGGTACAGCAAAATCCGTGATTATTAACTAACGGACACATCGAACTTATTTCAAAAGATGAACGCGAAAGTGAAGCGTGAGCAGTCATCGCTTCGGAGAAAATTATACCCAGCTTTGAAAATTAAGTACACTGTTTCGTAAATCCAGATTCATATTTCAGATAATTCTAACCAATCGAGCAAGTATCCGCTATAAGCTTCCTGAAAACATTTTGGCTCTGTGCCCATGCCTCCAGCCGTTGGGCTCCCGCTTATTGCGATATAAATTTGTCGCTTATTGACATCACCACATTATTATGATATCAGCTATCACAAAGGTCAGACCGGTGACGCAACCGTAGTCCATCGGAAGGGAGCGAGGGTCGCAGGCCCGAACGTGACCTTGCGGGCGCAACGGCTCTTTGTGGATTGGGACCATCAAAAAATCGTCAAAGCATCCGTGCCGAAGGTCGCAGAAACGTCCGAACCGAACACGTAAGTATTTGATAGGGATAGTTTTTGCGAAGACCGAGTTGGCTTCGATGCGATTTTTCCCCTGTTTTCCCTGTCTGGCAGGGAAAGCGCAAGGGGCGCCGCCCGTCACCCCGGGTCATTGGGCGACGTGTGATTATCGTCAGCGGAATGGGTGCGGGCACCCGATGGATTTTTTTGAGGCAGTTTCAGCGGGAGCAGGTTTTATGGATCAACGGTTTGATTACATTGTCGTCGGGTCCGGCGCCGGTGGAGGCACGCTCGCCGCGCGGCTCGCCGAGGCGGGGTGGAGCGTTCTTCTCTTGGAAGCCGGCGGCGATCCCCGGCAGCTTTCGGGCACCCACGACGATCAGCCGGGAATCAATCGGCTACCAGACGATTATGATGTGCCGGCATTCAATGGCTTCGCCAGCGAGAACGACGCGATCCGATGGAACTTCTTCGTCCGGCACTATGCCTCGGAGGCTCTGCAGGCAAAGGACCCGAAATACGTCCTCGACTACCGTGGCGTCCCGGTCAACGGCGTCCTCTACCCGCGTGCCGGGACATTGGGCGGCTGCACTGCGCACAATGCGATGATTCTCGTCTACCCGCACAATGCGGATTGGGATGGGATTGCCCATCTTACCGGCGACCATTCGTGGAACGCCGAGGCGATGCGGAACTATTTTACCCGGCTGGAAAACTGCCACCATCGGCCGGTCGAGCGCTGGCTCGCAAAATTCGGTTCCAACCCGTCGCGCCACGGCTGGGACGGCTGGCTGCAGGTGGAGAAGGCGATTCCCGCGGCCGCAATCGGCGATCACGGATTGGTGCAAGTCTTGCTCGAATCGGCAGCCGCGGCGTTCGATGATATCGGTCAGCCGATCAGGCGCGCGATCGATCTCGTCGAATCGGACTCCGACCCGAACGACTGGCGGCTCGTGACGCAAAACGGCGTGGGTGTGCGCTACACGCCGCTGACGACGCACAATCACGCCCGGATGGGCACGCGCGAGCGAGTGCTGGAGACCGCACAGAACCATCCTGATCGCCTTCGGGTGGAGCTCGACGCGTTGGTCACCCGCGTCATTTTTGACGAGCGCAACCGCGCGACGGGCGTCGAATACTTGAAGGGCGAGCGACTCTATCGGGCGCACGGTCAGCCCGGAACCGCACCCGGCGTACTCTCTGACGCGCAAGCAACGCGCGAGGTGATACTGTGCGGCGGTGCGTTCAATACGCCGCAACTACTGATGCTGTCCGGTATCGGACCGCGCGCGGTGCTCGAGCCTCTCGGCATTCCGATACGTGTCGAACTGCCGGGAGTCGGCAAGAACCTGCAGGACCGCTACGAGGTCGGCGTCGTCAACCGGATGAATTTCGACCGCTGGAAGATTCTTGATGGCGCCACTTTCGGCCGCGGCGACCCGCAATATCGCGAATGGGCGGACAAACGTGAGGGTGTCTACACCAGCAACGGTGCGGTTCTCGCGGCAATCTTGAAATCGCAACCCGAGCGGCCGCTTCCGGACCTCTTTTGTTTTGCTTTGCTCGGCCTCTTCGGCGGCTATTTTCCTGGCTATTCCGCTCTCGAGGTGACCAAGCCCAATTATCTGACCTGGGCGATCCTCAAGGCGCATACCCAAAACCGCGCCGGGGAGGTGGTATTGCGATCGGCCGATCCACGAGATACGCCGCTGATCAATTTCCACTACTTCGACGAGGGCAGTGACACCGACGGAGAAGATCTGCGATCCGTCGTCGCCGGAATACGCTTTGCTCGCAAGCTGACGGCAAAGCTGAAGGCACAGGGACTGATCGCCGAGGAAGAGCAGCCGGGCGAAGCGTTGCAGACCGATGCGGAGCTGATGGATTTCGTTCGCAGCGTCGCGTGGGGCCACCATGCTTCCTGCACCTGCGCGATCGGACCGCGCGAGGCGGGCGGCGTGCTCGCCAGCGATTTCCGGGTGTATGGCACCGAGGGTTTGCGCGTGGTCGATGCCTCCGTGTTCCCGCGCATTCCAGGTTTCTTTATCGCCAGCGCCGTCTATATGGTCGCCGAAAAGGCGGCTGACGTGATCCTGGCCGGGTAAATCAGGCGCCGACTTTGTCGGACCGCCAGCGATTGAGCCCGTTGCCGCCTTGTGCGAGAATTCGCCGACCAACGGCCGAGAGCGCGCGCCACGACCGATGCATTCGCAGAACCCGCTTATATCCGAGGCGATGCGGCCCGACCGCATCCGATTGAACTTATGCCGCGGGGCAGGTTGATGGCTCGGATCTCGGCCTGCCTACTCGCGCTTCTCATCGCCGTCTCGCCGGCAGCGGCCGACGAGCCGTCGAAATGTGCGGCCGCGCCGCCCGTGTTATGGGGCGATGGCGAGCACGACGATACGGCGGCGCTGAACGCCTGGTTTCGTGGCGAGACCGTGCTCTGGGCGCAAACGCACGAGGCAGTCGGCTCGGAGATCACCGACCACAACTTCCTGCTGAGTTCGACCGTCTACATTCACGGCGGGACGGGACGCAAGATGGAACGGTTCCAGATGATCTGGCCGTGGCGCAATGAGGTCGTGACCGGCGGTACGATCACGGCCGGAAGCGATCCCGATGGCACTCCCGTCGCCGATGGCATCACCAAGGTCAACAGCGATCCCGACGAGGGCGTCCCTTACGACGGCCCCAAGCTCGAGCCCACCGAGCACGGCGTCCCCAGGCACTGCCTGACGTCGTAGGAGCGCCAGCCTTCGGCGCTTCGGCGGGCACCGTTCGGAGGTGGCTACGACGGATGCTTGAACCGGGTGACCAGGCCCGCCGAACCTTTAACATGGTTCTGGAGGGGATTTACGAGGGCGGCGGCCAATTCCTCGCGCGTCAGCCCCGGCGGCAGCGCCTTTGGGTCGAGGTCGGTGGCGACCAGCGTGAAGGTGTAATGGTGCCAATCGGTGTTCGGCGGCGTGCCCGGCCCGAAATAAGTTCCCAGGCCCATCAGGCTCTTGCCGCCGACAAATTTGTCGGAGGGCGTGCTGAGCTCGCCTTCGGCAAAGCCCTTCACGTCGGCTGGGATCCCGTAGACCACCATATGCGACACGCCGGCCGGGGCGCGGCCTTCGGGATCGAAAAGCAGCAGGGCAAAGCTCTTGGTGCCATCCGGCACGTTCGACCAGGCGAGCGGAGGAGAGACGTTCTCGCCAACGCAATTCGGGGTCCTTTGCTTGTCGCTGCATGCGTTTTTCGTGGCCAGGGTGCCGTTGTCCTGAATAGCCGGCGAGGACAGCGTTAACGCGTCCGCGCCCCGCGCCACCGGTACGGCCAAAACGGACGCGGCGAGGAACCCTGCCAGAGGTAGAGCTGCGATCATGCGTATCATTACGTTTTCTCCCCTTGGTTTGTCAGAATCGGGACGGCCGGGATTACTCCGCCGCCAACGCCGCGGGGAACGGCGCCGCGACGTCAGCGCGTTCCGTCCGCGGCATCGGCTGCGGCCACCAGCGGTCTTCCCATTCGCTGAACAGGCCCTTGAGCCGCGGCATCACGCGATCGGCGAACAGCTTGGTGTTGTAGGCGGCCAGCTCCTTGCCCATGCTGCCGAATTGTAAGAGCAGCATCAGGTGCCCGACATTGAGATCGGTTGCCACCTCGGTCAGCTGCGCGACGACCTCGTCCGGTGAGCCGACGATGACATAGCCTCGCTCGACAATGTCCTCCATCCGGGTCGTAGCGCGGGCCGCCTGGCGGGCCTGGAGGCTCGCGGCGCGGCCGACCTGACCGACGATGCCGGCGCGCTGCGTCGTTTCGGTGATATAGCCCGGCGGCATCGCCCAACGCGGGTCGACCCTGAGGCAGCGGCCGTAGAAATACTCAGCCGGCTCGCGGTACAGCTCCAAAGCCTGCTCGCGGCTCTCGGCGACGCCGACAAACTGCAGAAAGCCGGCGCGGTAGGGGTTCCGGTCCTTGCCGAGCCGCGCCATCTCGTCCCAGAAGCCCTGCATCGTTGCGCGGCCGTCCTTGAAGCCGAAATAGGACAGGTAGGCGTAGACGTGGTCCATCGCCGCGCACCATTGCCAGGTCTCGATCGAGCCGCCACCCGGGATCCAGATCGGCGGGTGCGGCTTCTGGATCGGCCGCGGCCAGATGTTGACATAACGCTGCTGGTTGAAGCGGCCGTTGAACGCAAAGGTGTCGGTCTCGGTCCACGCCCGTACCACCAGGTCGTGCGCCTCGTAATAGCGGTCGCGCAGCATCGACGGGTTCTGGCCAAACGCAAAACAGGTGTCCATCGGCGTGCCGACCGGGAAGCCGGCGATCAATCGCCCGCCCGAGACGCAGTCGATCATCGCGAATTCTTCGGCGACCCGTGTCGGCGGGTTGTAGAGCGCCAAGGAATTGCCCATCACGCAGAGTGCCGTGTCGGTGGTGCGCCGCGCCAAGGCCGAGGCGATCAGATTGGGCGACGGCATCAGCCCATAGCCGTTCGAGTGGTGCTCGTTGACGCACACCGCGTCGAACCCGCATTCGGCGGCGAATTCGAGCTCGTCCATAAAGTCGTTGTACATGTGATGGGCGCGCCGGGGGTCGAACAGCGAGGAGTGGATGTCGACCCACACCGACGGGTGCTTCTCGCGAAAATCCTCCGGCAGCTCGGTGTAGGGCATCAAATGAAACCACATCAGCTTCATGGGTCGCTCTCCTCCACCGAATCCTAAGGCCGGAACAGCCTGACCTCGGTTCATCACCGCGTCAATCTGGTTAAGCGTTGCTTTCGTATCGACGGGATCGCATCCAGGTCCTACACAGGTACAAACTCGGCTCATAAGCAGGGAGGAGGACGTCATGCGCAGGAGAGATCTTTTTAAAGCGGCTGGCGCGAGCCTTGCGACGCTTGCCGCGCCGCGGATCGGAAGGGCGGAGAGGACAGGAAAACTGGTCTTTGCTCCCGCCGCGGATCTCAGCCTGCTGGACCCGGTCATCACCCCTTTCCGCACGACGCGAAATCACGCTTATCTCGTCTTCGACACGCTTTACGGCATTGACACGAGCTGGACAGCTCACCCTCAGATGGTCGAGGGACACCAGATCGATGAGGACGGGTTGACCTGGACCCTGACGTTGCGGGGCGGGCTGCGCTTCCACGACAAGGAGCCGGTGCTGTCACGCGACGTCGTCGCCAGCATCCGCCGCTTTGCCATGCGCATCAGCTTGGCTAATGCGCTGATGGCCGCGACCGAGGAGCTCTCGGCCCCCGACGATCGCACCGCACGGTTCCGTCTGAAGCGACCGTTGCCGCATCTGCCGGAGGCATTGGCGGGACCGGGAGGCAACGTCCCCGCGATCATGCCGGAGCGGCTGGCGGCGACCTCGCCCTACCAGCCGGTTGCTGAAATCGTCGGAAACGGCCCCTATCGCTTTCTGGCGGATGAGCACATCAGCGGTGCCCGCGCCGCCTATGAGCGCTTTACGCTCTACCAGCCGCGGACAGCTCGACCGGTGGGCTTTACCGCTGGACCCAAGGTCGCGCATTTCGACCGGGTCGAATGGCTGACATTGGATCCTTTTTCGGCGATGGCCGCACTGCGTAGCGGCGAAGTCGATTGGTGGGAGGCGCCGCCACGCGACCTCGCCGAAGGCTGGCTCGTGAGCGCGATATCACTGTGATCTCGCAATATGCAACAGCCATGGGCCTCTTGCGCTTCAACCATTTGCACCCGCCGTTCGACAATGCGACGGTGTGGCGCGCGTTGCTTGGCGCGGTCGATCAGGCCGAGGCAATGACTGCGGTCGCCGGCACCGACCACGCTTTTTGGCACGACGGCACCGGCCTCTTCCCCGCCGGTACACCGTGTACCAACGATGCCGGGATCGAAGTCTTGCGCGGGCCGCGCGATTATGCGGTCGTCAGAGAGGCGCTGGCTGGCGCCGGCTATAATGGCGAAAAGATCATCGTCCTTGCACCGACTGATGCCCAAGGGATTCGTGCGCTACCGCTCGCGGGAACCGACCAGCTGCGTCGCGCCGGCATGAATCTCGACCTGCATGAGATGGTGTTGGGCACTGCGCTTCGTAGATCGCAGAATCAGGCATCACCGGACAAGGGCGGATGGAACGCATTCTTCATCTTCATGGACAGATCGCATCCCAACACCAACCCTCATGGCAACCCCTGGATACGCGCGGACGGGCTCGCCGCCTTCCCTGGTTGGCCCACGAGCCCGCGCGTCGAGAGCTTATGCACTGCGTGGTTGGACGCCGGCAACGTCGACGAGCAGCGGCGGATCTGTGCCGAGCTTCAGATGCAGTTGTGGCAGGACGTGCCGTACATTCCGATGGGCGAATATTGGCAATCCACCGCCTATCGTAAGGATCTGCTCGACGTGGTGCCTGGCTGCTTCGCGACCTTCTACGGCGTCCGCAGAGCATGATTCGAACGGAGAGAGATCGATGGCGGCATCCCGTTTTGGCCCGATCTTCGAGGCGGCGCGCACCCGCCAGGGTGCCGGGGCGCTCGAAGCGCGGCTCTCCAAGCCGCGCTCCGCCGCCGAACTGAAGGCGACGAGCGATGACCGCTACCTGTCGCAGATGGAGCTCAGGATCTTTCGCGCCGGGCTCAAGCACAGCCTCGTCGACGCGAAATGGCCGGCCTTCGAAGAAGTGTTCGACGGGTTCGCGCCGCGCCGGGTGCGGGCGATGTCGGACGAGGCGCTCGAAGCCCTGCTCGGCGACCGGCGGCTGATCCGCCATTGGGGGAAGCTCAAATCGGTCCGCGACAACGCCGCGGCGATGATCGGAGTGGTCGAGGAGCACGGCAGCTTTGGCGCCTGGCTCGCCGACTGGCCGGGGACCGATATCGTCGGGCTGTGGGAGGCGCTCGCCAAGCGCTTCAGCCAGATGGGCGGCAACTCCGGGCCGAGCTTTCTGCGCATGGTCGGCAAGGACACCTTCGTGCTGACCCGTTCGGTCACCGCGGCGCTGCAGCGCTGGGGTGCGGCCGACACCCCGCCGAAGAACCGCAAGGATCGCGCCGCGGTTCAGTCGCACTTCAATGCCTGGGCGGATGAAACCGGCCGGCCGCTTTGTCAACTGAGCCTGATCCTCGCCGCCTCGGTCGAGGATTGACAAGGATTGACAAGAACGTATCAGGAACATACACTCCGATTTCGTTCTCCGCCTGAGCCTCAATCATATCGGAAATCGCAATGACTCCTTTTGTGCCACTGTTATTTGCTGTTCTCGAGACCTCGAATCCGGAAATTTCAACGACTTAGTCCTGATCGCTCCTTGCCTCGCGCGCGAGGGCCCAAGCCGCTTCGCCGCGGGAAGCGGGAAACCCGCGGTATTCCTAATGCCGGCCGGTTTGAGAAATCCCCGCCGGGCCTCAATAGTTTGAGATCTCGACGAGGTTCTGGTCGGGGTCGCGGATATAGACGGACTGGATCGTGCCGACGGCCCCGGCCCGCGGACCGGGGCCGGCCACGACCGGAACGCCGCATCGTTCGAGATGAGCGGTCACCTCGGCGAGCGGCACCTTGGTGATAAAGCAGAGATCGCCCGAGCCGGGTGTCGGCTTGTCGGCGACCAAGCCCGGGATGCTGTCGGCGGGATGCAGGTTGATCTTCTGCTGGCCAAAGCGCAGTGCGGTGCGCCCTTCGCCAAAGGTGACGACCTCCATCCCCAGCACCCGGGTGTAGAACTCGCAGGTGCTCGTAATGTCGGCGACGGTCAGGACCAGGTGATCGAGGCGCTCGATATTCATATTTTCGATCCTTTTCGGCGGACGGCGCGGCATCATAGCCCAAACTCGCGGCCAGCGAGGATCGTGAGCGAGGAGCAATGAAATGAACCGTCTCGACGGCAAGGTCGCCTTTATCTCCGGCGCGGCGCGCGGCATTGGTGCCGCGACCGCGCGGCTGATGGTCGAAGCCGGCGCCAAGGTGGCGATCGGCGACGTGTTGGACGAGCGCGGACGGGAGACCGCGCAGGGCATCGCCGGCACCGGCGGGGCCGCCACCTACCACCATCTCGACGTGACCCGCGAGGAGGACTGGACAGCGGCGGTCGCGGCGACGGTGGCCCGGTTTGGCGGGCTCGACATCCTCGTCAACAATGCCGGGCTTTTTCTCGGCAAAGGCATCGAGGAGGCGAGCCTCGAGGAATGGCATCGGCTCTGCGCTGTCAACCTGACCGGAGTGTTCCTCGGCACCAAGCATGCGTTACCGGCATTGCGCGAGCATGCCCGGCAGAGCCCGCACGGCAGCGCGATCGTCAACCTCGCCTCAGTTGCAGGGCTCGTGGGCTCGCAGCTCGACCCGCTCTATTCGATGACCAAGGGCGGCGTGACTTTGTTCACCAAATCGACTGCGCTCGAATTCGCCCGCAAAGGCTATCGGGTGCGGGTCAACTCGATCCACCCGGGTCTGATCCAGACCGATATGGGCGAGCAAACCTTTGTCAGCCGCGCGCGCAATCTCGGCAGCAACGACGTCGATGCGGTACGTCAACAAGCCATGTCGAGGCACCCGATCGGCCGCCTCGGCGTGCCCGATGACATCGCCAAGGGCATCGTCTTTCTCGCCTCCGACGATTCAGGCTTTATGACCGGCGCCGGACTGGTGGTCGACGGTGGGTCGACGGCTCAGTGAGCGCAGCTGTGGCGGTCACAGCCGTTCCGGGTCGCGAATAGCGACGCCGACAACCCGGCCGTCCACCGCCTGGAGGACCATAAAAACCCCGTCGCGGTGCCAGTGGATCGGCGCCTCGATCAAGCTCCCATTGAACCGCGCGAGCTTCTCCTGGCTCATGATTAATTCCAGATCGCTCCGGGCGCACAACGGTCCGGTCGACGCCAGGGACATACTTAACTTTACCTGATTACGCACTATCCTCAGCTATCAAGTCATGGTACAAAACAGGAACGTACGGCTGTTTCTGCGGGTTTGAACGATGGCGCGCAACAAGGTGC
>Ga0306926_10000265_pt1 | contig 45925 bp, 36 predicted proteins | sample flu12Cox44000178_FD_203759 | JGI IMG/M metagenome (GOLD analysis project Ga0306926, IMG submission 203759) | Lab enrichment of tropical soil microbial communities from Luquillo Experimental Forest, Puerto Rico - flux8day.12C.oxic.44.000.178 (v2)... | ecosystem: Environmental > Terrestrial >... | reverse complement strand
CGCCTCGGACAGGTCGTCGGTGCGCTGGCGCAACTCTTTCAGCAACCGAGCGTTCTCGATCGCAATTACGGCCTGCGCTGCAAAGTTTTGGAGCAGCGTCACGTGCTGTTCCGAGAACGGTCTTACCTCCTGCCGATAGACGGTGATCACGCCGAGTACCACGTCGTCTCGGACAAGGGGCACTTGCAGAGCCGCTCGCGCACCACCGAGATCGACCAGTGCTCGTCGTTGCGGGTCCCCGGTAAGGTATGCCTCCTCGGCAGCAAGGTCGACATTTTGAATGGCCGACCGCTCACCTTGAAGGAAGAGGTACGGCGCGGTGTGCGGTCCGGGGACTACACTCGTATGGCGCAGATAGCTGGCGTAGGCTGCTGGAACGCCAAACAGTGCTTTGACGGCGTAGCAATCGCCTTCAAAAATCCACAACCCTCCGAACGCCGCTTCGCAGAGCAGCAACGCTCTTTTGAGCATTGCATCGAACACCGGGGTGAGCTCAACGGGGGACGAACTGACGACTTGCAGCACCTCTGACGTAGCGCTCTGCTGCTGCAGTGCCTCTTTGAGTAGTTTTCGCGTTTTGGCGAGTTCGCGCGACCGCCGATCGAGCTGCTTCTGCAGGTCTGTAGCCAAACCTCGGCTTGCCGGCGCGCGGGTTGACTTGCCACCCTTGGGCTTGCGGGGACGGGAGCTACGCGCGGACATCACTGCGTGGCCCCCTCGAGAACAAGTCCGCGAGCATGATTGACGCGGTGCGTGACAAGCCTGTCAGCAAGACTCTTGACCCCCATGTTCAACCGAATTTAGCACATCGAAGGTGCGCTGCGAGAGGCCAAATGAGCACACGTCCTGGTAGACCGTCACGATCTGCGTGGAGCTGTCCCCCCAAACATGCCGCCGTCGATCACGAGCTCAGTTCCGGTCACGTAGCTGGAGGCATCGGAGGCCAGATACAGGACGCCGTTGGCGATGTCGCGCGCCTGGCCGGCGCGCCCCAGCGGCGTCACCAGTTTTGCCCGCTCCTCTGGATCGATCGGCGCGTTCACACCAGCGGCTCCCGCAGGAACCTTTCCCCAGATCGGCGTGTCGATAATTCCGGGATGGACCGAGTTGACCCTGATGCCATCGCCTGCCGAGGCGCACTCCATCGCGATCGCCTTGGCGAACAACCGCACGCCGCCCTTGGTCGCGCAATAACCCGCAAGCGTCGCGCCGCCACGCAAGCCAGCCAGCGACGACATCATGATGATGGAGCCGCCACCGCTCTTGCGCATTAGCGGCAGGCAATGTTTTACCGAAAGGAACACGCCGTCGAGATTGATGGCGGTCTGCCTGCGCCAGTCCTCCAGCGACATTTCCACGATCGAGGGCACCGCGATTCCGATGCCGGCGTTCGAAACCAGGATATGGAGCCGGCCATAGCGGCGCTCCACTTCGGAAGCGACCTCAGCCCAGCGCGCCTCGCTGGTGACGTCGTGATGAAGGAACATTGCCTCGCGACCCGCTCGCCTGATGCCCGCGACCACCTCCGGCCCCTTCAGCTCGTCGACGTCGCTGACCACGACGGAAGCGCCCTCCTGCGCCAGCAGCTCCGCGACCGCAGCACCAATGCCCGATGCCCCACCTGTCACCAGCGCGACCTTGCCTGCAACCTGCCCTGCCATTTTCACTCCTCACCCGCTTCTTGAAAATCCTACCTGATCACCGCCGGCCCCTGATCGGGCACCGCGACGTCGACCACGCGCAACTGCACGCGCTCCTTTCCCTGATAGCGGTCCACGGCCAGCGATCCCGCCACATGCAACGGTTGCTCGCGATGCTGCACCAACGCGTTGCCCAGCCTTTGGCCGAGCGCGCGAAACGCGATGCCATTGAGGATCGCACCGTCACCGGATTTGAAACGCACGCGTAAATGTGCTTGCCCAACTTCATCGGCGAACACAAGCTGGTGCGACGGCAGCGCAACCACCGGCTCCGGATTGCCGCTGCCGAAGGGACCGGCACGGTTGAGCGTCGCTACCAGTTCTGTCGTCGCGCCGCGCGCGGTAAGTGCACCGTCAATCACGAGTTCATTGACGTGCCGCGACCGCGCGACATCGTGGGCGAGCGCGCTTTCCATATAGGCGCGGAATTCCGCGAGCTTCTCCTTGCGTAAGGTGACGCCGGCGGCCATCGCGTGTCCCCCACCTTTCAGCAGCACGCCATCGGCAACCGCCTGCCGCACTGCCTTGCCGAGATCGACGCCGGAGATCGAGCGGCCCGAGCCTGTACCGATGCCGCCCGGTTCGAGTGCGATAGCAAAGGCGGGACGGCCGAATTTTTCCTTCAGCCGCGAAGCGACAAGTCCGACCACGCCGGGATGCCAGCCTTCGGACGCGGTGACGACCACACTGCCCTTGTCTTCGAGGCCGAGGGAGGCCAGTGCCTCGGCTTCGGCCTGAGCTTCGGCCGCCTGCTCGATGACGCGGCGTTCGCTGTTGAGGCGGTCGAGTTCGGCCGCGATCCGGCCGGCCTCGGAAACATCGCCCTCCAGCAGCAATCGCACGCCGAGATCGGCCCGACCGATCCGCCCGCCGGCATTGATGCGCGGCCCCAGCATGAAGCCTAGATGCCAGGCTTCGGGCGGGCCGCTCAACCTTGAGACATCCATTAACGCGGTATGACCGACATGGTCGCGGCGACGCATGGCGATCAGGCCCTTGGCAACGAATGCGCGGTTAAGACCGATCAGCGGCGCGACATCGGCAACGGTGCCGAGCGCGACGTGATGCAGCATGCCGAGCAAGTCCGGTTCCGGCATCTCGCTGGTCCAGAACCCGCGCCCGCGCAGTTCGCGGTTGACGGCAACCAGCGTGATGAGAGTGAGGCCAACCGCCGCGAGATAGCCGAGACCGGAAAGATCGTCGGGCCGGTTTGGATTGACCAGCGCATCGACCTCCGGCAAATCGTCGCCAACCTGATGGTGATCGATCACGACCACCGAGAGGCCGAGACGCCTTGCTTCCGCAAGCGGCTCGAGACTGTTGGTGCCGCAATCGACGGTGATCAGCAGCGTCGCGCCCTTGGCGGCCAGCATCCTGACCGCCTCGGTGTTGGGGCCGTAGCCCTCGAACAGGCGGTCGGGAATATGGATCAGTGGATCGAGGCCGCAGTGGCGCAGGTGCCAGGCAAGCAGGGCGGCCGACGTTGCGCCGTCCACGTCATAGTCGCCGAAGATTGCGACCTTCTCGGCTCTTGTGGCCGCATCCGCGATGCGCCTTGCGGCCGTTTCCATCTGTGTCACCGTAGACGGATCGGGCATCAGCTTGCGGATGGTCGGATCAAGGAAATCCGCAATGTCGTCGATTGCGACATCGCGTCCTGCCAGCACGCGCGCCAGCATCTCGCTCAGCTGATAGCGCTGGGCGATCGCCAGTGCCTGCGCTGACCCCCGTGCATCGAGCCGGTCGCGCCAGAGTTTTCCGGTCAGAGACTGCGTCACGCCGAGAAAGGCCGGCGGCGCTTGTGAGGGCATAGCGGTCGCAGGAAGCGTCATGGTGACATCGTGCCCCGGACTTTAGCGCGCACGCAAGCACTGCGCTGCTGATCCGCCACCCATCAACAAACTTGTTGTGGGTCTTGCTCCGCGCGCAATCGGCGAGCGCCATGCGCCGTCCTCCCGGAAACGAGAGCTTCAGCAGCTTGCGAAAGCGCGTGCGCGAAAAAATCGATTTCTCAAGACAATTCAATCTGATTTGGGTGGTCCAGTCCCTTTCAAAAAAATATTTCGCTATGCCCGTCGGGCAAATCATCTCTACAAGCTCGCGCCATCCCGCGCTCGATAAGAGGGGCGCTTCGCGATTGTCACGAGTGTAGGGCGCGGGATGCGATGGACGCGGCGCATCGACTGACGAGCGGTGTTGCGCGCGGACGGCGAAGTCGTGTGGTCCTGACACACCAAGGCAGGTGTCAAGTTGGCGAGGATGCTTTACATCGCGCCGATGACGGAGGCAACAAAGCCCGGTCTCCGGGGAGAGCGCGAAGGAAACCGTAAAACCATCGCGCAGGGAATGCCGGTGATACGGCTTTCACCTGTGGTGACTACCGCTCGTGTGCTTTTTCCATTTGCACGCGAGGCCGTGGGTGTGGGCTGAAGCACCCGGCATTCCCTGCGCCCTCTTCTGTTGAGGGACACGTTTCTGGCTCAACTCGCGCGCTCTCGCGTCGCGAGAACGCGAAGGTGCACCTGAGTGAACCGTCATTGCGAGCGCCAGCGAAGCAATCCAGGACTTCCCAGCGCGTAGGGTGGGCAAAGGCGCTTAAGCGCCGTGCCCACCATGATCGTGGTGAGACGAGGTGGGCTCGCTTCGCTTAGCCCACCCTACGACTGACTCGTCATGCCCGGCCTTGTGCCGGGCATCCACGTTCTTCGTGCGTCAAGACGTGGATGGCCGGGACTAGCCCGGCCATGACGGAGGGATTCGTGCTTACTCCACCGATTGCGACCGCGGGAGCCACGGAACCGACCCTACCCTACGTCCCACCCCAGCGCCCCCAGCACCGGCTCGATGACCATCAGCACCGGAAATCAACACCCCATTCGATCGGCTATGCCGCCAAAATCGCTCGCAACGATATCCCAATCGCCCCTGGCCTCAAGATCGTATTTCTGCAATGGCCCATATTCGCCGGGCCGCGCCACGAAAGCCGTTTTCAGCCCGAGCTTCTGCGCGGCTTTCAAATCATGATTGTGGGCAGCCACCATCATCACCTGCTCCGGCGGCAGGCAAAGCAGCTTTGCGGCGCCGAGATAGGTCTCCGGATCGGGTTTATAGTGCTCGAACAGTTCCGCCGACATGATGAGGTCCCACGGCAGGCCGGCAAACTTCGCCATGTTGGTGAGAAGCGCAACATTGCCGTTGGAGAGCGGCGAGATGATGTACTTCGTCTTCAACCGCACAAGCCCCGCCACGCTGTCTGGCCAGGGGTGCAGGCGGTGCCAGCCCATGGTGAGATAGTGCAGGTCAGCTTCATTCAATCCTGTGATCTTGAGTTGCTCGACCAGCTTTCCCAGCGAACGCCGGTGCAAGACGTCAAGAATCACATAGCCGCGCTCGGGATGCTGGCGCACCTCCTCCATCGAGGCGGTATAGACCGCGCGCCAGCCATCCACCAGCGCGGTCCAATCGGCCTTGATGGCGCGCCTCTGCGACCATCCCGTGAAATCATTGATCAGGCTGGTGCGCCAATCCACCACGGTGCCGAACACGTCGAACAGCAGCGCCTTCACGGCTGAAACATCGGACATGATCGCTCCCTTTTTTCCTGCGCTGCCGGCTGACGGTCTGCGTCACGCCCTTCAGGACCGGCGAAGGTCAATCGAGGTGGAACTTGTCGAGCTGCCGATGCTCGGCCTTGATTGTGCGCACCGTGCCGGTGACCGAGCGCATCACCACGGTCTCGGTCTCGATAACATTGTCCTTGCGGAACTTCACACCGGTCAACAGCGAACCCGTAGTGACGCCAGTCGCCGCGAACAGGCAATCGCCTTTCACCATGTCCTCGATGTCATAGATCATGCGGGGATCGGTGATGCCCATCTTGCGGGCGCGTTCGCGCTTCTCGTCGGTGTCGAGAATGAGCCGGCACTGCATCTGCCCGCCGATGCAGCGGAGCGCGGCCGCCGCAAGGACGCCCTCAGGCGCCCCGCCGGTGCCGATATACATGTCGACTCCGGTCTCCTCCGGGGTGGCCGTGTGAATGACGCCGGCCACGTCACCGTCGGTGATGAGTTGCACCGCGGCGCCCGTGCTGCGAACCCCCTGGATGATGTCGGCATGGCGCGGACGATCAAGCACCAGGACGGTGATTGCGGAAGTTTCAACGCCCTTGGCCTTGGCAAGCCGACGCACGTTGTCGGCCGGGCTAGCGTCGAGTTCGACCACGCCCTTGTTGTAGCCGGGCCCGATCGCAATTTTCTGCATGTAGACATCCGGCGCGTGCAGCAGCGTGCCGCCATCGGCCATCGCCATGGTCGCGATCGCTCCGGGCATGTTCTTGGCACAGAGCGTCGTCCCCTCCAGCGGGTCGACTGCGATGTCGACTTTCGGGCCGGCATTCAGACCGACCTTCTCGCCGATGAACAACATCGGTGCCTCGTCACGCTCGCCCTCGCCGATCACCACCGTGCCTTCGATCGGCAGCTTGTTGAGCTCGCGGCGCATCGCATCCACCGCCGCCTGGTCGGCAGCCTTCTCGTTGCCATGACCCCGCAGTCGCGCCGCCGAAACTGCAGCGCGTTCGGTCACGCGCACGATTTCAAGCGTCAGAATACGCTCCAGCAACAGCTGCGGCGGAACGGATATATGGGTTGACATGGACGCACTCCCTGGATCTTCGAGCAGGCCCAGCGGCCCACAAACAATTGTTGGGCGCGACGGTTCCAAGTCGAATCGCCATCGCGCTGTGGCCTGTCATTTGCGCCTGATCTGTTCTGAAACGTACCCACTTTTCCGAATCGTGCGCTAGTTCTTTTCAATCCGTATCACCTGCGGACGGCCACTGATAACCTTGTCGCGTTGCACCGCCTTGAGCGCGCGATGAACGGCGTCTTCATGGGTGGCGTAGGTGATCAGGATGACCGGAACCTGCGAGGCCTTTCCCGCAGATTGTGCGGCGCCACCGCCATCCGGGTGACGCTGCACGATCGATTCGATCGAAATCTTCTGTTCCGCCAGGCGCGTCGCTATCGTTGCCGCCGTGCCGGGGAGATCTCGCGCCATCAGGCGAATATAGTAACCGCCTTCGTGGCGCTCCATGGGAGCCTTGCTCGTCACGCGCAAGCGGTCCACCGGACGACCAAAGGGTTTGACGCGCAGTCCGCGCGCGATGTCGGCAATGTCGGCAACTACCGCGGAAGCCGTCGCAGCCCCGCCCGCACCGGGGCCTACCAGCGTCATCGGCGGAATACCCTCTACGTCAATGGTGACCGCGTTGGTGACATCCATCACCTGTGCGATCGAGGAGGATTTCGGCACCATGGTGGGGTGGACGCGCTGTTCGATGCCCTTCGCAGTCCTGACTGCAACCCCAAGCAACTTGACGCGATAGCCGAGATCAGCGGCGGCGCGCAAATCCTCCGGTGCGATCGACGAGATGCCTTCAACATAGACCGCGCCCTGCGCGACCTTGGTACCAAAGGCAAGGCTCGCCAGGATCGCGAGCTTTTGTGCGGTGTCGTGGCCGTCGACGTCAAAAGACGGGTTGGCCTCGGCATAGCCCAGACGCTGCGCATCCTTCAGACATTCGGCGAACGACAATCCCTCCTGCTCCATCCTGGTCAGAATGTAATTGCAGGTGCCGTTGAGAATACCGTAGACGCGATTGATACCGGCCGCTGCCAGGCCTTCGCGCAAGGTTTTCACGATCGGGATCGCAGCGCCGACGGCTGCCTCGAAATTCAACGCACCGCCATGCTTTTCGGCCGCATGCGCCAGGCGCAGGCCGTGTTTGGCGATCAGCGCCTTGTTGGCCGTCACCGCCGACTTGCCCGATTTCAACGCCGCCTCGATCGCCGACAGCGCGGGTTCACCCGACCCCCCGATCAATTCGACCAGGCAGTCGATTTCGGGATTGTTTGCGAGTTCCAGCGGAGACTTCGCCCATGTGATGCCGCGAAGGTCGATGCTGCGCTTCTTGACCTTCGAGCGCGCGGTGACGGCGACCACGCGCACGGATCGCCCGCAGCGCGCCGACAGCGCGCGGCTTTCGTTCTCGATCAGGCGGACGACTTCGGCGCCAACGGTGCCGAGCCCCGCAATACCCACCTTCAGGGGTGCGACCATCATCCAGGACCTTGCGGAAGATTTATCGCCGGTTAGCGAGAGGAACCACGTTGTGCAACGTTTCGATGCCGCTTTCAAGGAAGCGGCGCACACCCCGGGCGGCCTGGCGAATGCGCTGCTCGTTTTCCACCATGGCGATGCGGACATACCCCTCGCCGTGCTCGCCGAAAGCCACGCCCGGCGAAACCACAACGCCGGATTTTTCGACCATCAGGGTCGCAAACTGCATGCTTCCGACGCCGCGGAAGGCCAAGGGCAACGGGGCCCAGGCGAACATCGAGGCTTCCGGTGGCGGAATCTCCCAGCCCGCGCGCCCGAACGACTCGACCAGCGCGTCGCGACGCCTGCGATAGGTCTCGCGCATCTCGCGGATGCAGCCCTCCGGCCCGTTCAGCGCAGCCGTGGCCGCGACCTGGACCGGCGTGAACGCGCCGTAGTCGAGATAGGATTTCACCCGTGCCAAGGCCGCGATGATCCGCTCGTTGCCGACCGCAAATCCCATGCGCCAGCCGGCCATCGAGAAGGTCTTCGACATCGAGGTAAACTCGACGGTTACGTCGATCGCGCCGCCTACCTGCAGCACCGAGGGCGGCGGATTGCTGTCATCGAAATACACCTCCGCGTAGGCGAGATCCGAAAGGATAAAGATTTCATGCCGCTTGGCGAAGGCGACGAGGTCCCGATAGAAATCGAGGCTCGCCACATAGGCAGTCGGATTGGAGGGATAGCAGACGACGATCGCGATCGGTTTGGGGATCGAGTGAATGATCGCGCGTTCCACCGCCTCGAAGAATTGCGGGGTCGGCTCCGACGGCACGGAGCGGATCACCCCGCCCGCCATCAGAAATCCGAAGGCATGGATGGGGTAGCTCGGGTTCGGACAGAGGATGACGTCGCCAGGCGCGGTGATCGCCTGGGCGACGTTGGCGAACCCTTCCTTGGATCCCAGCGTCGCAACGATTTGCGTCTCGGGATTGAGCTTCACACCAAAGCGCCTGGCGTAATATGCCGCCTGCGCCTTGCGCAGGCCCGGAATGCCGCGCGAGGCCGAGTAGCGATCGGTGCGCGGCTTGCCCAGGGTCTCCTTCAGTTTCTCGATCACGTGGGGCGGCGCCGGCAAATCCGGATTGCCCATGCCCATGTCGATAATGTCGGCGCCGGCATTGCGCGCCGCCGCCTTGGCGCGGTTGACCTGCTCGAAGACGTAAGGTGGCAGGCGGCGGATGCGGTAGAAATCTTCCATCGGTCCATAACTCCGGCAGGCAACCATTGAGCGTTCGCTCGCACCGCAAGCTTCAAAACGCACCAAGCCGCCCGAAAATCATGCTAAATCATACATTTAGCACGAGCTCAGGACAAATTCCTGCTGCGCCCTGATTGAGTGTTGAAGTGGCTCTTTTACCACGGGTGCCCAATCACGCCAGTGGTCCGATTCTAACATTCGCGACCCATTTGAGGAGCCGCTTTTGCGAATGTTAGAATCTCAGGACCACTGGTAAATTGTTGATGCTAGTGGAGCTTTGGATTTGACGTTCGCGTACGGCAATCGCGGCGGGTGGGAAGCGAACGTCAAATCCGCTCCACTAGCGATTACCTCATTTTACGGACGTATCCTTGGCCGGCGCTGCCACCGCCTGGCGGTCGCGCGCGGCGATCAGTTCGGCCTCGATTCTGGCGCGCTCCTTCGGATCCATGACCGCCTCATCACGATTGGGCGGCGGATCGTTGACTGGCAGAAAGGCGCCCTGCTCCTTTGGCCGTGGCGGCACATCGGCGGGCGCTCCCACCATCGGCAGGTCTGCGATCGAACTGGTGCAGGCGGAAAGCGTCAGCGTGGACGCAAGCAGCGCGCCCAACGCAAGCAAACTCCTTTGCCCACCCAACATCCTGTTACCCAAGTCCCGCACGCGCCAGTGCTGCACTCTACCCGGACATCCGTCCGGGACTTGAGTGCACTTGTGGCCCGAGACGGAAATAATCATTTGCACAGATATGGCCGCAGTGTGACGGAACCAAGATGGTTTGTCGCATTGCAGCACGGCGCTCGGCATCGCGATGTCGCGCGGTGACGAAGGCGGACTGAATCGGTAGTGTTGTCCCATGAGTGAAGTTACGGCCGAGCCACAGAAGAAATTCGACGCCGAGGCGTTTGCGATGAATATCGCGCGCGCCATGGAAAGCGGCGGCAAGGCGCTTGCCGCTTATCTGAAACCGCGCGAGACCGGTGAGGTCAGGGATCAGCCGACCGAACTCACGGAAGTGATCAAGACGCTCACCAAGGTCGCGGAATACTGGCTTTCCGATAGCGAGCGCGCCTCGGACCTGCAGACCAGGATCGCCAAGGCCTATCTCGATCTGTGGGGCTCAGCGATGCGGCGCCTCGCCGGCGAAGAGCATGCGCCCGCGGCCGCGCCGTCGCCACGCGACAAGCGTTTTGCCGATCCCGAATGGAAATCCAACCAGTTCTTTGATTTCGTCATGCAGGCCTATCTGCTGACGACGCAATGGGCGCAGGAGTTGGTGCGCAACGCCGAAGGCATCGATCCGCATACCCGCAAGAAGGCGGAATTCTACGTCAACCAGATCACCAATGCACTGGCGCCTTCAAACTTCATTTTGACCAATCCGGAGGTTATGCGAGAGACATTGGCGCAAAGCGGCAGCAATCTCGCACGCGGCATGGAGATGCTCGCCGAGGACGTCGAAGCCGGCAAGGGCATCCTCAGGATTCGCCAGTCGGACCCGGCCAATCTCGAGGTCGGCGTCAACATGGCTACCACGCCGGGCAAGGTGATCTTCCAGAACGATCTGATGCAGCTGATCCAGTACGAGCCGAGCACCGAGAACGTGTTGCGTACGCCGCTTCTGATCGTGCCGCCCTGGATCAACAAATTCTACATTCTTGATCTCAGGCCGGAAAAATCCTTCATCAAATGGTGCGTCGATCAGGGCGTCACCGTGTTCGTGATTTCCTGGGTCAATCCAGACAAGGATCTCGGGTCGAAGACCTGGTGCGACTACATGAAGGAAGGCCCGCTCGCGGCGATGGATGTCATCGAGAAGGCGACCGGCGAGATGAAGGTTCACACGCTCGGCTATTGCGTCGGCGGTACACTGCTGGCGACGACACTGGCCTGGCTTGCCGAAAAGCGGCGCGCGCGCGTCACCTCGGCGACGTTTCTGGCGGCCCAGGTCGATTTCACGCATGCCGGCGATTTGCTCGTGTTCGTGGACGAGGGACAGATTTCAGCGCTCGAGCGTGACATGCAGGAATCGGGCGTGCTTGAAGGCGCCAGGATGGCGATGGCATTCAACTTGCTGCGCTCGAACGACCTGATCTGGTCCTATGTCGTGAGCAATTACCTGAAGGGGCAGGCGCCCGCCGCCTTCGATCTCCTGCACTGGAATTCCGACGCAACACGGATGCCGGCGGCGAACCACTCCTACTATCTGCGCAATTGCTATCTGGAAAACCGCCTGTCTGCCGGCACCATGGTGCTGGACAACACCCTGCTCGATCTCTCCAAGGTCAAGGTTCCCGTCTACAACCTTGCAACCCGCGAAGACCATATCGCGCCTGCGGATTCGGTCCTTTACGGCTCGCAGTTCTTTGGCGGTCCTGTGAAATATGTGCTGTCTGGCTCCGGCCACATCGCCGGCGTCGTCAATCCGCCATCACTTGGCAAGTATCAGTACTGGACCAACGACAACATCGGGGACATTTCGCTCGCCGATTGGATCAAGGGTGCGCAGGAGCACAAGGGATCGTGGTGGCCGGATTGGCGTCAGTGGCTTGGCAGTATCGATGCCGAGGAAGCGTCTGCGCGCAGTATCGGCACGGCAGAATTGCCGCCTATCGCGAACGCACCTGGCAGTTATGTGAAGGTACGCGCGTAGCGTTTGCGCGAACATTCGGGTATAAGCGGCAGTCCCGCGGGGACGGAATCTGGAAATCAACAGGGGGAAGCGATGACACCCGGACTATTAACGCCCGAACTATTCTGGCTGACTTTGACGGTAATTCTGACGGGATTGTTGTGGGTCCCTTACGTTCTCAATCGCTTTGTGGTCCGCGGTCTGTTCGGGACGTTGGACAATCCCTCGCGCGATGCCAAGCCGCATGCAGCCTGGGCCAACCGGTTGATGTTCGCGCACGACAATGCGGTGGAAAACCTGATCGTGTTCGCGCCGCTGGTGCTGATTCTCAGTGAAATCGATTACTCCACGAAATGGACAGTCTACGCCTGCGCGGTGTATTTCTGGGCCCGCCTGGCGCATGTCATCATCTACGCGATGGGGATACCGGTGCTCCGCACGTTGTCCTTTACCGTCGGCTTCCTGGCCCAAGCGGTGCTGGCGCTGGCAATTTTCAAGCTGGTCTAGTCACTGGGCTTGCGCACGACGAGATGCAGCAGAGTTGCGGGCGTCTCGTCAAAGCTCCTGATTTCGCTGGTATCCGATTTGAGCAAATTCCAGGGGCCGGCCGCCGCATAGGTGGCCTCGAGCCATTCCGGTGAGGGGTAGTTGTAGTAGCGACCAAGACTGTCGCGGCCCTCGTCTGCGCCGAGCTTGAAGCTCGCGTAAAAGGCGCCCTCGCGCTTCAGCGCGCGCCGGATCCGGACCAGAATGCCGATCAGCTCGTCGCGAGGCACGTGCAACAGGCAGGCACTGGCCCAAACACCATCATAGGCATCGTGCGCGTCAAGTTCGTCGAAACGCATGGTATCGACGGCGCGACCAAGGCGTCGCGACGCAAGCTCGGCCATCTCCGGCGAACCGTCTGTTGCACGCACCGAAAAGCCCGCTGCCACCATCTCCGCGGAATGATTTCCGGCGCCACAACCGAGCTCCAGGATCGAGCCGCCGGGCGGCAGCAGCGAGAGGAATCCCTTCAGCCGCGTGGAGGGCGCCTTGACCCAGCCCGCATAGGCTTCCGCGTTGCACCGGTAGAACCGCAGCGTATCGTCGTCCACGAGCGCGCCCTCCGGCTTGCTTCACGCCTCGCCGAGGCCCAGCATCAGCCGCAAGTTCTGCACCGCCGCGCCGGAAGCACCTTTGCCGAGGTTGTCGAGGCGCGCGACAAGAAGCGCTTGACGGTGCTGGCCGCTGGCAAAGACATACAGCTCCAGCCTGTTGGTCTCGTTAAGTGCCTCAGGCTCAAGCCGCCCGCTCCTGGAAGCCTCGTTTTCAAGCGGCATCACCGAAACATAGGTACTCCCGGCATACCGCTTGGTCAGTGCGGTCTGGAAGTCGGACCCGGAGGGCTTGCCCGGCAGGGTGTCGAGTTGCAACGGCACGGAAACCAGCATGCCCTGGTGGAAGTTGCCGACCGACGGCACGAAGATGGGCCGGTGCGTGAGCTGCGAGTAGAGCTGTATCTCCGCTATGTGCTTGTGCTCGAAGCCGAGGCCATAGAGTTCGAAGGCCGGTGCCGTGCCGCCCTCGAAATTTGCAATCATCGACTTTCCGCCGCCCGAATAGCCACTAACCGCGTTGATGGTGACGGGATATGCCGCAGGAAGCAGACCGGCATCGACAAGCGGCCGGATCAACGCAATCGCGCCGGTCGGATAGCAGCCGGGATTCGAGACTTTCCGCGCATTCCTTATCTTGCCGGGTTGATCCGGCGCGAGCTCGGGAAAGCCGTAGGTCCAGCCGCTGGCAACGCGATGAGCCGTCGATGCATCGAGGATCCTTGGAGCCCTGTTTCCCATGGCCTCGATCAGGGCGACGGTTTCCCTGGCGGCATCATCCGGCAGGCAGAGGATCACGAGATCCACCTGCTCCATCAGTGCGCGCTTTGCCCCCGCGTCCTTGCGCTTGTCCTCGGCGATGGTTTTCACGACGACATCGTTCTGCAGCCGAAGCCGTTCGTTGATGCCAAGGCCAGTCGTTCCAGCCGCGCCGTCGACAAACACGGCGGGCCGGGTGGGAGCATCGACGATCGGGGAAGGCGAATGCGTTTGCATCTCATAACTCCTGCTTGAAGAAGGAGCCGCCGGATCGGACCGCGTATCTTTTCAGGGGAGATGCCGCGGAAGTCAAATCCAGCGGCAAGGGCGATGATCTCAAACGCGAACGACCGCCCAGGCCGCTATAGTGCGGCGGCGGCGAGCAATCGGCATGGTCGCGGCATTGATCATGGGCGCGGCTATAAGGCCGCGCCCACCAGCCGTCAAGAAAAACCGTTCAAAGAATTGGATTCCAGGGCGCTGAGACCACCCGATAGCCGCTGCTTTCCTTCTCGATGTGACCGAGACCCGGGAACGCATAGTGGAATCCCTGGACCTGAAGCTTGTCGGCCACCAGCATGTCGTAGACCCGCCGACGCGTCTCTTCCGCGACATCGCCATCCTGGTCGAAGAAGGCGTGCCAACCGGGGTTGACAGCAAACAAGCTTGGGTTGTTGGTCACGTCGGATTGGATGAACACCTTGCCCGAGCCAGAGGATAGCACGTAGGAGGTGTGCCCCGGCGTATGGCCGACGGTCTCGATCGCGCGCAGGCCGGGTGCAATCTCCTTGTTCCACTCGTAAGGCGTGACCTTCTTCTTTAACGCGACCTCGAAGATGTTGCGGTTGTTCTTGAACAGACCGACCATGCGCTCGCCCCTAGCGCGGCTCATTTCGCCATCGTCCATCCAGAACTTCCACTCGACCGCGGGCACCAGGATCTCGGCATTGGGGAATGCCGGGGTGCCATCAGCCGTCAGCAGCCCGTTCACGTGGTCGACGTGGAAATGCGAGATGACGACCGTGTCGACCGCCTTCGGATCGAAGCCCGCGGCAGCCATGTTGTCGGTGAACTGACCGACCGCGCCCTTGCTTTTGGCCTTGGCCAATGGGCCGTTGCCGGTGTCGATGACGACGAGCTTGCCAGAAGTGTTGATCACGAGTGGCGCAAAGTAGATGCTCACCTTGTCCTTCGGCATGAATGCTTTCTCGAGCGCCGCGTTGATCTCCTCTTTCTTTGCGTTCACCACAAAACTATCGCCCAGCGGAAACGTGTTGATGCCGTCCGACACCACCGTGACCAGGATGTCGCCGACCTTGTAGCGATAGAAGCTTGGCGCCTGCTTGTCGGCAGCGGATGCCGCTGCCTTCGACTGCGTGGAAGCGACAAGCGGCGCTGCCGCCATCGCCGTGGCCCCCATGAGCGCGTCACGTCGTGATGGGTTCATGGCTTGGATCCTCCCGGCGGACAACTTGGCCTGCGAGCGGTTGTTCCGCTTTCGCATTGCGTTTCGCGGCCTGCTTTTGCAGTGTCTCCGCCGTGAAAAGGAACGAGAGGATGGCGCAAGCTGGCCGCGCTGGGGTTAACCCCCCACAACAAAGCCATATTCCGCTCAAACCGCGCGCCAGACCCATTCAGTGATTTTCTCGATGATGTCGCCAAACACCAGCAGCGCCCCTGCCCAGATCAGTGCCGACACGAAATTGGCGACCTGGAACTGCAGGTACGGCATCTCGAAAATACCGGCGGCGAGCGGAACCGAGGCCCGTAGCGGCCCGAAAAATCGGCCGATGAAAATGCTGGGTACGCCCCAGCGCCGCACGAAGGCCTCCCCACGCGGCAGGATTTCGGGATAACGCGACAGCGGCCACAGCTGCGCGACATGCTCCTTGTATTTGAAACCGAACCAATAGGAGACCCAGTCGCCAAGTGCCGCTCCGAGTGAACCGGCAATCCAGATCGGCCAAAAGTTGATGCCGCTCGCACCAACCAGGGCGCCGATCGCAACCAGCGCGCCCCAGGCCGGAATCAAAAGCGAAATGAAGGCAAGCGATTCACCGAATGCCAGCACCAGCACGATCGGGCTCGCCCAAGCCTGATGGTTGCGCACGAAGTCGGCCATTGCGTGCGCAAAACCTTCCATTCTTCAGAAGTGCCCTTCCCGCCCCGACAGCAGCATTGGCCGCATTGTCTAAAAATAGAGCTAAGCTAGTGCCGCCTATTGTGACTTCAAATCACAAGGGCGGGTGCTTGCGATGATCGCAGTGCGTCACATTTTTAGGCACATCCATGGCATAGTCAGAGCGACCGATTCGCGACCCGCGGATGCGCACAAAACACAAAGATTCATGTCCAAATCATTGAAATCGGCTGTGAAAGCCAAAACCAATGACCTTTTCGATACCGCGGCGGCGAAGGGTCGCGGCGCGCTCAAGGCGGGATCACGCGGTGCCGGTGGGGAAGCCGGCTATACCGCCCGCGATATTGAGGTGCTCGAAGGCCTGGAACCGGTACGACGGCGGCCGGGCATGTATATCGGCGGCACGGACGAAAAAGCCCTGCACCACCTGTTTGCGGAAGTCATCGACAACTCGATGGACGAGGCGCTGGCCGGCCACGCCGGCTTCATCGAGGTCGAGCTGGCCGCGGACGGATTTTTGACCGTCACCGACAACGGGCGCGGGATCCCGGTTGACCCTCATCCCAAATTTCCGAAAAAATCCGCGCTCGAAGTCATCATGTGCACGCTGCATTCCGGCGGCAAGTTTGACTCTAAGGTCTATGAAACCTCCGGCGGTCTGCACGGCGTCGGCGTTTCCGTGGTCAACGCCCTTTCCTCCCGCCTCGAGGTCGAGGTTGCACGTGGCCAGAAGCTCTACCGCATGGCTTTCGAGCGCGGTCATCCCAAGGGCAAGCTCGAAGATCTCGGCAAGGTCAATAACCGCCGCGGCACAAAGGTGCGCTTCAAGCCCGACCCGGAGATCTTCGGAGCGAAGGCGACCTTCAAGCCGCAGCGGCTGTTCAAGATGGCGCGCTCGAAGGCGTACCTGTTCGGCGGCGTGGAAATCCGCTGGCGCTGCGCAGCGGAGCTCCTCAAGGGTATCGATGATGTGCCACCGGAAGCCAGTTTCCACTTCCCGGGTGGGCTGAAGGATTATCTTGCCGCCGCGATCCACGCCGACACGCTGGTGCACCCCGATATCTTCTTCGGCAAATCAGGGCGCGTGGGGGGCCATGGCGGCTGCGAATGGGCGGTGGCCTGGACCGCCGATGCCGACGGCTTTCTTTCCTCCTATTGCAACACCATTCCGACCCAGGATGGCGGCACCCATGAATCGGGTATGCGTAGCGCGCTCTTGCGAGGCCTGAAGGATCACGCCGAGCGCGTGGGTCAGGGCAAGCGCGCCGCAAGCGTCACCTCCGAAGATGCGATGGAGGGAGCGGCCGTGATGCTGTCCGTATTCGTGCGCGAGCCGGAATTCCAGGGCCAGACCAAGGATCGCCTGGCAACTGCCGAGGCCCAGCGGATCGTCGAGCAGGCCGTCAAGGACCCCTTCGACCACTGGCTTTCCGCCAACCCGGTTCAAGCCAACAAGCTGCTCGATTTCGTTGTCGAGCGCGCCGAAGAGCGCATTCGCCGCCGGCAGGAGAAAGAGGTCGCGCGAAAGACTGCGACGAAGAAAGCGCGACTGCCCGGCAAGCTCGCCGACTGCACCAACAGCGCGGCCGAGGGCTCGGAGCTTTTCATCGTCGAGGGAGATTCCGCCGGCGGCAGCGCCAAGCATGCGCGCGACCGCAGAACCCAGGCGATCCTCCCCCTGCGCGGCAAGATTTTGAACGTCGCTTCCGCGGGCAAGGACAAGTTGACCGCGAATGCGCAGCTCACCGACCTGGTTCAGGCCATCGGTTGCGGCACCGGCACGCATTACCGCGAGGAGGATCTACGCTATTCGCGCATCATCATCATGACGGATGCCGACGTCGACGGCGCGCACATCGCGTCACTCCTGATCACCTTCTTCTATCGACAGATGCCGCGGCTGATCGACGAGGGCCATCTCTATCTGGCGGTGCCGCCGCTCTACAAGCTCACCCACGGCAGCAAGACGGTGTATGCCCGTGACGACGCCGACAGGGATGCGCTGCTGAAGCGTGAGTTCCATGCCAACGCCAAGGTCGATATCAGCCGCTTCAAGGGACTTGGCGAGATGATGCCCGCCCAGCTCAAGGAAACGACCATGGACCCGGCCAAACGCACGCTGCTGCGGGTGGTGCTGCTGGCCGACGATCGCGAGGGCACTGCCGATTCGGTGGAACGATTGATGGGAACCAAGGCCGAGGCCCGCTTTGCCTTCATTTCAGACAAGGCGGAATTTGCCAGCGAGGACCTGCTCGACGTGTAATGACCCGGCCCGCGACGAGATAGCCCAAAATTCTCTTGTATTTTCAATCAATCTAGACGCGAGTGCTTGCGTCGTTTTCCGCTGACTGTGCCCGCTTGGCAACAGCATTTCCCGCCCGGCCGTCTATACTCCTCACGGATTTCGGTGCGGGAAAGCGTCCAGCACTTTCTTTCTCAATGGGGTCTTGACATGAAAAAGGCTATTCTCGCTTTGGTTGCTGCGACCGCATTCACGGGATCAGCTTTCGCGGCCGACTTGGCCCGAAAGGCTCCTCCTATGGCGCCTCCTCCTCCCCCGCCCCCAAGCTTTACCGGCTGCTGGCTCAGCGGCGGTGTCGGTTATGGTCTCTGGGATCAGGAAAACACCGACTTCAATACCTTTGGGCATATTGAAGCTCCTTTTGGGGTCCAACTCACAGACACTTGGACCACGGGCGGCAAGGGCTGGCTCGGACGTGTCGGAGCTGGCTGTGATTATCAGTTTAGCTTCCTCGGCAACCAGCAGTGGGTGATCGGCGGATTTGCTGACTACGACTGGACCAACATCAACGGCCGATTGGCGGAACCATTCTTCGATTCTGTTGGCTCGGAGAATATGAATAACCAATGGGCGGTGGGCGGTCGCATCGGCTGGGTCGCCTTGCCGAACCTCATGGCCTTCGTGTCCGGCGGCTATACCCAAGCGCACTTCCAGGGGACCGTCTTTACCGACTTTTTTGCTCCCTTTATCGGCGTCCCGACGGGTGTAGGCCGTGACGCGGCAACCTATCACGGCTGGTTCATTGGTGGCGGCGAAGAGTATGCGTTCACCTGGTTGCCCGTGCCCGGCCTGTTCTGGAAGACCGAATATCGCGTCTCTGAGTTCGACAGGCAGAACGTCATCAATCGAGATCTGATCGACGGCGATCTGCTTTCTACATCAAACTCGAAGAAGTGGGTCCAGACCATCACGACCTCGCTGGTCTGGCGCTTCAACTTCCTCGGCGGCGGCTACGGCGCCCATTACTGATCGCTTCCCTGACTTGAACCTGAAAGCCCCGGCATCGTCCGGGGCTTTTGTTTGGCGTTGGAAGCAGGTAACGGCAGATTGGGCCCGGAGCGCGCGAGGGCTCGAGCCGCAAGCACTGCCGCCCAAGCTCTCCTCGGCGCCCTTGAGCCTTCACAAGCACCCCACAACTGCCAGCGAGTTCTTCTCGACGCATCGTGCTGCGTGACAACATGAGCGGATACGTTTTCGTGTTCAACCAGAGGATATCCTTTCCCTGTCCTGGCAGTTAGCTGTTCGAAGGGGACCGGCCTCGTACAGGCTCTTTGCGATCTCCAAGGGTAAGATATTCATATTCGCCCACCAGGCCGCCTCGTTGCCGTGCTGGTGCAACTCCCGGTGATGCTTGCGGCAGAGCGGCACCGTGAACTCATCGCTCACTTTTCGCCCCAACGAGCGGGGCTGGGCAATTTTCAGGTGGTGCGCATCGCAGGGGCCTTCCTTACAAATGAGGCAGGGTTGCGAGGCGACAAAGGCAAGGTGCGCTTTGCTACGCTTGCGAACAGTCCTTGTGAGTGGGGTGACCAGCCCGGCTGGCGGTGCCTCCTCTTCGTCCTGCTTTGAAGCTTGTTCCGTCGTGGAAGGAGGGTCAGACATGGCAGGCTGTTGTTCAGAGTAGTCCAGGAGTTTTGCGAGGTAAGTAGCTTCGATGGCTTGTGCATCTTCGGCTGTCAGTGTGTGCTTGAGCGGCAGCGAGCGATGAGCCCAGAGGGCCAAGGCATCCTCACTGGCAATGGTAGAAATCTCCTCGAGCAGCCGCTCGCGCAACTGCGCCGACTGCTCGGGAGCAAGCGGCAGCGGGCGAGGTGCAAGGACGTACTGATGATGGAGAGAGTGGCGACGCCGTCGAATCGCTCGTCCAGCGCATTGCTCCAGGCAGCAGAGACAAAGATCTCCTTCACGGGGCCGGTGTTGCCGCCCGCGCTGACCTCGAACTCGCCCGCATCCGTCAAATCAAACGTGATATCGTCGACCGCATGGTTCAATTCAGTACCTTAGATGCGGTGGAACTTTTTCGCGTTCGCGCCGCCGAGATGCGGTACCTGAAAAGTCTGTTGGACAACCCGAGGAAACTGGGAATCGATTCGTCGCCGATACCCTCGGAAGCGGAGTGCGTGGCCGAGGTGGTGCTGCGGCTGCTACCTGAATTACGCAAGCTCAATCGGTACGAGGCTCGGGCGTACGCGAGTTGGGATCGTGCCTTGTGTGAAGTCTCATCAAGAATGTCAAAATGCGATTCGCGATCAGATAGATCAGTTCCAATTCCACCCCTTCTGCAAAACGAACCCAATATCATCAAAAACACAAGAACTTAGGTGCCAGTGCGAGTCGTTTTCGGTGGACCGCGAATTCCTGAGGAAGCAGAGATTACAAGTCACCAGCCGCGAACTAACGACGCCTTGCTGGGAAAGCTTTCGAATCTGATTGATTCTTGAAGGCTCAGCTCCGAATCATCTATTCAATGCCTTGTTCTTTGCCTTGCAGTCGGATGTTTCAATCGCTCATGTTCTCGTCGACCGGTCGCTACGGTGGTCATAGTGACGGGCTTCAAAGCGCCGTTACGCGGCTGGGGAGCTCGCAAGACGAGACGGGGGAAAAGCCGGATGCGCAGATTGCTTTTGATCGTCGGTCTGCTTGCGCTGGCAATCGGCCTGCTCTGGATCGGCCAGGGCACGGGCGCCATCGCCTGGCCCAAGGCAAGCTTCATGATCAACCAGATCCAGTGGGCGGGATATGGGGTGGCACTCGCGGCGCTTGGCCTGGTCCTAATCTGGCAAAGCCAGCCCTGAGCCGTCACCGGGAAATCCGCGGGCGAATAGAACGCTTCGATCGCAGCGACAAGGTCGCGGTCGTGACCGGCGCAAATGCGCTTGAGCACGCAAGGCGACGTTAATTCGTCGTCGGCTCATCCATAATCGCCGTCAATGCCAAGTACTCAATCGTGGCGTGATGCGCCTCACAGTACCGGCGCTTTGGGCCTTTTTTTGGATTATTTTCGTAAAATCAATTGCTTATGTCATCGTAGGCGCCCAGGCCCGAATCCTAATGAGTGTTGTGTTTGGGTAACAGCCTTCGTGCGATGGGCGGTGTAGGTTGCTCGCGAACCTGTCGTTCGGCCTACCTCTAACTCTTGTTTTGGGGGACACCCTTATGAAGAAAATTCTGCTCGCTCTTTCTGCGTTGGCCATTGGTACTGCGGCCGCTTCCGCTGCGGATCTGGCGCCTAAGTACACCAAGGCGCCGCCGCCTCCGCCGCCGCCACCCTGCATCTGGTGCGGCTTCTACATTGGTCTCAATGGCGGTTGGGTCGGCACCACCGGTGGGAACAACAGTTTTGCCGCGTCGTCGTTCGAGAGTGGTGTTACTACCCCCATTTTCATCTTCGGCAATAACTTCAACAACCAAAATACTAGCGGAGGCTTCGGCGGCGGCCAGATCGGCTATAACTGGGTGTTTCCGGGCGGCATGGGTGGCGCGGGCTACGGCGGTGCCTCCGGCTGGCTCGTCGGCGTTGAAGCTGACATTCAAGGTGCCAGCCTTCACCGCAGTTCCAACACACTATTTCTCGCCAATACGGACGAACCTGGTGAAACTGCCACCTTCACCGCTGATACACGGCTCAATTGGATTGGAACATTGCGCGGCCGACTCGGCTGGGCAACGGGTCCCGTCCTGTTTTACGGAACGGGCGGTCTCGCCTTCGGTGGCGTGAAGAACAATCTCCTTGCCACGTTTAACGATGGTAACGACTGCGCCTTCACCTCCTGCGCCGTCGTCGGTCTGAACAATTTCAACAATGACAATACCCGGTGGGGGTGGGTTGCCGGTGTCGGTATCGAATGGATGTTTGCTCCCAACTGGTCTCTTAAAGGCGAGTATCAGTATATCGACCTCGGCAGTGTAACCCAGACGTCAACGGCGCTGGTTGAAACGCAACTCATTGGTAGTGAAATTGAAGGAGTGATCGGGACCCGTCGCGTGAACGAAAGGTTCAATACCGTTCGCATCGGTGTGAACTATCACTTCGGCGGCCCGGGCTACGGCGGGTACTGAGCCTCTCGTGCTCGAACGCAAAAGCCCCGGCATCGTCCGGGGCTTTTTGCTGCGCGCAGATCAACAGATTCGTGTCAGCGCCGGAAACTCTTGATCTCGGACAGGCTGCCGTCACGGTAGGTCAATTCGACCGACACGAATTGCGTCGTCGGCGCGAGCTTCAGATAGGGCTGTGCGTTGGCGGGAATCGCGTTTGGGTCCCTGGGATCGCAAGGTGGCAGCTTCAGCACCTTGTCGGGCACGGCTGAGTCGATGCCGATGCGCACCTCGCGGATCGCGCAGCGATACGACATCAGGTGGGTGTAGTAGACGAGCAGCCCATTGAACTCGCGAAATGACAGCCAGCTCGTGGCGGTCATGTCGAGAATCTTGCGCTGGTCGTGGAGCAGCGCGGTCTCGGGATCGAATCTGATCGGGAACGGGCCCTGCATTTCGCCGGAGGCGTCGATGTAGCGCACTTCGATGGTTGTGGCCGGCGCATCCGCATCAAGTTCGATGGAAGGATTTGGCATGCGCTTGCGCGTGCGCGGATCGAGCGCGTCGAGGAATCCGGTTTCGCGGAAATCGCCGCTGTTGCCCATCCGCCAGGAAATGCCGAGTGTAGGGTCCGCAATCGAGAACACCACGGTCCAGCCGCCGTTGTGGCGCGAGAACGCGGCGATTGGTGCGTTGACGGAATCATTCTGCGGCGCGTTCCGCGGCTTAGAGACCGGCGGCAGCGCCGCCACCTTCTGGGCTGGAGGCTCGGCGGGCCTGGCCGTGTCGGCTTGCGCATTTGCCGCCCCATTGAGAAAGACGTTGTCGACCATCTGGTCGGTGTAAGCCGGGATCTGCTTGTGGCCGATGGTCTCGGCCATCTCGCTGACCAGCTTGCGCGTATGCTGCGCCACTTCGACGAGGTTCTCGCCCGGCTGCAGCAGCTCGTGAGCGAAGGTGCGCGTGAACACGGAATTGGGACTGCTGTCCTCATTCGACAAGCGATCGAGCGCAGTCTGCTTGTAGCCTGCTGAAAAGATCGAGAACACGCCTTCCGGCAGTTGCGTCATCGGCGCAAGCCCGCCTCCGCCCGAAACCGCGCGCGTGCCTGCCCGCTCGAACGGATTATTGCGGCAAGCGTCGAACACGAGGATGGAGGTTCGTACCTTCCGGTTCTGCAACCGCTCGACAATGCGATCGGCGAGGACGGAAGCATCGCGCACGAGTTCTTCCTGCCCCTCGGCCGCCGCCGGCACGTCGGTCGGCAAAAGATAGTTCTGTCCCGCGATCTCGAAACCGTGGCCGGCAAAGAAGAAGAAGGCGGTGTCGCCGGCCTCAACCGCGTTGTCAAACGAAAGCAGGGTCTGGCTGAATTGCTGCCGGTTCAGGTTCTCCGCCACCATGACGCTGAAGCCGAGCTGCTTGAGCGTATCGCCCATGGTACGCGCGTCGTTGACAGCCTTTTGCAGCTTGGACACGTTCTTGTAGTCGTTGTTGCCGATCACGAGTGCGACCCGCTTCTCGGCGTGCGCGGGTGCTGCCAGCACCAACGATGCGGCCAGGAGGCAAAGGAGCCTCGACTTGCACGACAGCCATCTCGTCATAGGTTGGTCCCCTCCTTCGCCAGCCTCGCACCGCCTACGCCGTAGTCGGCGCATCCCGGCCACCGGTTCAAGGCACAATTTATGCAAAAACATCAGGCTTTTTCGGTGCTTCCCGCGCCTGCTCCATTGACTTTAGGCGATTCCACCCTATGTTCCGGCTCAGCGCGGCACCGTGTCGAACGTGATTCACCAGGGAATGCCGCCGGCCAGCGTTAGTCAGAACCCCCAGCTTTCGAAGCGCGCCGTTTAGGGGTTATACGCGGCAGCCTTTGTCACCTTCGATCCCAGACGGCGGTATCGAATAGAGGCTCAATGTCTTTTTCCCATCTCGGTTTGTCCGACAAGGTGCTCGCCGCCGTTGCGGCCACCGGCTACACCACTCCCACCCCCATTCAGGAACAGGCGATCCCGCACGTTTTGGCCCGCCGCGACGTTCTCGGTATCGCGCAGACCGGCACCGGCAAGACCGCCGCCTTTGTGCTTCCGATGTTGACGCTACTGGAGAAGGGCCGCGCCCGGGCGCGAATGCCCCGCACCCTGATCCTAGAGCCGACGCGCGAGCTCGCGGCCCAAGTCAAGGAGAGTTTCGACCGCTACGGCGCGGGCCAGAAACTCAACGTGGCGCTTTTGATCGGCGGCGTCTCGTTCGGCGACCAGGACTCCAAGTTAACCCGCGGTGTCGACGTCCTGATTGCGACACCCGGAAGGTTGCTCGACCATACCGAGCGCGGCGGCCTTCTGCTCACCGGCGTCGAACTGCTCGTTATCGACGAGGCTGATCGCATGCTGGACATGGGCTTCATCCCCGACATCGAGCGCATCTGCAAGCTGGTGCCGTTCACCCGTCAGACGCTGTTCTTTACCGCGACGATGCCGCCCGAAATACGTCGCGTCACCGAAGCTTTTCTGCACAACCCGGCTAAGGTCGAAGTCTCGAGGCCGGCAACCGCCGCCGTCACGGTGACGCAATCACAGGTCCCCGCGGGCCGCGAGCCTCATGAGAAGCGCGAGCTGCTGCGCCACCTGTTGCGCGGGGCGAAGGACCTCAAGAACGCGATCATCTTCTGCAACCGCAAGCGCGACGTCGCGGTGCTCTACAAGTCGCTCCAGAGACACGGTTTCAGCGTCGTCGCCCTGCATGGCGACATGGATCAGCCGGCGCGGATGGCCGCGCTCGATCAGTTCCGCAAGGGAGAACTGCCGCTCCTGGTCGCCTCCGATGTCGCAGCCCGCGGCCTCGATATTCCCGAGGTCAGTCACGTCTTCAATTTTGACGTCCCACATCACCCCGACGACTATGTTCACCGCATCGGCCGCACCGGACGCGCAGGCCGCGCTGGAACGGCGATTTCCATCGTCACGCCCGTCGATCAGAAATCGATCGCGGCAATTGAAAAGCTGATCGGACAGAATATTCCGCGCGCCGAAGTCGAGTTTACGCCCGCCGCGGATGCTTCCGAAGGCGCGCGACCGCGCGAAAAGCGGTCACGGGAAAGTTCCCGTCGCGGACGCAAGTCGCAGCATGAGCGCGAGCCGCGTCACGGCAGCGGCAACCGCCATCATGGATCACATCCGCATGCGCAGCGTGCAGCCGCCCAACCTCGCAGCGGGCCGCGGCACGTGGAGCGCGAGGCGGAGGCCGAGCCAGCCGATCATTCGCATCTGCCGGCGTTCCTGCTGCGACCGGTTCGCGACCGCGTGTGAGGGCATGGAGCCCGTTTACCGGTCGTTCATCACCCTCTTCTAGGTTGACCCCTGATATTTAGGTGATTGCGGCGGTCTGCCCCGCAGGGCCTGCCACGGGGAAATATTTCTTGGTCAAGGTCATCGACGAACACGAGCGCACGATGGCCTTCGCCGAAGTCGCGCTTGGCCAGATCAGATCGCTCCGGCAGACGGCGATACCGCGCAATTACGAGATCTGGTACATCTATGCGACCGGATACAACGCTCCCCTCAACAAGGTCATCAACGAGACACTGGCGCGCAACGGCAAGCTGACCGAAGCGGAGCTCGAACAGATCTACGATACCTATCTCTCCCAGACCAAGGCAACCGATCGTATCGACAAGGTCGGCGCACGCGTGGTCGGTGAAATCAGCGACGTCATCAGGCTTCTCAATGATGCGCTGAACGTGTCGGCGAGCTTCGAGACGAGCCTCGGCGGGGCAAACCAGCAACTTTCGGTCGCCACCAATGTCGATCAGATCAAATCTGTCGTTGAATCACTGGTCGAATCGACGCGCGAAATGCAGAGGACCAACAAGGCGCTCGAGGAGCGGCTGGCGCTCTCCAGGACCGAGATCAGCGAATTGCAGCACAGCCTGGAGGCGATGCGGGTCGAGAGTCTCACCGATCCGCTGACCGGCCTTGGAAATCGCAAATATTTCGACCGCATGATCGAGGTAGCGGTACAAAACGCGCTTGCCAACAACGAGCCACTGTCGCTCATGATGTTCGATATCGACCACTTCAAGTCCTTCAACGATGCCTACGGCCATCTGACCGGCGATCAGGTGCTCCGCCTGGTCGGCTTGTCGCTGAAGCAGACGATCAAGGGCCAGGACATCACGGCGCGCTACGGTGGTGAGGAATTCGCGGTCGTTCTGCCCAACACGGCCATGCGCCAGGCGCTCACTGTCGCCGATCACATCCGCCGCGCGGTCATGGCGAAGGAACTGAAGAAGAAGTCCTCGGGCGAAATCCTCGGCAGGGTCACAATTTCGGCTGGCGTTTCCGTGCTGAAATCGGACGATGATACCCACGCGCTGATCGAGCGCGCGGATATTTGCCTCTATGCAGCCAAGCGCAATGGCCGCAACCGGGTGATCTGCGAGACCGATCCGGAATATTGCGCCGAGATCCAAAGCCAGGTCGCCTAGCGGTCCTTGTTCGAGCGCTTCTTTGGAGCCTTCCGCGTCCTGCGGGGTGCGGCCTTTCCGCTGGTTCGCGCCTTGGTCCGCTTCTTCAAGTTGGCCCGCTGTGCCGCCGCAAGCGCCGCCCTCGCCCAGACGGACAGTTCTTCGGTGTCGTCGAACAGGCGCGCGGGCAGTTGCCAGTAGGAGCCGACGGTGACGGTCCTGGCGCTGGTCTGGTACTGGAACGGCCTTGATCCCTCCGCCTCGAATTGCGGGATCGTCTGTTCGTCGGCACGAAAGTACAGACCGGCGCGCAAGGCCAGCGCGAAATTGATGCCCTCGACGGAAATTCCGAAACCGGAAAACATCGGACGGATCGTAACGGCACCGAAGTCGGAGAACAGGTCGACCAGGAAATCGCGATCCATCGCCCCTCCTCGAGAGCAACCGCTCGCTGTGAGCGCGCGGAGGAGAATGCGCTTAAGGACTACACCTCGGCCGGCTTCAGCTGCACCGATTCCCCGCATCCGCAGGCGCTGACCTGGTTCGGATTGTTGAAGATGAATTGTGCCTGCAACTTGTCGGTCTTGTAGTCCATCTCGGTTCCGAGCAGGAACAGCACCGCCTTTGGATCGACCAGAATCTTGACGCCCTTGTCTTCAACGACCTCATCGGTCGGACGGATTTCGTGGGCATATTCGACCGTGTAGGACTGGCCGGCGCAGCCACCATTCTTGACGCCGACGCGAAGGCCGACGATTTCGGAATCCGCGCGCCGGGTAAGTTCAAGAACACGTTGCGCCGCCGCTTCCGTCAGCTTCATGACCTGAGGACGGGGACGCGATTTCGGCCTGGATGCCGGAAGAGGCTTGGTCTGTGTCATTTCAGTCATTTGGTCAGTCCTGGTGGCAAATCAATGCCGCCTATTTGCTAAAACTCGCTGAACGCCCGTCGTCCAACGCCTCACCACATATTGAGCACGAGGCGCGCCTCGTCGCTCATCCGGTCGGGCGACCATGCAGGCTCCCAGACCAGGTTGATATTGACCGCGCCGATGCCCGGTACGCTGGCGATCGCATTCTCCACCATGGTCGGCAGCTCGCCGGCTGCCGGGCAATTCGGCGTCGTCAACGTCATCGTCACGTCGACTGCGCGCTCGTCGCTGATATCGACCTTGTAGATGAGGCCGAGCTCGTAGATGTCGGCGGGAATTTCCGGATCGAACACCGTTTTGAGCGCGGCGATGATGTCGGCGGTCAGCCGTTCGGTCTCTTCCGGCGACAGCGCCGAACGCGTCTCCATATTGCTGGCTTTGATCTCGGCAGTATCCGTCATGCAAACAATTCCCCCGCTTTGATCAGCGCCTGCGCCAGATGGTCGACCTCTTCACGGGTATTATACATTCCGAAAGACGCGCGACAGGTTGCCGTCACGTTGAACCTCTCTAAAAGAGGCATCACGCAATGGGTGCCGGCGCGCACGGCAACGCCCTGCCGATCGATGACGGTTGCGACATCATGGGGATGGGCTCCCTTCATCTCGAATGAAATCACCGGTCCCTTGTCCCGAGCCGTTCCGAACAGCCGCAGCGAGTTGATTTCGCGCAACCGCTCCTGGGCATAATGCACAAGATCATGCTCGTGGGCTGCAATGCGCGTCTTGCCAATCGAAGCGATGTAGTCGATCGCCGCTCCGAGACCAATGGCCTGCACGATGGGCGGGGTACCTGCCTCGAACTTGTGAGGCGGATCGCCGTAGGTAACCCAGTCTCTTGCGACCTCGCGGATCATCTCGCCGCCGCCGTTGTAAGGTCGCATCTCAACCAGGTGCTCGTACTTCGCATAGAGAGCGCCGATTCCCGTCGGACCGTAAAGCTTGTGGCCGGTAAGGGCGTAGAAGTCGCAGTCGATGTCCTGCACGTCGACCGGCAGATGCACTGCGCCTTGCGCGCCGTCGACCAGTACCTTGATGCCGCGGGCACGCGACAGCCGCACGACCTCCTTGACCGGCACGATGGTGCCGAGCGCATTCGACATATGGGTGATCGCGACCAGTTTGGTACGCGGCCCCAAAAGTTTCTCAAACTCGTCGAGGAGAAAATTGCCATCGTCGTCGATCGGCGCCCATTTGATGACAACGCCGTGGCGTTCCCTGAGGAAATGCCAGGGCACGATGTTGGAGTGGTGCTCCATGATCGAGAGCACGACCTCATCGCCTTCACGGAGGTTCGGCTCGCCCCAGGACGAGGCGACGAGGTTGATCGCTTCGGTGACGTTGCGGGTGAAGACGATTTCCTCATTGCGCCGGGCGTTGACGAACTTCGCCACTTTCGCGCGCGCGCCCTCGTAGGCCTCCGTCGCCGTGTTGGCGAGGTAGTGGAGGCCGCGATGAACATTGGCGTATTCGCTGGTGTAGGCCTGCATGAGGCGCTCAAGTACCGCCTTGGGCTTCTGCGCCGACGCGGCGTTGTCGAGATAGACCAGCGGCTTGCCGTAAACCTTCAGGGCGAGCGCCGGAAAATCCTCGCGGACACGTGCGACATCGTAGGACCCGTTTAAAACCGCCGGATGCATCATCAACTCCTGGCTTCGAGCCAGCGCCGCGCCAAGCCCATTACGGCCTCACGCAAACCTTCGTCAGCAATTGCCTCGACCGCCTCGCCGACAAAGGCCTGGATCAACAACGCCTGCGCGTCCTTCTCGGACAGGCCGCGCGCGCGTAGATAGAACAGCAGATTTTCGTCCAGCGCGCCCGCAGTCGCTCCATGCCCGCATGTGACGTCATCGGCGAAAATTTCCAGTTCCGGCTTGTTGTCGGCTTCCGCCTCATCGGACAACAGCAGCGCCCGCGTCTCCATCTTGCCGTCGGTCTTTTGCGCGTCGGGGCGCACGATGATGCGGCCCTGAAACACCGAATGGGCTCGATCGTCCACCACGGCGCGGAACACCTCGCGGCTGGTGCAACCCGGCACCGTATGATCGACGACGAGCGTCGTATCGCCATGTTGCATGCCCTTCAGGAGATTGACCCCATTGACGGACAATTGCGAACCCTCGCCGCCCAACGTGATAAAGCCTTGAAACCGGCTGACCGCGCCGCCACTCGTCATATTGAACAGGTCGAGCTTCGCTTTTGCGCCGACGGAAACGAGCCCGGACGTGACGTTCACGGCATCCGCGCTGTCCTCCACCAGCCGCACCAGCGACAGTTCCGCCTCGTCGCCGACCGACACGATCAAAGCATCGTGGGCTTGATAGTCCTTCGCGCCGTCGGCTGCGACGTAGCTTTCGACCAAACTTGCCCGCGCAGCCCTGCCTAGCCTGAGGTGCGAACGGGTCACGAGTGAGGCGGAGGAGGCGGTGGCAACGTGAATGATCTGGATCGGTCTCGCAAGCTTCGAGCCATCGGCAATGCTCAGCATCACACCGTCGGTCGCAAGCGCTGCGTTGAGCGAAATCATCGCGTCCAGCGCATCGGCATCCAGCAGATCGCTGGCGCCGCCCTCCAGTTGTTCGCTCAGCGTCCCAACGCTCGCCGACGAGTCCGGAGTATCGGACAGCTCCGGCACGAAGACGCCGTCAACAAGAACCAATACCGCCGCGCCTTCGATCCGATGCGCTTTCACGGCACCGCGCGCGCGCTCGATGGCGGCGGCCTCGGGTGCGGCGGCAAGCGGCAGCACCTCGCGGATCAGGGCGCGGAGGTCGGTATATTTCCACTCCTCGATGCGCCGGTGCGGCAGGCCCGATCTCTCGTAGGCCTCAAACGCATGCCGACGCGCTTCCGCGACCTTGCCGCTGCCTGGCAACCGCTCGCGCGCCACGGCGAACAGGCGATCCGTCGCGTGTCCGGTCTCGGTCTTTGCCAAAGCCACGTTCATCATCAATCCGCTCAGACCTCAGGCCGCATCCTCAAACTGCGCGTAGCCGGACTCTTCCAGTTCCAGCGCAAGTTCCTTGCCGCCGCTCTTCACCACCCGACCCCTCGACATCACGTGCACGAAGTCGGGAACGATGTAGTTCAGCAGCCGCTGGTAATGGGTGATCACGACGATGGCGCGGTCCGGCGAACGCAGCGCGTTGACGCCGTCGGCGGCAATCCGCAACGCATCGATATCGAGACCGGAGTCCATCTCGTCGAGAATGCACAGCGCAGGCTCAAACAGCGCCATCTGCAGGATTTCGTTTCGCTTCTTTTCGCCGCCGGAGAAGCCGACGTTGACGCCGCGGCGAAGCATGTCCTGCGGAATGTTGAGGGATTTTGCGACCTCGCGAACCTTCTTGAGAAAGTCCGGCGTCGAAAATTCGCTCTCCCCGCGCGCCTTGCGCTGCGCATTCAGCGCCGTGCGCAGGAAGTTCATCGTGGCAACCCCGGGAATTTCCACTGGATACTGGAACGCCAGGAACACGCCCCTGGCAGCGCGCTCGTCCGGCTCCATTGCCAAAAGATCTTCGCCGCGGAACAGGATTTGTCCGCTCGTTACCTCATAGCCCGGCTTGCCGGCGATGACGTGCGACAAGGTCGATTTGCCCGAACCATTCGGGCCCATGATGGCATGAACCTCGCCCTTGTTCACGGTGAGCGAAAGGGCGTGCAGGATCTCGCGATCATCGACACGGACATACAGGTCTTTGACTTCAAGCAATGGCATATCTGTCTTTCGTTTGGTCCACTTCGCCGGCCAGCTCACGGGTCCGGTCTTATCCAACCGATCCCTCGAGCGAGATCGAGATCAGCTTCTGCGCCTCGACCGCAAACTCCATCGGCAGTTGCTGCAGCACGTCCTTGACGAAGCCATTGACGACGAGGCCTATGGCCTCCTCCTGCGACAGTCCGCGCTGGGTGCAGTAGAACAGCACGTCCTCGGAGATCTTCGACGTGGTCGCCTCGTGCTCGAAGGTCGCGGAGGAATTCTTCGCTTCGATATAGGGCACGGTGTGGGCGCCGCATTTGTCGCCGATCAGAAGCGAGTCGCAGGCGGTGAAGTTGCGCGCACCGCGCGCCTTGCGATGCGCGGTGACGAGGCCGCGATAGGTGTTTTGCGATTTGCCGGCGGCAATGCCCTTGGAAATGATCCGGCTCGAGGTGTTCTTGCCCAGATGCAGCATCTTGGTGCCGGAATCGACCTGCTGGAAACCGTTCGAGATCGCGATTGAATAGAACTCGCCGCGTGAATTGTCGCCGCGCAGGATGCAGCTCGGATACTTCCAGGTAATCGCCGAACCGGTCTCGACCTGGGTCCAGGAAATCTTCGAGTTACGCCCGCGGCAGTCACCGCGCTTGGTGACGAAATTGTAGATGCCGCCTTTTCCTTCCGAATTGCCGGGATACCAGTTCTGCACGGTCGAGTATTTGATCTCGGCATCGTCAAGCGCGACCAGTTCGACGACCGCGGCATGAAGCTGGTTTTCGTCGCGCTGCGGCGCCGTGCAGCCTTCGAGGTAGGAGACGTAGGAACCCTTATCGGCGATGATCAGCGTGCGCTCGAACTGGCCGGTGTTGCGCTCGTTGATGCGGAAATAGGTCGACAATTCCATCGGGCAGCGCACGCCCTCCGGCACATAGACGAAGGAGCCGTCGGAAAACACCGCCGAGTTGAGGGTTGCAAAGAAATTGTCTGACGTCGGCACCACCGAGCCGAGATATTTCCTCACCAGTTCCGGATGTTCGCGGATTGCTTCGGAGATCGGCATGAAGATGACGCCGGCCTTCTTCAATTCCTCCTTGAAGGTGGTGGCCACCGAAACCGAGTCGAACACGGCATCGACTGCGATCCTGCTGCGCGGCTGCTCACCGCCCTCGGGCGCAACCACGCCCTCGAGCACGGCGACTTCGCGCAACGGTATGCCGAGCTTCTCGTAGGTCTTGAGGATTTCGGGGTCGATCTCGTCAAGCGAGCCGACCTGCTTCTTCGGCTTGGGCGCCGCGTAGTAGTAGATGTCCTGGTAATCGATCTTCGGGTAGTTGACGCGCGCCCAGGTCGGCTCACGCATGGTCAGCCAACGCCGATAGGCCTCAAGCCGCCATTCCAGCATCCAGGCCGGCTCGTTCTTCTTTGCGGAAATAAAGCGGACCGTATCTTCGGACAGCCCCTTCGGGGCCTTGTCGGATTCGATTAATGTCTCGAACCCATATCGATACTGATCGACGTCGATCCGGCGAACCCGGTCGACCGTCTCTTGTACGGCTGGCATCCTATCCTCCGCTCGCGGTTTCAAGGACCGCGGTGGATCAATTCCAAGCGCTTATTGCAACGCACCGACGAAACCGGCTTAGAACCGTTCAAGCCGTGTTTCTTCGCCCCCTCTAAGTAAGGTATTGGCGAGCTTTCGCCAAGCCTCAAGACAGCAATCAATGTCTGCCTCCGAGGTGGACCAGCCCAGACTGAGGCGCACCGCTCCCTGCGTCAAATCTCTCGGAAATCCCATGGCTTCGAGAACGTGGGAAGGCTGGACCTTTCCCGACGAGCATGCGGAACCGGACGAAACCGCGATCCCCGCAAGATCGAAGCCGATCACGGCCGTCTCGGCTCGCAATCCCGGAACCGTAAACAACGTTGTATTCGGCAGCCGCGGAACATCCTTCGAGAACAGGATCAATCGCGGCGTCTCCTCAAGGCCCCGTTCCAGGCGGTCTTGCAGGCGGAGGAGCCTTGCAGCATCGGCCCCCAGCGCGCTCATGGCCGCGTTCGTGGCCGCGCCGAAGCCGGCAATCCCGGCGACATTCTCGGTGCCGGCCCGATGGCTTCGCTCCTGGCCGCCGCCGCGTAACAGGGGTTCCAGACCGGAGACACCTTCCGCCAGCACCAGCGCGCCGACACCCTTCGGCCCCCCGATCTTGTGCGCCGAGAGCGAAACAAGATCGGCACCCATGTCATTGATATCGAACGATATTTTCCCAAGAACCTGGATCGCGTCGACGTGCAGCAGCCCGCCGGAGGCATGAACCATCTCGGCCGCTTGCTCGATAGGCTGCAACGCCCCGGTCTCGTTGTTTGCCGCCATGATCGATACCAGGATTGGACCTGCGCCCTGTTCGCCAAGCCGGCTTTCGAGATCGTTGAAATCGATCACCCCGGACGGGGTAACGCCGATCCGGGACACCGCGGCGGCGGGGAAGCGTCCGCCCGCCAGCACCGAGGGGTGCTCGATAGCCGAAACGGCCAGCTGCCGAATGGGCGTCCCTCGGCCGCTGTAAAGCCCGGGCGTCAGCGCCAGCGTGTTGGCCTCCGTTCCGCCTGATGTGAAAATGACGTTACGGGCGGACGCCCCGATTGCCGCAGCGATCGTGGCACGCGCCTCTTCCACCAGCCGGCGGGCCCGCCGGCCCTCGTCATGGACGGACGATGGATTGCCAACAAATTCCCACGCCGCCGCCATCGCCCGCTGCGCTTCCGCGCGCAACGGTGCGGTCGCGTTCCAGTCGAGGTAAACCCTGTCCTGCATTAGTATAATGATACCTTGTTCATTGGGTCCGTATGCGGGTCATCGAGACCGCTGGCAATCCGTCGGTGCCTTGGCGATCTTCGTACGTAACACGTTGGACCCCCCTCCTAGATGTTCAAGATGCTTGCTTTTTGCCCCTTGCTCCATGTTAGAAGGCGGCCGGTTTAAGCGCGGTTGGCATGATCGCCGGAAGACGCAAACCGTCCCTGACATGCGCCGCAAGCGCCGATGAAAGTCACCTCCGATCGGTTGTTTGCCAACAGACAATCTCAAAAGATCAATCCGGGATAACGAATGCCTGAAGTCATTTTCACGGGTCCCGCGGGCCGCCTTGAAGGCCGTTACCATCCCGCCAAGCAGAAGAACGCGCCGATTGCAATGATCCTGCATCCGCATCCGCAGTTTCACGGCACGATGAATCACCAGATCGTCTACCAGTGCTATTACGCGTTTGCGCATCGCGGCTTTTCCGTGCTCCGTTTCAATTTCCGCGGTGTGGGCCGCAGCCAGGGCGCGTTCGATCACGGCACAGGCGAGCTTTCCGATGCCGCATCCGCTCTGGATTGGGCGCAGACCATCAATCCCGAAGCGCGCGCTTGCTGGGTGGCGGGCTTTTCGTTCGGCGCCTGGATCGGCATGCAACTCTTGATGCGGCGGCCCGAGGTCGAGGGCTTCATTTCGATCGCGCCGCCCGCAAACCTGTACGACTTTTCCTTCCTTGCGCCCTGCCCTTCTTCGGGCCTGATCGTGCACGGCGAGAAGGATGCCGTGGTCCCGCCCAAGGACGTCAATACCCTGGTGGAGAAGCTCAAGACGCAGAAGGGCATCGTGATCGATCAGCAGATCATTCCCGGCGCGAACCACTTTTTTGACGGCAAGCTCGAGCCGCTGATGGAAACGATCACGGCTTATCTCGACATGCGCCTTGCCAACGTCCGCTAAGGAAGCTGTCGGAGTGTCGAATCAGGCCGCGGCGCGGGCCTTCAGCTGCGACAGGTAGGATCGCCGCCTCTCGATAAAATCGTGCAGCAACGCCGGATAGTCCGCGCTGACCGCCAACCTCACGGACGGTCGCGCTGCAAGCATGGCCCGCCATCGCGCAAGCTTCGGCTTGCCGGTCAAGATTCCGAAATCGGCGATCTCATCGAACACGTCGAAATATCGGAACACCGGGCCGAATACCGCATCCACAAGCGAAAACCGATCGCCATCAAACCAGGGCCCGACCGAAGGCCGCGCCTCCAGGCGCGCAAATCGCGCTTCGAGCTGCGATGTCTTCGCCCTGAAGGCTACTTCGGTGGGGGCGGAATAGAAGCCGGCGACGTCGTTGAGCACCGCCGATCCAAACTCGATCCAGGCGCGATGTTCGGCGCGGCGGAGCGCCTCGGCGGGATGCAGTGGATTGGCCTGCGTTTCCTCCAGATATTCCAGGATTACCGCGGACTCGAAGATCGCGTGTTCGCCGACCACCAGCACAGGGGTTTTGCCGAGCGGCGAGACCTTCAGAAACCAGTCGGGCTTGTTGGCGAGATCGACATCGATCCGTTCGAAAGCAACGCCCTTTTCGGTCAACGCGATCACCGCGCGCTGGACATAAGGGCACAGCTTGTGGCTGATCAGTCTTGGGAGCTCGGTCATGGCCTGTTTTCCCCGTTCCATGCAACTGCATCTATTTTGCATGCAATTGCATGAACCTGTCAAGGCCTGGCGATCACCCCTCCTGTCATCGGAACCGGAACCCCTGTCGTCTTGGGGTAGCTGAGCGGCAGGCCCTTCAGCCCGCGCGCCGCGAGAAAGCCGAAGGCCTGCGCCTCGATCGCATCCGACGACCAGCCGAGCGCATCGGCCGTTTCGACGCTCGCCGGCGCCAGCCGCTCGCGCAGCATCCGCACCATGGTGAGATTGCGTGCGCCACCGCCGGCGACGATCCAGCTTCTCGGTACCTTCGGCAGGAGCGGCACCACCCGCGCGATTGCGGCAGCCGTAAACGCGGTCAACGTGGCGGCGCCGTCGGCCGGCGGCAGATCGCGCAGCTTGAGCGAAGCAAACGCGTTGCGATCGAGCGATTTCGGCGGCGGCAGCGCGAAGAACGGCAGTTCCAGCGCGCGCGCGATCCAGCCTTCGTCCGGTGTGCCCTGGGCTCCCATTCGGCCTTCGCAATCGAATGGCAGGTGCATGACGCGGAACATGAAATCGTCCAGCAGCGCGTTGCCGGGGCCGGTGTCGCAGGCGATCAGCGCATCGCTGCCGTCGATATAAGTGATGTTGGAGACGCCGCCGATATTGACCACCACGAGCGGTCCGTCACGCTCAAGCGATTGTGCCAGCGCCCTGTGATAGACCGGCACAAACGGAGCGCCCTGCCCGCCGGCTGCGACATCGGCGGCGCGAAAGTCATGCATCACCGGGATGTGGATCGCCTTTGCGAGTGCCGCGCCGTCGCCGATTTGCACGGTCAGCCTCTTTTCGGGCCGATGCAGCACGGTCTGGCCATGAAAGCCGACGATATCGATATCCTCACTGGTGATGTGATGCTGCGCGTTGAAGGCGGCAACTGCCTCCGCATGAGCGATGGTGACGGCGTGCTCAGCCTCGCGCAGCACACCCGGCCGGGCTCCACGTTCCGGCAAATTGACGGCATCAGCCAAGGCGTGGCGCAGCAGGCTGCGCTCCTTTTCGCTGTAGGGGCGGTAACCTGAAGGCCCCAACGCCTGGATCCGCCTGCCGTCGGTTTCGATCAATGCGACGTCGACCCCGTCGAGCGAGGTCCCGCTCATCAGACCGAGTGCCGTCAACATCATGGCGTTGAGCCCTTCGAGCCCTGCTCCGGACGACTTGAATTTCGCTGCGCCAGCTTGTGCCAAGGGGGCACATCTTATAATGCCACAGCATGCACGCCCGCGGCAGCACTTCGGGAGCGGGTTCCAGCGATTTGTTGCATTTACCCTAAAAGCTAAAACAAGAACGATCTGAGTCGCATCAAAATGACGGCCTTTCGATCCGATTTTCTCAATGTGCTGCAGGAGCGCGGCTTCATCCACCAATGCTCGGATTTCGAGGGCCTGGACGCGCTGGCCGCCAAGGGCAAGGCGACCGCCTATGTCGGCTACGACTGCACCGCGCCATCGCTGCACATTGGCAATTTCCTGACCATGATGATGCTCTACTGGCTGCAGCAGAGCGGCAACAAGCCGATTACGCTGATGGGCGGCGGCACCACCATGGTCGGCGACCCCTCCGGCAAAGACGAGACGCGCGCGATACGCTCGATCGAAGAGATCGAGGCCAACAAGCAGAGCATCCGGGGCGTATTCGCCAAGGTGCTGCGCTATGGCGACGGCGCGAGCGATGCGGTCATGCTCGACAACGCGGAATGGCTGACAAAGCTCAACTGGATCGAAATGCTGCGCGATATCGGCAGGCACTTCTCTGTCAATCGCATGCTGACGATGGATTCTGTCCGTCTCCGCCTCGAGCGCGAACAGGAGATGAGCTTCATCGAGTTCAACTACATGGTTTGCCAGGCCTACGACTTCGTCGAATTGTGGCGCCGTGTGGACTGCCGCCTGCAGATGGGCGGCTCGGACCAATGGGGCAACATCATCAACGGTGTCGACCTCGGCCGCCGCATGGGCACGGCGCAGTTGTTCGCGCTCACCACGCCGCTGCTCACCACCGCCTCCGGCGACAAGATGGGCAAGACCGCGAAGGGCGCGGTCTGGCTCAATGCCGATCAGTTCTCCCCTTACGACTTCTGGCAATACTGGCGGAACACCGAGGATGCCGATGTTGCGAAATTCCTGAAATTGTTCACGGTGCTGCCGATGCGCGAGATCAACAAGCTCGCCGCGCTGAAGGGGTCGGAGATCAACGAGGCCAAGAAGGCGCTGGCTGAGGGTGCAACGGCGCTGCTGCATGGCGCGGACGCCGCGCGCCAGGCGGCGGAAACCGCGCGAAAGACCTTCGAGGAAGGCGCGATCGCAGAAAACCTGCCGACGGTGGAAATTCCCCAGAGCGAGCTTGAGGCCGGTGTCGGCGTGCTCGCACTGTTCGTCAAGACCGGCCTGGTCACGTCAAACGGCGAGGCGCGCCGCCAGATCAAGGGCGGCGGACTGCGCGTCAACGACGTCGCCGTGTCCGATGAGAGAATGGTGTTGACGCCAGCCGATCTCACTGCGGAAGGCGTGATCAAGGCATCGCTTGGGCGAAAGCGCCACGTCCTCGTCCGGCCTGCATAGGGGCATTCACTTTTTCACGCTTGCGGGGAGAGCGAAAAATGCGCTCCCTGATGCCATGGACGACAGGACGCCTCTGGAGGAAACGCGGTTGGCGCCGGCAACGCCGGCACGGACAGGACTTCTCGTGCTGGCGCTGTGCTTTGCCCTGTCGGTCGTCGGACGGGGCTTTGGCGAGAGCTTTGCGGTCTTCCTGAAGCCGGTCTCGGACAGTTTTGGCTGGGATCGCGCCGAAGCGGTCTCGCTCTATTCGCTGTCCGCGCTCGCCGGCGGATTGTCGGCGCCGCTGATCGGACGATTGTTTGACCACTCCGGACCGCGCGCCGTCTACGCGCTCGGCATGTTACTGCTGTGCGGCGCGTTCCTGGTGGCCGCCCATTCGCAGCACCTCTGGGAATTCCGCCTTTCGATCGGTTTTTGCGTCGGCATTGGCGCGGCTTTGATCGGCAACGTGCCGAATTCGATCCTGCTCGGCCGCTGGTTCGGCCCGAGGCTGCCAGCCGCGATGGCCGTGGTCTATTCCGCAACCGGCGCCGGCGTGCTGTTGTTGCTGCCCACCTCGCAAATCCTGATCGAACATTTCGGCTGGCGCGGCACCTACCAGTTTTTTGGTGCGTTCCTGGCGCTGATGCTAGTGCCGCTGCTGTTGCTGCCCTGGCGGAGGTTTTCGCTGGGCGCTCCACATTTGGCCGGCAAAACCGATGACAGCCTCATCGGCGAAGGCTGGACGCTTATTGCCGCCATGCGCCACCATGCGTTCTGGGCGCTGTTCTCGACCTTCTTTTTCACCGCGATCGGCATGTATGCGATCGTGCCGCAGGTGGTGGTCTATCTGATCGAGGCGGGATTTGCGCCGCGGCAAGCGGCGACCGCCTGGGGCTTTTCCGGCATCGTGCTGTTGGTCGGGATGTTGGGGGTTTCCTGGCTCGACGGGCTGATCGGACGGCGGCCTTCCGTGCTCTTCAGCTACGCGCTGTCGATCATCGGGATAGCCTTGCTGTGGGCGCTGCAATTCAATCCTAATATCTGGCTGCTCACGGGTTTTGTGGTCTGCTTCGGCAGCATGATCGGCTCGCGCGGCCCGCTGCTTTCGGCAACCGCGATGAAAATTTTCCGTGGCGATCGGGTCGGCACCATCTACGGCTCGATTTCAATCGGAAGTGGCCTCGGCGCGGCGGTCGGCTCCTGGAGCGGCGGCCTGATCCATGACCTCACCCACAGCTACAATCCGATGCTGGCTTTTGCGCTGGCAAGCGTCGTGCTCGGGATGATCCCGTTTCTGGTCGTGCCGGCGCTCAGGCGTTAGGGAGTTAGGACGTGTACTCAAAAAACCCTGCGATGTGCGCTTTTGGGGGAATAGTGAAATGTCTGCTTATGAGCCACAGCGGAGGGTTCTACAGGCGCCCAGCGGCAAGGGCACTCGCCATTAGTTTGCGCAAACCAAATTTGTGGAAGGGGGTGATGGAGGATAGGTAGTAACGCCCGAAGCGATTGTGAACCATGCACAGAGTAGACACCACGACGCTTAGGCCGTTGCCATCGCGAACCTTCATGATCGACAGCCGGAAATCCATATGCTTGTTGTCCCGTCCCGCAACCAATTCATCCGGCCCCAGAAAGAAGATTGGCCAAGGGCCAATCTTCTGTCCCACGATATAACGATCCCTCTTTTCGATGTTAAGGATTTCCGAGGTGGTCGGCGTCTCAAGACCGGCGAAGCCTGCAACCTTGTTCCGCGCAATCAGTAACAGGTTCATCCAGACCGGCCGGTGGGCAAATATCGCAAAAAAGATTTCAACCACGCCAGCTTCGGTGCGGCGCAGTGGTACGCGGTATGCGTCACTAAAATCCGCGCGTTCGATCAGAGTCTTGCCTAGGGCGCTCTCGGAAGGCACGTCGCACTCGACGACACTCATCCTAGTCTCGGAGCAATATGACGTTACACCGCGGACGTTTGCGGGCGGAACAATACCCTCGATTGCCGTCTACACCTAATTCAACGCTCGTCCAACTTTTGCTGCGGTGCAAGAGTCCGTTATTGGCCCTTAGCGGAATGATCTCGCGCTTCTGCGATGTCTGCTTCTGAGGGTAAAGCAGACGTCACTTACGCCAGCATCTGCGCGGGCGGATTTTACACGACCTAGTTGTTCGGGTTCGCGTGGAATTCGGCCGGCGTATATTGCTTGCCGGTGTTGAAATCCATGATCTTGCGCATCACGCCGGGCAAGATCGCCGAGAGCGGATTGATCCGCAGCACCGGCTGGCCGGGGCTGCCGACGACCTCGTAGGTGAGGCCGAACAGGCCTTCGTTGCTACCGCCGCCGAGGAAGAGGCCCAGCACCGGAAGCTGACCGAACATGTTGTTCACCCCGTACAAGGGAACGATGGTGCCGCTCATGCGGACCTGGTTGCCGAAATAATCGATGGTGCCCTCGATCGTCAGCCCGATGCTCGGGCCCTTGACGACGCCCTCGCGGATCGCAAGCATTCCGTTCTGCCGGGTGAATTCCGCACGAAGCGCCGAGAACGCGACGCCACTCGGCACACTGGCCGGTCCGCCGGCCGCCGTGCGATCGAGCGCGGCTTCTCCTTTCACCGAGAAATCGCGGACGTTGAGCAGACCCTCCTTGGCGCCACCATCGGGAGTTGGCGGCTCCATCGCGAGAGTCATCTGGCCGCCCATCATTTTCGAATAGGTGTCGGTGAAGCGGAAGAAGGCGCCGCCGTCGTTGGTCTTCAGGATGATCAGGTCACGTCCCTGCCCCTGTGGTCCGCGACCCACGAGTTCCGCGGTTACCGGCGTGTCGCGTCCGATCTTGCCGTTCAGCGTAAAGCTTCGGTAGATCCCGCCCCGCCGCAGGAACTTCACCTCGACGCTGCGCAACGCTTCGCCATTGAAGCCGGCAACCGCGCCAAACCTCAGATCGACGTCGAGGTCGATGTTCTTCGTCTTGCCCTTGTTGTCGGCTTCCCTGCCCTGGTTACCGGAGATCGCCGACTTGAGGAAACCGCGGCCATCGAACACGTCACCGCGCATGTTCACCTTGACGATGCCGTCCGCGCCGCGTTCAGCCTTGAGCGAGGTCTTGTCGCCCTCGGAGGGTGAATAGGTCGGAAAGTTCGCATTCATCAGGTCGCCGTTCTGGTCGACTTCCAGCGAACCCTTGATCGAAACGCCGGGACCATCGATCACGATGTCCTCGAAGCGCGTCGACTGCGCCTTCGTCACCACGTTGAAGGTGGCCTTGCTCGATTTGCCCGGCACCTTGACCCAGCCGGGAAGGATGTTGTCCAGCTTGAGCTGGGTGAGATCGGCTTCGATCCCCATCTTGCTGTCGCGCTCGGTGCTGATCTTGCCGACCAGTTTGATCGGTATGGCGCCCGAGACCGCCGGCCCCAGGTCGAGCCCAAGCCGCGCGCGGCTTGCGTCGTCAAGCGTTGCCTGCAGTCTGATATCGGCATCGCCCTCGGCTGCCTTGCGATAGTCGAGCGTCGCCTGCTGCCCGCTGATTTTTACGTCGCCCTTGACCTGATAGCCCTGATTGTTGGCGACGACCTTGAGCGCGCTGGCTTCAAGCTTCTGGCTCATCACCAGCTTGTCGGCTGCAAACCCGTTGAGATCGGCGGTCACGGCATACGTCGTGTTTTCCTTCGTCAGCTCACCCTTGACCGGCATGCCCATGTTGATGGTCGCCGTGAACGTCCCCTTGCTGGTGTTCGGATCGATTGGCGTCGCCAACAAATCGTTCAAGCGATCGGAGGCGAGAATTTCGGCCGCCGCGGGAACCGGACCATCGATCCTCAGCTTCACACGTGAGGGAGGCGGCTTCGGATGGGTGTCGGGAACCTCGAAAACGAAGTCCGAGAAGTTCAGCTTGCGGCCGCCCGGCGTATCGGCTGCCGCCTGGCCGATGGTCACGGTTGCGGTGCGACCGGTGACGTGCGCCTTCAGGTCGGCGTCGTGTACGGGTGGCAACCCGTCCACCGGGCGCACCGTCACGCCATTGGCCACGATGTTGATGGAAAGACCGTCGTCCGGAATCGGCGGTCCCTTGCGCGGGAGGTTCTTCACCAGCGTGTTGACGCCGATCTCGATGCGCTGCAGGGAGCCCCGCTCGATGCGCTCGATCACCCATTCGCGCACCTCCGGCACGATCAGCGTCGGCCAGATGCGCTTCATGGCGGAGGCCGACATCGGCGTTCCCGCAAAGCCAAGCCTGATCAGCGGTTCTCCAGAATAGTCGATGCTGCCGGTGCCGGCGATGCCGACCTCGCCATTGCTGATGTCGGCCTGGGTGAGCAGGACCTGCTTCCTGTTGGTATCGAAGCGGAAGGCGATCGCGATGCGATTGAAGATCAGCGGCGGCTCATTGTCGATGCCCGCGAGCAGGATGGTGCCGCCGGAAAAGCCAAGTTGCCAATCGTTCACAAGATCGTTGGGTGGCTCCAGATGCGCCAGCAGCGTGATCCGGTTCGCGCCTGAAACGATCTTGAAGGGCGCAACCAGGACCCGCCGCCCGGAATCCCATTCGACGTTCATTTCCGCCGAGTCGATGGCCATCGGATAGTCGGGCGTGTCGGTGTCGATAATCGTGCCGGCGCCCGCAACCAGCTTGCCGCGGAAATAGGTCGGCAGACCATCGCGTCCGAGCTCACCCTTGAGCTCGCCGGTCAGCGGCAAATCCGCGTTGTAGGTCAGATCCTTCAACCGCAGCGCCAGCAGGATGTTGCTGGTCGAAAGGTTGTTGGCGCGAATGTCGACCGAGCGCACGCCGTTTTCGGGGGAGCCGACGGTGACGCGAAGCGACCAGGGACGCGCGCCCTCTTCGCCCAGGCCAAGGGTCACACCACCATTGCTCGGCCGCCGCAGACTGAGACTGATATTGTCGAAAGTCCATTTGTTGCCGCGCTGCTGATCGTCGACGATGAGAACGCCGTTCTTGAGGCCGATTTCATTGAGATTCTGGCCGTCGAGACCGGTCAGGCTGAGGCTGTCGAGCCAATCCAGGCATGCGAGCAATCCGCTGGTGGTAGAGCCGACGGGCACAGCCGTCGCGCGCGCTGGCGCATCGCTCGCGCGAGGCGCGGGCGGGCCCGAGCCTGATGCCGCAGCGGCCGATCGTTTCGATGCCACGCCCGTCGCCAGCGGCTTGGCCGTGTCGCCGGCGGACACGGTCACATAGCCGTCGGGCGTGATGCGCACCGAAAGTTCGGCATCGACCAGATTGAGGCTCTCGGCGCGAAGGCGCCCCATCAGCAAGGCGGCGCCGGAAAGCCTGACCTCGGCTTTCGGCGCACTCGCAACCACCGCGTGGTCGCGGTCGCGCACGATGATGTCGCGAATACGAACCGCGATCCTTATCCGCCCCGCGCGCTCGATCTGTGTGCCGCCGACCTCGACGGTGTTGCCGTGCCCGATATTTTCCTCAATCGCCGCAGCCAGCCATGGCGTAGCCATGTCCAGATTGATCGGACCGGCGCCAAGCCGCCACCAGAGTCCGAAAAACGAACCGACAAAGATCGCCATCAGAGCGGCGGCGACGACAGCGAGCCGCCTTACCCAGCGTTCGCCGACGACCCAGCGTTGCAGCGCCCCAAGCCTGTCGACGATGCGGTGAACGCCGGAATTGGAGCGGGACAACAGCTGAAGCGCCCGGTGGCAAGCCGCTTGCTCCTGGTCCTCGTCCCAATCATTGTGCCAACGAACGCTCTTGTCGCCGGCAGGTGCCTGAGCGGCTCGATTCGAGCCTTGATTGGCTACCCCGTCGGTTCCTTGACCAGGTCCTTGGGACGAGGAATTCCTGACCATGGCCTCTCGGTGCCGGCGCTCGCTGGGAATGTCGCCGCCATGGCCGGGCGCGCCCGCAGCCAACGAGCGCCGCTTATCCGGTGCTGCCAATCCTCGGTCGGTCCTGTTGCTCGTCATCGGGCTTTTGGCTCATTCAACGAGGGGACAGGCGGCGCATCGAATTCCTTGTAACCTTACCCCGGTGCGGTCAGATTTGCCCAGCCGCCGCCGGATCGATCTCAGGACGCCGGATGAGACCCGGGATAGTTCAAAGGTTGAGCCGCGGAAAGCGACGAAAGGAAGGCGTATGTCCAAGAAATCGCGCAAGAAATCCCCCAAATCGCACCGCGGGCAGTCACCACGAACGAAATCCGCCGCCGCGGCCAAAGCCAAGCCTGGAAAAACCAGCGGCGCGACGAGCGGAAAAACCGCCGCTGTTGCGGTCTCCAGACCTTCGCACAAGGCCGCATCGAAACCCTTAAGATCATCTGATGCCGCCGCTTCAAAGGCACCGGGAAGCATGAGCGGAGCTGTGGAAAAATTACCCGTGCTGGTTGAGGGGGCCAAGGCGCCCGCGTTTCGTCTGCCGCGCGACGGCGGCGAAAGTGTCGCCCTTGCGGACTTTTCCGGCCGGAAGTTAGTGCTTTTCTTCTACCCCAAGGCCGATACCCCGGGTTGTACGCGCGAAGCCATGGACTTCACGCGGCTGTCGGGGGCCTTTGCAGCAAGCGGCACCGCGGTCCTCGGTATCTCGGCCGATTCGGTGAAACGGCAGGAGACCTTCCGCGACAAGCACAGGCTAGAGGTTCCGCTGATTTCGGATGAGAAGCATCAGATGCTGGAAGCTTATGGAGCCTGGGGCGAAAAATCCATGTACGGCCGAACCTTCCAGGGCATCATTCGCACCACCCTTTTGATCGGCGGCGATGGCCGCGTTGCCCGAATATGGCGTCACGTCCGGGTTGACGGCCATGCCGATCAGGTGCTGGCGGCGGCGCAGGCGCTGTAGTCCGGCGCAATCACGTTTTCGAAAAATTAACCATGTGAGCGTCAAATCGCTTCCGCATTTTTGGCCGTACGGAATTTGTATCCGACCGGCGCGGGAGTACCGATGTCGTATCGTTCGGGTCAATATTCCGGATACCCCCAGCATCACCCACATGATCATGGTCGCCCACTCGCCCGCCGCGCGGGCGCACCGCCGCATTCGGCCGCGGCGACCGCAGCCCAATCGGGCTACACCATCGCGCACGCCGGCAAGCAGGTCCGTTTCGGGCCCGTGGCATTCTGGATCGTGGTCGGCACGGTGACGCTGCTTGGCATGTGGTCGGCAGCGACCGCCACCTATTTTGCGTTCCACGACGATGTCCTGACCCGCCTGATCGCGCGCCAGGCCGAAATGCAATACGCCTATGAAGACCGCATCGCCGAGCTGCGCGCCAGGGTCGATCGCACCACGAGCCGGCAATTGCTCGACCAGGAGCAGTTCGACCAGAAGCTCGAGCAGATCATGCGGCGACAGACGGCGCTGGAATCGCGTGCGAGCGCGCTCGGCAGCATCCCCGACGTAACGGGATCGATTCGCCCGGCAGCGCGTGGCGCCGGCTCGTCGGAAACGCCTTCGCCAACACCCAAGCCCTCGCCGATCAACGACACCGTCATCTTCACGGCGCCACCGGACCGCGAGGCGCGACTGGAATCACGTTCGCCGATCGTGCGCGGACCGCCGCCAAACCAGTTTGCAAGGATCCAGGGCGTCGACAGCGTCCTGACGCGACTGCAGAACTCGCTCGATCAGGTGGAGAGCCGCCAGATGGCGGCTCTCAGTTCCTATGAGGACGGGATGGAATCGCGGGTGCGCCGCATGCGCGGCGTGATCAACGATCTCGGCCTCGACGTGGCGCAGCTTGAAGCCGCAACCTCGCGCCCGCCCATGGGCGGGCCATTCGTTCCCCTCAAGCTTTCG
>Ga0306926_10000264_pt1 | contig 46034 bp, 30 predicted proteins | sample flu12Cox44000178_FD_203759 | JGI IMG/M metagenome (GOLD analysis project Ga0306926, IMG submission 203759) | Lab enrichment of tropical soil microbial communities from Luquillo Experimental Forest, Puerto Rico - flux8day.12C.oxic.44.000.178 (v2)... | ecosystem: Environmental > Terrestrial >... | reverse complement strand
TGCCGCAAGCCGAGAGTAACTAGACAGTTCTAAATGATTCGCGCTGACGGATACACGATGGACGGGCGGAAGTCGTGGCATTTTGCGCACACCTACCCTTACCCCTGTTCACATTTGGGGCATTAGGCCGGCAGACCTCAGGCGCGATCTCAATGCGTCACGCAGCCCTGAAGGTCGCCAGTTGGTGTAGAGTTAAGGAAAAGATTGGGGTGAGAGTATCTCCAATCGAGGTTCCGACCAAAAAAGTAGAGGATTTTCTTGCGGCTTCTTCTGTGGTTTGTCCTGTTCTCGTTGTCTGCTGCTGCTTTTACCCAGCAGCGTGACCCAACTTCAACCCCAGCACCGACCGCTGGCGGCGGGCAGCCCACAGCGGCTGGATCATCATCCAACCCAGACACGACGTCACCGGCGGCTTCTACACTGTCGAATCTGCCGGATGCTCCAAGCCAATCGGTCCACGAGGGCAACGTTGATCCGACAAAGCAGCAACCTAAGCGGATTCTCGGTGTCATGCCGAATTTTCGCGCCGTGAGTCCCGGTACCATTCCGCCCCCTCCAACGTTCAGGCAGTCCTTCATACTCGCAACGCAGAACAGCTTTGACTACTCGTCCTTCATCTTCGTAGGCATGACTTCGGCTTTGGCCTTTGGTACCGACGCTCACCCCCAACTGGGCTCTGACCCGAGCGCCTATTGGGCATACTACTGGCGCGGCTTCGTGGACAAGACGGATGGTAACTACTGGGTGATTTGCCTCCTGCCGACCGCCTTTCACCAAGATCAGCGCTATTATGCCTTGGGAGAAGGTGGGTTCTGGAAGCGCGGTACATACGCTGCGACTCGCATCTTCGTTGCACGAAAATACAACGGCGACAATACTTTCAATATTTCCGAGGTGCTGGGTCGCGGCATCGCTCAGGGAATTTCCACGACCTACTATCCAAGCCAGAGCAATACCGGCGAAAAGCTCGCCGAAAAATATGCGTATGCTCTGGGACGCGACGCTTTGACCAACGTTTTCCGCGAGTTCTGGCCCGACATCGCCACGCACGTACTGCATCGCCATCCGTAATCATGGATATGCAATAACCTAAATCTGTGTGCGCGAATTTCGAGTTTGAGATAGCTCAAACAACCCTCGGTTAAGAGAGATCGTGGGCACACCTACCCCTTTCCCCTTTCGCATTTTGGGGCATTAGGCCGCGGCACTCCCGAGTGCTCTCCGCTGGTAATTCTGTCGGACGACGGCAAAATCTACTGGCCGATCGCGGATACTACTCCGTCGAGCGGACAGAATGAGAATCTGCTGCCTTTCGCAGGACAAAAGGTCACGGCCTCAGGGAAAGTGTTTCAACGGGGAGGTTCGACCGCGATGGTGATTGAGAAGATCGAACTGCAAGCCGGACAGAAGTAGACGGAGTCGCCGGCTGAAGAACCTGGTGCAGCTTCACCAACACAACCCAACGCCCCTTCTCGATTCATTGTGCCCTCCTCCTTACTCCACTCCGCTTATAGCCCAGATGTCGCCTCCCTGCGGACGGAAGCGGTCGAACATCACCCACCTGCCGTCCGGCGACCAGACGGGATAGTCGATCCTCACGTCCGCATCGGGAAATTCGTAAACCTTCTCGGGCTTGCCCCCGCTGATTGGTGAAACCCAGAGCACCCTGTGTCCGACGACATCCATGATGCGGGTACGATCCGGCGAGAAAGACATGTGCGAGCCGCCCATCATCTCGGCGAACGGCTGCGGGTCGCCGCCGCTGACGGACACCTTCGTTGTTACGGGTTTCCCGCCGCACGTGCAGCGGAAGACGAGAGCTGATCCATCAGCAGTCCAGCGCATGAAGTGCCCGGTCACGCCTACGTTTGTCAGACGACGCGAGCTGCTGCCATCAGCATTCATGACCCAGACTTCAAGCCGACCGCTCTGGTCGGACTGATAAGCGATCAGTTTTCCGTCCGGCGAGTAGAACGGGTTCACGTTCACGCCGGAGTTCGACGTGAGACGCCGAAGGCTTCCGCTGGCGATCTCGACCTCCCAGATGTTTGGGCTGCCCGAACGGGACGAGAAGAAAGCGATCCTCTTCTCATCCGGCGACCAACTGGGTTGGAAATCGCCCCCGTGCCCCGTGGTGAGTTGCCTCGTGCTTGAGTCAGCCAGCGTGAAGAGCCAGATGTTCATGTCCCCGGCGCGGTCGGAGTTGAACGCGACCATGTTGCCGTTGGGAGACCATGCGCCTCTGCTGTCTTCTCGCGTCGTGCTGATTACCGCCTCCGGTGTCCCCGTGGGAAGCCCGGTTTGCGGGGAAACCGGGAGCCTCCAGATGTCGGCGTTCTGGCGCAGCGTGGCATAGGCGAGGCGCTTGTTATCAGGCGAAACGGTAACTTCAACGTCCTGTCCGGCTCCGGTGGTCACCTGTTGCAAAGACCCATTGACGGTTCCGTTCGCTTTGACTGGGATTCGCCAGATGTTTATGCCTCCGCTTCGATCCGATGAAAAGTAGATGAACCTGCCCGACGGCGACCATGACGGACGTATGTTGATGGGGAAGTCGTTGGTGATCCAATTCATCTCCTTCGAGTCGAGGTTCACCGTCCGAATGTCGAACTTTGTTCGCGCAAGATTCTGGAACACGATCTTCCTGCCATCGGGAGACCAAGCAGGAGCGAGGTGGGCAACCTCCTCGCTTGTATCGGTTGTGACCTGTTGGGGGTTGTGCCCTTGGCGGTCGAGCAGCCAGATGCGGCGCGGACCTGCCCATGACGCGTCAACAGCTATGCTCTGACCATCCGGCGAATACGCCGGGTTGAAGGCATTCTCGACAAGCATGCTTTCCTCGCCGGATGCGAGGTCGAGCACCCACACGTCTCCATCTTGGAACTCACCGAACACATCGCTGGGCTGTAGCTTCACACCGGACTGGCGGGCACGTACAAATGCGACCTGCTTCCCATCCGGCGACCACGCAGGCTGGAGTTCGTCGAAGTCGTCATGCGTCAGTGACGAGTCCTGACCTGAAGCCAGGTCCTTGCGGAAGATCTTTCTGATTTTCCCAGCCTCGCCCGTGTACAGGAGCGCTTTGCCTTCAGGCGACCATGCCGGATACTCCTCGATTCCCCCGGCAAACGTCAGCTGCGACAGCGTTGTGCGCAAAGCCGATCCAGAGCCTTTCCACCTTGCGCCGATGACGAGAAGTAGGGCGATGACCGCAACACCGCACGCTGCGGCGAGGATTCGCCAAGGTGACCACCACTGTGGAGGCTTTGTCTGCCCCGCCGTTACGCGTGCCGACTCTGTGTCTCGCTTCAGTCGTTGCAGGTCGGTGCGAATATCAGCGGCGTGCTGGTATCGAAGATTGCGGTCTTTCTCCAGCGCCTTGCCGATGATTTCTCCGAGTTTCGAAGGAAGGTCGGGATTCAGACGCACGGGTTCGGCAGGAGCGCGGTTCAGAATCGCGTCGAACACCAGACCGGACGTGTCGCCGCGAAACGGCAACGTCCCCGTTGCCATTTCGTACAGCACCGCGCCGAACGAGAACAGGTCTGTCCTTGAATCGAGTTCCTGCCCTTTGACCTGCTCCGGCGACATGTAGGCGACCGTGCCGAGCGTCGCACCAGGGCTAGTGAGATGCTCCTCGGCAGTCTCCAGTGTAGGAGCGCCATCGGAGGCTTGTTGTGTCTTGAGCGAGAGCTTCGCGAGACCGAAATCAAGCACCTTGGCGTTCCCCCGCTTCGTCACGAAGATGTTCGCGGGCTTGATGTCCCGGTGGACAATGCCAGCCGCGTGGGCGGCATCCAAGGCATCGGCGATCTCGATCCCGAGCGAAAGCGTGGTTTCCGCGTCCAGAGGTTTTCCCACGATCCGCGCCTTCACAGTCATGCCATCCAAGAACTCCATGACGATGAAAGGCTGACCGTTTTGCTCCCCGATCTCGTGAATGATGCAGATGTTCGGGTGGTTCAAGGCGGAAGCCGCCTGCGCCTCGCGCTGAAAACGAGCCAAGGCTTGCGGGTCTTTGGCGACGTCGTCCGGCAGGAATTTCAGGGCGACAAAGCGGTGTAGCGATATGTCCTCAGCCTTGTAGACTACGCCCATCCCACCACCCCCGAGCTTTTCGACGATGCGATAGTGTGAGATGGTTCGACCCACAAGCTGGGAGGAAGTCGCCATTTGCGGAAATACTAGGTCGGACAGTAACAAAGGTCAACGCAGCGCTGCCCAGCACGAACTATTGCAGCTTCGCGTACTCGGCTTTGGCTTGCTTCAGGATGGGGATGTCGGGGTCGGCGTTTTTCCAGAGAGGATGCTTAAACGGCCACGCGTAGGCGTTACGAAACCCCGGGGTAAGGGTATGGGGCCACTTTCCGGTTCTTCTTTCTGTGAGGCGCGCTGTTTAATTAGCCATATCAGCACAGGGTAAGGGTGAGGTGTGCCCGGAAGCCTGGCTTTTTGATAAGGAACGCTCCTCATGGCTTCTGAAGATTCTTGTCTGTGCCGTATGTCGCCAAGGGAGCGCCATGACCTTGGTCGGTCCAACCTCTGGTCGGTCCAACCCTCTACCGGACGTTCCTCGAACTGACGTCAAATTGGGAACTATCCAACAGAAGTTGCGAGTTTTTGACGGCACCGGAATGTTCTAAATTCTGTGGGGACCCGTGCAAGCAGTCCTTGAAAAGGCTGGAATTAGGGCGGAAGAGTTGCCGACAGCCGAGAAGCTGGCGGTAGGTGCTCTAAAACAAGCGTGGACGCACGCGCCAAAGTGCGCCAGCAGACCTGGACACAGAAGACAGGGTGTCAGATCACTGACATGAGAGGCCGAACGGTAGTAAATAAGGAGCGAGGCCGGGGAGTCGTCGAAAGGCAGCCCTCCACCCCAGCGAAACAAGAACAGGCGTGAGGTGGCGACACCCGGCAGTAAAATTCCAACTCGGGATGTCGTGGGAAGTGAGCCTCGATAGGAGCTGTTCCTTGTTGGGAGCATCTTCCTTCCGTCGTCTCACCACAACTAATCCTGTGTTTGGATCGCTCACCGATAAGTCGAGCGGAAGGAAGGCAACCGCCAATTGCTTCGGTTTCACGGCCCGGATCGGCTGGCGGTGGGTAATTAGCCACATGAGTACAGGGTAAGGGTGAGGTGTGCCTGAAATCACCCATTCGGCTTCATATCACAGCTACCCAAGAAGCTCTTGACAATTTTGCTAATTATTGTATTACAATAACGTCTGAATGGCAAGGGATGAGGCTGAGCCACAGGTTGCGTCTTCATTGATACGAACATTCAGTGCAGGTCTTGCATCCTGAGTATGTATAGCTCATCGCCGGTAACCAGTTTCACGAAATCGGGATCCGGTAAATATTTCTCCGAACGTTCGTGATCGTGTACGAGTATTTCTCCGGCCCAAATGCCGAATCCGCTCCCTTTGGCAGTACGGTGACTCGATTCGCTTTCGTTGCATCTTCAGGACCGCTCAGTCCTCCCGGCGGCAGATCCGGCAGTCCGCGTTCGGCGCTCACCGGCAACAAGTATGTTTCCAGGGAATGAAGTGGCGGGTGGAATTGCACGGCCAAGTATTTCCCATCAATGCTCCACCATAGAAAACACAACGCGCACAGTGTTACCGGTTTTCCCCCTCCAGTTGGATACGCCAGCGTTCTATAGGGGTGATCTTTATCCGTATCGTCCTTCTCGAGGACCGCTATCCATCGTCCATCTGGAGACACTGCGGTCAGATCCAGAATCGCTTCCTCCAGCAACTTCTTCCTTCCCGATCCGTCTCCTTGCCGGGTGTAAATGTAATTCTTTCCATGCTCGCTCGCGCGATAGACCAGTTCCCCATTTCGAAGAAACATCGGCTCGTCTTCGTTCTCCAGTGATGCGAGTTGCTCAGGTGAAGTGCGGTGATCCGTCGAGGCAATCCACAAATGAGCTATTCCCTTTTCGTCCCTTTTCACAAAGGCCACGCGGGTTCCGTCCTCCGTCACAGCGTAGCTCGCGTAATAACCCCCAAGAGTTTCTTCTATCTCATATCCCGGTACGACCGGGTCGTTGCTCCCGCTCGTCAGGTCTACGCTCCACAATTCGGCTACGTCGTTCGGCCCAGCCTTCTTCAAGTAAAACAACTTTGTTGCATCCGTTGAGAATGTCGCGGATAGCGTGTCTCCCTCGGACGACATCTGGTGCTCCCCTCTTGCATCATGAATCCAGATCGTCGAATACTGTGTCCCTACCGAGGTTAGAAACGACTTGCCATCCCGCGCCATCGCGATTCCTTCTTCTTCCGTTGGCCCCAATGTCACCTGTTCCGGCTCTCCCTGAGGGAATCGTTGTCTCCAGATGTGAAATCGTCCCCCCAGGTTCGTGCTCAGGTAAACCCAGTTCCCATCCGGCGACCAGGCTCCCGTTGTACACTTAGCGCCTGCAGGCCCCACCAACTGCTCCCTGCCGTTGCCCTCAAATGGCACTACGCGACACTGAGCGATTTCCCCTTTCTCGTCCATTTGCACGACCAACAGCCATTTCCCATTCGGCGACAGATAAGAGTGGTGCGCCATGCTCCGCTCCCCGACAGGCAGATACACATCCCGGCTCTGCCCTCGCCCCTCATCGGTCGTCACCACTCCCATGTGCAAACCGTTCTTGATCTCGGAAAACAGAAACCGCTTTCCATCCTCAATCCAGGTTAGCGACGACGCGTTGCGCAACATCAGCCGCGGTTCTCCTCCCAGTACAGATACTTCCCACGTATCCCACGGGTCCACCGTCCCATACACGATCCGGGTTCCGTCTGGTGAAAATGCCGGACTCAACTTCTCCAACTTGTCGTGCGTCAGTTGGACCGGCTCGCCTGACGGCAGCAGCTTCACGTACACGTCCCCGGACCCCAGAAAGGTTCCGTTCCCCCGGATGAACGTCATCAATCGTCCGTCCGGCGACAATGCCGGGTAGACCGCCGCATCAGTAAAGAAAGTCAGTTGCTCCCATTTGTTATCACTAGTTGTCGCAGTTCGTGTAGTTCGCACGTATAAATAAGTCCCTAGAGCCGCCGTGAAGAGCAAAACTCCGAGGAATGCCAGCGCGAGCAGTCCTTTGTGTTTTCTTGCTTCACCCAACAGGATGGCAGCACTTGAGGACGGACCGGATACCGAACGCGTCGCTGTTGCTGAGGCACTGTCAGGACTCGCGGCGCCTGAACGGCCTGAATCTGTGTCCCGCTTCAACCGTTGCAAATCCGCCCGCATCTCGGCCGCACTTTGGTAGCGCAGTTTGCGGTCTTTCTCGAGGGCCTTGCACAAGAGCGCCTCCAGTCCTGGCGATACCTGCCGATTGACCTGCGACGGTAACTTCGGCTCGTCACGCAGAATGGAACCGCAAATTTCGCCCGAACTTGAGCCATCAAACGGCATCTTGCCCGTAGCCATTTCGTACAAAACTGTTCCGAACGAGAACAAGTCCGTACGAGCATCCAACTCTTTAGCCTTCACTTGCTCGGGCGACATGTAAGCCACCGTTCCCAGCATCGCGCCTGGGCTGGTCAGGTGATCGGCACCGGAATCCAGCAGGGTCACCGTCTCTCCAGTTGAGGAGGCATGCTTTCCGGTCACCTTCGCCAGTCCAAAGTCCAGAATCTTGACGTGACCGCGCTTGGTGACGAAAATGTTCGCTGGCTTAATGTCACGATGCACGACGCCTTCGCCATGTGCCGCATCGAGCGCATCGGCAATCTCGATTCCGAGCGACAGTGTGTCTTCCGTCTCCAGTGGCCGCCCAGTGATCCGATGCTTCAACGTCATGCCGTCCAGAAACTCCATGACCATGAAGGCTCGTCCATCTTCCTCACCGATGTCGTAAATCGTGCAGATGTTGGAATGGTTCAGCGCGGACGCAGCTTCAGCCTCGCGCCGGAAGCGGCTCAGTGCCTGCGCATCACCAGCCACATCGTCAGGCAGGAACTTGAGCGCGACAAAACGATGCAGCCGCGTGTCCTCGGCCTTATAGACCACGCCCATACCGCCGCCACCGAGTTTCTCGATGATGCGGTAGTGCGAGATCGTCGTGTCGATCATGACGACGGGGTGCAGAAAGGATGCTTGATGATAGGGCCAAAGGAACCGCCGGTCAATTGCGGTTAGTCAATGCGCGGTTATCTAAAAAATCGCCTTATCACTACCAAGCCGAGAACTCCGGGCGTATATTGTCAGAGAAAGTCTCGACCAATTCCGATATGTGCATGGCTCCACGTCCGCCGGGTCCATGTAGCAACCAAATTTTGCAACTCTGGGGAACTCGGATCTCGCAAGTGCTCCGAGTTGTCCTAACTCAAATCATCAACGATTCATGGAGGCTTATCATGAGTTTGACCGCTGAACAACGCGAACAGGTCGCGACTGAACTGAAGCGTTTCGCTGGAGACCTCAATCTAACCGACGAGCAGAAAGAAAAGCTCCATACCGCTCTTGCGGAAGCCCGAGAGAGAGTCGGAGAGTACCTTAGGAACAATCCCAACACAACCAGAGCCGATATCATCGCCAAGGTGAGGGCGCACCGCGACGAGATTCGTCAGCGTGTTGTTAACTTTCTAACTCCTGAGCAACTCAGCAAGTGGGATAGCGAAGTTGCCAAAGCCAAGGAGTTCCTGGGACAAAAACTTGACGCATAAGATCACTTCCTGAAGGAAGGTAAACCTTGGTGGCCTGGTGGCCGACAACCGAAACGGTCGGCCACCAAATCTTTAGTCACTTCCCAGGTGATGTTTCTGTGTTCTCGTCCAACAAGCACGCACAGGACGCGCCAATTTCCGTAAGACTCACACTTACCAGCTCGCTACCTCGTAGACGCACTTCCATGTAGGAGTGCTCGCGCATCATGTCGTCCGCCACGCTATTGATCCACTCCCTTATCCAAGGTTCGTCCTTCGTCGGCCATCCGCAACTTCCTCGGAGTTCCATAATCCGGGATCCCCTCCCGTGGGACAGTGTCCCTTAGACTGGCACTGCCGCTATTTCAGAATCAATCGACGAATATCAGAATCCTGGCCATTTGGGATGAGAGAAGTCTACCTTCGAACGAATCGAAGACCTGCTTGATACCAAGCCTAGTCGGGGACGGAATCACTGGTTGCGTCTCTGTTCAGTAGCAGAGCGCATTATGCGCGGTGTAGATTTAACGTCTCGCCCTTCGTGTTACTTCACGTCACGAATCAGTACCACATGAGAACTGGAGGTGCCGCGTTGTATCGCCAATTGCTTGCCATCTTTTAACACATCGAAAACCGAGATCATCTCACTTGTAAAGTGGGTGAGCTGTTTTGCTGCTCCCCCAACGATTGGCCGCTCCCAGATGTTCGATGCACCGCCTTGAGCACTGGAGTAGAGAAGCGACCGGCCATCCCTCGTCCAGCGCACACAATCAGTCGGAATATCCAGTCGGGTAACCTTTGGCTCACCTTCGAGCGGCACCCAATGCAACGCCATGCGGCGACGTCCGCTTCCTGCTCTCAGCCGTGGCCTGATCTTGTGACCAACTTGCGATGAAATGTTTTTTTTTGCTCCGAGGGCCGGATGAAGCGAATACCGATGAGGCGTCCTGACCGATTTGTAAATGTCTTGTCGGCCATTGACCTTCGCATTTCGAGATTCTTCGTCATGTGCTCCAGCCCGCCAGTATTTTCGTCCCCCGCGTATTGCTCAAATTGATAGGGATGGAGCCCCATGGGAAGTGGTAATTAGCCACATCAGCACAGGCAAGGGTGAAGTGTGCCCGAAATCTGAGCGCCTCATTGAAATTGCGCCACTTGACAAACTCAGCGGCTCATGAAGCAAGGATTCTCTTTCTGCATCGGGTTATCTTCATGGGCAGCGTGAGAGAAGCCGCCGTGAAAGGTAAACGGCGGCTCGAATTGCCTAGCCCAAGTCTCGAAGTGGCCCTGAGACAGGCAATATCTTAATGTTACCGGTTGTGTGCGACTTCGGCATTGCTTCAAAGCAATGACTACCGCTTAAGTTGTAATAGGCGGGTCAGCGCACCTACTGAGAGAGGCGTGGCCGCGGAAGAGACTTCACCCTTACAGGGGCAGTTTTGGCCTTCCGGGCTTGCGTTTCACAGAGGTGTAAAACATTTTGGGCCTTGCTGGAAGTCGTCCGAGGCTGCCAGCGGCAGCCTTCGTGCGGACCACGCCCTTCCAATCCGCTTCATCGGCCCAGTCGTCCTCTGGCCTAAACCTCAGCTTGAATGTTTCGTCCGTGGGAGGCAGTGGCACGACTAACTACATTCCCATCTGGGCCAACAGCACCACTCTGGGGAACTCCATGATCTACCAGGCGGGCGGGAATGTGGGCATCGGCAACACCCATCCTGCGGGCACGAACCCTTCCCCTGGGGCTGAGTCTTCTGGGTCACGACTTCCGAGTCGCGCAGGCATTGCCAGTTCTAAGCTCACTATTTATACTTATTGTAATACAATAATTGACATTTTGTCAAGACCTTTCTTGGCGCTGAGTGAAAATTCCTTTAAGCGCCCACGGAACTTGAGCAAAGTCGCTTAATCTTCCATGCCGTTTACATGCCGTTCGCACTGCGTTACATTGAAAAGAGGGTAAATCGTGCCGTCTGCCGCGTTCTAAGTTGTTGTGTTTACGTTTTCACACGGATTCGAATCCTATAGCGCCCACCATCACTTACCCGGTTCGGTCTCTTCCAACTCCCGTTCCGACTCTCGATTGCTTGTTGCCGGAACGCACCAGTCTTTTCAGCACCGCACCCTGAACCTCAGCTTGTCGGTTTTGAAGCCGTGGGGTGTAGTGAGCCAGCATGTTCAGATTCGTCCAACGCAGCATGGCTTGGACAATCTGCGGATTCTCGCCGTTCGCTGTGCCCTTGCACAGCCTTCTAGTGGCTACCGATGGCTTAAGCTGTAAGGGTGACACCCTTCCGTGGACACGCCCGGCTCGGCTTTGCTGGCAGCGTCCCTCAGCTCCACAGCGGTCTCAAACTCCGCCAACAACCGATTCTCTTTGCTAGCAGAGCAGGCATGTCGACCCGCATGCCGTAAGTCAAACGACAATGCGTGATACACTTCCTCCGCGCGCCGCGGTAACGTAATGTGCTTCTCGTGCCCGCCCTGACTTCGCTGGTCTAAATGCAGGAAAACAAGATGAAGCAGTTAGTTAGGGTTCCCTCGGCCGCACTAATGGCCCTAATCGCGGTCTTCTTTTTCACTCGCCTCCAAGACTTTCAGTTGGTCAGAACGGTCGTCTCCAATTTGGCAGACCCGCAAGCCTTCTCAGCGCCGGCGTTGCCGGGTTTCATACGGCAGAGTCCGGATGCACCCAAACTCCGCCATTTCCAGCAATACACGGCGCCGCTGATTGTTCGCACGAGCGACCCACTTGCACAGATAATACTGATCCAGCATTGGGTAAGAGCGCAGCAGAGCGACAAGCAACCCTATCGACAACCCGGGAGAAGACCAGATCGTTTTGTAGACAACACTGAAGAGCCAGAAGAATATTTGAATCAGCAACAACGAGGTGTTCCTGGTGCCTGCCGTCGATTCTCGTTCATTTTGACCGGTGCCTTGCTGTCCGTAGGAATCAATGCCCGAGTAGTCGCGGTCACGAGCAGCCTGAACGCTCCGAGCGAAACGCATGATCTCGTCGAAGCATGGGTTCCCGCCCTAAACAAGTGGGTATTGCTCGACCCCACGTTCGATGCTTTTGTCTTGGTCGATGGACACCCGGCGTCGCTACTCGAGGTCTATCGCGCGGAAGTATCGGGATCGCAGCAGCACATTTTCTTAGATCAACATGGGTCTCATTACCGTCTGCCTTCTACTGACTACTATCGAGGCTTGTTTCAGCATCTATTTTTTGCATCTACAAATGCCATTTTTGATGGATACCAATACGGACTCTTTGAACGAAAGCGAATCGAGTTTGTTTACTTTGTCCCTCCTGGCGGCGCCGCATACCCGCAACATCTAAAAGAGTTATTCCTGGTCGGATTGACGCTGTCGGTTGCATCTGCAACTGTGTTAGTGATCTGGTGCCTTGCCGGGCTACTGTTTTGGCTGCTGCCAATACTGACGGCGTATGAGTTCCACGCTAGCGTTGTGCCTTCGCTCGCAGAAACGGAGTTGTGATGAGTTTATTTAACACCGCTGGCTATTATTGTGGGATCATTGGAGAACTATTCACTTATTTCTGGAGCAACAAGCGTTGGTGGATAACACCTATTCTGGTGATTTTGTTTCTCTTTATAGCATTGTTGGCCTTAGCACAAACCTCTGCAATTGCCCCATTCGTCTATACCTTTTTTTAGGCACGTCATGTGAAACATATTAAAGTCGCGTGGGCATTTTGGAAGCAAATCGTGCGTACGATCGGCAATCTTCAGGCGCACATAATCTTAGCTTTCACTTACGCCGTTGTCATGTTGCCGTTTGGCGTAGCTGTGCGCTGCTTTTCAGACCCTCTGCATATCAAAGTTCGTCCAACTGGGTGGACGGATTGTTCCCCAGCAGAAAACGACTTGCGACAGGCGCGGCAGCAAGGTTGATGTGAATATCATAGGAATTTCTTGCTACTACCATGACGCAGCGGCCGCGCTGCTGTGCGACGGCCACCTGGTTGCCGCTGCCGAAGAGGAACGGTTTTCGCGCAGAAAACACGACTTCAATTTTCCAAAGGCTGCCATTCAGTTCTGCCTGGACAGCGCAGCCATGAAGGCCGGTGACGTTGATTATGTCGCATTTTTTGAAAAGCCTTTCCGGAAGTTCGACCGAATATTGATGACCGTCCTGCAGTCCTACCCCAAGTCGTACAAGGTCTTCTGCGAAGCAATGCTTAGCTGGATGCAGGACAAGCTATGGGTTGGAGCAAGAATGGCTGCGGAATTGGGGGTTCCTAAAGACCGTATTCTTTATTGCGAGCACCACCTGTCCCATGCTGCAAGCGCATTTCTGTGCTCACCGTTCGAAGAAGCTGCAATCCTCACCGCCGATGGCGTTGGTGAATGGGCTACTGGTACTTGGGGGGTTGGACGCGGCAATCGTATCGAACTGCGAAAACAGACTCTGTTTCCACATTCTATTGGACTACTCTATAGCGCATTTACAGCATTTTTAGGCTTTGAAATAAATGATGGAGAGTACAAGGTCATGGGGATGGCACCATATGGCCAGCCTCGCTATGTCGATAGAATATGGAAGATCGTCCGGCAGGAGTCGGATGGTTCGATCTCCCTCGACATGGACTATTTTAGTTTTCATCATTCGATTGATCGCACCTTCAATGATCGCTTCGTAACTCTGTTTGGTGAGCCTCGCTCTCCCGATATGTTGTTCTTTACTGCCGATTCGGGTTTTCCTTCTTATTTTGGATCGGCCCCGCCAAACTTTCCTGCGCTGTGCAAACAAAACCAGTACTATGCAGACGTTGCCGCCAGTATCCAACAAGTTACAGAAGAGGTTTTGTTGGAGATGGCGCGAAGTGTCTACAAAGAAACGGGATTAAGGCGACTATGTATCGCCGGCGGCGTTGCGCTTAACAGCGTTGTTAATCGGCGTATTCTTGTCGAAACTCCTTTCGAGGAATTGTTTATCCAGCCTTCGGCGGGCGATGGTGGAGGTGCTTTGGGAGCTGCGTTGTGGGCCGACAGCATGCTGCTCGGGAACCCTCGGCGATTTCGCATGGATCACGCGTATTGGGGAAAAGGCTATCGTGCCTCGGTTGTGCAAAGTTTTCTTGAAGCCCACAACATCCCGTATCAGAACATTGAAGACGAGGACCGAGTTCTTGACATAGCAACCGAACAATTGCAGCGGGGGAACGTCATCGGTTGGTTTCAAGACCGTTTTGAGTGGGGACCGCGCGCGTTGGGCAATCGAAGTATCCTGGCTGATCCAAAAAACCCCGCGATGAAGAATATCGTCAATGCCAAGATCAAGTTTCGCGAACCGTTTCGGCCCTTTGCTCCGTCGGTCCTTGCGGAATCGGCCGAGACCTATTTCGATTTGCCCAATGCCGAGAAGCACTATCCGGCGCGCTACATGTTGTACGTCGTGCCCGTCAGGGAAAACAAACGGGGCGTGTTACCAGCGACAACTCATGTGGATGGAACAGCAAGGATACAGACCGTGTTCCCCGACTCGAACTCCAGATTTTATCGACTGATCGCAAGATTCGGTCAAGCTACTGGCGTACCGGTATTGCTCAATACCTCTTTTAATCTCAAGGGTGAGCCAATCGTCAACACGCCTGAAGATGCCTTCCGCACCTTCTTGCGAAGTGACATGGATATACTTCTTATGGGAACGTTTGTGGTGAAGAAGGATAGTCTGCAGCGTTGCCGGGAACCACTCGGATGAGCTGTTGACGAGCGGACATATTATGTGCTCGCCGCAGATCAGGTTGACGATGCATCGCCTATTGAAGAAGCTCACCATTGCAGGGATCGCCGTATTTGTAGCACTGTTGTCGCTCGAATTCGGCGTCCGGATCGTCAGTCCTCAGGATCTCGGCTTTTGGGACAGCCATTCGTTCCGGCGAATTCAGATAGGTCCGCCACATTTCATCGAAAACATCCCCGGCGGCCAGGCACGTTTCACCGGTGTCCCCGTCGCAATCAATAGCCTCGGTTTTCGAGGCGCTGAGATCACCATTCCCAAGCCGCCAAACACGATCCGCATCATGGCAGTCGGTGACTCCATTACATTCGGTTATGGTGTGCCGATCGAGGATACTTACGCCAAGGCTCTCGAACGGCGTCTCAATGAGCACCCTCTGGCCGGGGTTCGCTACGAAGTCCTCAATGGTGGAACACTCGGTGGGTCGCTCGTCGATTATTTGCATTTTCTTTACGAAAAAGCGAGTCTGGTCCAGCCTGACATCGTGCTCATCGGTTTATGCCTCAATGACATTCTTGTTTACACCCAGGCGGGCCCAATTTCGCGTCCTGAAGAGGATGTGCGCGATAATGAAATATTGTGGGCTCGGCACCTCAATCGTTTCGTGCTGCAACATTCCCACTTGTACACGCTGATGTATTCGCGCCTTAAGTCCTTCCTCTACGGTTCGGGCATTCTCGACATTAACAAGGTCCAGGACTTGAACTTTCTGGTATTGTCGCCTCCGTCGGACTACCAGAAGAAGGCATGGGAATCTAGCCTCGGGATGCTCACTCAAATTGCTATCTTTTGCAGGGAGCACGAGTACCAGCTTGTCGTTGCCGCCTTTCCGATGCAAATGCAGTTGTCCATGTCTAACCTTCAGTTCTACCGTGAGAAATATCACTTGCGACTCAGCGACAACGCCCTCTCAGGTGACCCTCAACGGAGATTGCAGGAATACGCCAGCACAACGGGCTTAACACTCGTTGACTTACTTCCGGCATATCGCAGATACGATCCTAACGAGCTATATCTACATAACCAGATGATTCCCGCCGATCCCACGCACCCTTCTGTGAAAGGCAATCAAATTGCTGCCGACGCAATCTTTCTCGCTCTTCAAAGCACCGTGCATACCGGCGACAACCGATAGCTCGGCGCATTTAAAATCTTTTGGCTTCGGTCGGACCAAGCGGTTGATGCTAGGCATGAAAGCTGTTGCGGTGAGTGTGATTGTTGTCTCCAGCATCCTATGGGCCTTCACTTTATGGAGTCACTTGGTTTGATTGTTTTCGCTGGCTCGGGAGCGAGTCTGCCGCAACCTATGGTCCCAAATCTTAAAAGGGTAAGAGTTAGGTGTGCCCAAAAACTAACTCTCGGATTAACAGTCGATCCGACAGCCGGTCCAACCTTTGTTTCAACGACCTCAGCTCTTGCCACAAACAAGATTTTGTCGCCTAACATGGCCGTTAGCTAACAAGACCATCCTGAATCTTCTTTAGCTCCAGAAACGCCTCCCTCTCTCACTCTCTCCATTAGCGTTCCATGACCGCCAAATGATTCCATGCCCAAAAGAAGCTCCAAAGATTTGCGCCTCTTGCGTGGCATCAGTTTTCGTTCTGCTTCTTTGAAATGCTCACAAGCCACGAGGTCAGTGGGTTGTAGAATACGGATGCCGGAAGTGCGGCCAGACCAAGACGCTACCGTTCTTTCCCCGTGACCGCAGCCCGGCCGATCAGGCAGACACGGACGACTGTTGCAGTTTGGGTTCGGAGGAGTCTTGTCGTTTCGACATCAAGTCGATTAACAGTACTGCGGAAATAATCACCTGGACGACCTGCAACACTGCCCAGTTCTGGATTTCGTGGGTTGCGGGGAACATCAGTCCTGAGAATCCCCACAAGATATCTGCAAAGGCGTGCGTGAAGGTCGGAACCCAGATGCTCCTGGACCTGATGTAGAGCCATGCCGTCGGGACAACCACCAGGATGTTATCTATAGGGGTCATTACGAACGGGCCGAGGAATGGATGATCGGGATATACGTGCATGGCGTAGTAGATCGGCGTGTGCCAGAGGCCCCAGATCAAACCGAGCCCGAGCAAACCAGGGATCAGTCCGAACTGCCGTATCAGCCGTGGCTGCGCATAACCTCGCCAACCGAACTCTTCTCCGAAGGCTAGAGGCAGCGAAATCACGAGGTAAATGAACATGTTGTTGAGCAGCTTCGCAGGGTGCACGATGAGGCTACCGGCAGGCGTAGAAAGCGGTGCAGGCGCGGCATATCCCAAACGTAGAGAGATCGTGACCGCAATGAGTATCGCGAGGGTGGGCAGCACAATAGCTGCGAGCCAATAGCGCCAAGGGCCGAAACCCCAACCGACCGAGCCGAAGGCCTCCCTGCGCCGAAGCAACAAGGCCGCTGCAACCAATCCTGGTACAAACATCAACACGTTTGCAGCCCAATTGCTCGTAATGTGAAACAGCGGAAAACAGGCAACGATGAGCGTGGTGGCGAGGACAACCACCAGAGCGAAACAAAGCAAGTCCTTCTTTTCTTGGTTCATAGTCTCGGTTATCCAGAGGGTTCTCGGGCGGATAAGGGAACCGGTTAAAGACGCCCTGGAGAGTAAATACGCAGACGAAAGCGAAAAGTTCCCTTGCGCTACCCTAGTGAAATAAACTCTCCAAACATGAAACTGTAGCCGTACGACCCCATTCTGCTTCTTTGACACTGCGCAAAATCGGAGTACACAATCATTGACGATTCAACTCGCTCCCAATCTAACTGAGAGGAGCACTCTCATGCGAAAAGTGAACGTCACCATTTTTGCGCTTGTGGCCGTCTGCTTGGTGGTCGCACCGCTCGCATTCGGGCAAGGCGGGAATCCGCCGGCGGCCACCAATCAAAGCGGGACTACCTCGGGCCACCGCGCGACTGTAGAAGATGGGCGAGTATGGCTCTTGGAATTGGGCAGCAAGACATCGCTCCACAAAGAGGGGAAGGCGTTGTTGTGATCGGGCCTCTGGATCTCCCTCCAGCGAAGACCTACGATGCCGTTATTTCGTATGCCGTCATGCGACCGGGTGATCGCTCGCTCGTGCACACTCCCCCGGGACCAGAAGCCTGGTATATGCTCGCTGGCGAGCAATGTCTGGAGACTCAGGCAGGAACGACGAAGAAGGCTCGAACCGGGGAGACGATGACAGTGGCCCCGAACGTTCCGATGCAGTTGAGCATCGTTGGCACGACCGTGCGGCGGTCGCTCGTCTTGATAATCCATGATTCCGCTCAGGCGGCGATCATACCGTCGGATTGGACGCCGTCGGGAGCTTGCGACCGGTAATTAAATTACCTCTGTCGGGCCCTAATGCCCCAAATGTGAAAGGGTAGGGTTAGTTGTTCCCGAAATGATTGCATTCTGCCTCTTCGGATAAGCGTGCAAATTGCCCCACCTGAATCGGCGGCTGACGTGAGACGGCTGGCCGAGACCGTATGAGGCAGATGTAGCCCCAGCCGCGGAGCCAGCCCAGCCATACGTGCCTCTTATCTACAGAAAACTGGTGCCCCAGGACGCCTGAGGCATTACGATGACCAAGTGATGGACCTCCACCCAGCAAGCCGGTTGGACTGCCGGCCGCCGAAGTGCCTTGTGCCCTTCCAGCTCATACCCCATCAGTGGCTCCCGTACCCAGGGACACTGCACAACCGGACATACAGATCGAAGTAGAGATTCTAGAGTACTAAACCAGAGGGAGGGCGGATAGGAAGTTACGACAACAGCTTGGTCGGCCTGAAGCTGCCGAGAACTCCGCCACACCCGAACCTACGGAATGGTCATTGGTTATTCCGTCGCAAAAGGAAGAGAGCATTCCGATATTCACCGATTGATTCTGCAATAGCGTCTGCCGTCCATCAGGTTATGGTGATCCCGCTCGTCTCTAGTGAACAAGGGAACCGCTCATACTATTGCGCGACTGGTTCAAGAGTAACGCTCGGCGCGATCACTGGCCGGCGCGACACAAGCGCAGCCGCAACCATGTCGCCAGTGACGTTCAGCGTGGTCGCGAACATATCTGGGATGGCATCGACGGCAATCAGCAGTCCTATCGCCTCCGCTGGAATCCCCATTGTGACCATCAGGGGAGAAATGACGAGCAACCACCCGTGCGGAACACCTGGAATACTGAAACTGGTCAGGATGCCAGTCAAAGCGATGACCAAAAGCTGTGTCGGCGCAAGCCGCACGCCATACATGTGCCCGAGGAAGATCGCCGCCACAAGCCAGAGCGCTGGCGTGCCGACCTTAAAGGTCGATACTGCAAGCGGAAGCACGAGGTCCGTCACACTCGACGGAAGCCGCAGTTTCCTCTCGCTGCTATCTATAAGTGTGGGGAGCGAGGCGAGCGAGGAACTTGAACTGAAAGCAACAGCTTGTGCGGGAAAGACCGCCTGAGCAAACCGTAGCACTGGAATGCGTCCACCAAGGGCTGCGACGGGATAAAGGAATAGTACGATAAGCACTTGAGCGATAGCGGTTACAGCCACGTAGTAGCCCAATGCACCAGCAGCCGCAATTCCAGTCCGGCTTGCCACAGGTAGCATCAGCGCGAATACACCAACCGGCGCCAAGTCAATGATGACGCGAACGATGGCGAGCATGGCATCGCCTACACCGTGGAAGAACAGAAGGACGGCATCACGTCGTTTCGCCGTTACGTTGAGGAGCGCAAGAGCGAACGCCAAAGCGAATATAACGAGCGGAAGCATTGCTCCATCGCTCGCTGCTTTGACGGGGTTGGTAGGCACCAAGCTTACCACCCAGTCTCCAAAACTTGGGATATTCGGAGTCGTGGTCGCTCCACCTGCCGCGTTGCCGCGTAGCGTAGCAATCGTGGCTGGGTCGATGTGAAACCACGCAAAGAGCGGTGGAACAATCAGCAGTCCCGCTGCTGCAACAAACACAAGCAGCCCCAAAAAGGAGGCGAGGGCTCCCCAGCCAATCTCACGAACGGCTCGCATGTTGGAGCAAGATGCGACTCCCGTGATGAGGAGCGAAACAACCAGAGGGATAACTGTCATGCGAATTGCGTTCACCCAAAGAACCCCAATCGGCTCGACCACACGGACGAGCTTTAGGAGTGCGGGTATGGGATAGGCAAGAACCAAGAGACCGGCAGCGAATCCGAGAACGAGCGCAACAATGACGCGTGTAGTCAGAGACATGAGAGTGTGTGTGCGTGCAGGCGGTTTGCCGATTCGTTGCGAGAGCCCAGCTGCCCTCGGGGATCCCACGCATTATATCGGCTCGTGACTTAGACACGATTCCCTTTTTGCTTCGTCCCAGAATGTATGGTCTGCCGCCGGGCTGCAAGAGTTTGAAGTTGGGGAACGGGACAATCTGCGTCATCGTCTCTTATGACGGTGGTTGGCCGCAGAAGGTCTGCCGCCACCTAGGCCCCAATGTGAATAGGGGTTGGAGTAGGTGTGCCTAAAATCCTTCGGTTGGACGTTGTCGGCAACGGCATGACCCTAGGCACGAGCGATGAGTACGAATGCGACCGTGAAACACTCATCGATGAACGGAGTCGTTTTAGGAGACAACGTATTTGTCGGTAACTGGTCTCTGCTTTTCACGGAAGTGGCGGTCGGCAACGATACCTCATCTCCACCGAAACGCTGCTTGGGGCCTCGGTCAAGGTCGGGAAGCGAGTGAAACTGATGTGTTGGGTGCAAGTTGGCACGAGCACCGGAATTGGAGACCAGGTGACGCTTGCCGAGGCGTAGTCATCGGAGATAACTGTGTCATTTCAGATGGAGTGACAATTGGTAAGGGTGCGGTAGAGAGAGCGAAGGGGATAAAGCGAATAGAAACTGCTAATTGCTAGTTGCTCAGTGTTACCCTGTTATGGTTTCTCTGCGATCAGGAGACTCCCACCATGCCTCCACTGGCTCTCGAAGGTTCCACCCTGCTCACCGACGTGGACCTCCATCTTTTCAACGAGGGCAGCCACAACCGCCTCTATCAGAAGATGGGTGCCCACCTCGTCACCCTCGACGGCCGCGCCGGCACCTGGTTCTCCGTCTGGGCGCCCGATGCCGAGCGCATCTCCGTGGTTGGCGATTTCAATGGCTGGAACCCCGACTCCACCCCCATGACCCCACGCGGCAGCTCTGGCATCTGGGAGTGCTTCGTCGCCGGCCTCGGTCAGGGCGCTATTTACAAGTTCCACATCCGTTCCAGCTTTCATATGTATCGCGTCAACAAGGCCGACCCCTACGGCTTCCATCACGAGACGCCGCCGCGCACCGGCTCTGTCGTGTGGGACCTCGACTACGAGTGGACCGATTACGAGTGGATGCGTCTCCGCCACAAGCGCAACGCCTTCGACGCACCCATGTCGATCTACGAAGTCCACCTCGGTTCCTGGATTCGTCACGAGTTCGGCGCCAATCGCTGGTACACCTACCGCGAAATCGCGCCGCGTCTTGCAGACTACGTCAACGAGCTCGGCTTCACCCACGTCGAATTCCTGCCCGTGATGGAGCACCCGTTCTACGGCTCCTGGGGTTATCAAATCACTGGATACTTCGCGCCCACCTCGCGCTTCGGCACGCCGCAAGACTTCATGTACCTCGTCGACTACCTCCACCAGCGCAACATCGGAGTCATCCTCGACTGGGTGCCCTCGCACTTCCCGAACGACCAGCATGGCCTGGCTTACTTTGACGGCACGCATCTCTATGAGCACGCCGATCCGCGCAAAGGCTTCCATCCCGACTGGAAGTCCGCCATCTTCAACTACGGCCGCAACGAGGTCCGCTCGTTCCTCGTCAGCAACGCCATGTTCTGGCTCGACATGTACCACATTGACGGACTCCGTATGGATGCCATCGCCTCGATGCTTTACCTCGACTACTCGCGCAAGCAAGGCGAATGGATCCCCAACCAGTTCGGCGGCCGCGAGAACCTCGAAGCTGTCTCACTGCTACAGCGCGTCAACCACGACGCCTACCACGAATTCCCCAGCATTCAGACCATCGCCGAAGAATCCACCGCCTGGCCCATGGTCTCGCGCCCCACGTACATCGGTGGCCTCGGCTTCGGCATGAAGTGGGACATGGGCTGGATGCACGACACGCTGAAGTACATGGCGCACGATCCCATTCACCGCAAGTACCATCACAACCAGCTCACCTTTCGCGGTCTGTACGCATTCACCGAAAATTACGTGCTGCCGCTCTCGCACGATGAAGTCGTACACGGCAAGGGTTCGCTACTGAACAAAATGGCCGGCGATTATTGGCAGAAGTTCGCCAACCTGCGATTGCTCTTCGGGTACATGTTCACGCAGCCGGGCAAGAAGCTCATCTTTATGGGTGGCGAAATCGGACAATGGAACGAATGGAACCATGAGCGCGCAGTTGATTGGGTCCTGCTGAGCTTCCCGTCGCATCAGGGCATCAAGCGCTGGGTCAGCGACCTGAACGCTTTCTATCGCGCCGAGCCCGCCATGCACGAGCTTGACTTCCATCCTGACGGCTGGCGCTGGATCGACGCCGACGACTCCGACGACAGCGTGCTCACCTACATGCGCTTCGGTAAGGAAGGGCACGCGCCTCTTGTCATCGCCGGCAATTTCACGCCTGTGCCGCGCCGGGGCTATCGGGTGGGAGTCCCCAAGCCGGGTCACTGGAAGGAACTCCTCAACAGCAACGCCGCCATCTACGGCGGCACCGACGAAGGCAACTATGGCGGGGTCAAGACCGAGGCCATCGAATGCCACGGCCACGCGCAGTCGTTATTGCTCAACCTGCCACCACTAGCAATGGTGGTTTTCAAGCAGTAGCCGATGTTCCATTTTGGGGACCCAGCAAGGTAGATGCCCTCGCCTCCATCGTGCAGATTGTTCGTTTTCAGTGGGATACACGCATTTTCGCGCAACTTGGTGTACCTAGAAGGTGAAGCGGCCTGGCTGTACTCAAAGCCCCACCGATCGATAAGAGGAATGTCGGTACCAAAGCCACCCCTGAGAGCTGGATGGCGAGATCATTCTCAACGTCGAAAACTCCGACTCTGGTTCAGAGCGTAGAAATCAATGTTAGGGAGCGCGAGAATCACGTTGTTTTGGCCGGATAGTTAAATACAGTCACTCGGCGCTCCCGTAACCTCGGGTCACCCAGAGCAGCTTCGAGTACCATCAGCGGTTTTGACTTTGTACCGTCGCCGTATGTACCCGTCCGCGCCACGAGTGGTTCCCTTCGGTTCCCCAAGCTCCACCTCAATCATTCGGCAGGTCGAAGTTGACCAGGTCGGCTTGGAAGCCGCGGGTCTTCCAGGCGCCGTAGGCGACGCCGGCGGCCATCCAGATGGAACCGGCGAGCTTGGCCATGGGAGAAAGATTCCACCAGATCAATGCACAAATAATGAAGCCTACGATGGGCGGCCAGAGGTTGGAGAGCGTCCGATTGTTGCCGCGAATGTAGTAGTGGGTGAGCGAGGCGAGGTTCACGCCCATGAAGGCGATGAGCGCTCCGAAATTGAGTAGCTCGGCGCCACGCTCGTAGCTCATGAGGAAGGCTCCGGCGAGCGCGATAGCGCCGACGAGAATGACGTTGTTGCGCGGAATGCGGGTGCGTGGATCGACGGCTCCGAAGAACGACTTGGGAATGGCCTCGCTGCGTCCCATGCCATAGAGCAGGCGAGCCGCGCCGAGTTGCGCCCCCATGCCTGAGCCGATGGTGGCAATGATGAGGGTCAGGCTGATGGCCTTCGAGAGGAAGATGCCTCCGGCGATGGCGGTTACGTGGATAAAGGCCGTTTCGACTTCCGACTCGGGGAATTGCCAGTCGGGTCGCAGCAGTTGCGCGCCGTACACCTCGGCGGAGGCGAGCAGGCCGGTGATGAGGCAGACGAGCACCGTCGCAAGCAGGATGTTCCGCTTGGGATTGTGGACTTCTTCCGAGAGTGTAGAGATGGCGTCGAAGCCAATGTAGGTGAGCACGGCAAGCGATGTTCCGTGCAAGACCACGCCGGGCGTGAAGGTTTTGGGATTGTAGAACGGCAAGGCGAAGAACTGCGCTCCCTGCGGCGGTAGATGAAAGATGTAGCGGATCGTTGCCACGAAGAAGACGAGGATGACCAGCCCCATGACCGCGCAGAGTGCCCTGTTGATGCGCGCCGAGGTTTCGACGCCGCGCAGGTTCAATAGCGTGAACAGCAGCGCAAACGCGACGAACCAGATGGGCAGCGGGACTTCAGGTATAAGATCAGCCATGGCCTTCCCGCACCAGATGGTGCAGATGAGTGGGTTGAGCATGTAGTCCATGGTCATGGACCAGCCGGTGACGAAGCCGAGGGAGGGATGCAGCTCGCGGCCAACGTAGGTGTAGGCCGAGCCCGCACTGGGATACACCTGCGCCATGCGTCCGTAGCTGATGGCGGTGAAGATCATGGCCACCATGGCGATGAGTACGGCCGTAACGACATGGCCCTTGCCGGCGTTGGAAAAGGCGCCATAGGCGGGCATGGGGGCGGTCGGCTGGATGACGATGATGCCGTAAAGAACGAGGTCCCAGAGACCGAGAGAGCGCTTCAGGCCAGGGGCGGCAGTGGTGCTGTCCAAGGAGGTCGACATTGGGGAGTGGTGAGGCGCGAACGATAATATTTTCTCATGCGAGAAGTCGAAGCACTCGTTGACAGAGCGCTATGCAAGCGAGGATATAAACAGCGAGTCCTTCGATTCAAACGGCGGTTCTCGCTCAGGATGACCCGGAAAAAGGAGTTCCACGCTATCGAGGACGGGCCTTAATGTTTCTTCTTTGCCGACTTCTTCTTCGACCTCCTCCCTTTTTGCTTGGCCGATTCTTGCGGAACCTCCTTCAGCGCTTCCACCCGACCTTCGGCAACGGCGTGTTGCCAGGCTTCGTGGTCGCGGTCCGTTTGATCGGCATAATCGACGGCGAAGTTCACCAGCGCCGTGTCGAAGCGGTCGGACTTACCCAGATAGCCCGCCAGCATGCAGGGATCGCCGGAACGCGCGTGTCCCTTGGCCAGCAATTCGCCGCAGACGCTAGCATATTCGACGAGGGCCTTACCGACGAGATCGGTGGTCTCGACTCCCCCCTTGTGGTCACGTAACTGGCGCACAAGGTAGGGTAGGCCCTCGATGGTTGCCCAGCCGAGAAAGGGATCGAACTGCACCAGCATGCGTCGTACGCCTTCCACCACACGCTGACCATGATGTTTCGGGGGCAAGTTCTTGGGCACGTAGGGCGCATAGGCCGAGGGCAGCTCCTGCTTCAATTGCAGGAACATGGGATCACTCTCTGCTCCGCCGAACATGAGCACAATGTAGTCGCGGGTGCCGACGCTTCCCGTTCCGACGATGCGAAAACCCACATCCACCGGAGTGTACTGGTGGAAGAAGTGGCGCCGCTCCGGTTGAAGAGTATTCGTGTATCCCGGCAGCGCGGCCAGTACTTTTTTCGCTTCCGCACTTTCGACTGGTCTCTGCACGGTCGCGTCGAACATCGGGTCCGTCGACTCCTTGATGGCGTACTGACCTTTCTTGTGCTCGGTCAATTTGGCGAGGCTATCGAGCGGGGTAGCGCGCTCGGCTTTCTTTAAGATGGCACGCACCGGCGAAACCTTCAGCTCGCGCAACACCAGATAGCGGGCGAGCTCGAGCACCGGCAGCTCGGAGAATTTCCACATAAACTCGCGGTAGGTTCCTGCGAATTCGAGCACGGCGTTCTTGCACTCAACTTCGGTGTTTTGCGCTTCGCGGCCGGCCAACACCAGGCTGGTAGCCATGCGTTTGACGTCCCACTCCCACGGAGCTCGAATGGTTTCGTCGAAATCGTTGATGTCGAAGATGAGGTGTCCGTCGGGCCCGCCGCCGAATGCTCCCAGATTCTGCACGTGAGCGTCGCCGCAGATTTGCACCAGCATTCCGGTATTGGGCATATGGGCGAAGTCGGCCGCCATGAGGGGCGCGGCGCCGCGGTAGAAGGAAAACGGGTTCAGCGACATGCGCGCGTTCTTCAGCGGCATCAGTTCCGGCAGACGGAACTTGTGGGCCGCGTTCATCAGTTCCACTGGGTCGAACTTGCGCGCTTGCAGATCGAACTTCCCCTGGTCGACTCGCCGCAGCTTATTGCGCAGCGCGCGCCCGGCGCTACGGCGTTGTTCACGTGTGGCGTACTGCTCGGCTTGCGGTTTCATGGGATTGCAACAGTGATGATACTCCCGCTCTTCTCCGGAGCAATCCGACCTCTGCACCCTACCACTAAGGCCGCGCTTGATATGAGTCTGAAGTGTCCTCATGTACCATGCTTTTCGAGGAGTCGTTCGAGGAACATTCATGTCCCGATTTGCGCTCTGCGCTTTCGTCTTGCTTAGGTTCGCTTCTCTCTTCGCCGTCAATCCTCCCGCACCGGTGACTCGTCTCGATCTGCATACGGGCTGGCAGCTTCAATCGGCGTGCGTGCTTCAGGGCTCCACGACTGGGCCAGCAGGCCTGAAGGACACCAATCACCCTGGAATGGACGGCGAAATACTCTCTTCGCCGATCTATCGTCCTCTGGGCTGGATTCCGACAACCGTACCGACTACCGTTGTGGCGGCCCAGGTGGCCGCCGGGCTCATCAAGAATCCCTACTACGGTATGAATCTGCGCAATTTGCCCGGTATGGATTACCCGCTGGGCAGCCTGTTCTCCAACTTGGCGATGCTTGATAGCAGTCCTTACAAATGCGGATGGTGGTATCGGACGCAGTTCCGGCTGCCCGCAAGCTTCGCGAACCATTCGGTTGCGTTGCATCTCGATGGCGTGAACTATCGCGCCGACGTGTGGCTGAACGGGAAGCAGATTGCCAGCAAGGATGGCATCGCCGGCACCTGGCGGGTGTTCGAAGTGAACCTCTCCAGCGGGCTGCTGTATTTCAGCGAGAATGTGGTGGCTATTGAGGTGTTTCCACCGACCCCCGACGACTTGGCGATCACGTGGGTCGATTGGGCGCCGTCGCCGCCCGACAAGAACACCGGACTCTTTCGCGATGTCTATCTCACCGCTAGTGGTCCGGTACAGTTGCGCTTTCCCTATGTCAGCAACAAGCTCAGCGACGATTTCTCTTCTGCGGAACTGACACCTCTGGTCGAGGCCTGGAACGCCACTGGGCATACCGTAAACGCCGAGGTCACATGGGAGATTGAAGGACGAGCGGTCCACCAGCAGTTCACACTGGAAGGCGAACAGAAGAAGACGGTCAGCTTCGACCCAGCGCAGTTTCGCGAGCTGACCATCAAGGATCCGAAGCTGTGGTGGCCGCGCGAGATGGGCACTCCCGCTCTCTACAAAGCGCGTGTGAGTGTTACAGCCGACGGCAGACCCTCCGACGCGCAAGAGGTGACATTTGGGATCCGCCAGATCACCTCCGAGTTGAACAATGGCCACACGCTGTTCAAGATCAATGGCAGACCCATTCTGGTGCGCGGCGGGGGCTGGGCGCCCGATCTGTTGCTGCGCTCCTCGCCCCAGCGCATGGAAACCGAATTCCGCTACGTGCGCGATCTCGGGCTTAACACTATTCGGCTCGAAGGCAAGCTGGAGTCGCAAGCCTTCTACGATCTCGCCGACAAGTACGGCGTTCTGATTATGGCGGGCTGGTGCTGTTGCGATATGTGGGAGCGATGGAACGAATGGAGTAACGAGCAATATCGCATCGCGCAGGCCTCGCAGCGCGACCAGGTGCGCCTGCTGCGCAATCATCCATCGCTGCTTGTGTGGCTGAACGGCAGCGATAATCCGCCTATCCCGGCCGTCGAGTCCATGTACTTGCACATCGAGAAGGAGGAACTCTGGCCGAATCCGACGCTCTCGTCTGCGTCAGCCACGCCGACTACCGTCAGTGGGCCTTCGGGCGTGAAGATGACCGGACCGTATGATTACGTTCCCCCGAACTACTGGCTGTTGGATTCCAAACTCGGTGGCGCCTGGGGATTCAATACCGAAACCGGCCCCGGCCCGGCGATTCCGATTCCTGCAACCCTGCGCCGGTTTCTGCCGCCCGACAAACTCTGGCCGCAGAACGAAGTCTGGGGGTTCCACCAAGGCGGCGAGCACTTCCAGACGCTCGACTTCTACAACACTTCACTTGAGCACCGCTACGGCGCGCCGCGCGACCTCAACGACTTCGTACGCAAAGCCTACGCCATGGATTATGAAAGCGAGCGTGCCATGTTCGAGGCCTATGCCCGCAACAAATTCAATTCCACAGGCGTTATCCAGTGGATGCTCAACAACGCCTGGCCGTCGCTCATTTGGCACCTGTATGACTACTACCTCGTGCCCGCCGGCGGCTACTACGGCACCAAGAAAGCGACCGAACCGATGCACGTGATGTACTCCTACAACGACCATACGATTGCTGTTGTCTCCTCGCTCAGCACTTCGTCTGTCGTAAAAGTGACTGCCACATTGTATGACATCAATGGTATGCAAAAGTGGACACAGGATGCCATGGTCAATGTCTCCCCTAATAAAGCGTCGGTTGCATTTACGGTGCCACAGTTTCCCGACATCTCGACCACCTTCTTCCTGAAGCTCTATGCAACCGACCGCTTCAGCAAGGTCGAGAGCGACAACTTCTATTGGCTCTCCACCAAACCCGACAAGCTGGATTGGGCGAAGACCCACGACACTGTCGTTACTCCACAGAGCGCCTACGCTGACATGACCGACTTGCAGTCTCTGCCCAGTGTCACCCTGCGCGTGCAAGCAAAGCCTGCGGCATCGCCCTGCGCGGTGCCGTACGCCGTTCACCCCCAAGCAGCGCCCACAACCCCGCCGGTCACGGCAGCCGAGTGCGACGGCGGATTTCTATACCAGCTGTTGACCGTCAGCAATCCGGCCAAGTCTCTGGCTTTCATGACCCACTTGCGGCTGGTGAAGGGCGACGGCGAAGACGTGATCCCGGCATTCTTCGAGGACAACTTCGTCTCGTTATTGCCGGGGGAGTCGCGCGTAATTGGCGTACGGTATCGCAGGGCTGATCGGGGGAGGCAGTCAGCGCACTACGAAATCAGTGGATGGAACGTAAGGCCGCAGAGCGTGCCAGTGCAGTGAAACAGTTACCAGTAATCCTGCTTCCGGTTTCAGGGCATCAGGTTTCAGAGGTTTCAGTTTTGAGGAATCAGGTTTTCGGTTATCGGCTGCCGGCTAAATAGCGGAGCTAATGGTGGCTACAAACAACTGAAGCCTGATAACTGATGCCTGAAGACTAGCAGCAACTATTTTAGATCCCCAGCTTCTTCACTTCCTCGTTGTAGTACTTGCGGTAGAGGATGTCCCATTCCTGCGAGCCTTCGAGGATCGTCCTGCGCTGGCTCTCGATCTTCTGCCGGGCAGCAGCGTCAATCTTGGCCTCTTCGGCCATTAAGCCTTCGAGAATGCGGCGGGCTTCCAAGCGAATGGTATTGCGGTCTTCGATAAAGTCCACGCTTTCCATCTCGGCCAGGGTGTCGGCCACGGCATGCGCCAGCTTGTTGACCTTCTCCCGGCTGATTCTCATAGCACCGCCTTGTACTTGCGCACCAGTTCGTTCTTGATCTTCTTGAACATCTCCTGGTAATTGGCTCCGCTCTGCCGCATCTCGTCGGAATAGGTTTCGAGAATCATGCGCACTTCGTCGTTAATGCGGTCTTCGAGCGCGAGTTCTTCGAGCAGGGCTGCGTTCAGGCGGTCGCGCACCTGCCGCTCATTCGAAGACTCGATGAACTCACCTGCGATCAGCTTTTTAGTAATTTCGCGGGCCAGATAGCCCACATAGTCTTTGGAGAAGAGCATCGTGTCGTGTGAAAACATGATTTTAACACACGGTTTCAAAGCATCTTCTGCGCGGGAGAGACGGGACCGAAAGATGAGAGAAAGCACTGTTTAAGGAACCAGCTGATAGCTGACGGCTGATAGCTAACTCAGGCTATAATGCGGCAACCCTCATGTCTCTCGCGACAGCTAGCAAGCTTGGACCTTACGAGATTATTGCCTTGATCGGCTCAGGCGGAATGGGCGAAGTCTATCGCGCCCGCGACCACCGCCTGGGTCGCGATGTTGCCGTCAAGGTCCTTCCCGCTTCTTTCGCCGCTGATGCCGACCGCCTTCGCCGCTTCGAGCAGGAAGCGCGTTCTGTCGCCGCTCTTAACCACCCTAATATTCTCGCGGTTCATGACATCGGCCAGCAGGACAGCACGCCTTACATCGTTTCGGAGCTGCTCGAAGGTGAGGGTCTGCGCGCCATTCTGGCTCGCGGCCCGCTCTCCCATCGCAAAGCCATCGACTATTCAATCCAGATCGCACATGGTCTGGCCGCCGCGCATTCCAAAGACATCGCACATCGGGACCTTAAGCCCGACAACATCTTCGTCACTCGCGACGGCCGCATCAAAATCCTGGACTTCGGCCTCGCCAAGAACGTCAACCGGCCGGCTGATCTCAATACCGGCCTGGCAACCATGACGTCCGATATCCCGGCTACAGGAGTCGGCACGGTCGTCGGCACCGCCGGTTACATGTCCCCCGAGCAAGTGCGCGGCGCGGCCGTCGATTGCCGCACTGACATCTTCAGCTTCGGCACCGTGCTCTACGAGATGCTCACCGGCGTGCGCGCTTTCAAGCGCGACACCACGGCTGAAACCATGACCGCCATCCTGCACGACGATCCGCCCGAGAACCCGCCTGATGGCCGTCCGCTGCCGCCGGCGTTCGATCGCATCGTGCACCATTGCCTGGAGAAGTCGCCCGAGCAGCGCTTCCAGTCCGCGCGTGACCTGGCCTTCGATCTCGAGTCCATCACCTCGATGACTTCTTCGGGCGGCCTTGTGGCCGTCAAGGAAAAAGCGAGCAAGACGCGTACCTACATGTTTGGCGCGGCTGCTGCACTTGTCGTGCTCGCCGGACTGGCGGGATGGCTGCTGGCATCGGCATTGCGGCTCTCTACCGGCGCCCATTTCCATCAACTCACCTACCGTCGTGGAGCTCCGGGTACTGCCCGGTTCACGCCGGACGGGAAGAACGTAATTTACTCTGCCACCTGGGAAGGTGCCGAGCCTGAGCTTTATACCGTACCGTCCGACGGGGTGGCTGGTCATCCTGTCGGCATCAAGAACGCCCGCTTGCTGGCCGTTTCCAGCCGTGGTGAACTGGCGGTCGCGCTGGCTCCGACGGAAATCGCAAACTTTCTCGCTCCCGGTAATCTCGCGCGCACCACCGGCGACAGCGCACCCAAGCCGGAAATCGAAAACGTACAAGCGGCCGATTTCACCCCCGACGGCTCAGCTCTTGCTATCGTGCGCTATGTTCCCGCCGACCTCATGTGCCAGCTTGAGTACCCGATTGGCCATGTGCTCTATCGTGAACGGCTCATCGATGATCTTCGCTTTTCGCGCGATGGCAAATACCTCGCCTTCAACGCTCACACCAACTCCTCCGACGATCGCGGCAACGTCGTTATTCTGCGTGCCACAGGTGAGAAGGTTGCTACCAGCCCGCTATACGAGAGTTCGCAGGGGCTGGCCTGGAATGCGTCCGGAAACGAAGTCTGGTCCACGTCTCCCCTGGAATCCGGTGAGGTACATGCATTATCGCTTTCGGGCAAAGTGCGCGAGCCCCTGGCCATGCCGGGTCGCCTTCACCTGCGCGACATCGGTCTCAACGGGCAATTGCTGGTAGGGCAGGGCATTGCTCGCCGCGGCATGGTTATTTCCAGCAGCGATGGCGAAACCCAGCGTGATCTCTCCTGGCTCGATTTCAGCTTGCTTCGTGCCATCAGTGAGGACGGAAAGACGATCCTTTTTGAAGAAGAGGGCAACGAGACAACCAATTACACCGTCTACGTCCGCGATGTGGATGGTTCTCCGGCACTGCCCGTCGGCGAGGGATATGGTGCTGCCCTTTCGCCTGATAAGAAATGGGCGCTGGCCATCAAACTGACCGAGCCCGTGCATGAAGTTTGGCTATGGCCGGTAGGCCCCGGCGAGCCACGCCGGCTGAGTCCACCATCGCTTACCCCGATCGGCCTCGCCGATTTTCTGTCCGATGGCAAGAGCGTGATCTACCCCGCCCGGGAGGGCGATCATCCGGCGCGCATGTGGCTTCAGGATCCTAACGGCGGCGCACCGCGGCCCATTTCAGCGGAAGGAGTAACCGGCTGGCATTCTTCTCCCGATGAAAAGTGGGTCCTCGTCCAGCGCAGGGAAACGGGTACCGGCAAGGTTCATCGTGAATTGCTTTCGATGGACGACGGAAAGACGGTCGAAATTGCCGGCTTGCGCCCAAACGAGTTTCCACTCGGATGGACCACCGACGGGCAGCTCTACGTCGCCACTTACGACAACCGGCGCACCGCCCTCCACGTGGACAAACTCAACCCTCACACCGGCGCGCGAACACCCTGGCGCGATCTTCCCACCGCCCCCATCGGAGGAATTCTGCCTGACCCACCCGTCATCACGCCCGACGGCAACACCTACGGCTTCGACTACCGCGTGCGCCTGTCAGATCTGTACACCGTCACGGGCGTACGCTAGCGCAAACTATGTGAACTAGCGAAAATCGGGCTTGCGCTTCTGCCAGAAGGCCATCAAGGCCTCGCGACATTCCGGCGAAGTGAGTCGCTCGGACAGAACTTTCAATTCTTCCTGCATGGCCTGCTCCACCGCTGCCGCCCACGGCTTCTTCATGAGCGCTTTGGTCGCGCGCAATGCTGCGAGGGGCTTCTCTGCCACCGCTTGCGCGGCTCCCAGCGCAGTCTCCAAAAGCTTGTCGAGCGGGACTACGGCATTAACGAACCCCAACTCGTAGGCGCGCTGGGCCGTCATAGGCGCGCTCAGCATGAACAGTTCGGCTGCGCGTTGATGACCGATCAGCAGAGGAACCAACACGGTGGAACCAGCCTCTGGCACAATGCCGAGGTTCACGAAGGGCATCATCAGTTTGGCGTCTCCAGCGGCGTAGACAAGATCGCAGTGCAGCAGAATCGTGACCCCGATTCCGACCGCCAAGCCATGAACCGCCGCAATCACCGGTTTCGTCGCGCGCGCTACCGCGAACATAAAGCGGCACGCGGGAGGAAGCTCATTTCCCGTCCAGGGATTCGCCATAAAGTCCAGCAGATCGTTGCCTGCGGTGAACGAATCGCCATCACCGTGGAGCAGCACCACCCTCACATCGGGATTCATATCTCCTTGCTCGATCGCTTCGGCCAGCGCGGTGTACATGGCCATCGTCAGCGCATTCTTCTTTTCCGGACGGTTAATCGTGATGCGTAGTACAGCGGCTTTCAACTCCGTGGTGATATTTCCCATGAGTCTTTCTCCTGACACTGGATAGTTCGCGATGCGGCAACCGCAAATTGTACTGGACGGTTGTAGGCGGGAAGGCGTGCTTGGCACGTCTGCACGCGATTCCCGAAGTGGGAATCGGCAATCTAATGGTGAATATACTGGTGGATTAAGCTGCGCATGGTATCTCGAGATTTCAGTTCTGATACTGTCGCCGCGGTCGAAGCCAACCACGCGGCAAGACACAACCGAATCGCGCTCCTGTTGGCGTTTTTGTGTATTTATGTCGTTTGGGGATCTACTTACCTTGCAATACGTTACGCGGTCGAGACGATCCCTCCCCTGATAGTTGCCGCAACCCGTCACAGTACTGCCGGGGTTGTGCTGCTCATCTGGGCCTGCGCACGGGGTTACCGTCCGACCTGGAAGGAGTGGCGGGCCAGCGCGGTTCTGGGCTTTCTTTACTTCGTCTTAGGCCACGGCAGCCTGCATTGGGCCGAAACCGTGGTGCCCTCCGGATGGGCGGCACTGCTCATCGCCGGCGAACCCATCTGGATTGCCGTGATGGCCGGGTTAGTGACTCATGACGAACGACTTACCGGAAAGACTGCCGTGGGGTTGCTGCTCGGAATCGCCGCCGTTGGTTTGCTCGTCGGCGAGGAGACCATCTCCGGGCAACGGACCGAGTTGATTGGCTCGATCGCTATTCTTTTCGGCACTTTAGCATGGTCGGTCGGCGTGATGTATGCCCTGAAAGCACCTTTGCCGCGCAACGCTATGGCACGTGCCGGCATGCCGGAGATCGTTGGCTCGTTGATTTTGTTTGCTTTAGCCGGCGCAACGGGCGAGTTTTCACGGCTGCATGTGGCCGCGGTAACAATGCGATCGGCCACGTCGCTGGTCTACCTCATAACGTTCGGATCGATCATTACCTTTACGGCCTACACTTGGCTGCTCGACCACGTGTCGCCAACGCTTGTCTCAACCCACACCTACGTGAATCCGGTAATCGCTGTGGTGATGGGGTGGTGGTGGGCGGGGGAAGCTATCAACCTGCAAGTCTTGCTGGCCGGCCTTTTGACGCTTTTAGCGGTGTTCATGATCAGCCGCGGAACGGGCAAAGCGGCTCCGGTCGAAAAGCTGGTGGAAGAAGCCGAAGTCCCATGAGAATCATCTCAGGCGTAAGCGCAGACGATAGATGACCAAGAACAAAGCCGAGCGCGAGTGGGAATTCGACTTGAGCGGCGGGGTTCTGTGTCTTGATTTTGCCAACACGGTCAGTGACCGTGGTGCGCTCGCCGGTTCGCGCGATCACCTGCAGGGTTATGACGACTTAATATTTTTCGCTCAGGACTCAGGCATCCTCTCGTCACCGGAGGCTCGCAGGGCGATAGAGATTGCCCGGAGTAACGCCCAAGCGGCGTCGGCAGTGCATCGGACTGCCATTGCCCTGAGAGAGGCGATCTATCGAGTCTTCGCCGCAGCGACTAAGTCTCAGGTTGCCAAACCAAAGGACGTGAAAATGATCGAGGAATTTGCTACCGAGGCAACGAAGCACCGCAAGTTGTCCGCCTCGGGCCGGGAGTACCGCTGGGAGTGGAGGCGCGATAAGGACGAAATGATCATGTACACGTTGTGGCCTATCGCACAGTCGGCGGCGGACCTGTTAACCTCCGATCGGCTGAAGAAGGTGCGTGAGTGTGAAGCGCCGACATGCGCGTGGCTGTTTCTCGACGAAAGCCGTAATCACAGCCGGCGCTGGTGCGACATGAAGGTCTGTGGCAATCGGGAGAAAGCGAAGAGACATTATGAGCGGGGGAAAAAGCAACCAGCAGCTAGTGACCACTAGCTTTTTCGCTTTTCGTTCTGCCCTCGGTGCCGTTCCAGCAAGGGCGGATGGGCTAGTCGCGCTGAGGTTCAGGCACAACTAGCAACGTACGCAACTCGGTGCCCCGCACTAGAGAGACTTCAGCGGGCACGCTGCTGCGTTCGGCAGTGAGCAGGCGATGCAAGTCATCCACACCGGAGACCGGCTGACCGGCGAAACGTACAATGATATCGCGCTCGCGCAGGCCGGCGCGCTGCGCGGCTGAGCCGGAAACGACGCCTTCTACTAGCAGTCCGCTCTCCACCGGCAGATCGTAGTAACGCACGATACGGCGATGCAGTGGCACGCTTTGGCCCATCAGGCCAACGTAGCTGCGGCGGATGCGCCCATCACGAATCAGACGCGAGGCCACGAACTCGGCGGTATCGGCGCCGATCGCGAAACAGATTCCCTGCGCGCCCATGATGGTGGCGGTGTTGACTCCCACTACGCGTCCTTGCGAATCGACCAGCGGGCCCCCTGAGTTGCCGGGGTTGAGCGCGGCGTCGGTCTGCACGACGCCATCAATCAGTCGTCCGGAACGCGAACGCATGGTACGCCCGAGCGCGCTTACCACGCCGGCAGTCACCGTGTGCTGAAAGCCGAGAGGGTTACCGATTGCGATGACGAGCTGCCCCACGGCGAGTTTGCGCGAGCTGCCAAGCGGCACTGAAGGCGCAGAGGTCCGTCCGCGAATGACAGCGAGGTCGGTATCAGGGTCATCGCCGACAAGCTCAGCCGGAAAGTGATCACCTTCGACGGTGGTCACAAAGATCTGCGATGCTCCGTGAACGACATGGCTGTTGGTCAGCATGAATCCGTCGGGGGTGAAGACGAACCCTGAGCCGGAACCGCCTCCACGGCCATTTTTCTGCTCCATCTGGATGTGGACGACGGCGGGACTGACGCGAGCGACCGCGCTGGTCACTGTCCGCGAGTACGCGTCGAGCAGTTCATCATCGGGATGGCCGATGCTAGAGACCGGAGAGGATGGGTAAGTGTCTTCGGCAAGTAATTCCAGGTTATTCATAAGTTCTCGTGCAATGTGGATGCGGAAGGAGAGGAGGAGGATTCGAGCGGCCCCAGCCGGGCATTGGTCAGGCGGACGCAGAGGCACAGAGAGGTTTTGATCCCACCCTGTCGCCAATGACAGGCGATAAACCACGGAGCAAACGCCACGCGCCGCTCGTTGGCGACCCGCGGGTGGGGCAACCGGGCTATTCCCAGGTTAGCGCCCAACACAAGGGCACGAACCCGGGGCCACGAAGCTTGAGTGGGTCACTGGCACTGGGCAAACTGGCGGGAACGAAAACCGAAAACCGATCACTGACATCCCCGGACCCGCCTGCATGCTGCACAACATTCATTCTCCTGTCAAAAAGCTTTAATGATGATGGAGAAAGGAGCGGGGTGTATCGTGCGAGCACATCGACTGGGGTAGAGGTTCCAATCTCGTTCCAATAAAGGACGTTGTCATGGCTAGTGAAGCGACCTTGCCTGCCGGAACTGCGGAGGCGGCGCTAACGACCGCTGTTCACGACAAACTCAACAAGGGTCCGCACAAAATCGGCGTGCTGATTTTTGCGGTCTTGCTGACCATAGGATTTGTTTATGCGCTGTGGAATCTGATAGCGGATGTCAGCCACATCCACCATCCTTCCACATTCGCCTTCCTGTTGCTGGGAGTGGCGTTGCTGGTGGCCTTGGGATTCGAGTTCGTCAACGGATTCCACGATACGGCAAACGCCGTCGCAACCGTGATTTACACACACTCGCTGGATCCGCACATTGCCGTGGCCTGGTCGGGGATGTTCAACTTCCTGGGCGTCGTGCTGTCGTCGGGTGCAGTGGCGTTCGCGATTGTCTCCCTGCTGCCGGTGGAGTTGATCCTGCAAGTCGGCAGTGGAGCCGGATTTGCGATGGTCTTTGCCCTGCTGGCGGCGGCCATTATTTGGAACCTGGGTACATGGTGGCTGGGACTGCCGGCATCGAGCTCGCACACGCTGATTGGTTCAATTATTGGGGTTGGTATCGCCAATCAGTTGATGAACGCGCGCACTGCGACCAGCGGCGTAGATTGGGAGCAGGCGGCGAAAATCGCGAAATCGCTGCTGTTTTCGCCGATTATCGGCTTCGCGCTGGCAGCGTTGCTATTGCAGATCTCCAAGATGCTGATCCATGACCCGCGGCTGTATCGTGCGCCGGAAGGGGATGCGCCGCCACGGTTCTGGATTCGCGCGCTGCTGATCTTGACATGTACCGGCGTGAGCTTCGCGCACGGCTCCAATGATGGGCAAAAGGGCATGGGGCTGATCATGCTGATCCTGATCGGCACGGTGCCGACCGCTTACGCCTTGAACCATGCTTTGACGCCCAGGGACTCACTCGATTTCATTGCGGTATCGCGGCAGGCTGCTAACGCCTGTACAAGTACGTGAACCCAAATGCGGTGGTAGGCGACCCGCGCGACGAGGTGAAGGATTACGTTCGAACGCGCGAGTGGACTCCCAATACCATGCTGGCGCTGCGCAACTTGATTAACGACATCGGAACCGAGACCGCCAATTTCAAGGAGCTGGCAAAAGTTCCGGAGGGCCAGGTGCGGAACTTCCGCAATGACATGTACTTGACCAGCGAGTCGCTGCGGCTTATGAAAAAGAGCAATGCGGGCAATATTTCAGCTGCCGACTGGACCATTCTTAACAACTACAAGAGACACATTGACCACGCGACGAAGTTCATCCCTACGTGGGTGAAAGTCGCCGTCGCCCTGGCGCTGGGACTGGGAACGATGGTGGGCTGGAAGCGCATTGTCGTCACCGTGGGCGAGAAGATTGGCAAGGACCACCTGACCTACGGGCAGGGGGCGGCGGCGGAAATCACCGCCATGGGAACGATTCTTGCCGCCGACTACATGGGACTGCCGGTAAGCACCACTCACGTGTTATCGTCGGGCGTGGCCGGGACCATGTGGGCCAACAAGTCGGGCTTGCAGATGAGCACGATTCGCAACCTTCTGATGGCCTGGGTGCTGACGCTACCAGCGTCGATTGGCCTGTCGGCGTCGCTATTCTGGTTGTTTAATAGCTGGATGGCGAAGGGGCGGTGACCGAGGCGTCGGTTGTCAGTTAAGAACAGTCGGCAACTGGAGCTACGAGCAGAACACTGCTTGTTGGCCTTTCGCTCTTCGCCGCTAACTCTTCGCCCGCTAGCGGACGGACTCCAGATTGGACTGGGAAGCGGCGGGTTGTGCGCTCGAGACGTTGATAACCGGCACGGGAGACTGCTCGAGGATGAGGCGCGACTCGGCGTTCGGCTGCTGTGTCACTACGATCAGTTCGGCCCAGCCGAGAATAGCATCGAGCGATTTCTCCATAGAGCGCCCGATGTGGGGCAGCGAACTCAAGAGGAACGCCAGGTTTTGGCCGTAGATGGAGTCGAGCTGAATTTGGGGGTCGTAGACCTTAACGTCACAGCCCTTGCCGATTAGGTGCTCAATGAGGGTGACGCCCGGGCTCTCGCGCAGGTCGTCGGTGTTGGGCTTGAAGGATAATCCGTAGACACCGATTTTGCGGCTGCCGGTTTCCATGATGCGGCGAAAGGCGCGGGTGATGTGCGCCTCGTTGCTGGGCAGCACGGAGTTGAGCAGCGGCAATTCAAGATCGAGCTGGCGAGCTCGATAGGTGAGGCCGCGAAGATCTTTGGGCAAACAGGAGCCGCCGAAGGCAAAGCCCGGCTTCATATAAGCCTTCGAGATATTGAGCTTGGTGTCACGGCAAACGGTTTCCATGACTTCGGCGCCGTCGAGCCCAAGCGCGGCTGAGAGGGTGCCGATTTCGTTGGCGAAAGCAATTTTCAGCGCGTGAAAGGTGTTGCAGGTGTACTTGATAAGCTCGGCGGTGCGTATTGCGACGACCGAGGTCTGGACGGGCAACGCGGAGTAAAGAGCGGCGACGCGCTCGGCGGCGGCGCGATCATGGCTGCCGACCACGACCAGCGAGGGCTCCATGAAATCCTTCACTGCGGTGCCTTCGCGGAGAAATTCGGGATTTGCTACCACCGCAGCTCTCGGCTCAATATGCGGTGCGACGACTTCATCGCAGCTTCCGGGAAATACGGTACTGCGTACCACGACCGTAAGCGGCTTAGAACGGCCATCGAGAAAATTGCCGATTTCCGATGACACGCGACGCAAGAAGTCGAGGTTGAGGTTGCCGTTGGCAGCAGACGGTGTGCCGACGCAAAGAAATGCGAAGTCGGCGTGGCGCAGAGCTTCTTCGGTGGACTGGGTGGCGGAGAGGCGTCCAATGGCGAGTTGCTTGGCGACCAAGGGCTGCAGTCCCGGCTCGAAGAAAGGCGAGTGACCATCGAGAACTGCCTTTACCTTGCGAGCATCGACATCGACGCCGATAACGCGAAAACCGAGCTCAGCAAAACAGGCGGCGGTGACGCAACCAACGTATCCGAGACCGAAAACACCAATCGTGGGCTGATCAGGCATAAAGGCATCCTTTGCGAATTCCTAGTTTCCGGTTTCTGGCTGCAACTTGCAAGTTTTGCATTACCGGCGCACTGTGAGAAAGGTGTGCTGTTTTCAGATTATTGATGGGTGGAATGCGGTTTTCAGGCATCAGCCCATCGGCCCTCGGATAAGATGATTCGCCAGTTTGTGAGTTATTTCTTCTTCGGCTTCAGCAGTTCCCAAGCGGCATCCGGGACCTTGCGACCGAGTAAGCTGAAAGAGCTCGAGCCGGCCAGCATTTCGCCGCCATCCATGTACACCATTTCGCCGTTAATGTAGCCGGCGTGATCGCTCACTAAGAACGAGGCGAGACTGGAAATCTCTTGCAGGGTGCCGAGGCGATGCAGCGGATTGTGTTCAAGCAGGGCTTTTTCCATCGCCTCGGTGGGAAGCAGACGAGAGAACGCGCCTTCGGTGCGAATGGCTCCGGGAGCGATGGCCACGAAGCGGACACCTCGGCCTCCCCACTCCACGGCAAGGCTGCGAGTAAGGGCAAGCACGCCAGCCTTGGCGACGGCGCTGGGCACGACATAGGCCGAGCCGTTCTCAGCGTAGGTGGTGGTGATGTTGAGTACTACAGCGGGATGCTTCGCGGCGAGCCAGCGGCGTCCGCACGACATAGTCACGTTGATAGTGCCCTTGAGCACAATTCCGACAACGGCATCGAAGGCGTGCGTAGAAAGCGTCTCGGTTTTCGCGAGAAAATTGCCGGCCGCATTGTTTACCAGGATGTCGAGCGGACCCTTCGCCCAGATCTGCTCCACCGCCGTCTCCACGTCGTCGTCGTAGCGAACGTCACAAGCGAAAGCCTCACATTGGCCGCCGGTCGAGGCAGCAAGCTCTTTGGCTGTTTGTTCGACGACGTCAGCACGGCGTCCGCAGAGGTAGAGTGAAGCGCCGAGTTGGAGAAAGCGTTGGGCAAGCGCGCGGCCGATACCGGTGCCTCCGCCGGTGACGAGGATGCGCTTGTTCTTGAGCAGATCGGTAGTGAACATGAAGCCCCCTGGGTGCGACCGACAACCGTAACATAGGCGGAGCTCAGGCAGCAGTGATAGAGAGAGGAAGCAACAAGCAGCGAACAGCTAGCAATTAGCTCTTAGCTATTTGCTTTCGCCCTTAATCGTCGAGCGCGACCTGCACTTCGATTTCGATCTTGTCGCCGGGACTGTAAAGACGATTGACTTCCACCCAAGTTGCCGCGGGCGCGGACTGGCCGTAGAACTGCTTGCGAGTTTCCTGACTGCGGATCAGCGCGTCGATGTCAGTCGTGTAAATGCGCTCCATCACGATGTGCGAGAAGTCTGTGTGGTAGTGCGCCAGGGTCTTCTGAATTCCCTCATAGGCTTTCTTCATCTGCGAATCCAGATCGGCCGGTTCGCCTTTGGCGTTGGCGCCCACGGTCCCTGAAATGTACAGCATGTTGCCAGAGCGCACGGCCTGCGAGTATCCGATAGTCTGCTCCCACGAGCCAGCATGGAAGGCGTCGAGAGCAGGCTTCTGGGGCGTGGATGGGTTGTTCTGCGCGGTGGCATAAGTGCCGGCCAGAAGCAATGTTGCGAAGACCACGTGAGTGATTGGCTTGTGACGCAGGTAGATGGTCATTTCGTTAACGCCTCCGGCAGGTAATCGCCAGCTTCGAAATCCGCCGGCGAGTCATTCGACGCATTGCCGATTACATGCAGCCCGCATTCGGTTTTGGCGAATCCAGCCCAGCGCCCGGCGCGTTGGTCTTCGCTGGGCAAAACCGGGCGTGTGCAATGCGTGCAACCGATACTAGGGTAGTCCTGATCGTGAAGTGGATTGTACGGGACACCATAGTCGTGTATGTAACGCCATACCTCTATTTCCGACCAGTCTGCGATGGGGTTGACCTTCACCAGACCGAACTTGAGGTCCCACTCAATTTTGCGCGCGCTGGAGCGGTTTTCGGTCTGGTCGCGCCGAATGCTGGTAATCCAGGCTGCCAGTTCGCTGAGTTTTCTTCGGAGCGGCTCAACTTTTCGCAACTTGCAGCACAGATCGGGATCGCGCGACCAGAGGGCCCCGCCATACTCGCGTTCCTGCTCCTGCGGCGATTGTGCGGCATACACCCGCTCGATTGCGATGCCATACTTTTGCTCAATTCGTTGCATCAGGTGGTAGGTTTCGGGAAATAAAAATGCAGTGTCGATGGTGAATAGACGGAAATCGCCCCCCCTGAGACGCGCAGCCATATCGATCAGTGCCATGCCGGAAGCACCGAAGGCTGACGAGATGGCCACGTCGCCACCAAAAGAATCGAAAGCCCAGGTCAAGACCTGTTGAGGACTCCAATTTTCGATCTCAGGTTGCAGCTTCGCGATCTGCTCTCTGAATTCATCTTTCAATGCTGTGTGTCTCATAAAGGTCTCCTCTCGAGTCTCGAGCCCGTCTGGTCGGAATCCCCACAAGCTTGCTTGCGTGATTTCCAATTCGCTTTTTGCTTCCTTGTCCATCACCTAGGTCGCACAGTTCAAAAAAAACCCACCGCCAGATTTGCTCTGGCGGTGGGTTATGGAAGTCGAGTCTTAGGCCGAAAACTTTAGCTCAGCAACACCCCCGCGCCAGAACAGGCGAATGGGCGACAACAACACACGCAGCCTGCTCCGGGATTCTGGTTGCTGAACATCTTGTCATAGAGAATAGCTATCATTGCCTTCACGGTCAACTGCGCGAAACTGGTTAGGCAACGAATGTCCTGAAATTTTAAGGGAGATTTCACTTATTGCGGATGCAGCCGCATCTTGCTTACTGCAGTGATCTTGTTGTGCCGGATGAGGATTCATTTCACGACTCAGCCCGGATTCGCAATGGTTTGAGTGAGATACAAAAGTGCTAAGTATAAGCAGTACAAAGGAAATGCGGCCTCCCGGTCAGGCCTGTCTGGCGGGAACTGAGGGTGAAGATATTTGGGATTGGCACGCAGTGCAAGCGCTAGATTTGCGATCAGCCAGAGCGATTTTGTTTGACGAGGATACCAGGCATTCTGTAAGTTGAAGGCAGATGACTTCGCTGATCCATCGCCATTATCACCATTCGCACGAGGCGAGCGTGTCGGCGGAGAGCATTGCATAAATAATAAGCACTCTTAGCTCCCGACCCGCTGGCGCAAGCTCAGCGGGTTTTTGTTTTTTGCGAAAGGAATCGAGATGGCGGTGGAAATTGACTTCGAAAAGATGCTGGGTCTAGCGCCCGCGATTGTGCAGGATGCCAGAACGGGCGAAGTGTTGATGCTGGGATTCATGAATCGCGAAGCCTACGAAAAAACGCTGGCCACTGAGTACGTCACATTCTTCAGCCGTACCCGTAACGAGCTTTGGACCAAGGGTGAGACCTCGGGCAATAGGCTCAGGGTGGTGAGCGCACAAGCGGATTGCGATCTGGATACGATTCTGTTCCGCGTGACCATTGAGGGTCAGGGAGTCGTTTGCCACACGGGTACGCGCACTTGCTTCAACACCGAGCTGCCGTTGTCGGGAGGTGCGCAATGAAGTTGCGGCTGGGACTACCCAAGGGCAGTCTGCAGGAAGCGACACTGGCGCTATTGACGCGCGCTGGATTGCAGGTCTATGTGAGTCCGCGCTCGTATTTCGCCGCCACCAACGACCTGGAAATTGAGTGCATGCTGATCCGTGCACAGGAGATGGCGCGTTACGTCGAGCATGGCGCTCTGGACGCCGGTTTAACTGGCTACGACTGGGTGATGGAGAGCGGACTGAAAGTAGTCACCGTTACGGATCTCATTTACGCCAAGCAGAGTCGAGCCAAGGTGCGATGGGTGCTGGCCGTCCCCGAGGACTCGAAGGTGCAGCGACCTGAGGACCTGAAGGGCGCAACAATCGCCACGGAGCTGGTAAACGTTACGAGCAAGTACTTCCTACAACGTGGGATTGATGCAAAAGTCGAGTTCTCGTGGGGAGCCACTGAAGTGAAGCCTCCCATATTGGCAGATGCCATTGTTGAAGTAACCGAGACCGGCAGCTCGCTTAAGGCGAACCGGTTACGGATCTTAGAAACCGTCCTCGAATCGAACACACAAATCATCGCCAACAGGAATGCCTGGGCGGACGGGTGCAAACGGCGAAAGATCGAGAATCTGGCGCTCATGCTGCGAGGAGCTATGGAAGCTCAAGGACGCGTGGGGTTGATGCTCAACGTACGGGTCGACGATCTCCCGGCCGTATTGGCGGAGCTACCGGCGCTCAACAGCCCTACCGTCTCCACCTTGAGTGATAAGGCTTGGGTTGCCGTGAACACCATACTGGAGGAAAGCCGGTGTTGGGAGGTAATCCCAAAGCTGAAAGCGGCGAATGCCACCGGCATTGTGGAGTACCCGCTGAACAAGGTGGTGATGTGATGCGGGTGCTGGAGGGTCGGGCAGCGGAGCGGGCTGTCGCACAGCTCGCGCAGCGGCAGTCGCAACTGGATGCAGTAGGACCTGCAGTGCGCAAGATTGTGCAGGCCGTTCGCAAGGGCGGCGACAGGGCTTTACTTCGATATGCCACATTGTGGGATAGCCTACCGAAGCAGCAGGGCCTGCGGGTTTTAGCCGGTGAAATCGCGCTTGGTTGGAAAGCAACGCCTGCTGAAATCCGCCATGCTCTGAAGCTGGCCGCGGCGAACATTCGCCGCTTTGCGAACTGGCAGGTGCCGCGATCGTGGAGCAGAAAAATTTCCGGAGGAGAGCTCGGGCAAATTGTGCGGCCGCTCGACTCTGTCGGTTGTTATGTGCCTGGAGGCAGATATCCTCTGCCCTCGACGCTGCTGATGACCGCGATTCCGGCGCAGGTAGCCGGCGTCAGGAGGATTGTGGTGATTTCGCCCAGGCCCCAGCCATCAACGCTGGCAGCCGCATATCTGTTGGGGATCAGCGAAGTATATCGCTGCGGCGGAGCGCAAGGCGTTGCGGCGTTGGCATATGGAACGGAGACCATTGCGCCGGTAGACAAAATTGTCGGACCAGGGAACGCTTACGTCACAGCCGCGAAAAAGCGGGTGAGTTCGGATTGCGCCATCGACATGCTGGCTGGACCGACCGAGGCCGTAGTCTATAGCGAGAGCGGCAATCCCGAGTTTCTGGCTTCGGACCTAGTGGCGCAGGCGGAGCACGACCCCGACGCCGTGGTGGCGTTCATTTCAACCGACGCTACGCTGGCAAAAAGCGTGGCTGCGGCCGCGAAGAATATGGCTAAGCAAAACCGCATAGCTTCGCAGGCTATGAGGGCGCGCGGATATGCTCTGGTGGCTTCTTCCCGCGAGCAAGCTCTGGAGTGGGTGAATCGCATCGCGCCGGAGCATCTTACTGTAGACAGCGAAGCAGAAGTGCCTGCCGTACGCAGTGCGGGATCGATCTTCGTGGGAAATTACTCGCCGCAGCCGGCGGGTGATTATGCATCGGGGCCGAACCACGTGCTGCCTACCGCGGGCGCGGCGCGTTTTCGTGGCGGTCTGAGCGCGGCTGATTTTGTGAAGGTCATTACCGTCCAAAAATTTTTCCCTGAAGGACTGCGGGAGATTGCTCCGGTGATTACCACGCTGGCCGACGCCGAGGGACTGCAGGCGCATGCGCAGGCAGTCCGCCTGAGGTGTGGCGATGCTTAGGGCGCGCGAAACAGTACGCGAAATGCATGAATATCATCCCCCTCTGGCCGGTCGAAACGGACTGCGGCTCGACTTCAACGAAAACACCGAAGGGTGTTCGGCGTGTGTGCTGGAGCGGATTCGGCAGATTACGGCAGACGAATTGGCGCGCTATCCCGAACGTGAACCGGTGGAAGGGATTGTCGCGGCGCATTTGGGCTTGCCGCCGGAGCAGGTGCTGCTGACCAACGGCGTGGATGAAGCGATTCACCTGCTGTGCGAAGCCTATCTGGAACGCGCCCACGAAGTGATGGTGGTAACGCCGACCTTTAGCATGTATGAGATCTTCGCCGAGGCAACGGGTGCGAAGGTTGTGCGCGTGCAATGCGGGGCGGATCTCCGCTTTCCATTCGACAAGGTTCTGGCGACGATCACCCCGGTTACGAGGCTCATCGCGATTGCGAGTCCGAACAATCCGACCGGAGGAACAGCGTCAGGTGGAGAGCTGCTGATGATCGCCGCGGCGGCACCCCAAGCGGCGGTGTTCGTGGATGAGGCGTACTTCGAGTTCCACGGCAAGACTGTCATGTCTGACGTTGTGGCACAGCCTAACCTGTTTGTGGCACGGACGTTCTCGAAGGCCTATGGATTGGCCGGGTTGCGTATTGGCATTTTGGCTGGACCTGCTAAGCAGATGCCGATGGTGCGACGCGTGTCGTCGCCCTACAGCGTAAATGCGATCGCGCTAGCGGCACTGCCAGTCGCGTTGGCAGATAAAGCTTATGTAGCCAGCTATGTGGCCCAAGTAAGGGCCGGGCGCGAACGACTAGAGCAAGAGTTATCGCGGGCGCACATCCAGTGGTGGCCGAGCGAGGCGAATTTCATCCTGTTTAGAGTTGGTGAGGGTCATCGAGCATTCGTATCGGCTATGCGACAACATGGGATATTGGTACGAGACCGGTCGGCTGATCCCGGTTGCGACGGTTGTGTGCGGGTCACTATCGGCACTACCGAGCAAATGGCCCAATGCCTAGCAGCACTACGCGCAGTCTTCACCGAACTGAAGCTGAATGCTGAGGTGCGCGCGTGAGGCGGGCGAAGATCCAGCGCAAGACGAACGAAACCGACGTCCGCGTCGCACTCACCATTGAAGGGCACGGTCGCGCAAAGGTGAGTACCGGCATTCGCCTTCTCGACCACATGATGGAGTTGGTGGCGCGGCACGGAGCGTTTGACCTCGCCCTGTATGCCACGGGGGATCTGGATGTGGACCAACACCACACGGTGGAGGATGTGGGGATTGCGCTCGGAGAGGCCTTT
>Ga0306926_10000262_pt1 | contig 46197 bp, 48 predicted proteins | sample flu12Cox44000178_FD_203759 | JGI IMG/M metagenome (GOLD analysis project Ga0306926, IMG submission 203759) | Lab enrichment of tropical soil microbial communities from Luquillo Experimental Forest, Puerto Rico - flux8day.12C.oxic.44.000.178 (v2)... | ecosystem: Environmental > Terrestrial >... | reverse complement strand
CAGCGCGCCATGGCAATTTTCGCGGATTGCCATGCGGACGATCCTTCAGGTGATGGAGAGACATGGGGGGACGAGAACTCCCTTGGTTTTTGAAAAGTTCTCGCCATTCTTACCTCAATCTTTCCCCCATGAGAATGGCAGTTGTAACATATTGAAAAATAATTTGTATTTCCGATACAATCACTGCCTTGGTAAGGGGGAGGTCGTTAGTTCAATCCTAACCGGCAGCACCATTCGGAAAACCTGTCGAACGGCTCTCTCCGTTAAACGTCGATGCAGATGTTCCGGCAAGCCATTACATAGCTTATGGTTGCCTCATGATTGCGCTCCCGAAAATGCGCCTGACCGTTGATGAGTACCTCGCCTGGGCCGAGCAGCAACCTGGACGCTTTGAGCTTCTCGATGGGACGGTCATTGCCATGTCTCCGGAGGGGGCCGGCCATGCGGAGAGGAAGGCGGCTATGCACGCTGCCCTGCTGGCCGCAATACGTGCGCGCGGCCTTACGTGCCACGCCCTGCCCGACGGCATGACCGTTCGCATAGACAACAGTACAGCGTATGAGCCTGATGCGCTGGTTTATTGCGGCACGAAGCTCCAGCCGTACGCCGTCGAGGTCCCGAAGCCGATCGTGGTGGTCGAAGTTTTGTCCCCTTCCACTCGCCACATCTCTGCCAAGCTCGCGGACTATTTCCGCCACCCGAGCATCGCGCATTATCTCATCGTCGACCCGGAAAGGCCGCGCGTCATTCACCATGCGCGCGCAGTCGACGACACGATCCTCACGCGTATCGTCAGCGAGGGGGCGATCAGGCTCGATCTGCCCGGGATGGAAGTGTCGATGGCCGACATCTACCCAGGCACGCCATCGTCCCCCGGCGCGGGCTAGATAGAGCAGGATGACTTTATCTAGCCCAGCAAATCCGCGATACCGAAACCAACGGTCGCGCTGACGACCGCCTCAATGACATTGAACGGCAAAACGGGAATATCCAGATACGGAAATACCAGACCTCCCAGAGGCAGGACCAAGCAGCCAACCAAGACGGCACAAAGCGCCTTCAGGATGACCGAACGATTCGCCATTGCTTCCCCCTCGATTGCGCTCCAGCGGGCGCGCCATTATGCGCTGCCGCTTCCAAGTGGGTCAATTTGTCTCGCGTATCAAACGAGATGATTTTTCACTGCACCCCTGCGGGAAGGTAGCGCGCCGGCAGGCCCAAAACGCTTTATCGCCAATATCTTACTGTTCTCCGAAAGTCCCCGAAACCGCCTGACGCATTGTCGCAGGGCTCCGCTGCTCTTACCGGCCGCGCGGTGCCTCAGCGCGCATGCCGCTGAGCAGCCTGATCGCGGGGAGTTCAACAATTTCCATCGAAATCAGGCGAAACGCCCAACTTTGTGACGGCGGTCACATTTTTCACGGTGCGCACCGCGATAGCCTCTCCCCTATCGCCGAAATCTGATCGGCTCACGGGAAAAGGCTCCAAGGCAGAAATCGATTACGCAGGGGGACCAGCATGCAGTTTTTCGCGCTCGCTTCCGCGTTGCTCCTCTTGACCACGGCCACCGCGCACGCCCAGGCTGCGCAAGTCGATCGCATCGAGTTTACGGAATACGGCATCTATACGGTTGACCGCGTGATACAGGAAAAGGATGCGGCTGGCATAAACAAAGCCGCGGCGTCGAACGTTCGTCATGCGGCAACGCTGCGAACGGTTCCCGCGCAAATTGGCGCCACGTTCGGCTTCCGTTACAAGCTCGCGGGAACGCCAAATGGCACGCCCGTCAATCTCAGAGAGATCGTCATTTTTCCCCCAACCGGGCTCGTTCCCAAGGAGTCCTCATCGCCGATAGTCCAGGATGAGTTCACATTGCAGAGCCAGATCGGGCAGATAAATTATGTCGCCTACACCCTGGAGGACAGCTTTGAGCTGGTGACGGGTGAATGGACCATCGAGATCTGGTACGGCGATCAAAGGCTGGGAAAGCAAAGTTTCAAGATCATCGATCCGAACTCCGATTGCGAGTACGAGTGCCAGGGCTTCTGAACATCCGGCTTCTGAACACCAGCATCTCGCAAACGCGCCCAGCCCTTCAATCGAAGTAGGCGGCGCGCCCCGATCACCCAAAACTCGCGCGTTTCGCCCGGCGATGGCGTTTCCCCGCCTCGTGATCGAAGTCTTGCCGCATATGTCCGGTACGGCTGGCGGCAGGATCAAAAGCATGAACGCGCGTTCCATCCTGTTGTTGACGACGCTGACTACGCTCGCAAGCAGCTGTCCCGGCTCTGCCCAATTCTTTTTGTTTCAGAACCCGTTTTTCCAGAATCCGGTCACCCTTGACAACCTCGACGGCAATTACCGGACGATCGCGGCTTGCGCGTACGAGCACCTTGTCCGCACGAAAACAGGACTTTCGAGAACCGAGCCCCGACCGGGTGTCATTCGGATCGCATCGGCTGGCGAGAGATGGGAGCTTTCGTTCGTCAACGACGAGGGGGGTCGCCAGACACGCCTGGACTGGACCGCGGGCGACTATCCCAGTGAATTCGTCCTGGGGACGGTTCGCGCCTGCGCAGCCTGAACCGTAGCCCGACTTGCGCCTGGATTCGCCTGCAATAGGAGCCGCCTCGACATTCTCGTGTCCGGAATATATTGAGCCCAGGCTCAACGGTACGCGGTCGCAATTGAGAGGAGCCAGGAACGGCATGGTTGATGAGCGTCGCATTCAGTTCCGCCGGCATGGTTTCGCCACGCGCTGCCTTGCGAAGCTCCTTTTGCTGGCAGGACTTGCTGCCGCGATGGCGGGCTGCGCCGGATCCAGCGAGAGCGCCGCGAGCGTGAGCGGAAATCAGCAAGGGGGCAAGGTTCCCTATTCCGAAGGCGGGATGGCAGCCGCCATGGATGCAGCAAAGGCGCACTGCAGCCAGTTCGGCAAGAAGGCCGCAATCATCCAGATGACGCCCGGCGCGGAAGGCGGCGGCACCATCGGATTTCAGTGCCGGTGACTATCCAAGGCCGGTGCATCATCCAAGCTGGGCGGACCTGCGCGATTTGGTGGACGAGCAAAATTGCGCGCGTTGCAACATCTCGCCAGGCGTCGTCGCAATTGAGATGACGGGACCGCATCCGGCCATCGTGATTACTGGCGCCGCATCCGGCATCGGGCGCGAAATTGCGCGCCTGGCCGCCATGGAGGGCTCCTTTCTTCTGCTGGTCGACCGCGCCGATCGGGAGCTCACCGATTTGGTCGTCGAGCTCTCCGCCTTCGATGTAAAAGCGGCCGCGGTTTGCCAGGACCTGGCCCGCTCCGATGCCGTCTCATGCATCGAACGCGCGCTGCGGGAGCGGGACCTGTATTGCGACGTGCTGATCAACTGTGCCGGCTTGCAAGTGTTCGCCTCGGCGGCCGAGACCCGCTACAGCGAGCAGACAAGCCAGATCGACGTGAACGTCCGCGCCTTGACCGAGCTGACCATACGCTTTGTTCCCGGCATGCTGGCGAGAGGAGGCGGTGGGGTTCTTAATGTGGGTTCCATCACCGGAAACGCACCGGCACCTGAATTGGGGATCCATTACGCCACGAAGGCGTTTGTGAACTCGTTTTCCGCCGCGCTTGCGTCCGAGCTTGCCGGCACTGGATTAACCGTCACCTGTCTCGCGCCCGGCCTGGTTACGACGCCTTCCTTGGAGCGAGCCAGGGCGGCGCAAAGCTGGCTGATACCGCGATCGGATGCATTCGAGGCCGCCACGGCAGGGTGGCTTGGCTTCAAGGCGGGAAAACGCCTGGTCATCCCCGGCCTGAGGAACCACCTCATTGTGACGTTCGCCAGGCTGCTGCCGCGCAGCATCGCCCTGCAAATGGTCGGCTTGCTGCAACGAGCGCGTTGAGCAGACCAAGACTGCACCTAAGCCACCGCCGGAAACCGCATTTGGATCCGCAGTGTGGCTTTTAAGCACTAGAGCAACCATGGGGTTTCGTGGTGCAATCGGCGTCTATCAACCAGGGGCAGCAACATAGGGGATTCCGATGAAAAAGCTTCTGTTTGCGCTGGTTGCCACCCTCGTGGCAGTTAGCGTGTCCGGTTGCGTCGGTGTGGGCAAAGGTAAAGCCCCTCCGGTCGTGACCAAGGGCTAAACTGACGTCCTGCTCAAAAGGGCCGGCTTACGCCGGCCCTTTTTCGGCTTGAGTGACGGCGTGAGCATCACGCCCAGTGCGGGCATGCGGGCGCCCCCTTCCATCGCACCGCTTGGCCTTCGTAAGGCCTCGCATCGGCGCTTTCGACAACTGCGGCTTTCAGTCGATGACGTCGACAGCGTTAACCAGACGGCGCGCTCAGCTCTTGGCCGACAAAAACCTGGTGCGAGATTTGCCCAGGACCACGCAGGTGAGGCGGTTGGTTATATAGGCGCCGGTATCGACATTGATTCTGTTCGCCAGCACCTCGGGTTCCTCCGCGGGCGTGTGACCGTGGACTACGATCTTGCCGAAATCAGCTCGACTGCTGAGGAATGGTCCTCGAATCCACAGGAGATCGTCCACGCTCTGGCTTTCGAGCGCCACACCCGGTCGAATGCCGGCATGACAAAGGAAGTAGCGTCCGACAGAGAACGACGTTCTCAGCGCGCCGATAAACTCCAGGTGAGAGCGCGGAACCGCCGCGTTGAGCGCTTGCGCTGCCTCTTCATAGCCCTGCCCGCGCATCACGGCGCCGACCGGGATCCCGTATGAAATCAGAGTTTCCAGCCCGCCGAACCGCCGCCATTCGTCGGCGACGGAGGGGTCACGCAGAAAGCTCTCGAACATAAGCTCATGGTTCCCCTTGAGGGCAACGAACCTGGTTGGAAACGGATTTGCTATCAGGCGATCGAGCACCCCGCGCGAGTCGGGTCCGCGATCGATATAATCACCGAGCGTCACCGTCAAACATTCCTCAACCGGATTTGCCGCCAAGTCTGCGGAAATGGTCACGATCATGCGATCGAGCAGATCGGAGCGGCCATGAATATCCCCGATCACATAAAGGCGACCTCGTTCGAGGAAGGACGAGTCAGAATTCATGACCGGAAAGCGCTCCTGCAGCCGGATTGCGGGCGGACTTTGCGTCCTCGCGCAATCTTGCGTCAACCGTCCGCCATCAAATCGCGTAGATTCGTCCGGACTGCGGTAGCAGGAGCTTAACTAGCCGCGCGGGGCTATTTGCGCTTCTGCAACCACCAGCCGCCCGCTCCTCGTTCCATTCTTTGCGTCCACCTATGCGGCCGGCCCGCGCGCGGCGTATGCTCTCGCCACCTGGAGCAAGCGGGGACGAGGACAATGTCGAAGAACATGCTCGACGGCGGTCAGGTGATCGTCGACTATCTGGTGCGTGAGAATGTGCCCTACGTATTTGGCCTGTGCGGCCATGGCAATATCGGCTTCATCGACGCGCTTTATGAACGTTCCGACGACATCAAGACCATCTCGGTGCATCATGAGACCGTCGCCGGCTTCATGGCCGATGTTTATTATCGCGTGTCCGGAAGACCGACCGCGACCTTTACCTCCTGTGGCCCCGGATCGGCTAATCTGCCGATCGCACTCGCCAATTCTTATCTCGATTCCGTCCCGTTCCTCGCCGTCAGCGGAAACGTTCCCACCAGCCAGTTCAATCGCGGCGCATTTCAGGAGCTGTACCGCCATTATCAGGCGGATTTTCCGGCCACAGTGCGCTCCTGCTGCAAACGTGTGTTCCAGCCGACACGTGGTGACATGGTGCCGCTTGCCATCCGGCAGGCGTGGAAAACCATGGTGACGGGACGACCCGGGCCGGTGGTGCTCGACGTTCCCTTCGACATCTTCAAGGAGGCAGCCGCCGAGGAAACCCCGAAACCGCAGGAATGGAATGCCATCTCCTGCCGCTGCGGGGCGGACCCCGAGGGCGTCAAGCAGGCGCTCGATATGCTGCTGGCGGCCGAGCGTCCCGTTATCCTGGTCGGGCAAGGCGTCAAGTACGGCGGCGCGACCGCCGAGCTTCTGCGCCTCGCCGAGCGGCTGCGCATTCCGGTCGCGTGGTCGGCAAGCGGCACCGGCGCCATCGACTCGCATCATCCCCTGGCGCTCGGCCTGGTTGCGAGAAACGGCCCCTATCAGGCCAATCATGCTGCGCGCACTGCCGACGTGCTGCTTGCGCTCGGAGTGCGCTTCGACGACCGCACCTCGAGCTCGTGGCTGCCGGGCTATTCGTTCACCATTCCACCCACCAGGCTCATCCATGTGGATATCGATCCAGACGAAATCGCGCGCAACTATCCGGTCGCACTCGGCCTGATGGCGGACGTGCGCACCTTCCTGCGCCAGCTGATGGCTGAGCTCGATGCCCGCGCAAGCGCGAGCGATGACATCGCCCGGCGCGCCAAGTGGCTCGACACCATCGAAAGCTACCGCAGGCAATGGAACGAGTTTGTTGCGCCCGGACGAAGCAATGACAGCACACCGATCCACCCGCAGCGCGCGGCACATGAGATCGACAAGGCCCTGCCTGAGGATGCCATCCTGGTCAGCGACATCGGCGTCCACCACAATTGGCTGATCCAGTTCTGCAATCCGAGACGGCCGGACTCTCTGATCGGCTCCATGGGCTTCGGGCCCATGGGATTCGGGGTCGCCGGCGTAATGGGCGCGCAATTTGCCGCGCCCGAGCGGCCTTGCGTGTCGGTTTGCGGCGACGGCGCCTTCTTCATGCACGCGAGCGTGCTCGGCACCGCGGTGGAGTACAATCTGCCGGTCGTCTGGGTGGTGTGGAACAATTTCGCCTATGCCTCGATCCGCGGCCTGCAGCGCGGCTACCTCAACGGCCGGGAGCTGGCCACGGATTTCCGCCATCCCGAAACCGGCGCTCCCTACAATCCGGATTTTGCCGCGATGGCACGCGCGGCAGGGATCGACGGGGTCAACGTCGATCGCGCCGGCGATCTCTCCGATGCGCTGCGCGCCGCGATTGCGGCGCGGCGCCCCTCCCTCATCAACGCCAGCATCGGTGCCGACAGCAACCCCGGCGGTGCGGGCGTCTGGGAGCTCCCGGGCCTGGGACGCAGTCAACCCGCCTTCGGCGGACGCTACCAGCCTTGAGCTTGATGGCGGCCTTCACGCCCGGAAGTGCTTTGAGAGCTTGAGCCCCTGCGCCTGATAGCTGGAGCCGCCGTGCTCGCCGTAAAGTGCAGCGGGGCGCTCCAGCATTTTCTCATAGATCAGGCGCCCAACTATCTGTCCATGTTCCAGAATGAATGGCACTTCGCGCGAGCGCACTTCCAGAACTGCCCTCGCACCGCGACCGCCGGCTGCGGCATGGCCGAATCCCGGGTCGAAGAAGCCGGCATAGTGAACGCGGAACTCTCCGACCAGCGGATCGAATGGTACCATTTCGGCGGCGTAATCGGGCGGCACCTGCACGGCTTCCTTTGAGGCCAGGATATAAAATTCATCTGGATCGAGGATCAGGCTCTGGTCATTCCTCGAATGGATCGGTTCCCAGAAATCGGCAATTTCATATCCGGCACGGCGTTCGATATCGATGAGACCTGTATGATGCTTGGCTCGAAAGCCGACTACAGTCGTGGTTTGTCCCGCCCCTGCCTGCAGGCGCGTGTGGGGGAGAGAGGCCGAAAGATCGACGCTGACTGCGATTCCCTCGCTTACATCGGCCGTCACATCGTCGACCAGGCGCTCGCGCGCGTGCAGCGCACGCAATGCGCTCCTCCCCAGCAGCGCATTGCCGTGACGAAAGCGCAGCTGCGACAGGCGTGAGCCCATGCGCACCAGGATGGGGAACGTGCGCGGGCTGATCTCGGCGTAAAGCGGGCCGTGATAGCCCGGCTTAATCCGATCGAATCCACGCGTTCTGTCGGCGATCACGCGCGTAAAGACGTCAAGCCGCCCGGTGGAGCTCTTCGGATTGGCCGCACCGGCGATGTCGTGTGGTAATGCCAGGCTTTCGATCAAGGGCACGATGTAGACGCAACTCGTTTCGAGCACGGCGCCGTTGCCGAGCGCAATTTCATGCAGCTTCAATTCATCGATGCGCTCGGCGACCGTGGTATTCGGACCCGGTAGAAAGCTCGCGCGCACGCGATAGGCGACCGCACCCAGCCGCAGGTCGAGACTGGCCGGCTGGATCTGATCGGGCTGAAATTCGTGAGCGCGCAAGATCGCGCCATCCTGCGCCAGCGCGGCAATCATGCGATCGGGCAGAATGCCTCTTCGATCGGCGGGGAAAGCAAGCGGCAATGCGCAATTCCTCGGCTGCGGCGGTGCGGAAGCACTTCTTGACGGGAGAGCACGTTGACGGAAAGAAGGCATATTGACGGAAAGACATATTGACGGAAAGGCGTGAGCCGCGCTAAAGGCCGTTATCCCGTGGTCATTTGAGCCGGCCGGCTTGCAGCCACGTAAAACAACTCGCTAAAAAGGCCGGGGACGCGTTGGACCCGGCGGAGCTCTTCCGGCCGGGTTTTTTGTTGGCAGAGGAGACCCGCGATGTCCGCGTCCCCCAAGCGAAGCTACCGGCCCGAGACGCAGCTCGTTCATGCCGGCATTTTGCGCTCTCCGTTCGGAGAGACCTCTGAAGCGCTGTTTCTCACTCAAGGCTATGTCTACGACAGCTCCTTGAGCGCAGAAAAGCGCTTCAAGAACGAGGAGCCGGGATATCAGTATTCCCGCTTCTCCAATCCGACGGTGACCATGTTCGAGCAGCGCATGGCCGCACTCGAAGGCGCCGCAGCGGCGCGCGCCACCGCAACCGGAATGGCCGCGGTCACCACCGCATTGATGGGGCAAGTGCGGGCCGGCGACCATATCGTCGCCTCCAAGGCCCTGTTCGGCTCGTGTCTCTACGTGGTCCAGGAGCACCTGCCCCGCTATGGAGTTGCTTCCACCCTGGTCAACGGTACCGATCTCGATGCCTGGCGCAAGGCCGTACGCCCCAATACCAAGACCTTCTTCCTGGAAACGCCGACCAATCCTGCGCTCGAGGTCATCGACATCAAAGCAGTCGCGGACCTCGCACACGAGGCGGGCGCAACCCTCGTAGTCGACAATGTCTTCTCCACACCGCTGTTCCAGAAGCCGCTGGCGCTCGGCGCCGACTGCGTCGTTTATTCCGCGACCAAGCACATTGACGGTCAGGGCCGCTGTCTCGGTGGTGTCATTCTCGCGTCGGATAAATTCATTCAGGATCACGTGCACAACCTCATTCGCCAAACCGGTCCCTCGCTTTCGCCCTTCAATGCCTGGGTGCTGCTGAAGGGCCTGGAGACGCTCGCCGTGCGCGTGCGCCGGCAGACCGACACCGCGGCGACGCTGGCCGTGGCGCTCGCCGAGCATCCCAAGATTGGCCGCCTGATCTACCCGGGTCGACCCGATCACCCACAGGCCGAGATCGTGCAGCGGCAGATGCACGGTGGCTCAACTCTCGTTGCCTTCGAGGTCAAGGGTGGCAAAGCCGCCGCATTCCGGTTCCAGGATGCCCTTTCGCTCGTCCGCATCAGCAACAATCTGGGCGACGCCAAAAGCCTGATCACGCACCCGGCCACCACGACGCACCAGCGGCTCTCCGCCGCCGCCCGCGCCGAGCTCGGCATCAGCGACGGCCTGGTGCGGCTCTCCTGCGGCCTCGAACATCCCGATGATATCGTGGAGGATGTATTTGGGGCGCTGGCCGCGGTGTGAGACCGGACGACGCGAGACAGGCGACTGATGGAAAAACGACAGTGCCGCCGACCATTTTCGGTCTGTCGTCCGGCGTCCGTCTCCGGCGTCCGGCTATGGGGTGACGCGCGGGCCGACTGCGGTGGCGACGGGTCGCATGGCGGCTTCGGCGATGGCCATGCCGAGCGCCTTGGCAAGACAGGCATAGCTCCAGTCGTTCATGTGCAAGCCGTCCGCCGAGACGAACGTCGTGAACGGCAGATGCTCGGCCAGATACCAGTGCCGCATCAGCTCGAAGCGGTGAAAGACCCCGATGTGCTCGGCCTTGGCAGCCGCGGAAATAAGCGACACCATAGCGCTGCAATTGACCTTCGCGATGACACGAGGAGCGTATTGCGGGTCGATCAATACCACGTCGGCGCCGATTGTTTTCAGCCGCTGCAGCCCTTCATGCAGCTCGCCGACATGCGGCGGCAAGGCCCGGTCCCGCAGCACGGAATTGGTCCCGACCTGCCACAGCACGAGGTCCGGCCGCTCCGCGATCACCGCTTTATCGAGGCGCGTAAGCATGTCGGTGATTTCCTCACCGTTCACGCCGCGGTTCAGAACCGTGATTTCGTGTCCGGGGAACCGCTTGGCCAGCTCCTCCGCGAGCCGATTGGGATATGCAGCCGCCGACGAGCTTGCGCCTGCGCCATAGGTCGATGAGGAGCCGAGAGCGACGATCTTGAGCGGCCTGCCGTTGGCGAGCACCCGTGCAGTATGGGGAAGCGGGAAATCGAACCGGGCTTGTTCCGGCGCTATGGTGCAAGCCGCGGGCGGTCCTGAGGAGGAGCCTTGTGCCGCGGGCGAGGCAATGGCGCCTGGTGCCTGTGCCCGTGCGGGCAACGAAAGGGACAGCCCCACCGCCGCAACAGCGCCGAAGATTGCCGCGCGACGCAAGAAAATCTGACCAGGCATGTATGCGTTGGAATCCCTGCTGTAATTGTTGTTGTTTACTGAGCCGCTTTGTGCTCGCTCACATGCAAATGGGCGGCATCCAGGATCATGGCGGCCATCCCGCGGCCAATGCAGTCATGAACACGAGAAGCGAGAAAGTTGTCCTTACCACCGGCATAGAGATCAAACGCACCGGTGTCGGACCAGTGACGCATGATGGATAGCCGGTCGAACAGCGGCACCTCATGCTGCTGGGCGACGACCCGCATTGTATCGGCATAGGGATCGAGAGCCACCATAATTTCGGTCCGCGGGCTATATTGCATGTTCATCAATATGATGTCTGCCCCTGCCTTTTGCACCGCCTCGATGCCTTCATCCAAGGCAACGCGAAAGTCATCGGGTTCGATCCGCCGAATGGCGTCAGTGGTACCGGATTGCCATACCACCAAGTCAGGCCTCTCGTCGACCATCAATTTGGCCATTCCCTTTGCCATATCTTCCGCGGTCTGGCGGCTGCGCACCAGGGTGACGACCTTGACGGCAACGCCCGGAAGGCGCTGCCTGAGCACCGCTTCGAGCCGGCCGGGGTAGGCAGAGGATGGGCCATCTGGGCCGGCCAGCGCCGAGGACCCCGTTCCGACCACTGCCACGGTGAGCCGCCGGTCCTCCGTCACGACTGCGGCGACCCGCTTCAAGTCATTGTTTCCAAACAGCAAATAGGGCGGAATCTCGCACGTGGGCCGATCATCGGCAACCGCGACGCCAAGCGAAGCCAAAACAGCGGCAAATACCCAAACCGGCAGTCTCATGCCTCGCCTCCCGCGAGGTCCGCATCCGGCGTCTTCTTCGGACGCGATCCGGGATGCCGTCCCTCGGCCCTTTTATACCACGTGAGCAGGCCGGCGGCTGCAATCATTATGACAATGCCTAATGCGCTTGCCAGAACCTGCATCCAGAACCCGCCGGAAATCTCGGTCATGGCGAAATGTGCGGCAAACGACAGAAATATTCCCAGACAGAAGATTTCCAGCGAATGCTGTCCGCAGATGATTGCCGGCCGCAGCCAAACGGAATTGAGGAAGGGCCAGTCGCTCGGCACAAAATGGACCGTCACCACCGCAAGCGCCAGGAAGTGCGCAAACCGCAGTACGTCGAGATTGACCTTGTCGATCGGATAGATCACCTCTTCCAGCCAAGAGGGAACAAATTGGCTGGTGCCCGGCAACACCCAGGTCAGAGTGATGAGGAACGCAAATACGAGATAGGCCACGGCGACGACCAGCGTTATCCGAGAGTGCAGCACCCCGGCGAGTCGCTCGGCTCCTCCCAGCGCGCACCAGGCGCCGAACACGAACAGCAATTGCCAGGCGAACGGATTGAAGTACCAGTGTCCGCTCGGGTAGCTCGGCAGATTCCAATTGAAGTGCCAGGTCAGCGCGTAAAGCAGTGCCGAGGCCGCGAGCGCGACCGTAGATTGAAGCCGCAGCAGCCAGAGGATCGGAGGAAACAACAGCAGGAGAACGATATAGAGCGGCAGCACATCCATGTTGGCGGGCTTGAATTTGAGCAGGAGAGCCTGAACGATGGTGACATCGGGCTGCTTGAGGAAATCCAGAATATTCATTTCCTCGGCATAGAGCGGGTTCTCGAAGCTGGTGGCGACATACGTGATCTCGGCGAGATAGATGGCGAATAAAAAGACATGCGCGACATAGATCTGCCAGGCCCGCCGTAAAATGTGCGCCCCTGCAATTACGAAGCCACGCTCGCGCATCTCCCTGCCATAGACGAACGCAGCGGTGTAACCGGAAACGAAGACGAAGATCTCGGTTGCGTCGCTGAATCCGTAATTCCGGATGGTGATCCAGGCGACCAAATTGGAGGGGATATGATCTAGGAAAATCAGCCAGAGCGCTATACCGCGGAATAGATCAAGCCTGAGGTCGCGGCCGGTGGTGACCACAGGGACATGCGGCGCAGCAATCGTTCGTGCGGTATCCAAGGCAGTTCGACGGTACTGTGCTGTTTCGACAATTGTAGCCTTCAATCGGACAAGCAGGGAGTCACGTGCTCGCGAGTCCTGCTCCGGTACGACGAGGCGGCGACAACCATTGCAGTATGCATGTCCCCCCAGCCGGGTTAAGGTCGCTGCAAAATCCGAGCTCCCGAATTGAGGCGTCAGGCGACACCATGGAAGCGGTCAAAGAACCTTATCGTGCCGTAACCCGGCAGATCGAAGTCAGGGTGATTCCGCGTTTCCTGGCGGAGCGCTCGTCCCCGGAAAACGGCTACTTTTTCTGGGCCTATACCGTCACCCTGACAAATCTCGGAGCGGAGACTGTCCAGCTCAAGACACGCCATTGGCGCATTACCGATGCACAGGGGCGGCTGCAAGAAGTGCGCGGAGCGGGCGTCGTAGGCGAGGAACCGGTGCTCAAGCCCGGCGAGAATTTCGAATATACCAGCGGCGTGCCCCTGCCTACGCCCTCCGGATTCATGGCCGGTACTTACGGGATGGTCAGTGCAGCAGGGGAGACATTCGATATAGAGATTCCAGCCTTCTCACTTGACACGCCCCAGCAGGCGCGGACCATCAACTGAGCATGCCGTGCAATCAGGGAGCGGGTTCGCTCACCTCCACAGGAGCGAACACGTAGGTCGCATTGCAGAATTCGCAGGTCACGGTGATCTTGCCGTTTTCGACCATATCGGCATGATCATCCTGCGGGAAGCTGCGGAGCATTCGTTCGACCCGTGCGCGCGAGCACGAGCACTTCGCGCACAAGTATTTGCTGCGAAAAACCCTCACTCCGCGTTCGTGGAACAACCGATAGAGAAGCTGTTCGGCCGATACATCCGGGTCGAGCAATTCCACATCCTCGATTGTCGCCACCAGCGATTGCGCCTCAACCCAGGCGTCGTCCTCCTGCGGCGGATCAAGCACTATCCCTTCCGGCACGTCGCCAGGATGCAGATCCGGTCGACGTGCCCGTTCGGGCGACTTCGGCAGAAATTGAAGGAGGAGACCGCCGGCCCGCCAACGGTGGCGAGCGCCTTGCGCGCCGGCGCGGAACTCCTCCGCCACCGCCAGACGCACGCGAGTAGGGATCTGTTCCGACCGCAGGAAGTACTCGTGCGCCGCGCATTCGAGGTCCCTGCCTTCAAGCGCGACGATGCCCTGGTACCTGGCAGTGTCGGGTCCCTGGTCGACGGTCATTGCGAGATGGCCGTGGCCAAGCAACTCCCCCGGACCGGCGCCGCCCGCGGCAATAGCGGCTGCCACACGCTCGGCATCGAACCTGGCGCAGGCGCGCACCTTGTCCGGCGTCGTGTAGTCGATAACCAGCATCCGCACCGGTCCATCGCTCTGGGTCTGCAGGATAAAGCGACCATCAAACTTGAGCGTCGACCCGAGCAAGACCGTAAGCACGGTGGCCTCTCCGACCAGCTTCGCCACTGGAGCAGGATAGCGATGACGCGAAAGGATGGTGTCGATTGCGGCACCGAACCGCACGACCCTTCCGCGCAGGTCAAGCGCTTCGACCCGGAACGGCAGAATAGTGTCATCGGCAGACGCCGCCGCCGGTGCACGCGTGGGAATGGCGATTCGAGGGGCGGCCATGACGATTTATATCAGGAACATCGGGGTATCGGCCGTGCTTACTGACGTCTGACCGCGGATGCCTCAAGGCACCAGGTCAAGATGCCTTTTTGCGCATGCAAACGGTTCTCCGCCTCATCGAGCACGATCGATTGCGGTCCGTCGATCACTTCATCGGTGACCTCCTCGCCGCGGTGGGCGGGCAAGCAGTGCATGAACACGGCATTCGGCTTGGCATGCGACATCAGCGCCGCATTGACCTGGTAGCGTTTGAGCAAGTTGTGCCGGCGCTGACCGTTCCTGTCGCCCATTGATACCCAGGTGTCGGTCACCACGCAGTCCGCGCCCGCTACCGCCGCTTCCGGGTCGCTGACGATGCAAATGGCAGCACCGCAGACCTTTGCCCAGTCGAGCAGCCGCTTCTTGGGAGCGAGCTCGGGCGGAGTGGCCACGCGCAGCTGAAATTCGAAACGCTCGGCGGCATGCATCCAGGAAGCGAGCACGTTGTTGCCGTCGCCGGTCCAGGCCACTGTCCTGCCGCGGATCGGTCCGCGGTGCTCCTCAAACGTCATCACGTCGGCAAGTACCTGGCAGGGATGCGAGTGACGCGTGAGGCCATTAATGACCGACACGCCCGCGTTGCGGGCAAACTCCGTCAACGTCTCGTGATCGAGCGTTCGGATCATGATCGCATCGACATAGCGCGACAGCACGCGCGCCGTGTCGGCAATGGTCTCGCCGCGGCCAAGCTGCATGTCCTGACCCGTGAGCACGATTGTTCCACCCCCGAGCTGATGCATCGCGACATCGAAGGAGACCCGTGTGCGGGTCGAAGGCTTGTCGAAGATCATCGCAAGCGTTCTGCCGGCCAGCGCCTGGCTGCTCGCCGCCGGCCGTTCCTTCATCGAACGACTGGCGGTGATCATTGCCCGCAGCTCGCGCGATGAAACGTCGACGAGATCGAGAAAATGCCGGACGGCGTGCGTGCTCATCCGGCCGCCCCCTGCCGCGGCTTCTCCAGCGCAGCACGGATGCGGGCGCACGCGCGATCGATGCGGCTGACCGCCTCGCTCACCTCTTTTTCGCTCACGATCAGCGGCGGTAGCAGCCGCACGACGTTGTCACCGGCCGCGACCGTAATCATCCGTTCCCGGTGCAATTCGCTGACCAGATCGCCGTTTGGCACCATGACGCGCAATCCGACAAGCAGCCCTTCGCCGCGCACCTCGGCGATGACCGTGGGATACCGGTCTGCGATCTCGGCGAGCCTCTGCTTCAAGAACAGCGAGATGCGGCGGACACGATCGAGGAATCCATCGGCGAGCACCACGTCGAGCAGCGCACCCGCCGCCGCCATGGCAAGCGGATTACCGCCGAACGTCGAGCCATGCGTCCCAGTGGTCATGCCTTTGGCAGCCTCGGTGGTCGCCAGGCAGGCACCGAGCGGAAATCCGCCTCCGAGCGCCTTGGCCAGCGCCATGATGTCGGGCGCGACGCCACAGCGCTGGTACGCGAACAGCTCACCTGTTCGCCCGACACCGGTCTGCACTTCATCAAAGACCAGCAGCAGCCCTCTCTCGTCGCACAGCGCGCGCAGTGCCCGCAGGAATTCAGGCGGCACAACGCGAACCCCCCCTTCGCCCATGATTGGCTCAATCAGGATCGCCGCGGTCTCGGGCAGGAGCGCACGCCTGGTCGCCGCCAGATCGCCGAACGGAACCTGGTCAAAACCCTCGACCACGGGACCGAAGCCTTCCAGATATTTTTTCTGGCCGCCCGCCGCCAACGTGGCAAGCGTGCGCCCGTGGAAGGCGCCCTCGAAGGTTATGATGCGATATCGTTGCGGACTGCCGCTCACCGACTGGTATTTGCGCGCCATCTTGATGGCGCATTCCATGGCTTCGGCGCCCGAATTGCAAAAGAAGACCACATCGGCAAAGCTTGCCGCGCAGAGGCGGTCGGCGACGCGCTCGGCTTCCGGAATGCGATATAAATTCGAGACATGCCAGAGTTTCCGAGCCTGTTCGGCGATTGCCGCAACGAGATGAGGATGCGCATGACCGAGCGCGTTCACCGCCACCCCGGAAGCAAAATCGAGATAACGATCGCCGTTCGTCGCGATGAGCCAAGCCCCCTCCCCGCGCTCGAACGCGAGATCGGCGCGTGCGTAGGTCGGGAGCAGATGCGATGTCGGAGCGTGACCCATCGAGGCCGGTAGCGTCCAAGTGATCCAAATGAAATGTGCCGCCTCTCCAAGGCGGCACCGGGCTATTCTATTGCAGGCCCAATGGCTGTCAATGTGTAGTTAGCACATGATCCGTCCGGTCCAGGTAGCATACGAGTTGTCCGGTTTTCTGACCCTGCTTTGGGGGGCGCATCGAGGAACCGGACGCGTGTCTATAGGATCAAGGGTGCCGGAACTTTCGCGATGATTGAGCCGACGGGACGCAATGCGGTCACGGTCAGTCGATCACGCCAATCGGCCTTGAAGATTTACGACCGACACGCAGGGGCTGGGAGCCCTCGCCGGGTGCGCAGATAGGTGTGGACGTTGCCGCTGCTGCCGGCGGAATATGTGGACGCGAGGAGATGGGACTCTTGCGCCTGACTCTCGCCATATTGTAGTTTTTCGATCGTACAATTCGACTATCCGTGCGGCGGACCAGTCAGCGTAAATCGGTAGCGGGAGTATGCGTCGGGCCAACCGGTCGTTGGCCAGGCCCGTAGCAGGATTCTGTCCGGGGTTCGCCGTGGCGACCACTGCCGGGGAAATTGAGGCATGAGCTGGACTGACGAGCGCGTCGAGACGCTGAAGAAGCTATGGGCCGAAGGCCATTCGGCGAGTCGAATCGCCGCGGAGCTCGGCGGTATTACCCGCAACGCGGTGATCGGCAAGGTGCACCGCCTTGGGCTCTCGGGCCGAGCCAAGTCGCCGTCCTCCGCGGCCCCACGCCCGCGCAAGCCGCGCGCCGCTGCACACATGTTACGCATCTCCCGGCCTTCGATACGCGGCAACACGGCCCTCGCCCATGCCTTCGAGCTTGACATGGAGCCGGAGGCGCAGCCGATCGACAACGTGATCCCGATCGGTCAGCGCCGCAGTCTACTCGAGCTCACCGAGGATACCTGTCGCTGGCCGATCGGTGATCCCGGCAGTGCCGATTTCTACTTCTGCGGCGGGCCGGCCGTTACCAGCCTGCCGTACTGCGCCTACCATTCGCGGGTGGCTTATCAGCCCGCCAATGTACGCCGCGACCGGCGACCGTTCCGCGGTTAGAGGCTCGTTGCCGCGAGAAAGTGACGTGCGTCGCGAGCATCTCTCCGCGCCATAGGCTTCGCGCGCACGATATCATCGGATCATGGCCAGTCGATGCAGGCGCGCTCTTGGCGCCCCAAGCATGAGGCATCGCGCCGTCGTTGACCGAATACATCCCTCCCGGCTTTTGGGACTTGCCGTCCTGCTTTATCCTCCCACCACGATGTGCTCCAATTGACGTTTCCGCTTCCTCGATCGGGGGTCTGGGAGAATCTCGAGCTGATCGGCTCTGCTTGCTGGAAAAACCGATGGACAAGATTGCAAAGCTCAATCAAAGGGCCAAAACACGCTCGGCCGCCCGCGTAGGCGGCACCGCCGGCGTGCGACCCTCGCGCACGGAGGCGGAAGACGCCGTGCGCACTCTCATCCGCTGGGCAGGCGATAATCCCGATCGCGAGGGGCTGGTTGGGACGCCGGCGCGCGTTGCCCGCGCTTACGAAGAGTGGTTCTCGGGTAACTTTGAGAACCCACAAGAGTACTTGCAGCGGACTTTTGAGGAGGTCGCGGGATATGATGAGATAGTCCTGCTGCGCGATATCCGGTTTGAATCACACTGCGAGCATCATATGGCGCCGATCATTGGTCGCGCTCACATCGGCTACCTTCCGCGCGACCGGGTCGTTGGTATTTCCAAGCTTGTTCGCCTTGTCGACGTCTACGCCAGGCGGCTGCAAGTTCAGGAAAAGATGACCGCTGAAATCGCCAAATGCCTGAATGTCGTTCTCAAGCCTTTCGGAGTTGGAGTGGTCGTCGAAGCCACCCATGAGTGCATGACCACACGCGGGGTGCACAGGCCCGAAGTGAGCATGGTTACCAGCTGCATGTTGGGATCATTCAGGACGCAGGCGGAAACTCGCAACGAGTTTCTGGCCGCCATCAATCTGAAAGGCGCGGTGCGCAGAAACAATGTCGATTGACCGCAGCGAAGCGAAAAGATGCGCGAACGCCGCCGCTGTCCGCACCGAGTCGTCCAGGCTGGTGCGGTACAAGGCCTAAATCGTGCATGATCCAACTGACAAAATGCATCTCTACAGACGTCTCATCCTGAAAGGCCATTTGACTTGTTGATGAGTTAGGCCTATTTGATGGACGCGGCACGCATAAGGTCGGGTCAACCCCCGATCTTTTTGCTTCTTGGACACCACGACTTCATTTGGAGACAACATGGCAAAGAAACGGTCAAAGCGACGCGAATGGACCAAAAATGACGTTCGCGAGCTGAGGGTTAGCGCTCGGGAAAAGACCCCGGCCCGCAAAATTGCTCGTTCCCTCAAGCGGACGGAGGGCGCCACGCGGCAGAAGGCTTTCAGCTTGGGGATTTCCCTGGACTCACGCTCTTAGGAACGACCCTCAAAGCCACACTAAAATCCGGTTCCGGCGTTCGTCCGATCGGCGTGCTGCCGACCGATACGAATGTCGGACACCGGGACAGCAGCGTTTCTGCTGTTTGCTCACCCGGGGCGGAGCCCGCCGAAAGTGGTCGTATCACCCTTCGGGCGCAGGTCGGGCATGGAGCGTCCTTCTATCATGTAATAGACCGTCTCAGCGATGTTGGTGGCGTGGTCACCCATCCGCTCGATATTCTTCGCGCAAAACATGAGGTGGATGCAGGGCGTGATGTTTCGCGGATCCTCCATCATGTAGGTCAAGAGCTCGCGGAAAATCGAGGTGCACATGGCGTCGATCTGCTCATCGCCGTTCCACACCGCAAGCGCCTTCTCGAGATCGCGACCCGCATAGCTGTCGAGCACCTGCTTGAGCTGTGCGAGAACGAGCGTGCCCATGTGCTGCACGCCGCGAATGACCCTGGAGGAATGCAGCTCGACATCCAGCACCAGCACACGCTTCGCGATGTTCTTGGCGAGGTCCCCGATGCGCTCGAGATCGCTGCACAACCGCAGAGCGGCCAATAGCTCGCGCAGATCAACCGCCATCGGCTGCCGACGCGCGATGGTCAGGACCGCTTTGGCCTCGATCTCCCGCTGGAGAGCATCAACGCCGAGATCCGCTTTCACGATCTCCTGAGCCTGCTCCGGGTTGCGGCGCGAGAGCGCATCGACTGCGTCCGCGATCTGCTTTTCGGTCAATCCGCCCATTTCCGCCACCATGCGGCTGAGCTCCTGCAGATCCACGTCGAACGCTTTGGCGGTGTGCTCCGGAATCACCATGTCCTTCACCCTCGGGCGAGCACGCTGGTTTGCAGCTCCCCAGGTTGCAGTTACGGCCGACGAGCGTTCGATCCCGACAGCGCGGGCTCGCTCGTGCGCCGCCACGGTCCGATGATGCCAGCCTAGATGGCAAGCGACAATTGCGGATTTTCATCGCGACCCGGCAGCGGGAGATGCGCGCTGAAAGTCGCCCCCTGTCCCGGCGTACTCTCGATGGTGAGCCTGCCCCCATGTCGATTGAGGATGTGCTTGACGAGAGCAAGCCCAAGTCCGGTACCGCCTTGCGCGCGGCTCTCTGCAACATCGACGCGATAGAACCGTTCCGTCAGTCTGGGCAGATGCTCTGGTGCAATACCGGGGCCATAATCCTGCACCGCGATTCGCGCTTCGCGCTTTCCACCCGCCGCTTCGAGCCGCGTAAGCTCGATCTCGACCCGTTTGCCGGATGCGGCATATTTCAGGGCATTCTCCACCAGATTTTCGAACACGCGAATCAGCTCGTCGCGTTCGCCGAGCACGACCAGAGGGCTCGGCGGCGCAGTAATTTTGATCTCGACGGCGCGGTCGTTGGCAAGCGTCTGCAGACCATCGGCCACCTGTCGGAGGATTGCTACCAGATCCACATCCTTGTCCGGCCTCAAATGCGCATTTAGCTCAATCCGCGAAAGCGAGAGCAGATCGTCGATCAACCGGGCCATGCGACTGGCCTGCGCCTGCATGATGGCAAGGAAGCGCTCGCGCGCGACCGCGTCATCGCGTGCAGGTCCCCGCAGCGTGTCGATAAACCCGGAGAGCGCGGCGAGCGGGGTGCGCAGCTCGTGGCTGGCATTTGCAATAAAGTCGGCGCGCATTTCCTCGATCCTTCGCAACGGCGTGTGATCGTGGAATGTGAGCAGCACAAGGTCCCCAGCGGGCGCATTCTCCGGCGATGGGAGCGGAATCGCCGCAACCTCGTACCAGCGGTCGATCGGCACGCGCTGAAAGAACTCCGCCCGCTGGGTGCTGCGGCTCGCACGTGCCCGACGGATCACGTCCAGCACCTCCGGAGCGCGCAGTCCGAGTGAAATCGGCTCGTTGCGGCGCAGCGCCGGGGCAAGCGCGCTCGCCTGGCCGTTGAGCGCGACAACGGCTTCTCCTCGGTTGAGCGCAATCACCGGATCAGGCAGCCCGGCCAGTACCGTCTCCAGCCATGCCTCGGCGGAATGCAATGCGGCCCGCTCGTTCGATCGCTGGACCACCGGCGAAGGTGCTCGCGCTTCGTGATCCAACAGAGCCGCTGCTGCGATGAGCGCAAATCCGGCAAGCGCCGGTATCGGCGCAAGCGTGCCCAGCGCCCACAGCCCGGCGAAGACGACCGCAGCAGCGATCGGCAACCGCATGCGCCTGAAACGCAGTGCCCAAGGGTTGGCGAGGGCTCGCCCGCTCTCGTCGCCCGCGGTCATGTCATGCCGGGTTCATTTCGCGCTCACGGCTGCCATAGGCTGCAATTCGGCAGTTTCCGCCCCAGTCGTCGCCCGACTGCCGTCGAGGATCGACGCGACCAGCGTCTCGCGTGGATCAAGCGTGACCGGCTCAATGGCGGCACTGCGCTCCGATACGATGCCTATCGCACTGGCTTGGGCGTAGCCTGCGCCGCGCAGGGCATCGACGCAGCTTCCAGCGCGTCCGAGCGGGACCGCGGCCAGGAGGCCGCCCGCGGTCTGTGGATCAAACAAGATGGGATACAGTGGGTGGCGGGCAGCCGTCTCGAAATCGCGGATCGCTCGCCGCAGACGTACATTTTGTGGCGCCAATGATGAGAAGATGCCCATGCTGATCGTCTCGCGCGCGCCTTCGAGCAAGGGGATATGCTCGATTGCCAGCGTCACATCGACATCGGATGCCTTTATCATCTCGAGGAGATGGCCAAGCAGGCCAAAACCCGTCACGTCCGTTGCCGCATGCGCGCCATGCTCGCGCAGGATCTCGGCGGCGCGGCGGCTTGAGCCGATCATCTGAGCGTGCGCCGCCATCATCCAGCGTGCTCGCGCCTTTCCGCGCATGTCGGCTGCAAGCAGGGTGCCGGTGCCGATCGGCTTGGTCAAAATCAAAGCATCGCCAGGACGCAATCCTCCCTTGCGCAAGGCAGCCGAGCGGGACACCAGGCCGTTTACCGAAAAGCCGAGCGCTAATTCGGCTCCCTCGCTGGTATGGCCTCCAACCAGCGCACACCCGGCTTCGCGCAGCACCTCGTTGGCGCCCAAAAGCATTGCCGAGAGATCGGCTTCGACCTTGGATTCGAGGCCAAAAGGCACGGTCGCAATGGCAAGCGCGGATTGCGGCTCGCCGCCCATGGCATAGATGTCATTGAGCGCATGGTTGGCGGCGATCTGACCGAACAGGTAGGGATCGTCGAGCATCGCACGGAAATAGTCGACGCTCTGGACCGAGAGCTTGTCGCCTCCGGTGTCCACAAGCGCCGCATCGTCAGGCGCATCGAGACCCGCGATCACATCCGCGCGGGGAACCGGCACGACCGGCGCAAGCGCGCGCGATAGCACGGTAGCGCCGACCTTGGCGCCGCAGCCGCCGCAGCGCATGGCAATTGCTGAGATTTCCTTGAGCGCCTCGCGGTCCGCAAGCGGCGAGGCCGGGGCGCCCGGCGGCCCTGCCATCTCTGGCAGATCGTTGAACCGGCGCATGAAACGCCGGTCGATCCAATCCTTCCAGCGCCAAACCCATGCGCCCTTGAACACCGCGCCGTTGCGGGTGCCGATGGCATGAGTGTCCCCCGTGGAGACAAGGTACATGGCTTCGCGCTGCGGCCGGAACGGACGCAGCGATCGGCCGGTGAGCGAGCGACGGATATTGTCCGCGAGTACCGGCCCGGCGCGCACCGCATAGACGCCGGACTTGGGCAGCTCGCGTGAAGGGAACGCAATGACATCGCCGGCTGCGAAAACATCGTCGCGCCCTTTCGCGCGCAGCGTCGTCTCGACCTCGATGAAGCCTTGCCGATCGAGCGCAAGTCCGGTGCCTGCAAGCCAGGCCGCCGGTCGCGCCTGGGTGGTCCAGAGAATTTCGTCGGCCGCGACGGGCGCCGCGCCGTCGAGAACAAGCCGCCCCGCCTCAACCTGCGTCACCGCGGTACCGGCAACAACTGCAATGCCGCGCGCGGCAAGCACATCGCGGAATGCGGCACCAAACGCCCGTGGGAAGCTCGGCAGAATGTCGGGTGCGTCCGTGACGAGGACGAATCGCAGCTCGGCGGCATCAAAGCCCGCTTCCGATACCTCGCGGCGCAGACGGTGGGCGACCGAAAGCACGAGCTCGACCCCGCCGGCTCCCGCACCGACCACTGCAATGCAGGCCCGCCCCCGGCGTCCGATCACGCGTTCCTTCATCGTCCTGAACCGGCCGATGAAGCCGTCGATCGGCTTGACGGGAATGGCGTGCTTGCTCGCGCCGGGTGTTTGCGTCGTGTTCGGCGTCGATCCGATGTTTATAGAGAGGAGATCGTAAGGCACTGCCGGGCGAGACCGACAGATGATGCGTTGGTTGGCGAGATCGAGACCGACGGCCTCGTCCTGATAGAGCCGCGCCCCTGCAAAACGTGCGAGCGGACCGGTGTCGATGTGGGCGTCGTCGAATTGATAGTGGCCTGCGATCAGGCCCGGCAGCATGCCCGAGTAGGGGGTGTGGACCTCGCGGGTGATGAGAGTAAAACGCACCCCCTGCAACGGAGCCATCGCGAACATCCGCAAGACCGCCACGTGCGCATGTCCGGCCCCGATCAAGACCACGTCCTTGACGACGGGGTGCGTCACCGATTGCATGCAGCCCTCCGCCCTTCCATCGCGGTTTCACTTGGAGCCTCCGACAGGCGGGTCGGCATGCTGTCGATGCGAAGACGACGGCGCAATCCGCGAGAGAATGCATCCACCGCCATGGACAGAAATGCGGTCACGATGATCAACACCATCGCAACGTCGAGCCTGAATTCAGAGATGGCAGCATCGATGTAGTAGCCGAGCGTCGTGATCCCGAGGATGCCGAAAATTGCGCTCTCGCGCAGTATGATCTCCCAGCGATAGAGCATGTAGGCGAGAAATTGCCCATACAGCCGCGGCACGACCTCATAGCAATAGAGGTTCATGCCGCGCGGCGCATCTGCCCGATATTCGAGCCCGTCGGCGTGCCGGCCGAGAAGATACCCGATGATAGCGCCGTTGTGCACCGAGAGCGCAATAACGGCCGGCAGCATCGACGGTCCCAAGAGCTGCAGCAGCACATAGACCAACATGTACTCGGGCGTCGATCTTACGACTACAAGCGCGAGACGTCCGAGCGGCTGGCCTGCTCGACCCGCGAAGCGGCGACAAATGAATGGAAATACGGCAAGTGCGATCCCGCCTGTCGCGACAAGCGCAATCTGAGAAAGCACCAGCGTCTGCAGGACACCGGGCGCTGCCTGCTTGACAACTATCGGCCGCAGCCAAGCCGCCAGATTCTCCCAGGTGAGGGCAGCAAACAAATCCGCGCCTCGCAATGGAGCAGGGACCATATCATGGGTGATGAAGCGCAGAAAATTTGCGATGGTCGAGCCGCCGCCCACCGTTTCCGGCAGGACCAGCAGGCTGGCCAGGACGAGAGCCGGTATGGTCGCCGGCCGCGCCCACAAGCGTCGCGTCCCGATCAGCACGTAAAAGGTAAACAGCAAGGCGCTTGCTTGCGCGTAGTGCCCCTGCTTGAAGTAGGAGTCGAGGTGGAAGCCGATAGTCGGCAATCCGATGAAACCCAGTACCAGGCTCGAGCGCAGGCCGCACTCAAGCCGATACAACGAATAGGTCCAGAATTGCGGGGCAAGCTCCGGAATGCGGACATACGCAAAAATCGACAGAGTCCCCGTGCCCGCAGGAAGGACGCGTTCCGCGGAAAGGTCAGCCTCTTCGATCATCTCCGCGAACACCTTGGCGAAGATTCCCGAATAGGGGATCGCAACGGCGAGAATGCCGGTCAGAGGCGAAATCCCGGCGACCTGGATGAGCAGCAGTGCCCAAAACAGCTCATGCACAGAGCGCAGGAATGCACACAGGATACGAACCGCCCGCAGACGGGCGAATCCCAGTGACAGCAGGAACCCGGCCGTTCCGCCCAGTCCGACACCGAGAACGGCAAAGGCGACAGTCCATGCCACGCTCATGGCCTGCATCGACAGCAGATCTGGACGAACAAGGCCGGCAAAGAGCCGTCGCAACTCGGCCCATGGATTGAGCGCAGTCACCGCGAGGTCGGCAGCAAAGAGCGCCAAGACGGCACTCAGGAGAAATAGATTTGTTGCCGAGAGATAGCCAAGCCGCGGACGTGTCAGGCGACCGACCGTCACGCCTTAGCCCCCATAGTAGGGCACGAGGTCGACCCCAGTGAGCTCGCGCGCCGGTCGGTCAAGCACGATACGGCCCGACTCGATCACGACGACGCGATCGGCATGAGCAAGCGCCAGCGGAATGTCGTGCAGCGCAAAAATTGCCGTGGCGTGGAAGGCACACAGCTTTCCCAGAATCTCCGCCGCCTGCAATCGATCAAGTGCCGAGACCGGCTCATCCCCGATGACAACGGAACGGCCATTGTAAAGGGCGCGCGCGACCGAGATGCGCTGCTGCTGGCCGCCGGACAGGGTACCTGCCTTGGCGAACAGCTTGTCCGCGAGTCCAACGACTTCAAGCACGCGCTCGATATCGGCAATATCGCGGCGCGTCGGCCACACCAACGTCCGCATGTTGTACCAATTCGCTCGCCGGTCGAGCCGACCCATGTAGACATTATGAAATACGGACAGCGTTTTCACGAGTGCGGCTGCCTGCGGGATGAGGGCGACCTGGTCCACCAGCCTTTCGAACAGGAGGTTGAGCAGCGTGGTTTTGCCGGCACCGGAGCGCCCCATGACTGCAAGACGCTCGCCGGCATGGACCTGCAAGTCGATGTCATGAAGCACCGCAGTGCCATTGTAGCCGGCCGATACCTTGTGGAGCTCGACCAACGCCGGCACGTGCGATCTCTTCAATCCAGGAGATTGGTCGCCTGGCCGACCTCTTCGATCGGGCGATAGTCGGAATTCTTGGCCGGCACGAATTTCGTACGCGCAAACTGGTTCAGGATCGCCGGATCATTGACTGCAAGCAGCGCATCCTGAAGCCTTTGCTTGAATCCGGTCCCATAAGTCTTTTCAACATCGCCGCGAACGGTCCATTGATAATCGGGAAAGGTGGGGCTTTCCCAGATTACGGAGACTTGCGACGGCTCGATCTTGCCTGCTTTGCTGTCCAGCTCCCACACGGAATAGTCGACCACGCCGAGCTCGAATGCACCCGACTGCACCAGCTGGATCGTGCGGCTGTGATCGCCGGAGAAGCCGACACGCGAGAACACCTCGTCGGGCGAACGGCCGCCGAACTGCTGGCGAATGAAATATTCCGGCATCAGGCGTCCGGAAGTCGACGCTCGCGACCCGAACGTGAAGGACTTGCCCGCAATGTCCTTGGGAAAACCGGATGACGGCTTGAGGCCAGTCCTGACATTTGCGATGAAGAATGATTTGAAGGCGAGGTCTTCCGCACCTTGGGCGATCGCTTCGGAGTCCGGTACCTGCCTGCGGGCCTGCACGCCGGTGAAGCCGCCGAACCACGCCAGCTGAACCTGGTTGTTGACGAACGCAGCGACCGCGGCGGGATAGCTCTTGACCGGCAGGTATCTCACGGGGACGCTGAGCTTGCCGCGCAGATAGTCCGCCACCCGCGTGAAGCGCTCGACCAGACGCGTCTCGTCCTGGTCTGGTATGGCGGTGAAGACGAGGGCCGGCTTTTCCTGCGCGAGGGCGCTGCCGCCAAGCAGCGCACCCAGAATTGCCGACACAGCAATTGTCCGTATCATCATGTTTGCATTTCTCATGAACTACCCGATTCCCGCCGTACTTGGCCGAATGTCCGCCTGATTTCAATATGCCCAGACCGCTTCACAGCGCACAGGTACGGAACCCGGCGAGGACGTCATTGCGCTCCGGCGTGAAAAAGTTCCGGTAACCGGGTCGGGCGATCCGTGCGCTGGTGGCGAAGCTGCCTCCGCGCAGCACCTTGCGCGCGTTGAACCATGGCTGCGAATAGTCCACGTAGGGATCGGCGGCGAAGCCTGCAAACGGCACGAAATTCGAGGCCGTCCATTCCCACACGTTGCCGATCATCTGCCGGCAACCGAATGCGCTGTCGCCGGCGACACAGCCGGCAACATCGAGGGGGCCGTCGAAGGCAAATCCGAGATTAGCATGCTCGGGGGTTACCGGCGCCTCCCCCCAAGGCCAGCGACGCTTGCGCGCCGCCAGGCATGAGCGCCCGGAATCGGACTCGCCAAGCGCGGCCGCCTCCCATTCGGCCTCGGTCGGCAGGCGTCGCTTCGCCCAACGACACCAGGCTTGCGCCTCGTACCAGTTGACGAAAATCACCGGGGCATGGGGAGGGAGCGGTGCGGGGGCGCCGTAGCGTCGTCCGATCCAGCAGCCGCCGTCCTTCGCGAGCCAATGAAGCGGCTGCTCGACGTTTGCGCGCATGCGCCAAGTCCAGCCTTCGGGGCACCAGAATTCCGGGTTGCGATAGCCGCCCTCCTCCACGAAAGCCGCAAATTCGGCATTCGTCACCTGGGATCTGGCGAGGCGGAACGGCGCGATCGCGACCTGGTGCTGCCATTTCTCGTTGTCGAAGACAAAGCCGTCGTTGGGCGAAGACCCCAGACACCAGGCTCCGCCGGGTATCTCGACGTCGCCGGGCCAATCTCCCGCGCCACGGGCCGCCTGACGCCCGAGATTCTCCGGCGCTGCATAGCCCAGCGTCTGTCGCGTATAAGCCAGCGCCTCAACGTGCATGTCCTCATGCCTGATCGAAAGCTCGTAAAAATAGCGCGCGGCAGGCGCGATCTCGCAGCCGAGCCGGTCGAGCTGCCGCTCGAGCACATCGGTTATGTAACGTATTACGCCGCCGCGGTCGGGCAAGTCCAAATTCCAGCGGCGCTCGTGGGCAACCGTGCTCGAGTTCCACAGGAGGTCGGCACGATCGAGAAGCGGAGCATCGCCATGCGCATGGCGAAGCGTCCAGTATTCGTGAAACCAGCCGACGTGCCCAATCTCCCATAGTATGGGATTGACGATCGGCAACATCGGTCCCATCAACTGGTGGGGCGACAGGTCTTCGGTCAGAAGCAAGCTAAGAGCACGGGTATCGCGCAGCTGATGAGCAAGCTCGCCGACGCTCGCGCCGCTTGTCGGTCGACAGATGAGATTTTCGTTCATGCGCATTGTTATTATCACACCGGCGCGTTCGTCGTCACGATCGGGAAACGGCACCACGGCATTGCGCTGGGCGCACATCCTGCGAGAGCTCGGCCACGAGGTGCGCGTGTCGAACACGTACAACAGAGCGCCTGCGGAGCTGATGGTCGCGCTGCATGCCTGGCGCAGCGCGGACAGCATCCGCCGATTTCGAGAGTTGTTTCCCTTCCGGCCGCTGATCGTGGCGCTGAGCGGCACCGATATTTACGAATACATCGAGCGGGACCCTGCGCCCACCCTGCATTCGCTCGCCTGCGCTGATCGCCTGGTTGCCTTGCAGGAGCTCGCGAAGCAGCGCATCCCGCGGCGGTTCCGGCACAAAGTTCGCATCGTGTATCAATCGGCTCCGGCACTCCACGCCGTACGAGGAAAGACGCACGGTTTCGACGTGGCCGTGATCGGGCATCTGCGCGCGGTGAAGGATCCGATGCGGGCCGCCCTGGCCGCGCGCAGCCTGCCCAACAGCTCTCGCATCCGCATCGTGCATCTGGGGGCCGCAGAGACGCCGCGCTGGAGCGCGATCGCGCGGGCCGAGATGAAACGCAATCCGCGTTATGTCTGGCGGGGAGAACGGCCGCGCGCGGAGGTCCGCCGCCTGCTTGGGCGCGCCAAGGCCATTGTGCTCTCCTCGCTCAGCGAAGGTGGGGCAAACGTGATCTCCGAGGCGGTCGCTGCCGGCGTTCCGGTATTGGCCTCGCGCATCGATGGTTCAGTCGGATTGCTCGGCAGCGATTATCCCGGCTATTTCCCGGTCGGCGACACGCGGGTGCTGGGACGACTGCTCAACCGCATCGAGACCAGCCGGCAATTCGTCGCTTGCTTGCGTCGCGCAGTTGAGCGCCGCAGCCACCTTTTCCGACCGGCCCGTGAAAAAGCGGCGTGGAGAGCGCTCATTGGCGAAATCGCGCCGCCTGCCGGGTCACTCGCCAAGCGCACCGCGGGCTCACGCAGCACCTCATCGAAAGGTTAGTCGGGACCGGGCCGCTACCGCGCTTTCTGATCGTGCGGCTCGACGTCCGCCGTCGCCACCTCCGTCGGCGCGAGCGAGGGAATGGTGGGAATTGGCGGGGGTGGCGTGCCGCGCAATGCGAGCCAAAATTCACGCACGCCGAGAATCATCAGAGCAATTCCGAAAGGAATGATGTAGTAGAGCAGCCGGAACAGGAGCAGCCCCGCGAGCAAGTCCTCCTTGTCGAACTGCCAGAGCGCGACCAGCATGGCGGCGTCGAAGACGCCGATCCCGCCGGGTGCGTGGCTGGCAAAGCCGAGAAGCGTGGCGGAGACAAAGATCACCGCGAGGGTGACAAAGTTGATATTGGGCTCCTCCGGCACCAGCATGTACATGGCGGCCGCGCAGAACCCGAGATCGACAATGCCGATGCCGATCTGCAGCAGCGTGAGCGGGCCGCCCGGAAGCTTCACGCTCCAGCCGCTGCGTCCGACAATGCGCGGGTGCCGCCAAACCCAGCCGACGTAAAAAACCAGCAGGATCAGCATCAGAAAAGCGCCGGTGCGATTGAGCCAGGCCGGGAGCTGGTTGATCGCGCTGGCGGCGCGTGGAACATAGGTGATACCTAGACCGAGGACGGTCGCATTGCCGAGCCAGAACGTCAGTCCGGCGATGAAGCACAGTTTTGCGACATCGACCGCGCTGAGGCCCCAGGCCGAATAGATGCGATAGCGCACCGCCCCGCCGGTCAATACGCTCGCTCCCACATTGTGCCCGACGGCATAGCTTGTGAATCCGGCAAGCGCGGCCGCCCAATAAGGTACATCCTGTCTGCCGATCGAACGCAGCGCGAACAGATCATAGAAAGTGAGCGTGAAATAACCCCCGGCCACGTACACGGCGGCAAGCGAGAAGTCGCGCCAGTCGGTTGTCGCCAGCGCGTCCAGCACCTCGCCGGCATCGATGGTGCGCAAAATGCGATAGAGCACGACTGCCGCAATCGCGATGATCGTCACGCTTATGACGATCCCGATTCTGTTCCAGCCGATCCGCGTGTCGCAAAAGACCGCCGCCCGATGCAATGCGTCGAGCACCCTGTGCTCGCGGTCCGTTTCCGGCTGCATCGGTCGGTCCATCAGGCTATCGCGTCCACTCGATACGGCTGCGCTCGTCGGTCAGCAGCTGCGCCGGCGGACCGCTCGCAAACTCGCCTGCGCGCAAGCAACTCGCGGCAAGCAACACGTTGCAACGGGTAGCAAAAGTCATGCCTTTGCGCGAGAGGATACGCCATTGGCTTGACGCTCGACACCGAGCACATGGTCCATTCCGTGCTGGGGCTGGACCGGCGCCAACGGCGGGTCAGCGTTGTGTCCAAAGACTCTTGGGCACCAGGCAGTGGATGCTCTTGTCTGTTGCAGCGATCTCGCCGATGCGGCAGTCCATGGTGATGCTGGCGAGCGCATAGGCGTCGAGCCGGGACAATCCTTTGGCTTTCTGGAGAAGCTCGATCATATCCCATGACGCCTGATCGACCGCTTGGTTCATCGCTCCTGCCCGCGACGTCGTAACAAGATAATCGGCGTTCTCAGCTCCCGGGCGCGGGAGGACAGGCCGCATGCTCGCGGGGTCCTTCGGCAGAAGGCAGTGCACGCCGCGCTTGATGTCGACAACCTGGGTGACACGGCAATCAGCAAGCGCCGGCAGCAGGCTCGCGGCCCGCTCCGGCGGAATCCCACGCTCTTCGGCAAGCAGCTTCGTCGTCTCGTTCTTGGCGCTATCGAGCGCCTTTGCGAGGTCCTCATCAAAGCCCATGGTGATCCAGTCGCTCGCCGTTTCGATGCGGGGCCATTCGAGCTTGTGCGTCTTGTCGACGGTAATGGTCACATTCATTTCCTGAAAGGCGGTCTCGATGGCCGTGAGATTGACTTCCCCATTTCCCTGCGCGGCATGCGAGTCCCCGGTCCACACCAGCGCGCCGCGCACGAATACCGGCACATGCAGGGTGGCGCCTTCCACAAGCTCGCGGTTGTCCAAATTGCCGGCAAATGGTCCGGGCGGAACGGCGTTATAGCGTCCAGGCTGCGCGCGCGCGACCCCGAGCGTTCCGGGAAATGGCCGCAGCGGAATCTCGATGCCGGGAGCAAACTCTGCCAGCCTGCGTTCCCAATCGAGATAGAAGTACTTCACCTGCCCGTCGGGAAACTCCTTCGGAAACTGCCCGAACATGCCGGGCACGTTGAAATTCGCTCCCCACGGTCGCGCGACAATCTTGTTGATCTTGATCTGCAGGACATCGCCCGGCTCGGCGCCATTGACAAAGACCGGACCGGTAATCGTCATGGGCCCACGTCCTGGCCAATCCGTGCGCAACTTTTTGAGCTCGTCGATAGTGCGGCCCGGAAACAGCTGCCCGTGCGCGTGCGACATGGTCTCGAACACCACGGTGTCGCCGGAATCGATGGTCAGCCGCGGCAACTCGGCATTGTCGAACCAGCCCCACTGCGTGGTTTCCAGGGTCGCCGGCAGGACGTGAACCTTCCCCGGCAGCCGCGAAGCCCGAACGGTCATCAGCTTTTGCGCCCCGGACAAGGCTTGCTGGGCAGTCGCGGCGACGGTCAGGCAGCCCAAGATGGCGGCGCCAGCGACGGCGACACCGCCGCATGTCATCAGGAGAAGATGTCGGCGGCAATGTCCGTATACCATTGCACGTTCTCCATCGCGGTCTGTCGGCGCAGCGCCGCACTCTCGCCGGTCCTGGATACGAACGTCTCGACGGCCGCGATCTTGCCGGCCTTCGGTTCATATGTTCCGCCGACCTTTACCGCGTCGTCACTCTCGATCAAGCTCCAGCACGCGGTACGGTAAGTGGCCGACGTTGTCGGCGTCCTGGTCAGCTCGCCGCGAATCCTCGATGCCGCCACCTTGGCCTGGCTGTTCGCCGAGGAGGCCGATTTCGGCATCTCACCCGCAATGCAGGCATCGCCGACAACGTAGACATTCGCATCCACGGCCGATTGCATGGTGGCGGGATCGATCGCACAATAGCCGCTTTCATTCGCAAGCCCGGCGTCGCGCGCCAGCTTCCCGGCCATCTGCGCGGGAATGACGTTGATCAGATTGGCCTGGTAGCTCGCCAGATCGGTCTCGACCGTCATGGTGGCGACGTCGAGATGCTTGATGCCGCCGTGAATTTTCGGGTCCTGCCATTCAAGCATGCCGGGATAGTGCTTTTCCCAACCCTCCTGAAACAACGCCTGGTCGGCGAAACTCTCCTTCGCATCGAGAATGACAATGAGCGAATTCTTGTGGCCCTTGGATTTGAGGACGTGCGCCATCATCGAGGCGCGTTCGTAGGGAGCGGGAGGGCAGCGGTATGGGTTGGGCGGCGCGATCATCACGATCAGGCCGCCATCCTCGATCGAATCGAGCTGCCGCTTGAGCAACTGGATTTGCGGTCCCGGCTTCCAGGCATGCGGCATGGTCTCCGATGCCGCTTCCGAATAGCCCGGCACGGAGTCGAATTTCAGGTCGATCCCGGGCGCCACGACCAGCCGGTCGTACGGGAGCTGCGATCCATCGCCGAGGCGAACAGTTTTTTTCTCCCGATCGATCGCCTCGCCGGCCTGATGCACGAGCGTAACGCCGTATCTGAATGCCAACGCGTCGTACGAATGAATCAGGGTGTCCCAGCGGCGAAAGCCGCCCAGGTAGAGATTGGAGTGAAAGCAGGTCGTGAATTGCCGCAGCGGCTCGACCAGCGTGACATCGATTGCGCCGTTTGCATCCCTGGCGACGCATTTCGCGACCGTGGCGCCGCCCGCACCGCCGCCGACCACCACCAGCTTGGGAATGCCTTGGGCAACCACCGGCGCCGGAAAGCTGCCGGCCGCTGCAACTGCCCCGATCCCCGCAACGAATTTTCGACGGTTGAGCGACGGCGCACACAGCCCTGGCATCACCGCTCCTCTACTTTCGGCGCCTTCGCGCTCTCCGCACGAAACGTCGAGCGCCCGTGCGCGAATAATGATCCTGGCTCGCCCAGGATGCAGTCAAGCGCCGACCACCCGGATGTGACCGGTTTCCTTCGGAGCGACGACGCGCTTCGCACGCAGATGATTGGTCAATACGTCCCAGATCGGCGGACCTTCGGTCCCTTCATTGACGCTTGCCCAGCCCGCGACGACGTAGTCCCTGTCCGCGGCGAGCGGGGTATCCGTCCGCAACAGGCGCAGGTCCGAGATACGGCTGCCGATCGGCTTGCCAATGTCGATAGTGTAGCCAACGCCGCCCACGCGCACCATGTCGCCGCCCTGCTGGTAGAACGGATCGGGATTGAACAGATTATCTGCGACATCCTCGAGCACCTCCTTGAGCCGCGCGCCGGTCATCCTGGTCCGATACGCGGCCGGGTAGGTGATTGCGGTCACGTTGTAGATGTCCTCGCGCGTGATATCGGCGTCGGGCAGCACACACGCTCCCCAGCGAAAGCCGGGCGAGAGCGCGATCTCGGCATCGCGCTCGGACAGCAGCGCCTCGCAGATCAGGTCGTCGAACGTACCGTTGAAGTTACCGCGCCGGTAGAGCAACGACTGCGTGCGGGCAACGGTCTCGCGCAGCATCGCCTCGTGCGGGGCACGCAGGCTTCGGATCTTCTCGGCCATCCCGGCGTCGGGCGCAATAGCGTCGGAGAAGACCGGAATGAGCTTGAAACGATGGTCCCTGACCTCGCCGTGCCGCACGTCCAAATCGAGCCGCGAGACGAATTTGCCGTAACTGCCGGAGGCAACGAGCAGCGTCTTGTCGATCCTGACCACGTCCGGCAATGCGTCATGGGTATGCGCAGCGAGGATGACATCGATCCCTTTAAGACGCGAGGCGAGCTTGCGGTCCACGTCGAAGCCGTTGTGAGACAGCAACACGACCAGAGCCGCTCCGTCCTTGCGCGCCTTTTCGACATTCATCTGCAGGTCGTTCTCGCGAATGCCGAAAGACCAGTTCGGAATCATCCAGCGTGGATTTGCGATCGGTGTGTAGGGCAGCGCCTGCCCGATCACGGCAATGCGCACCCCGCCGCGCTCGATCATCGTCATGGCATCGAAGGCGGGCTCGTTCCATTCCGTGTCACGGACGTTCTGCGCGAGGAACGGAAAGCCGAGCTGGCCGACCAGCTCCTTGACGCGATCCGCGCCGAGCGTGAACTCCCAGTGCCCCACCATGGCATCCGGCTTCAACAGCGCCATGGCGTCCACCATGTCCTGCCCCTTGGAGAGGAGCGAAGTGTAGCTGTTTTGCCAGGTGTCGCCGCCATCAAGAAACACCACGCGGTCTGCGCGCGCGGCACGGATCGCTTTGAGGATGGTGGCGATGCGGTCGAGCCCGCCCAGCCGCCCATAGCTCGCCGCCAAGGCCGCGAAATCCAGCGCAGTGAGCGCATAGGCCGCCGGCGAGCCGGGCGCGATGCCATAGAGGCCGAGAAGATCCCTGGCGCTGACGTGCGGGACCCTGCCCTTCGCCTGGCCGACTCCAAGATTGCCGGAGGGCTCCCGATACAGAACCGGAAGCAGCTGGGCATGAAGGTCGCTGACGTGAACCAGCGTAACATTGCCCAGCGGGTCAAAGCGCAGCAACTCGTCCTGCGTGAGACGCTGTTGCGCGAGCGCGCGCGTCGACGGATCCGGCAGGATGGCCACGGTCGCGGCAGCCACCTGCAGGAGATCGCGCCTGGAGAACATTGCTCAGATGACGGTAATCGACTCTCGTCCGACGATCTTGCTTCCGTCGTCGTCCGTCCAGGTCAGCACCACTGGTCCGGATTCCTCGGCCCGGAATTTGAACTGAATGTACGGGTTTGCCGAGATCGCCGGCTCGAAATCAGCCGAAAAGACCTGCCTGCCGTTGACCGTGCAGGAGAACTTGTTGAGGATCTTGCGCGCGACCGGGTTTCCGTTCGCATCCTTGCGCAGGCCCGTTTCCATCACGTGCGATACCAGGGCCTTGACCTCGACGATGTCGCCCTTGGTTGCCTGCTTCTTGTCGAGCTTGATGCGCGGCCTGAGTTCGACCATTGCGGATCTCCTGGACAGGGCTTGCGAGGCTCGATCAGCCGCCGCAGCCGCCGATCGTGACCTTCACCTGCTTGCTGGTCTTGAACACGGTACCGTCGTTCATCTTCGCAATGGCGATGACGTTCTGGGTTTCCGCCAGTCGAATGCGCGTATTGACCTCGGCAACGCCGCTCGCCGGCGAAAAGTGAAAGGTTGCGATGCCGCCGCGCGGATTACCCTCCGCCACAACCAGGACATCGCTCACATACGATTGCTCGGTCATCGGGCTTTCGACCGAAACGGTCATGGGGACGGTGTTGCCGTTCTCGGCAATCTCCGGCAGATCAAGCCGCACGCGTCCTTCGGCAGCGGTCTTTCCGCCGGTGAATTTCTTGATCAGCTCGTCCGCGTCATTCTTGGCGGCGAATGCGGGCCCAGGCGCGGCGCTCGAGGCCGCAGCGGCCGCCGCACCGATGGCGATAGTCAGAATCCGGCGGCGATGCAGAGGGAAAGACATATTTCGATTGTCCTTGAGCAATCCCCCAAGATATTCATTTTTTGCAAATATCTAGAGGGGGTGGTTGCGCAAAATGCAAGCGCTTTCCCCCGGAGCCATAGCGGCTTTGGCGCGCGGCGAAAGGCTTTTTCATTCGAGCGAACGCGTTTAGTCTGGTGAAGGGGCGCAATGCGTCATCCAGTCACGAAGATGCGATGGCCGATTAGCAACAAGGGACCCTTCCGATGAGGATTGGACAGGCGCTCTTTCTTGCGGCCGCCTGCGCTCTTATCGCCGCGACGTCCGCCGCCCGCGCGCAGGACGACGAGACCGGAAAAGCGATCGAGAAATATCGGCAAATGCTCAAGGAGGATCCCTGGAGCAATCCTGGCTTGCTGGATGCCGACCGCGGAGAGGCGCTGTGGGCGACGCCGCGAGGGCCCAAGAATGTGTCGCTCGAGACCTGCGATCTCGGCAAGGGCGCCGGACAAGTGGACGGCGCATTTGCCGAGCTTCCGCGCTATTTCCCGGATGCCGATCGCGTCGTGGATGTGGAAACCCGCATCCTTTGGTGCATGGAAAAGCTGCAGGGCTTCGACCGCTCCGAGCTTGTGAAGCGACCCCACCCTACTGCGGGTCAATCGGTCAAGGAGCTCGGCGCCATCGCAACCTACGTGGCGAGCAAGTCGAACGGCATGAAATATTCCGCAAAGCTCGATCACGCCAAGGAAAAGGAAGCGGTTGCGCTGGGTGAAACGCTGTTCTATCGGCGCGCTGGGCCGTTCGATTTCGCCTGCGCCACCTGCCATGACGCCACGGGGGTGCGCATTCGGCTGCAGGGCCTGCCGCGGCTGTCGAGCCGCGAGGAAGCCCGCAAGGTGGTCGGCGAGTGGCCGGCCTACCGGGTGTCGAATGCACACGTCATGACCATGCAGCATCGGCTCTACGACTGCTACTGGCAGATGCGCATGCCTGAGCTCGAGCTCGGATCGGAAGTCAGTGTCGCGCTTATCGCCTATCTTACGAGCCAGGCAACGGGCGGCGAGATCACTGCCCCAGGACTCAAGCGCTGATGCGCGGGCAAAGCATGCGCCGCGCGGCTGCCGCTCTTTTGCCGATCGCCGTGGCCCCCATTGTCCTGGTCCCGATTGTCTTGGCTTTGAGCGCGGTCCGTCTCCTTGCCCAGGAGGCACCGGCGCACGAGGCTGCAAAAGCCGCTACCGCCATCGAGGCCGCCTTTCCCACCGCACCGGCGGATTGGCAGTCGAGGCTTGTTCCCGATGACACGATGCGGGCGTGCTCGGCGTACCGCAACAGCCCGCCCAAGGCAGTTGCTGAAGCAGTTGCACAGCGCGCAAGGGCAGTTATCGCCTATCCCGCGGACGGCAGACTGCTTGGCGACTGGCAGAGGGGTGAGGCGATTGCGCAGTCGGGATACGGCCTGCGGTTTACCGACTCCCCGCCGCGCGCGCCGAACGGCGGCAATTGCTATGCATGTCACCGGCTGGGCCCGCAGGAGCTGAGTTACGGCACGCTCGGTCCATCCCTTCTGGCATACGGCAGGGCGCGCCAATTCGGTGCGGCTGATGCCAAGGCGGCATATGAGAAAATCTACGATTCGCAGGCAGGTTTCCCCTGCTCGAACATGCCGCGCTTCGGCGCCAACAAGATCCTGACCGTTGAACAGATCAAGGACCTCGTGGCGCTGCTGATGAGTCCAGATAGCCCCGTCAACAAATAACGCCGAATAGGAGGAAATGAATGCGGAAAAGCCGCAGAGAGCTCATCGGCACGCTTGCCGCGTCGGGAGCCGCGCTGGCTGCAGCGAATCCGGTTGCGATCAATCTTTCCGACCTCAAGAAGGAGACCGACATCGCCTGTCTCTATCATTGCGATTTCGGCGACCCGCAGCGCTTCTCGCAGATGCTGCAGAATATCCTCAACCACTACTCGGCCTACGAATTCGATACCTTCAGGCTCAAGCTGGTCGTAGTTGCCCATGGAGCGGGTATAAAGTTCTTCCTCGAGGAGCGCGCCGGCACCCCGTGGGAGAAGGACGCGATTGATCCCGAGATCTATCAGAGGTTCGTCGGCCTGACCAAGTACGGCGTCGAGGGGTATCTTTGCCAGATCACCTACAAACGCCTGAACATCGATCCGGCCAAGACCCGCAAGGATGCATTTCTCAGATTCGTTCCGTCCGGAGTTGCCGCCGTTGCCGAGCTGCAGGCCAAGGGATTTGCCTATATCAAAACCGGGTGATGCGCTTTCTCGCCGTTGGGGCCATTCGGCTCGTACCTGACATCGAGGCGCTGCACCGAGCCCCTCTGCGAGCCCGGCAGATCGAGGTAACCGTGTCGCGCGGGTCGCGGCCCGTGCGCATCGTCACAGCACGCCCTGCCCTTCGTGTACGATCCGCGAGTCCGCAGGCGCCTGCGCGCGGTCGCTCATGCCATAGTCGCGAATGACAGCCGCGATGCGCAGGCGATAGTCGGCAAAAATGCCGCCGCGGCCCGCGGCCTGGCTGGCGCGATGCCGGGTATTGTTGCGCCAGGCCCTCACCGCCTCCTCGTCCCGCCAGACCGAGAGCGAGAGAAGCTTGTCCGGATCGGTCAGGCTCTGGAAGCGCTCGATCGAGATAAAGCCATCGGCGCCATCGAGCTCGCCCCGCAAAGACGCCGCAAGGTTGAGGTAATCGTCCTTGCGGCCCGATGCCGGCCAGACTTCGAAGATGACGGCTATCATTGCCACCTCCCCTCATCGGCAGAACGCTCATTGTGATCGCCTGCTCGATCAACACGTTGCATTTTGCAGGTTCATGGCCGCTCGCCTGCCGGCCGTACCGGACGCTAAGTTGCCTATTCTGCTTTTTTCAAATCGCCTTTCTTGACTCCCGCTTCGGGAAAAATCCACATCGCGGCAACCATGAAGACCGCGGTTACCATGAGAAAGGTCGAGAACTCCGGACGCACGGGCGAGCCGCTCCAATAGGCAAGAACTGCCGCCACGATGATGGCAATCACGGAGACCACGGCTTTGACGTCATTGGGCATGGCGGCAATCAGTACGAGCCCACCGGCACCGACGCCGCTTCATCCGGGCGGCGCGGGGCGCCGCGCAGCGTCTTTTTCAGGAACCTTGTTTCATAGCCGTTGAACAGGTGACCGAGCAGGCCGCGATTGAGATCGGAGGTTCCGAACAGCCAGTCGGCAATCGGGAAGGTCAGGTTCATGTTGACCTCCATCATCAGGCGCCCATTGTGGTGGGCGGTGTGATGACGCCGCAAGGTATTCACGAAGGGACAGTTGCGCACGAACCAGTTCTCCTCGACGTGGCAGCAGAAGTGCATGAACTCGTATATGAGATACATGCCCGTCGTCACGCACATGAACAGCCAGCCGACATTCGGCGAAAACATGATGCCGAGAATCGCCGCGAGGGGAAGCGACATCAGGATGAACACCACCAGCGCATAGGGCGGGAACACCGTGACGCGCCAATCCTTGTGGTCGCGGAAACGCATCTCGTCGTCAGTGAAAAACTGATGGTGGTTGAGCGTGTGCCGCTCGTAGATCGCGCGCAGTCCCTTGATGTTGACCGGGCGGTGCATGATGAATCTATGCACCGCCCACTCGAACAGATTAGTGAACAGGAAAGCGAGCGGAACGGTGAGCCATTCCAGCAGCGTCACGTCATGAATGTGCTGGATGTAGATGTAGAATGCCGCCGCTCCCATTGCATAGATGATCGCGATGTGGAAATAGCCGTCATACCATCCCAGGATGCGGGAGCGATATTCCTGCCGAAAGTCGATTTGTCGCTGACCGATCATGCGCTTCTCCCTGCCAGCCGGCGCAGCCCGACGGGCGCCTGCATCGGCCGGTCCTGCCTGATATATCACAAGTCTATCGGGCACCAAGCGACCGAGCATGCCGCCGCATGGGTCAATGCCGGTCGCTGGCTTGCAGGAAATCATCGATCTGGTTGACTGAAATCGTCCAGTCATTGTCGAGATTGGCGACTATGTCCTTCATGAAACGTTCCGACAGACGGACGGCGCGATCTTTTTCGCCGAGGTAATCGAATAGGATGGCCAGAGCGAGCTGCCGCGGGCTGTCGCCTTCGTATGTCCATTCAAAACCGTATCTCGTGAACCGCTTGACCTCGTAGTGCTCGTCCAGCCGCTTGCCGTCGACCGTCACCAGCAGACCGTCGATTGTGCGCTTTCCTCCATACATCTTCATGATCACATCGAAACGGTTGCGCGCGTGAAGCTCTAGGAATGGACAATTTGAGCTCTCAAGTAGGGGCGCCCCACAGTAGTGGACCTGACTAGACCACTACCCGTCCCACTGGCTGCCGCGCAAGACCATCCTGGCGGCCGATCAACGGCAGAAGGCGTATGCCCTCGTCGCAGCTCAGACGCGCCGATACAGCCGATGCTCGATCCACAGCAGCGACGCATTCGCGAATGCGGCAAAGACGAACAGCAAGACTGCGATCGCAATCATCTCCTCGGTTTGCAGGAGCGTCATCGCGTTCATGATCAGAAATCCCAGTCCCTGCTTCGAGGCGAACATTTCCGACAGCAGGACGCCGAGCAGCGTGACCGTCAAGCCAATTCTCAGCCCGGAAATGATCTCCGGAAGGGTTGCCGGAAACAGCACCGTAGTGACCGTCTGCCATTTTGACAGCTTCATGGTGTGCGCGGTCTTCAGATAGACCGGCGAAATATTGCGGATCGCAGCCATGGTAAGAAGCGCAACCGGAAGGATTCCGTGCAGGGCGCCGAACGCCATCTTTCCCGATATTCCCAGCCCGAAGACCAGCAGAATTACCGGATACAGAGTGATCTTCGGCAGGGAATAAAGCGCAACCAGGATCGGTTCGCCCACCGCTCCCGACAGGCGATGCGCGCCCATCCACACGCCGAGTGCAAGTCCGATGGCGTAGGCGAGCATCAACGCGACTGCAAAGGCCACTGCGGTGGCGGCGGCATTTTCGGCGAATCGAGCGGTCGTCACGAGTCGGCCCAGGTAAGACAGGGTGGGCAGCGGCGCCGGCAGAGCCGTCTCGCCGACGGCATGATGCAAGGCCTGCCACATCAGCAGGAGCACGATTACGATTGCCAGCGTATCGGCAAAACGGCGCACTGCACTCACGACGACCCCCGGCCCCGGCGCTCCGCCCAGCGCAAATCCCAGGCGTGCAGTGCCATATTGATGAATGTCGCAATGACCAGGAGGAACAGCATCAACGCATACATTCGAGGATTATTGAAATCGGCGTATGCATCGGCGATGTCGCGCCCAAGTCCCGCCGGCGCCAGGATGAACTCGCTGGCGATGACCGCGATGAAGGCGTAGCTGACCGAAAGCTTCACCCCAGTGAACAGGTAAGGCGCAGCGGCGGGCAGCTGCAGCCGCAGGGCGGTCGCAAGCCTGCCCATGCGATGGACGCGCGCCACCTTGCTCAAGACGCGCGGCACGCGATCGAGGCCGTTCAAGGTGGCAATGATCATCGCGACCATGGCCGTGGCTACCCCGATCAGCAGGATCGGAACCAGGGAGAGACCGAATATCGCAACCAGCACCGGGTAAAAGATGAAAATCGGCACCGCGTAATAGGTCGCCAACAGAGGATCCAGCACGTCGCGCACACGCGGCAGGGCATGAACCAGCAGACCGAGCGCGAAGCCGAATACCACCGATAACGCGACCGCGGCCGCGATCATGCCCAATGTCCGTGCGATATCGCTGTTGATGTCGCCGGAAACGAGAATGCTTGCGAGCGAGGCGGCCATCTGCGAGGGGGCAATCACGATGCGCCTATCGATGAGGCCCCCTCGGCACGCAACCTCCAGCGCGCCCATTGCCGCAATGATGAACGTGAGCCTGATCCTGCCGACACGGGTCATTGCACAGCCATGGCCCAGCTCAGTACGCCAGCGCTTTCATCGATTCACCGCGAAGATTCTCCCACAGACGCCCGGTGATTTCCGCAAAAGCCGGCTCACGGACGATTGTGCTGTCACGCTCGCGCTTCCAGCCGGTCTCGATAATCTCGATGAAACGGCCGGGACGGGCCGACATTGCTCCCACCCGGTCGGACAGCATTGCGGCTTCGTCCAGCGCATGCGTGATCAGGAGAACAGTCGCGCCGGTGCGCCGCCAGAGGCGGAGCACCTCCTCTCCCATCAACAGGCGCGTCTGCGCGTCCAGCGCGCCGAACGGTTCGTCCAAGAGAATGAGACGTGGCTGCAACACCAGGGTGCGGGCAATGCAAACGCGCTGCCGCATGCCTCCGGAAAGCTGCGGCGGATATGCGCGCGCGAAATCCCGCAAGCCCAGGAATGCCACGGCATCCTCGACACGGCGGCCGACCTCGACCGCAGACGCGCCCGCTCGTCGCAATCCGAATGCGACGTTGTCCCAGACTGTCAGCCAGGGAAAGCTGGCGTCCTCCTGAAACACGACGCCGATTCCCTCGGGTACATCCCCCGTGACGGAACGTCCCTCGAACGCCACGGCTCCGGCCGTTGGTCGCTGGAGACCGGCAAGGATTTCAAGGAGCGTGGATTTGCCACAACCGGAAGGTCCCACGATCGAGAAGAACTCGCCCATGCGCAGACCCAGATCCACCGGCCCGAGCGCGTGTACCGGGGAATGGCCAGCGGCGGCAGGATAAATTCGCGTCACGCCTGTCAATTGCGCGTGAACCGTGTCGTTCACCACCCCTCAGCTCATTTCTTCACTTGCTGCAGATCGCTCGGCAGAAAAGATGTGTCGATCATGCTGGCGAGATCGACATCCTTATCCAACGACCCGACGAACTTCATCGCCCGCACCACATTGACAAGGCCTTGCAGCTCGATTTGTCCTTCGCTCCAGAATCTTGCCTCCACGAGCTGATTGATCAGCGTCTCGACATCCTTCGGCGGCAGCGGCTCGTATACTTTGGTCAGGATCTGGATGGCCTCCTGCGGGTGGGCATAGATGAATTTCACGCCTTCGCGGCGCCCGGCGAGAAGTGCACGCAGCTTGTCAGGATGCTTTGTCATGAGGCTGCTGGTCGCGATGCCGACTGCTGGCGGCAAAAGGGGAAGATCTTTCGGGCCGAGCAAGACGCGGTATTTGCTCTCGCCACCGCGTGTCAGGAACAGGATGCCGGGAATGCTGGTGGCGTCGACGACGCCATTCTCCAGGGCTGTGAGCGCGCCGGAGAGGCCGCCAAGGGCGACCCGCTGGACATCGTCGGGCTTCAAGCCCGCCTGCTCGAACACCAGAACCGCGGTCATTTCACCCAATGACTTCGGGTTGCTGATGGCGAACCGTTTGCCTTTTAAATCTTTCACCGATCTGATTGGCGAGCCCGGCATCACAATGACGACGTTGTCGGCCAGCGAACGCGATCCAAGACTGACTAGCTTGATGTCTTGCCCTTGCTCGATCGCGGCAATCACGGGCGCCGGCGAGACATCGCCGAAGCCGAGATCGCTCGCGATGGCGCTGCGAACGGAGGTGCCGCCGCCGGCACCCGAGATCACGCCGGTGATGTCGATGCCGGCTTGCTTGAAGAAGCCTTTTTCGATGGCCACGCCATACGGCGCGCCGGACGGATCCGCCTTGTACTGGGTGATGAGAACGTCTTCCGCCTTCGTCCCGCTTGCCAACATGAAAAGCGCGACAATGACGATACTGCTCTTGATCCTCCACATGGGTGCTCCTCGCGATGTTTCCGGCTTTGTAGGCGGGGCGGGCCCCGCTGACGAGCGCATTCTGCCGGACTTCTCGCCCGCCCCAAATCTGCTGGACGCGATGACAGCCAATACCGCAAGCGGCTAGTATCAACCCGAATAAGGATCGCAGGATTCAGCGGGACCCAAGGGAAGACCAGGAGGCGGACGTGGGAGCGCGGTCACTTTGGCGCAAGGCGGCTATGGCGTGGTTCTCGGCGCTGTGGGCTGCTTGCGCGGTACCGGCCCTGGCCGGAAACTACCCCGACAGACCGGTGAAGATCATATCGGATTCGGCGCCCGGCAGTGCGGTGGACGTGACCTTGCGGGTTATTGCCGACCGGCTGAGCCATCTGCTGGGTCAACAGGTTCTCGCCGTCAACCATCCGGGCGCCGCCGGCGCCATTTCCGCCCGCATCGCAGCCGATGCCGAGCCCGACGGCTATACGCTTTACATGCCCGCCCTTTCGGCCTTCCTGGCGGTGCCCGGCAAAGCTGCAAATCTCCCGCTCGAACTACCCCGCGACTTCACGCCCATTGGATCCGTGGTGCAGCAGCCGATGTTCGTCGCAGTCGCCACCTCCCTCGGTGTTTCGACGCTGCCCCAGCTGATCTCGCTCGCAAGCAAGCGACCAGGTGAAATCTCCTACGCCGCGACCGGCATCGGGAGACTGACCCACCTCACCGGCGAGCTGTTGCAGCAGCGAGGCGGCATCAAGCTGCTGCTGGTTCCGTATTCCGGCGGACCAAGCCACGCGCTCAACGACATCATCGGCGGGCGTGTCGGCATGATCATTGAAGGCTATCCGGGCCTTGCGGGGGCGATTCAGGCGGGCGCGATCAAGGCGATCGCGGTGGGATCGACGCAGCGTCTGCCGGATTTCCCGGACCTGCCGACCATCGCGGAAACGCTTCCCGGGTTTGAAGCGGTGGGTTGGCAGGGCCTCGTAGCGCCGGTAGGTACACCCGATTTCGTTGTGCGCCGGGTCGGTGACGAACTGCGAACAGTGCTTGACCAATCCGACGTGAAGCAGCAGCTCGCCATGCGCGGCGGATACGCGCGCCCGATGGCGCCCTCCGAAGTCATCGCCTTCGTTCACGGCCAGCAGCAGACCTGGAATCCGATCTTGCAGAAGCTCGGCGAAAATCCGTAGAGGTACCGGAACGGCTCCCGGCCTCGTGCGCATCGCGCCTTAGCCCGGCGCTTTGGCTTCATCGACCGGCCAAGCGAAGCTGAGCTCGTGACCATCCGGATCAGTCAGGTGGAAGAAGCGCTCGCCCCATTCCGCGTCGCGCGGTGGCCTATCCGGCCGATAGCCGGCCGCAACCACGCTTCGATAGAGCGCATCGACATCGCAATGATAGAAGATGACGCGCCCCCACCACGTCCAGGTCCGGCCAGCGGGTTGCATGACCAAATTGAGAAAGCTCTTTCCCGCCCGAAGGCTGGTGAACGCCGCATCCTCACCGCCATGGACGATCTCGAATCCCAGCATGCGATAGAAGCGCACCGCGCGCGCCATATCATGGGTGGCGAGCGTCACCGCGCTGATGCTCTCGATCATCTCGGAATGGCCCGGGGGTAATCACGTGGGTCCTCTGCGACTGAGCTTTGCCTGCGGCAACTACGACCGCATGGCGGCGTTGCGGACCGGCGACGTGACAGTCGAGGGCGTTCATCTCAACTATATTGCGATCGACTCTCCACGCGAAATCTTTGACCGCATGGGGAGCCGCCAGGAATTCGACGTCTCCGAATTTTCCGCCTCCGAGTTCATCAGCCGCTTGGCGCGCGGCGAGCGCTCTTTGGTCGCAATCCCGGTGTTTCCGTCGCGCGTCTTTCGGCACAGCCATATCTATATCAACAGGCATTCGGGAATCAAAACTCCGAAGGATCTGGAGCACCGCCGGATGGGAGTGGCGCTCTACACGCAGACGGCGGCGGTGTGGATTCGTGGCCATCTCATGCATCAATACGGGGTCGATCTTTCGGCCATCCGCTGGGTCGAGGGCGCGGTCGAGAAAACAGGCCACCACGGCAATCCGAGCGCACCGCCGCTGCTTGAGCCCGCGCAGCTTGAGCGCAACAACAGCGGCGCCTCGCTCAGCGAGCTGCTCGCCAAAGGAGAGATCGATGCGCTCGCCGGCGCACGCCACTTGCATGCGCATCCCGACGTGGTTCCGATCTTTCCGGATGCCGGGGCGGTCGAGCGCGCCTTCTACGCCGAAACTCGCATCTTTCCCATCATGCATCTGGTCGCAATCCGGCGCGATCGATACGAGCAAAACCCCTGGATCGCTGGCAGCCTCTACAAGGCATTCGTCGAAGCCAAGCAGCTCGCGCTCATACGGCTCTACCGGCGGGGCGCGCACTTTTACATGTTGCCGTGGATCCAAGAAGCCGTGCGGGAAATAGACGAGCTGTTCGCGGGAGATCCCTGGCCCTACGGCGTCGAAGCCAATCGTCCGACGCTCGAGGCGCTGGTGCAATATATGGCCGAGCAGCATCTCATCGAGCGGCCTCTGCCGATCGAGGATCTGTTCGTTCCGCTTGCGGTGGGAGGCGCATAGCTCATCGACGAGCCGTACGACTGCTCACCGGCTCACTTGAGCTCACCGGCGGCAAAGAAATCGCGCAACTCCCGATAGGTCTCCTCCGGCGCCTCCTCTGAAAGATAGTGCCCGCACGGGAGTGCCTTGCCGGCGATGATGTTGGACGCATAAAACGGCCAGATCTCCATGGACTTGTGGTTGCGGCCGACGCCGCCCGTCGCCCCCCACAACAGCAGCAGCGGACAGTCGACCTTGCGCCCGGCCGCAAAGTCTTCCTCATCCATGGCCAGGTCGACGCCGTGCGTTGCCCGATAATCCTCGCACATCGCATGGACGGTCGCAGGGTTGCGGAAAT
>Ga0306926_10000259_pt1 | contig 46369 bp, 58 predicted proteins | sample flu12Cox44000178_FD_203759 | JGI IMG/M metagenome (GOLD analysis project Ga0306926, IMG submission 203759) | Lab enrichment of tropical soil microbial communities from Luquillo Experimental Forest, Puerto Rico - flux8day.12C.oxic.44.000.178 (v2)... | ecosystem: Environmental > Terrestrial >... | reverse complement strand
TGATCGGCGCGACCGGCGCCGTCGGCGCCGAGATCCTCGCCGTGCTCGAGGAGCGGCGCTTCCCGGTGGGCGAGCTGCGCGTGTACGCGTCGCCCGATTCCGAGGGCGGCGAGCTGGAGTTCCGGGGCGACGTGCTGAAGCTGCAGCGGGTGCGCACCGAGGAGATCGCCGCGTGCGACCTGGTGATCTGCGCGGCGCCCGGCGCGCTGACGGAGCTCCTGCCGGCGCTGCGGCGCGGCTCCGCGCGCACGGTGGACGTCACCGGCGCGCTCGAGCGCGACGCCTCGGTCCCACTGTTCCTGCCCGGAGTCACTCCGCCGCTCGACCCGAGCCAGACCGCGCGGTTCCTCGCGGTCCCGCGCGGGGTCGCCGTGGGGCTCGCGACCGCGCTCGCGCCCTTCGCGCGCGCGGGCCTGCTGCGGCGGGCCACGGCGGTGACGCTCGAATCGGCGTCGGGCGCGGGCATCGCGGGAGTCGGCGAGCTCACCGACCACACCGTGCAGGTGCTGAACCGGATGAGCGGAGAGCGCTCCGAGTCCGAGGTGTTCGCGCAGTCGCTCGCCTTCGACTGCCTGCCGCAGATCGGGCCGATCGAGCCGTCGGGGGACACCAGCGAGGAGGCCGCGCTCGCGCACGCGCTCCACCGGTTGGTGTCGATTAGCGGTCTCGCGCTCGAGCTCACCCGGGTGCGCATCCCGACGCTGGGCGGAAGCCTCGCGGCGGTGCACGTCGAGCTCGCCGAGCCGCGGACCCTCGCGCAGGCGCGGGAGCTCCTCGCCGCGCAGACGCGCGTCCACCTGCTGCCCGAGGGCGAGCTGCCGACTCCGCGAGCGGCGCTCGGGCACGACGACGTCGCGATCGGCCGGCTGCGCGCGGCCGGGTCACGCGTCGCATTCGTGCTGGCACTGAACGACTTGCGGCTGGGCGCGGCGCTGGGCGTGGTGTCGGCCGCGGAAGCCCTGCTCGGCTGATCGGGTGGCGGACTTCGCGCTACTCGAGGCGCTCTTGTTCGAGCCCGGCTCGGGCTACCTCCTGCTCGACCGCCATCTCGAACGGCTCGGCCGCTCGGCGGCGCGATTCGGCTTCCGCTGCGACGCCGACGAGGTGCGTGCGCGGCTGGACGGGCTCGCGCGCGAGCTGCGCGGCGAGCCGCGCAAGGTGCGGCTCGAGCTCGCCGCCGACGGCGCGTTCCGGCTCGCGCACGAGGCGCCGAAGGCGTCCCACGCGGTGCGCGTTGCGCTCGCGGCGGAGCCCATCGACTCGCGCGACGAGCTGCTCCGCCACAAGACCTCGCGGCGCGGGGTCTACGAGCGCGCGCTCGCGACGCGCCGCGCCGGGACGGACGACGTGCTCTTGTGGAACGAGCGCGGCGAGCTCACCGAGACCAGCTCGGCGAACCTCGTGGTCGAGCTCGGCTCGCGCCGGCTCACGCCGCCCGTCGACTGCGGTGTCCTGCCCGGTACGTTTCGCGCCGAGCTGCTTGCCCGCGGCGAGATCGAAGAGGCGGTGTTGCCACTGGCGGAGCTCCCGCGCGCAACGCGGGTCTGGCTCGTCAACTCGGTGCGCCGCTGGGTTCCGATCGAAGTCGTGCCGTGAGGAGGGTCCTCGCGCTCGCCGCGCTCGCGCTGGGGACCGTCGCCGCGGGTCCGCCCGGTCCCTCCGACCTGACGCCCGAGCAGATGCGCGCCATCGCCGCCGAGGCCTACGTCTACGGCTACCCCGTCGTGGACGACTACCGGGTGCTCTACACCTACACCCAGGACGCGGGCGATCCCGAGTACAAGGCGCCGTTCAACGTGCTGAAGAACGTGCCCCGGGTGTTCACTCCGGACGACCGCGCCGTTCAGACGCCGAACTCGGACACGCCCTACTCGATGGTGGCGATGGATCTGCGCGCCGAGCCGCTGGTGCTGACGATCCCGCCGATCGAGAGCGGTCGCTACTTCTCGGTGCAGCTCGTCGACTTGTACACGTACAACTTCGGCTACCTGGGGAGCCGCACTACCGGCAACGGCGGCGGCGCCTATCTCGTCGCCGGGCCGAGCTGGAGGGGAAGCGCACCCGCGGGCGTGAAGCAGGTGATCCGCTGCGACACGCAGCTCGCGCTCGCGATCTACCGCACTCAGCTGTTCGAGCCGGGCGATCTCGAAAACGTCGAGAAGGTCCAAGCGGGCTACAAGGTCGAGCCGCTGTCCACCTACCTGGGCCAGCCGGCGCCGCCAGCGGCGTACGCGGTGAACTGGCATCGGCCGCCGTCGAGCGCGGACCTGCGCACGTCGCCCGACTTCTTCAACCTGCTGAGCTTCGCGCTGCAGTTCGCCCCGGTGATCCCCGCCGAAGCCGCACTGCGCACGCGCATCCAATCGCTCTACGGGTTCGTCACGGCGGCGCAGGCGGCGGCGTTCGCACCCGGCATGGCCGACGGCCAGAAGCAGATCGACGCGAAGCTCGCGGGCAAGCTCCCGCCAGTCATGTTCGGCTCGCGCGAAGAGCTGAAGGACGACTACCTCACGCGCGCCGCAGCTGCGCAGCTCGGCATCTACGGCAACTCGCGGGAGGAGGCGATCTACCTGCCGCTCGCCAGGGACTCGCGCGGGAAGCCGCTCGACGGCTCGCACCGCTACACGCTCCACTTCGCGAAGGGGCGGCTGCCGCCTGTGAATGCGTTCTGGTCGCTCACGATGTACTCGCTCCCCGACCGCATGCTCGTCGCCAACCCGCTGCAGCGGTACCTGGTCAACTCGCCGATGCTGCCCCAGCTCGCGAAGGATTCGGACGGTGGAATCACGATCTACCTGCAGCACGAGTCTCCGGGAAAGAAACTCGAGTCGAACTGGCTCCCCGCGCCCGCAGGCGCCTTCTGGCCGGTGCTGCGCACGTACTGGCCGAAGCCGGAGCTCATCTCCGGAAAGTGGAAGCCGCCGGAGGTGAAGCCGAGGTGATTCCCTTCGGGATCGCGCTCGCGATCCTGGGGCCGCTGCTGCTCGCAGCGGTCGGCGAGTGGCGCAGCCGAAGCGGACCGGAACCTCTCGGCGAGTACCTCGCTGCGCAGGGGACGCTGGTGGCGCTGAGCGCGGCAGTGACCTGGATCGGCCTGGAACGGCTCGGCTGGTCCCCGTCGGACCTGGGCTTCCGTTCTCTGGGCTGGCGCTCGCTCGACCTCGGCGTGCTGCTGGCGCTGTTCTTCGTGCGCGTGTTCGGTCCGGCCACCTACGCAGCCCTGCGTCGCCTCCGCGCGCGCGGATTCGAGCGCGGGCTGGCGAAGCTCGACGCTTTCCCCACCTGGACACTGGTGCTCGCGGTCTGCGTCGGTGGAAGCTGCGAGGAGATCCTCTACCGCGGCTTTGCGATCCACGGCATCGAGGAGCTCAGCGGCAGCACCGCGCTCGCCGCGGTGCTGCCGCTCGCCGTGTTCGCGCTCGCGCACGTGCCGTTCTGGGGTCTCGCTCCGGCGCTCACGACGCTCGCCTCCGGCGGGATCTTCACGCTGGTGTTCCTGTGGCAGCGCGACCTCGCCCCGAACGTCGTCGCCCACGTGGCGACCGACTTCGTCGGCATCGTGCTCCCGCGGCTGCGGCGCTAGAGAGCGGAACGCGCCCGGCGAGAGCAAGCGAAGCGAGCGGAGGGCGGGTGGCCCGCGGCCGCCCGCGGGCCGGGTCCCGCTCGGTCAAGACTGAGGCGGAACTAGCGCCTTCTGCCAGCCGGGGAGGGCGCGGAAGGCGTCGTACCAGCGCACGATCTCGCCGTACTTCGCGATCGGCACCTGGGCCGCGTCGACGAACGCCATTCCGGTGGCGACCGCGAAGTCCGCGACGGTGAGCCCGTCACCCAGCAGCCAGCGCTTGCCGCGCAGATGGCCGTTCAGGACTTCGGCGAGCGGGTGGAACAGCGTCTCGCCGCGCGCCACCTCGACCGGGTTCGGCTCGCCCAGCCCGGCGAGCTTCTTCACCACGCGCTCGAACACGATCGGAGTGACTCCCGGCGACCAGTGCGCGGACTCCCAGTTCGTCCAGCGCGCGACGTTCGCCTGCCCGCGGACGTCGCTCGGCCACAGCCGCGACTCGGGGCGCTTCGCGGCCAGGTACTGCAGGATCGCGTTCGACTCCCAGAGCACGAAGTCGCCGTCCTCCAGCACCGGCATGCGCATGTTCGCGTTCAGCGCCGCGAACGCCGGCGCCCGCTGCTCGCCCTTGAACAGGTCGACCATCACCTCCTCGACCTCGAGGTCGAGGTGGCGCACTAGCGCGCGGACCTTCAGCGCGCGCGGCGACGGGGGAAACACGTGCAGTCTCATCATCGTTCGTCCTCCTGCGCCCGCGACTATGCCGCGAAGCGCGACAGTGCCAGCTCCCAGCCCCTGGCGTAGCCGGCGTTGCTCTCTCGCACGGCTGCGCTGAGCTTCTCCCAGCCGCTGTGCGCGAGCGTGACGCGGGTGCCGTCGCCTTCGGCGGCGAAGCGCACCTCGACCTCGGTGTCGGCATTCCAGCTCTTCGGCCGCCAGGTGAAGGCGACGCGGCCCGGCGGATCGAAGGCGGTCACGCGGCCGACCTCGAGCTCCTCGCCGTCGCTGAAGCGCTCGTAGAAGCGCCCGCCGACGCGACCCTCGAGGAAGATCTCGTGCGCGCGGTCGCCGCCGAAGGAGAGCCCCTCCTTCAGCGGCCACCAGCGTCCGATGTCCGCAGTGAAGTGCTTGAACGCCGCGTCGACCGGCCGCTTCACGAACACCGACTTCTCGATCAAGACCGCTTCTCCCCCGCTTCCGCGAAGCGCTTGAAGGCGGCGAGCGCGCGATCCCAGTCGGCGCTCATCCGCTCGAAAAATGCGCGCGCCTCCTCGAGGGCGGCGAGCTCTTCGGCGCGCTGGTAGAGCACCTCGCGCCCCTGCGGCACCGCGGTCACGAGGCCCGCGTCCTTCAGCACGCGCAGGTGCTTCGCGACCGCCGGCCGCGAAATCGGCAGCCCGCGCGACAGGTCCGTCGCGCGCCGCGGGCCGCCACCGACGCGCTCGAGCAGCTCACGGCGGGTCGGGTCAGCGAGGGCCAGCAGCGTCCGGTCCAGGCGCTCTTGCTTGCGGGCCGTGGCAGGCATGTCCGGACTTGTAACCTTATGGTTACATAAAGTCAACTCAGAGCATGGGAAGACCGCGTTTACGCGAGGGCAGGGGGAAGGCTGCGTCGATCCGTGCCCGCTCCGCGGCGGAGAGCTCGAGGTCTCCTGCCGCCGCGTTCTCGGCGGCGTGGTCCTCGCGCGCGGCCTTGGGGATGGCGAACAGCGCCGGCCGGCTCACCAGGAAGCGCAGCGCGATCTGCCGCGGGGTGGCGCCGCGAGCGGCCGCGATCTCCGCGAGCACGCGGCCGGCTGCGCTGCGCGCGCTCGGAAAGCGGCCGCTGCCGAACGGGCTGTAGCCGACCAGCGCGACGCGCTCCCGCTCGCACCACGGCAGCACCGCGTGCTCGATCGCGCGCTCCTCCAGGTGGTAGAGCACCTGGTTGCAGGCGGGGCGGCTCGTCGGAGTCAGGGCGAGCAGCTCCTCGAGGTCGTCCACGTCGAAGTTCGACACGCCCCAGGCGCGAATCTTGCCGGCGCGCTCGAGCTCCGCGAATCCGGCGACGGTCTCCGCCAGTGGATGGCTGCCCCGCCAGTGCAGCAGGTACACGTCGAGTGAGTCGGTGCGGAGACGCCGGAGTGACTTCTCGCAGGCCGCGATCGTGCCCTTCCGCGAGGCGTTCTGCGGCAGCACCTTGGAGACGAGGAACACCTCGTCGCGGCGGCCCGCGATCGCCTCGGCGATGTGCTCCTCGGAGCCGGTGTACATCTCGGCCGTGTCGATGTGGGTCATGCCGAGGTCGAGCCCGCGGCGCAGCGCGCGCACCGCGCCGGCCCGGTCGCCGCCCATCTGCCAGGTCCCCTGACCGATCACCGCCACTTCGCGCGCGAGCGGGCCGAAGCTGCGCCGTTCCACGCCCGCCATGGTAGGCTCGATTCACAGCCATGGCGAACACGGCGCTGATCACGGGCGGGAACTCCGGCATCGGCCTCGGGTGCGCGCGCGCGCTCGCGGAGAGCGGCTGGCAGGTGCTGATCGCGAGCCGCAACCGCGGCGCATCCGAAGCCGCGGTGCGCGGGATGAGAGGGCAGGTCGAGGCGCTGGACCTCGACCTGGCGTCGCGCGACTCGGTTCGGGCGCTGGTGAAGGAGATCGCGTCGCGCGGCCTCCCGCTGCGCGCGCTGGTGTGCAACTCCGGACTGCAGTTCAACTCGGGGCCGCAGCTCTCCGGCGACGGCTACGAGCTGACCTTCGCCGTGAACCACCTCGGCCACTTCCTGCTCGCGAACCTCCTGCTCGACACGCTCGCCGCAAACGCGCCGGCGCGAATCGTGGTGGTCTCCTCGGGCGTGCACGACCCGAAGATGCGGACCGGCATGCCGCACCCCGCGATCGCCGACCTCGACACGCTGGCGGCGACGGGCGGACCGAAACGCGGGTCCTTCAACGGCCGGCTCGCCTACGTGAACAGCAAGCTCTGCAACCTGTGGTTCGCCTACGAGCTCGCGCGGCGCACCGCCGGCCGCGGCATCACCGTGAACGCGTGGGAGCCCGGGCTCGTGCCCGGCTCGGGCCTCATCCGCGACTACCCCGCGCCGGTGCGCTGGATCTGGGACTGGGTGCTGCCCGGCATCGCAGCGGGTCTCTCGCCGTTCCTGCCGTCGATCAGCACAGCGACGCGCTCGGGCCGCGACCTCGCGCGCATGGTCACCGACCCCGCGCTGGAGAAGACCACCGGCAAGTACTTCCCCTCGCACACGCGCTGGCGCGAGACCCCGTCGTCCGACGAGTCGTACGACCGCGCGAAGGCGGAGGCGCTGTGGCAGGCGAGCGAGCGGCTGAGCCGGCTCTAGCGACTCACTCGTCGACCACTGCCATCACGTCCTGCGACGCGGCGGGCGGTGCGGGCACCTCGACCACGCGCTCGGCGACGTCGTCGTACTCGAGCCGCAGCGCGCGCGACATGGTGGCGTGCATCTCGTACATGCAGGTGACGTACGTGAGCTCGAGGATCTCCTCCTCGGACAGCTCCTTGCGCAGCGCCTCGAACACGCCGTCGGAGACGCGCCCGCCCTCGAGCACCAGCGCGTCGGTGTAGGCCAGCACCGCGCGTTCGGCGGGCGAGAAGCAGGTGGCGACCTGCCAGTGCGGGATCGCGGCCACCTGCTCGTCGCTGACGCCCACGCTGCGGCAGGCCTTGCAGTGCTGCGAGAACACGAACTGGCTCTGGCGCCCGTAGCCCGCGCGGATCTGGCCGAGCTCGCGCAGCTTCGGGTCGAGCTTCCGGTTCGGGCTGCGGTAGAGCCCGAATCCGGCGACCGCGTGGTCGAAGCAGTCGGGCACCAGCGCGAACACGGTCCACCAGTTCCCCGGAGTGCCGGTCGCGGTGCCCGGCGATTTCACCGGGTCGCGCTCGCCGAACAGCATCTTGTACAGCCGCTTCCCACCCGGGTGGACTTCGTCGCGCGAGATCTGGCGCAGTCGCGGCACGGCTCACTTCTCCCCGCGCGGGCGCGCCTTGTGCTGCGAGACCTGCTTCGGCGACGCGCTGGGCTGCGGCGCTTTCGCGCGCAGCAGCTCGAGCGCCTCCTCGGAGTCCTCCGCGGTGAAGTCGCGCGTCAGCACCGCGAACTCCACCACGATCCCGTCGGGGTCCTGGGTGTAGATCGAGTGGACCCAGCCGTGGTCGATCTCGAGCACGTCGTGGCCGTGCGCGAGCCAGCGCTCCCGGCGGGCCTTCAAGTCCTCGAGGTCGTCCGCGGAGAACGCGATGTGGTTGGTGCCGAGGTCCAGGCCGAGCCCGCGGCTGATGTCGGTCTGCAGCGGCTGCTCGAGCGGCACGTTGCCGTAATCCCAGAACGCGATCAGCTGGTCGCGCGCGGGGCCGGTCGAGTAGAACAGGTGCCGCGCAACGCCGCCGTTCTTGGGCACGACCTCGACCTTCGCCAGGGTGAAGCCCATGGCCTCGGTGTAGAAGCGGTGCGTCGCCTCGATGTCGCGGACCGCGAGCGCGAGATGGTGAAAGCCCAAGGATCAGTCCTCCCGGTCCACCATGGTCGCATACCAGTCGAAGCTCGCGCGAGGCACCCAGCCGGGCTGGTTCGAGCCCTTCTTCATGCGCTCGAGCATCTCGGGCTTGAGCTTGCCGGCCTTCGCCATCGCACCGAACACGGCGCCGGCGTTCATGTGGTCGAAGAAGTCGCGCTGCCAGGCCCACTGGAAGCTGCCGGCGTAGCGGAACCAGGAGCCGCCCGTGCCCGCGATCTCGTACAGCTTGCCGTCGGCGTCCTTCTCGGGCGCGATCTGCCGCCAGATGCCGATCACCTCGCCCTTGTGGTCGTCGACCAGCGTGCGCACGTAGGGATAGACCCAGGTGTCGAGGCCGCGCATCTCGGCGCCGAAGACCCAGTCGTGGATCTGGGACCGCCCGCGTGCGACGAACTCCCAGTTCGGCCCCACGTTCCAGCTGTACAGCGCGTCCTGGGCGTAGAACGCCGACATCTTCGACCAGTCACCCGTCGCGCCGGCCTGGTTGTTGGCGGCGACGAAGCGGCGGATCATCTCCTCGAGCTCGCTGCGGGGGAATGCGGCCATGGCGTCTCCTCAATCCTCTTCCAGGCGGATGGCCCGGGTGGGGCAGAACTTCACCGCGCGGCGGACCTCGGCGCGGAGCGACTCATCGGGGCGCTCGGCGAGCACAACCACGCGATTGCTCGTCGCGTCGACCGCGAACACCGCCGGCGCCTCCTCCTTGCACACTGCGTGGCCCTGACACAGATCCATGTCGACGCGGATGCGCATCATGGGCTCGCTGCCGCGGCGCGGCGGCGGTAGCGCGCGCGGCAGGGCTGCGCGAGCTGCACGACCATCTTCGAGTGGTCGTTGCGGTAGCTCTCCGCAGGCTGCGCCAGCTCGAACGCGTAGTCGCGCAGCAGCGTGCTGAAGATCGCCTTCAGCTGCATCATCGCGAAAGCCGCGCCCACGCAGCGGTGGCGCCCCGCGCCGAAGGGAATCCAGGCGAACAGCCGGGCGTCCTCCTCGCGGCCCTCGGCGTAGCGATCGAGGTCGTAGCGGTCCGGGTCGGGGAAGCACTCGGGCATGCGGTTCGAGATCGCCGGTGAGACCGCCACGAGCTTCCCCGCGGGCACGGTCCACTCCTTGTAGTGGAAGTCGGACATCACCTTGCGCATCAACAGGATCAGCGGCGGGTGCAGCCGCAGCGCCTCCTTGATCGCGCTCTCGAGCTGCGGGATCTCGCGCAGCGCCTGGTAGCTCACCTCGCGGCCGTCGGCGTAGAGCGCGTCGAGCTCGGCGACGACGCGCGCTCCGGCGTCGGGATGGCGCAACAGCTCGATCAGGGTCCACGCAGCCGTGCCCGAAGTGGTGTGGTGACCGGCGAACATCATCGAGATGAACATGCCGGTGATCTGGTCGACGCTGAAGCGCGCCGAGCCGTCCGGCTGGCGCAGCGAGAGCAGCACGTCGAAGAGCTCGCGCTTCTCCCTGGGAGCGCTCGCGCGCCGCGCGAACACGCCCGAGAGCAGCTCGACCAGCCGGCGCCGTGCGCGGTCGCGCTGGCGGAACGCGGGCAGGGGCAGGTACGGGTTCACGTAGGCGATCGCGTCGGTGCCCTTCTCGAGCTCGTAGAAGACGCGGAAGTACTCTGGCGTGAGCTCCTCGCGGAAGCCCTTGCCCACGAGACACGCGCTCGAGGTGTAGAGCGTGAGCTCGGAGAAGAAGTCGAGCAGGTCGACCGCTCCCTCGTCGCCGAGCTTGGCCATCATGCGCTGGGTCTCGGCCGCGATCACCTCGGCGTGTCCGCGCATGAAGGAGTCGCGCAGCGACTGGTTGCGCAGCCCCTGCTTGCGCTGCTCGGGCGTGGCGTCGAAGAGGACGCCGCGGCCGAAGATCGGCGTCATGAACGGGTAGGCGGCGGCCTGGTCGAGCTGCTCGTCGCTGCCGCGGAAGAAGGCCTCCTGCGCCTCTTCACCGCTGAGCAGCACCACGCGGCTTCCCGCGAAGTTCAGCTCGCCGATCTCGCCGCACTCCCGGCGCACGCGCGCGAACAGCTCGATCGGGCGCCGCCGCAGCTCCTGCAGGTGACCGACGAGCGGCCATTCGCCGCGCAGCCGCGGTGGCGCCTTGCCGCGCTGTGCGGCGGCCGGCGCCGGAGCCACCGTGCCCGGCACCTCGGGAGCCGCGCTCACGACGGTGCCCCACTCGGCAGCGCGATCAGCTTGGCCTCGAGATACTCCTCGAAGCCGAGCCGGCCGTTCTCGCGTCCCACGCCGCTCTGCTTGTAGCCGCCGAACGGGTTGTCGACGTGGAACCACTGCGCGCCGTTCACCGAGATCGTCCCGGTGCGGATGCGCCGCGCGACCGCGAGCGCGCGCTCGACGCTCGCGCTGTGCACCGCCCCGGACAGCCCGTAGATCGAGTGGTTCGCGATGCGCACGGCGTCGTCGTCGCCGTCGAACGGAATCACCGCGAGCACGGGCCCGAAGACCTCCTGCTGCGCGAGCGACGAGTCGGGATCGACGTCGGCGAAAAGCGTCGGCTCGACGTAGAAGCCCCGCTCCAGCTGCTTCGGGACGCCCCCGCCGACCACCAGCCGCGCGCCCTCCTGGCGGGCCTTGTCGATGTGGCCGAGCACGCGTTCCTGCTGCCGGCGCGAGATCAGCGGGCCCTGCATGTGAGCGGGGTTGGTCGGGTCGCCGTACTTCCAGCGCTCGAAGGCCTTCTTCACGATCTCGAGACCCTCGGCGTAGCGGGAGCGCGGCAGGAGCAGCCGCGTGGTCAGCGCGCAGCCCTGGCCGCCGTGCACGCAGGTGAACGCGGTCATCGGCAGCACCCCCGGGAAGACCGCATCATCGAGCACCACGTTCGCGCTCTTGCCGCCGAGCTCGAGGAACACCTTCTTCACCGTCGCCGAGGCGCACTCCATGATCCGCCGCCCCGTCGCGGTCGAGCCGGTGAAGCTCACCGCGTCGATGCGCGGGTCGCTCGACAGGATCTCGCCGAGCGAGTGGTCGAGGCTCGCGACCACGTTCACCACACCAGGGGGAATGTCGGTCTTCTCGGCGACGAGCTTGCCCAGGTGGGTCGCGGACCAGGGAGTGTCCGGCGCGGGCTTCAGCACCGCGGTGCAGCCCGACGCGAGCGCGGGCCCGAGCTTCGCGATGTTCAGGTAGAGCGGCACGTTCCAGGGCGTGATCAGGCCCGCGACGCCCGCCGGCTCGCGGCGCAGGATCCGCCCCTGCGACCGGCCCAGATATGGGACGTCGGAGAGACGCTCTTCGTAGGGATAGCGCTCGGCGAGCTCGGCCCAGTAGGCGACCATCTCGATCGGGTCGTCGATCTGCATGAAGGGCGTCGACGCGACCGGCGCGCCGGCTTCGCGCACCACGATCGCGCGCAGCTGCTCCTTCTCGGCGCGCAGCGCCTCGTGGAGCTGGCGCAGGCAGCGCGCGCGCAGGGCGGCATTGGTCGACCAGTCGCTCTCGTCGAAGGCGCGCCGCGCGGCCGCGACCGCGCGCAGCATGTCCTCGCGCGTGCCGTCGGCGCAGACGCCGATCACCTCCTCCGTCGCGGGGTTCACGTTGGGGAAGGTCGCGCCGTTCGACGCGCCGACGAGCCGGCCGTCGATCAGGTTGCGGGTCTCGGGTGCGAGCTCGGGCAGCGCCATGCCTACACCCGCACGATCTGTCCGCCGTCGATGGCGAAGATCTGTCCGGTCACCCACGACGCGGCGTCGGAGAGCAGGAACAGGCAGGCGTTCGCCATGTCCTGCGGCGTGCCCAGCCGCGCCAGCGGCAGCGACGCCACCATCGGGTTCTTGATCACGTCGGGCACCTGGCGCGACAGCGCCTCGGTGTCGGTCGGCCCCGGGGCGATCGCGTTCACGCGGATCTTCATCGAGCCGAGCTCGCGCGCGAGCGCGATGGTGAGCCCGTTCACCGCGAGCTTCGCCAGCCCGTAGAACGACGCGGCCATCCAGCCCGCTGTCGACGACTGGTTCACGATCGCGCCGCCGCCGCGCTTGCGCATGGAGCGGTAGCAGGCGCGCGCGCACAGGAGCGCTCCGTTCATGTTCACGTTCATGAACTTCTGGTAGTAGTCCCAGTCCGCGCCGAGCAGGCCCGCCATCTTCATGTCGCCGAAGATCGCCGCGTTGTTGACCAGGAAGTCGATCCCGCCCCACTCGCGCGTGACTCGCTCGGCCATCGCCAGCGTCGACTCGGCCGAGCCCACGTCGACCTCGACCGCGAGGCCTTCTGCCCCCGTCTTGCGGATGGACTCCGCCACGGCCTCGCCCTTGTCCTTGGCGATCTCTGCGATCGCCACGCGTGCGCCCTGTGCCGCCAGCGCGCGCGCGTAGGCCTCGCCGATGCCGCCGCCCGCGCCGGTGACGATCGCGACCTTGCCCTCGATTCCGTCGTACTTCACGGCTGCTCTCCCTTCGCCCGCCCGCCCGGCTGCACCTCGACGATGGTCGGGTAGCTCTCCTCGACGGGGATCTCGATCACGCGCGCGATCGCGCGCGCCACGCTCTCGCCCGGCATCCAGTGCATGTGCCGGAACACGCCCCAGTACTTCCACGACTCCAGGATCCGCACGATCTGGTCCTTGGGCATCTGGTTGCCGAACTCGCTGCCGGTCGGACCGACGCGGATCAGGATCGAGCGCACGCCCGTGCCCTCGGTCTCCATCTCGAGGACCTGCGCGAACGCCTCGAGCCCGTGCTTCGCGGCCGCGTACGCACCCTGGTACGGCCGCGGCCGTCGCGCGCTGTCGGAGCCGATGAACACGACGTCGCCGCGGCGGCGCGCGAGCATTCCCGGCAGGAGCCGCCGCGTCATCCAGATCGCGCCCAGCAGGTTGACCTCGACGTCGGAGCGCAGGTGCTCCGGCGAGACCTCGTGGATCAGGCCCGCGCGGTTCTCGCCCGCGTTGTTGATCAAGACGTCGATCGGGCCGAGCGCCGTTTCGGCGGCCGCGCAGAACGCGTCGACCGAGTCGAGCCGGGTGACGTCGAGCGCGTGCGCGATCGCGAACCCCCCCGCGGCCTCGACCTGCTTCGCCACGTCCTCGACGCGCGGCACCCGCCGTGCTCCGAGCGCGAGCCGGTAGCCGCGCCGGCCGAGCTCGAGCGCGGTGGCCGCGCCGATCCCGGACGAGGCGCCGGTGACGACCGCGGTGCGGGCGCCCGCGCTAGCCACCGCGCAGCTCCAGCGGCAGGGCGGCGAACCCCCGCACGCTCACCGAGTGGACGCGCGCGCAGCCGGCGGGCTCGACCTCGTAGTCGGGGAAGCGCTTCCAGAACTCCTCGAGCACGGTGCGGCCCTCGAGCCGCGCGAGCGCCGCCCCGAGGCAGAAGTGCGCGCCGTGCCCGAACGACAGCATCGCCGCGGTGTCGCGCTCGAGGTCGTACGCGTCGGCGCGGGGGAAGACGCGCTCGTCCCGGTTGGCGGAGCCGATCAGCACGAGCACGCGCTTCCCGGCGGGGATCTCGACACCGTGCAGCGCGAGCGCGCGCGTCGTCACGCGGCCGATCGCCTGCGTCGAGCTGTCGAAGCGCAGCGTCTCCTCGACCCAGCGCGGGATGCGGCGCGGGTCGTCGGCCACGAGCTTGCGCTGGTCGGGGTGGCGCCACAGCCAGTAGAGCGCGTTCGCGAGCAGCTTCGTGGTGGTCTCGTTGCCGGCCACGATCATCAGGTTGCAGAACGACTGGATGTCGATCTGCGACAGTCGCTCGCCCTCGATCTCGGCGGCGAGCAGCGCGCTGATCAGGTCCTCCTGGGGCGACTTGCGGCGCTCGGCGATGCGCTCGGCGAAGTAGCCCCAGATCTTGCCGAACGCCTCGGCGGCGGCGCGGGGCACGTCGAACAGGCCCTCCTCGCGGTGCACCAGCGTGTCGGCCCAGCGCCGCAGCTCGGCGCGGTCGGGCGACGGCACGCCGAGCAGCTCGCTGATCACGTCCATCGGCAACGTGCCCGCGAGGTCCGCGACGAACTCGCTCTTGCCGCGCTCGCGCATGCGCTCGAGCGCGGCGACCGCCATCTCGCGGATGCGCGGCTCGAGCGCCGCGACGCGCCGCGGGGTGAAGCCGCGCGAGACCAGCGCGCGCATCTGCGTGTGGCGCGGCGGGTCGAGACCGAGGAACGACATCGCCAGGTGCGCGGCCGGATGCGAGGCGCTGCGCTCGACCGACACGCCGTGCGTGTTGGTGAAGCGCTCGGTGTCGCGCAGCGCCGAGAGTACGTCGGCGTGGTGCGAGAGCGCGTAGAAGTCGAGCTCCCGGTTGTAGTAGACCGGCGCCTCGGCGCGCAGCCGCGCGTAGGTGGGGTAGGGATCCTCGTGGATCCGGTAGTGGAACGGGTTGTAGTCGAGCGCCGTCACCGCTCGAGCTCGAAGCGCGCCACGTTGCTGACGCGCACTGCGTTGGCCATCGGCGCCTCGGCGCGCGGCTCGGCGTTCGGGTCGATCTCGATCCGCCACGACAGCGCGCCCGTCGGGATGCAGCGCGCGCGCGGGTTCACGGCCGCCACCACGGCATCGATGCCGGGCTGCTTCCCGTCGAGCAGGAGCGCGAGCCAGCCCTCGGGCTCGCCTGCGGCGAACGCCTCGCACGGCTCGATCCAGAAGCGGCCGCGCAGCGGCGACTCGAGCACCGCGCCGCAGCGCACGTACTCGTGGGGCAACGCCGGGTCGGCCTGCAGCGTCTTCAGGATCGCGGCCATGTCGTCGCCCGGAATGCCGAGGGCACGGCGCAGCCGCGGCACGTACACCGGCGCCAGCGCCGCCCACTGCTCGCGCGCGAGCTCGCGCGCGGCGTCCGCGCCCCAGCGCATGCGCAGCGACTCGGCCGCCGCGCGGGTGAGCAGATGCACGTCGAGCATCCACTCGCGGCACAGCCGCGCGAGCACGGGCTGCGCGAGCCGTTCGATCGCGAAGTCCGGCACGAACGGGCCTCCGTAGTCGGCGAGTCCCGGGCCGAGCTCGTCGGGCAGCTCCGCGAAGCGGAAGCGCGCCGCGCGGCTCGAAGCGACCTTGTCGCGCACGGGCAGCGGAGGGTAGGGCGCGGCGGAGTCGTCCAGGAACACGCGCCAGCGACAGACGGGACCGCTGTGGCCGGGCCCGAGCGGCGGACGGTGCTCCGGCCGGACGCGCGCACGCGGGTTCACCGCGATCGCGGTGGCGTCGAAGGTGGGGTCCTCCATCTCGTGGCAGAGCTGGCGGATCGCCGGCTCCGCGCCGCGCGAGATGGTGTGCACGTCCTGGTAGGCGCCGCAGAAGCGCAGCCAGAAGTAGCCGAGCGTCTCGTCGACGAGCTCGTAGCCCACGTCCATGTAGCGGTGCGCGAAGCCGGGATCGACCTGCAGCGCCTTGAAGATCGCCGACACGCCGTCGCCGCGGATGCCGAGCAGCGCCCGGGCGCGCGCATTGTAGACCGGGCTCGCTCCCATCCACTCATCGCAGGCGAGTGCCGTCATGTGCTCGCGCCCGAAGCGCGACGCGACCAGCGGCATCAGGCCGCGGTCGTGGAAGTGGGCGAAGAGCATCAGCTCGCGGCCGACGCGCGCGAGCGTCGGCGGCGCCAGCCGGTCCAGCCGGAAGTCCGGCTCGAACGGGCCGGCGTAGTCGCCGAGGAGCGTTGCGCTCACGCTCGCCCCGCCTTCCCGGCGAGCTCGCGCAGCAGCGTCTCCTTCAAGAGCGAGAGCTCGCGCGCGCGCACGACCGGCGCCGGCTCCTCGAAGCGGCGCAGCAGGGAGAGGCCGGTCAACACCGAGATGGTGTAGTGCTGCAGTGCCAGCCGCCGCCCGCGCGAGAGCGCCGCGTCGCCGAACAAGCTCGACCACACCGCGTCCCAGGCCGAGAGCATCTGGCCCTGCCAGCCGCCGTCGCCCTTCGGTGTAGCGGAGTGCTGCAGGATTTCGAAGGTCGAGCGGAAGTGCGGGCTCGCGAAGTGCTCCCAGGCCCGCTCGACGAACAGCTCGGTGCGCCGCTCGAGCGAGCGGCCGTCGACGGAGATGTCCGACAGGCGCTCTGCGAAGCGGCGGAACGAGTCCTCGAGCACGGCGACCAGGATCCCGTCCTTGCCGCCGAAGTGGTGCTGCACCGCGCCCCAGGTGACACCCGCGCGGCGCGCGATCTCGCTGGCGGTGGTCCGCTTGAAGCCGACTTCCGCGATGCTCTCCACCACCGCGTGCATGATCGCCCCGCGCGTCTCCGCGGTGCGCTCGGCGTGCGTGCGGCGCGGACGCTGGCGCTCGAGGCCGACGCGCGCGCTCACCGCCGGCCCTCGTCGGCGACGCCGTAGATCCGCGCCATCTGCTGCGCGACGAGGCCGCCCACCGGCAGCGACACGCCCGCGCGACGCGCGAGCTCGAGCGCCCAGGCCAGGTCCTTCTCGGCCACCTGCATGTAGCCGCGCAGCAGCGCCTGCATGCCGTCGCTCTTGCGCGCCGACTCGGGCGCCTTGTGCAGCGCGAGGAAGGCCTGCATCAGCGGAGTCAGCTGGCCGTTCGCGCGGCCCGCCTCCTCGAGCAGCTCCTGCGGCAGGCCCACCGCCTTCGCCAGCGCGAAGGACTCGAACGCTGCCGCCCACTGCAGGTAGGTGACGAGGTTCAAGCAGAGCTTCAGCTTCGCGCCGTTCCCGAGCGCGCCCGCGTGGATGATCTTCACCGCGCTCACCTCGAGCAGTGGACGCGCGCGCTCGAGCGCCGGCGCCGGCCCGCCGACCAGGAAGGTGAGCTGCTTCTGTGCCGCCCGCGCGGCGCCGCCGGTCACGCAGGCGTCGAGCACCTCGACCCCGCGCGGCGCGGCGTCGGCGGCGAGTGCCAGCGCCGTGTCGGGCAGGATCGTGCTGTGAATCGCGACCACCGCGCCGGCCGCTGCGCCTGCGAGCACGCCGGCGGGACCGGTCATCACCTCGCGCACGTGGCGGTCCTCGGGCACGCACAGGCAGATCACGTCCGAGCGCTCCGCGACCTCGCGCGCGCAGCCCGCGGCCTTCGCACCCGCGGCGGAGAGCTCGGCGAGCGGATCGGGCGCGAGGTCGAAGACCGTGGTCGCGAAGCCGGCGGCGACCAGGTTCAGCGCGATCGGCTTGCCCTGGTTGCCGAGCCCGATGAACCCTGCCCGCAACACCATGCCGGCGACGCTATCACGATTTACATAGCGTGTGAAATGTATCTTCGCGTAGGCTGTCACCGGAGGAGGAAGCCATGCCCGATTCCGAGCGGCGCGCGAAGGGCGCCGAAATGATCGCGAAGGTCTATGCAGGCGACGTCGCCGTGCCCCCGGCGGGCGCGAGCGCGTTCGCCGACCTGATGCTCGAGCAGCTCTTCGCCGAGGTGTGGACGCGGCCCGCGCTGGCGTTGCGCGATCGGCGGCTGTTGATCATGGGCGCGATCGCCGCGCTCGGTGAGCCGATGACCTGGAAGATCCAGGTCCGCGCGGCGCTGAAGAACGGCGAGCTCACGCCCGAGCAGGCGCGCGAGACGCTGATCCAGCTGGTGCAGTACGTCGGCTACCCGCGCTGCGCAGGGCTGCTCGGCGCGACGGAGGAGGCGATCCGCGAAGCGGCGAAGTGAGTCCGCAACCACAGAGCCCCGAGTCCGACCGCGACGAGCACGAAGCTTCCCGGCTCCGGCAACCAGTACACCTCGAGCTGGTAGTGGGTCGGTGTTGCGCTCGTACCCTGGATTCACAGCGTGTAGTCGACGCCATACAGCCAGTAGTTGCTCTGAAAGGGGCTGGGAAGAGCCGGGTACGCCTGCGGGATGCCGATCGCACCGGGTGCGGTCCCCAGGACTGGCAACAGATTGATCGCGTTGACTGCCGACTGACCGTAGGTCGTGTAGCCGAGAAGGTTCGCGAGGTTGGTCCGGCTCGCGGGCTCCGTAAAGGTGTTCCCTTGCTGGAGAGCGAGGAAGATCTGGCCGTCGTTCGGAGAGAGCTCCGACGCGACGATGAAGTTGAAAGTGAACGGCACGTGGATCGTGATGTAGTCCGGGTCCGCGAGGCTCGTGGTTCCGGTCATCACACCGACGTAGCTGTACGCAACGGCAAGCGAGCTCGGCGCAAGCCGGTCGTTCGAGATGTCACCCTTCACGGCCTAGTCGTACGGGCTGATCCCTGCTCGGGCGGCCGAGGCGAAAGTGACTGCCGACAGCAACATGAGACGGAGAGTACCCATGGCGCGATCTCTCCTAGGAGCGGTCGCAGTCGGCAACCCTACGCTGTCGTGAGTCGCACGTCCATGCGAATCTCAAGGGGTACTCAGCCACTGGGCTCGGATGCGAAGGTGCCGATCAGGTGGTGGCGCGCCAGACAGCGGGCGGGCTCCGGCAGCGGCGGCAGTGGATCAGCGGCGTAGAGCGCGCGCAGCACCGACTCACCGCCGCCCGGCGCATCGGACTCGCGCACGCATGCGCCGATCACCTGGCCCGTCTCGCTGAGCGTGAAGTTGAGCCGCGTGCGCGACTGGCCGTCGGACTTCGCGGCGGTCCAGTGCGCCTCGATCCGCTTCTTCGCGTCGTCGAGGTAGCTCTGCACCTCCGGGCGCGCCATGCAGCCGGGCAGCGCCGCGGGATCGATGTCGGGGAGGAGCCGCGCCAGCTCGGCGGGAGTCCGGCCGTCGCCCACGCGGCCCGAGTGGCCGCTCTTGTCCCGCCACTCGCTCACGCGCTGGTGCTCGAAGGTGAGCCACAGGTCGGTGGTGCCGTCGAAGTCGTCGTCGACCTCGGCGCGCTCCAGGATTCGGTCCTGCAGGTAGAAGGTCTCGTCCGGAACACCGTCGCCGTTCAAGTCGACCAGCGTCCCGACCTGCGCGTGCTCGTCGTTGTAGACGGGGCTGCTCTTGCCGCGTCCCAGGCAGCTCACCAGCGGATCGGGCTTCGGGGCTGCCGCCTGCAGACAGGCCGTACCCGCGAGCGCGAGCGCGGCGGCCGAGAGCCCGAGGCGGCGACGGAACGACATGGACGGCGCAGAAGATAAGATTCGCCGGGCGATGGCGCGCTTCCGCCTCACGCTCGAATACGACGGCACCGACTTCGCCGGTTTCCAGCTGCAGCCGAACGCCCGCAGCGTGCAGGGCGAGCTCGAGCGCGCGATCGCGGAAGTGACGCGCGAGACCCGCCGCGTGGTCCCCGCGGGCCGCACCGACGCAGGCGTCCACGCGCGCGGCCAGGTCGCGCACTTCGACTGCGACACGCGGCTTTCGCCCGACGAGCTGCAGCGCGCGCTGAACGCGCTGCTCCCGCGCGACGTATCGGTGCTCGCGCTGGCCGCGGCCGCGCCCGGGTTCGACGCCCGCCGCGACGCGCTGTGCAAGCGCTACGCGTACCGGATCCTGAACCGGCCCGAGCCGAGCCCGCTGCGCGCGCGCACGCACCTGCACCTGCGCGCTGCGCTCGATCTCGCCGCCATGCGCGTGGGGGCGCGCGCGCTGCTGGGCAAGCACGACTTCAGCGCGTTCCGGGGCGCGCCCGGCGGAGTCCCGGAGGACGAGAACCCGATCCGCAGCCTCGAGCGGCTCGAGCTCGACACGCGCGGCGACGAGCTCGCGCTCGAGGCCAGCGGGCGGAGCTTCCTCCGCTACATGGTCCGCAATATCGCCGGGACGCTGATCGAGGTCGGCCAGGGCAAGCGCGCTGCGCGCGAAATCGCCGAGCTGCTGGCCTCGCGCGACCGCGGGCGGGCGGGACCCACCGCCCCGCCACACGGGCTCTGTCTCGAAGAAATCCTCTACGCGCCGACTCAGGTGAAGTAGGAGCGGCCGGCCTGGTCGTACTTCTTCTCGAGCTCCTCGGCGCGCTTCGCGCCCGGCCGCGCAGTGATACGCCCCAGCCACTCGGCGCAGCGCGGGTAGGGCTTCAGCGCATCGCCGGGTGCGCCCATCTCGAGCGTGTAGGTGTTCAGGATGTCGGCTGCGGTGAAGCGGTCGCCCGCCAAGTACGGGCTCTTGCCGAGCGCGGCCTCCATGTAGCCGAGGATCGCCGCGAGCTGCTGATCGCCGTACGGGCCGAGCAGGCGCGTCGGCGAGCCCTCGATGCGCACGAACAGCCGCAGCAGGATCGGGAACATCGCCGAGCCCTCGGCGAAGTGCATCCAGTGCAGGTACTGCGCGCGACCTGGCGCGCCCGGCGCGATGCCGAGCTTCCCGCCGCCGTACTTCTCGGCCAAGTACTCGAGGATCGCCCCCGATTCCGCGATCACGAGGCCGTCGTCCTCGATCACCGGGGACTTCCCGAGCGGGTGCACCTTCTTCAGCTCGGGCGGCGCCAGCATCGAGGCCGTGTCGCGCTGGTAGGGCAGGACCTCGTACGGCACGCCGACCTCTTCCAGCGCCCAGATCACGCGCTTGGACCTGGATTGGTTCAGATGGTGGAGCTTGACCACGGGGGGACCTCCTGGGCCGCCCATCATAGTTGACCCGGGGCCCCGCTTCAGATATCCCATGGCCCGCGCCTGCCCCTTTCGCAGAGGTCCGCCTTGCCCAACCCGAAGAACCCGACCCGGAGCATCTCCGAAGCCGAAGTCCAGCGGCACTGGTTCGTCGCGGACGCGGGGGACCAGGTGCTGGGCCGGTTCGCCTCGCGGGTCGCCTCGATCCTGCGTGGGAAGCACAAGCCGACCTTCACCCCGCACGTCGACGGCGGCGACTTCGTGGTGGTGGTGAACGCCGGGCAGATCCGGCTGACCGGCCGCAAGCTGCAGCGCAAGGAGTACATCCGCCATTCCGGCTATCCCGGCGGACTGCGCACCGATACGGCGGAGCAGGTGCTGCAGCGGCATCCCGACCGGGTGGTGCGCGACGCGGTGAAGGGCATGCTGCCCAAGGGCCCGCTGGGCCGGCGCATGCTGCGCAAGCTGAAGATCTATCCGGGTGCCGAGCACCCGCACGCGGCGCAGAAGCCGACGGTGTTGGAGATCCGCAAATGACGATGGCCCGCCAGTCCGCCCGGTTCTACGCCACCGGTCGCCGCAAGAGCTCGACCGCGCGCGTCTTCCTGCGGCTGGGAACGGGCAGCATCCAGATCAACGGCCGGACCCTCGAGGACTACTTCCCGCGCGAGGTGCTGCGTCTGCACCTGCTCGAGCCGCTGCGCACGATCGACCGGCTGGGGAACTTCGACCTCTACGTGACGGTGAAGGGCGGCGGCGACAACGGCCAGGCCGGCGCGATCCGCCACGGCCTGGCGCGCGCGCTCGAGAAGTACGACGGCGCGCTCCGCCCGACGCTGAAGAAGGCGGGCTTCCTGACCCGCGACGCGCGCGAGAAGGAGCGCAAGAAGTACGGCCAGCGCGGCGCGCGCGCGCGGTTCCAGTACAGCAAGCGCTAGAGCGCGGGTTGGGTGCCCTTGGGCATCACCGCGATCATTCCGGCGCGGTACGCCTCGACGCGCTTTCCTGGGAAACCGCTGTTCCTCCTCGCCGGCAAGCCGATGATCCTGCACGTGGCCGAGCGCGTGGATGCGGCGCGCAAGGCCGGTGTGGTCACCCGCTTCCTGGTCGCCACCGACGACGACCGCATTGCCGCCGCGGTGCGCGGGGCGGGCTTCGAGGTGCGCATGACCTCGCCCGACCACCCGACCGGCACCGACCGGCTGGCCGAGGTCGCCGCCGGCCTGGACGACGAGATCGTGTGCAACGTGCAGGGCGACGAGCCGCTGATCGAGGCCGAGACGATCGCGGCGCTGGTCGCCCCCCTCGTGCGCGACACCTCGTTGTGTATGGGCACGCTGAAGACCCCGCTCGACCGGCCAGAGGACCGCTTCGACCGCAACCGCGGCAAGGTGGTGGTGGACGAGCGGGACCACGCGCTCACCTTCACGCGGCTGCCGATCGTGGCCGACGTCGCGCCCGACCAGCCGTACTTCAACCGAGCGAAGGTCGAGGTGCTGAACGCGAAGAAGCGGCTCACGGTCTGGAGCGACATCGGCGTCTACGCCTACCGGCGCGAGTTCCTGCTGCGCTACGCGAAGCTCCCGCGGACGCCGTTCGAGATCTCCGAGCGGCTCGAGCAGCTGCGAGCGCTGGAGTCGGGTTTCGACATCGCGGTGCCCACCGTCGCCCACCGCGCGCTCGAAGTCGACACCCCGGAAGACGTCGCCCGAGTCGAGGCGGCGCTCAGGGCCGGACGCTGAGCGTTCTGCGGCCGAAGGCGAGCACGAGACCGACCACCGCAAGCAACGCGAAGTTCGGCTCCGGCAAGCTGCTGACTACAAGGAACTGGGTGACGTTTCCCGTTACTTAGGCGTAGTACGGAATGGTCACCGAGTCGTTCGTCCAGCTCAGCTCATTGTCCGGGAACTGGCAGATGCAATAGGTCGGCGTCGTCAGAAGGCGGATGCCGGCCACATGGGCTGGCTTTTCGGGCGATGTGAAGTCCAGGTTGCCCACGGTGATGGTGAACGGGACGTAGCCATGGTCGCCAAACGTGCCGGGAGGCTTGAAGAGTGAGACCTCGAGGGTCCGCCCGGTGATGTCCACGGCGACGCCGAGGTCGAAATGGGGATCACCCGTGCCCAGGATCCCCGTGAACTCCACTCCCGGGCCAACCACCGCCGTCGGCGCAAACTGTTCGACGACCGGGTAGTACGAGGGGCCGGTGAGCTCGCCGGTGACCGTGTCACCCTCGAAGCTGAACAGGTTGAGGGCGGACGCTCGGCCTGCAGCCCCCGCCACGCAGAGAGCTGTGGCAATCCCCGCGAGCCGGAATGCCGCTTTCAGCTTCACGATCGGAGCTTAGCACCGGCGCGCCGCAGCCCTGCTTGATCTTCGTGAAGGCGTGACGAGTCTCCTTGCATGCTTTCGCCCGGAATTCCACAGAACACCGATGTCCTATTGCTCGACGCCTACTCCGAGGCCGTTGCCGGCGCCGTCGAGGCGATCCAGCCCTCGGTCGTCCACGTCGAGATGGAGCGCCGCGGCGCGCGCGGCGGCGGGTCGGGCTTCGTGCTCACGCCGGACGGGCTCCTGGTCACGAACAGCCACGTCGTCTCGGGCGCGGGGCACGTCGAGATCAGCCTGCCGGACGGCGCGCGGCGCGAGGCCTCGATCGTCGGAGATGATCCCGGCACCGACCTCGCGATCCTCAAGATCGACGCGCCGGCGCTGCGCGCGGCGCCGCTCGGCGACTCGAGCAAGCTGCGCCCGGGGCAGCTCGCGATCGCCGTCGGCAGCCCGCTCGGCTTCACCAGCACGGTGACGGCCGGCATCGTCAGCGCCACGGGCCGCTCGATGCGCTCGATCTCGGGGCGGCTGATCGACCACGTGATCCAGACCGACGCTGCGCTCAACCCGGGCAACTCGGGCGGGCCGCTGGTGAACTCGCGCGGCGAGGTGATCGGCGTGAACACCGCCGTGATCGCCGCGGCGCAGGGCCTCGCGTTCGCGATCGAGGTCGATCTGTTGAAGCGGATCGTGGGCGAGCTGATCCGCGACGGACGGATCCGCCGCAGCCACCTGGGCGTGGGCGGCCAGACCGCGCCGATCCACCGCTCGGTCGTGCGGCACTACGGCCTTCCCGCGCCGACGGGCGTCATGGTGCGCGCGGTCGAGGAAGGCAGTCCCGCGCAGCAGGCTGGGCTGCGCGAGGGCGACGTGATCGTCGATCTCGACGGCGTGCCGGTGGTGAACGTCGACGACCTGCACCGGCTGCTGACGGCGGAGCGCACGGGCGCCGCGACGCCGCTGCGCGCGCTTCGGCGCACCGAGCTGCTCGAGCTCAGCGTGGTGCCGCGCGAGTCGCCCGGCCGCTAGGGCTCAGAGCGGCTCGGCCGGACTCACTTCGTCCAGGCGGAAGTAGAGGAAGCTCGGGTCGCCATCGAGCGAGACCGCGAGGTGGGTCTCGCCTTCGCGATCACGGCGCACCGCCTCCACGCGAGCCGTCCGGCCCGCCAGGAACCTCTCTCGTGCGTCGGCCCGGCGGGCGCACGGGCGCAGCACCACCCGGCTGCCGCGCGCGATCGGGACGCCGTCGATCGCGATACCGCACGCGTCCCGCTCGGAACGGGCCCCGGGACAGAACGAGCGCACCGCGCCATGCAGGTGCTCCAACAGCTCGCGCGAGAACGGTTCGATGTGGTCGAGGATGCGGGCCGCGCGGGGATCGTTGGCGCGGGCCTCGCGCTTCTCCTCGTCCGTGAGGGTGAGCGCGCGCAGCAGCAGGAGCTCGTCGGCTTCGCTCGAGTCGACGGAATCCCGCGCTCTCTCGAGAGCGATTTCCGGGTGGTCTGCGAGGACGATCGGCGACGAGAGCAGCACGTCGCGGCCCTCGTCGGCGCCGACCAGCACCGGCCAGGTGCGGACGTTGGTGCACCCGGCTGCCGCCGAGCGGGCTGGATCCGGTGGGTCGGTGAGCGAGACGAACTCGCCGCTCGACAGCGCGAGCAGCGCGTGTGTCCCGGAGAGCGCGGCGCGCGCGGCCTCGTGGCGCTGCGCGGACGTTCCTTCGAGTGTGCCGTTCTCGATCAGGAGGCGGATGCGATGCAGACGCGAGGAGGACGACATGCTCTCGATCCGGATCCGCACGCGGACCTCCATGCGCAGTCGCTCGCGCACGATCCGCGCTCGGGTCACGCCGTCCTGGACCACCCGCTCGATCTCGCGGTGCGCGGGCAGGACGAAACGCCAGCTCCGCTCCTGGGGCGACGCGGCGAGCACCAGGTCGAGCTCTTCGGGATGGGCCTCGTCCCAGCTGGTGAGCAGCCGCTCGCCCAGGTCGAGCGTGACGACGCGACGGACGTCGTGCCTTCCGCTCAGCTCCTCGACGTGCTGAGCAGTGACGCGCAGGAAGCGAACCCGCACGTGCAGCTCTGCGGCCGCATCGAACACGGCGAGGCAGTCCGTCTCCTGCCAGGTCGGCTCTCCACTCGCCTCCGCCCAGAACGGAGGTGCCAGCACGCCGAGCGGCCAGCGCATGGCTCCCCAGAGCACGGCGTCGGCAATCGCGCGCGCGCGCGCGAAGTTCACGCCCGACCTCATGGCGCGACTCCGTGCGGCGGCTGATCCCCCCATCCCCGGCTCAGTCCCCGCGCGGTGGCCGCGGCGAGGGGGGTGGGTTCGGCTGGGGGAGCTTCGCCATGTTCGGAGCCCGCCGTGCACGACGCGTGCCCGGGGGGAGGCGGGCTGCCGCGCGGCCATACCGCTCCCCGTGGGGTTCGACGGGCTGCGTTCTGTACAACTCGCCGAATCCCTGGTCAGAATTACCGCCCCACCCGGGGGATCCAGCGTGCGCGGCTACTTCTTCATCAATTGCCCGCGGATCTCCCCCGAAGGGTGAGCGCCGGTGTGGACGTTCAAGTACCACATGCCGCTCTCGAGATCTTTCGCCTGCGCAGCGGTGAGGGTCGCCTCACCCTTGATCGGGCTGTCGAGACTGCCCGACAGCGTGATCACCGGGCCCGCGTTCTCGCCCGGCTTTGCGGGACCGTGGAAATGGGCGGCCGTCGCCGGACCAGTCAGTCCGGAGTAGGTCACCGTGTAGGTGAGCTTCATGGTCCCGGGATCGTAGCTGGCCTCGACCTTTCCCTTTCCGGACGTGTCGTTCGCAGGAACCTCGTCGCCGCCCTTGAGTTGGGTCTCGAATTTCTCGCTGGCGGCGCGGGCGGGACCCGCGGCAAACAGGGCGAAAGCGACCAGGGGAAGTGCCAGGCGCGCGAGTGTGATGCGCATGTCGGTCTCCTTTTGCGCGCATGGTAGCTTGCAAGAACCATGGAAGGAGCCCCCCGATGAGCGCGATCACGACCAGAGACGGAGCCGAGATCTACTACAAGGACTGGGGTCAGGGTCAGCCCGTCGTGTTCAGCCACGGCTGGCCACTCTCTGCCGACGCCTGGGAAGACCAGATGCTGTTTCTCGCGGAGCGCGGCTATCGCTGCATCGCGCACGACCGCCGCGGTCACGGCCGTTCGAGTCAGCCCTGGCAGGGCAACGACATGGACCGCTACGCCGACGACCTCGCGGACCTCGTCCAGGCGCTCGACCTGCCGAAGGCGATCCACGTGGGTCACTCGACGGGCGGCGGCGAGGTCGCGCGCTACATCGGTCGCCACGGGACGCGCCGCGTCACCAGGGCGGTGCTGATCGGCGCGATCACTCCGTTCATGCTGAAGACGCCGAAGAACCCCGAAGGTACCCCGCTCGAGGCGTTCGACGCGATCCGTGCCGGGGTGCGCGCCGACCGCTCGCAGTTCTTCCGCGACCTGTCCGTCCCGTTCTACGGCGCGAACCGGCCCGGCGCGAAGGTGTCGCAGGGTCTGCGCGACTCGTTCTGGCTGCAGGGGATGATGTGCGGCATGAAGGGCGCCTACGACTGCATCCGCCAGTTCTCGGAGACCGACCACACCGAGGACCTGCGCAAGTTCGACGTGCCGACGCTGATCCTCCACGGCGACGACGATCAGATCGTTCCGATCAAGGCCTCCGCGCTGGTCTCGGCCAAGCTGGTGAAGGGCGCGAAGCTGGTGGTCGTGCCCGGTGCTCCCCACGGGCTGTGCTCGACCGAGAAGGATCGGATCAACCAGGAGCTCCTGGCGTTCTTCAAAGCTTGAGCGATGGCCAGCGCACGGTGAGGACGAGTGACTCCTCGATCGCACGGAACGAGTGAGGGACGCCCGGGCCGAACAGCACGAAGTCACCCTCGCGGGTGAGCGGCACCTCGCGGTCGGGGAAGAGCAGCACCACGTTGCCCCGGACCAGCACGTTCAGCGTGCGCACCGGGTTTCCGGGCGCCCACTCGGGACGCGCGTCCCCCTCGGGATGGACGAACCACTTCACCTCGACCTCGTCCGTGCGCAGCGGGTTGTCCGCGCCGGGCATGAAGTGGCCGAGAAGCCAGCCGCGGGTCTGCTTCGCCGCAGCCACGGCGTTGCCGGAGAGAATGCTCATGGCGGAGTCGGACGCGACCGGCCCCGCGCGCATTCAGCCTCGAGCCGAGCGAAGGCCGCCCTGAGCGAGGCCGCAAGCGAAGCGCGCAGTGAGCCGAAGGCGAGCGAAGCTCGGGTGGCGCGGCGCAAGCCGCGCCGGGCCCCGCCAGACTCGACTCACGGACTCTTCACCGGGACGGGCTTGGCGGTGGGCACGGTCGGCGTCATCGAGGTCGCCGGGCCGGCGCCCTTGGCGCTGGCGGTCGGGCCGATGGTGATCTGCCCCTCCACCTTGGCGCCGCGCTCGATCACGATGCCCTCGGTGCGCAGGTCGCCGTAGACGCGCGCAGTCTTGCGCAGGGTGATCTCGGTACGCGCCTCGATGTCGCCGTGGACCTCGCCGTCGATCAGCACCGACTCGGCGCTGATGCGCGCGGTGACCTTGCCGCTGGCTCCGATCGTGACCGTGGCGGCGCAGTCGAGCTCGCCGTCGACGGTTCCATCGATGTGCACCGACTTCGAGAGCTTGAGCGAGCCGGTGAACTCCGAGGACGCGTCGACGTAGGTGGCGGCACGCTCCGGCAGCACGGGCCGCGTCATGTCCATCGTCGCCGGGCCCGCCATCAGCGCCTCGGGCGCCTTCGCCGCCCGTCCGAACATGTTCCGCATGGTTCTGCTCCTGGGGGGGACGGGTCGCGACTTCATCGACGCGCGGGGCGGGCGGCTTGAGCCCGCGTATCATGGCCGCGGATGGCCTTCGACCCCTTCGCCTCCGACCGCCCGCTGATCGTCTACCTGGACTACAAGAGCCCCTACGCGTACCTGGCCGTCGCCCCGACCGAGCGCGTGGTGGCGTCGCTCGGGATCGAGGTCGACTGGCGGCCGCTCACGCTCGACATCCCGTCGTACCTCGGCTCGGCGCGGCTCGACGGGCAGGGACGCGTGGCCGAGAGCCAGCGCAGCGCCGGCCAGTGGGTGCAGGTGAAGCACGCCTACAAGGACGCACGGCGCTACGCCTCGCTGCGCGGGATCACGGTGCGCGGCACCACCAAGATCTGGGACACCCGGCTCGCGGGCATGGGCATGCTCTTCGCCAAGTCCCAGGGTGACACCGTCCTGCGTCGCTACACGGCAATCGTGTACGAGCGCTTCTGGAAGCGCGAGCTCGACGTTGAGGACATCGATGCCATTTCGGCCCTGCTGCGCGAGGCGGGCGCCGAGACGCGGCGCTTTCGCGACGAGGTCGAACGCGGCAAGGCCGGCTACGACGAGATGCAGCGCGCGATCTTCGACGCCGGGATCTTCGGCGTGCCCGGCTACGTGGTCGAGGGCGAGTACTACTGGGGCCGCGAGCACCTGCCGCGGATCGGCTGGATCCTGACGGGCCGCCACGGTCCGGCCCCCGACGTCGGCTACCGGCACTTCGCATGATCGCGGTCTGCGTCGACTTCGGAAGCCCGGCCTCCTGGCTGGCGGTCGAGCCCACGCGCGCGCTCGAACGAAGGCTCGGGATCGACTTCGACTGGCGGCCGATCGCGCTGCCGCCGCTGCCGCGGCCGAAGCCCCCGCTCCCCGGCGACGACCGCGGCACCCGCCACCGCCGCGCCCGCGCCGAATACCTGGCTCGCGATCTCGCGCGCTACGCCGCCGCCCGCGGGCTCGAGCTCGGCGACGTGCACCGCACGCTCGACACCGCGCTCGCTGCCCAGGGGCTGCTGTTCCTGCGCCACGGCGCGCCCGACCGCGCGAGCGCCTACTGCGCGCGCATCTTCGAGCGGATCTGGAAGGAGAACGCGGACCCGGCCGACTCCGCAGCGATCGAGGCGGCCATCGGCGCGCTCGCCCCTCGCTTCCGCGGGTACGTGAAGAGCGACGGCCCGCGCGAGCTCGCCGAGAACGCGCGCGAGCTCGCCGACGCAGGCGTCTTCGCCGCCCCCGCCTACCTCGTCGACGGCGACGTGTTCCTCGGCCGCCAGCACCTGCCCATGATCGAGTGGCTCGCGACCGGGCAGACGGGCGAGCCCCCGATCTGATATTTCCCGCCTCATGGAGAGCCGCCCGTTCACGGTCGACGCCGACGCGCACATCCTGGAGCCGCCGACGCTCTGGGAGGAGTACCTCGAGCCGCGCTACCGCGAACGCGCGATCAAGATCGTGAGCGTCCCGGGGCAGGGCGAGCGGCTGGTGGTCGACAACGAGGTGGTGATGCCGTTCGGCCTGGCAGGGCTCGGCGGTGCGGAGCTCGACGCGCGCGACCTCTTCTCCAATCCGACGCTCACCTACCTGGACGGCGCGCCCCCTGCCAGCATGAATCCGGCGGCGCGGCTGCGGCTGTTCGACGACTGGCAGGTCGACGCCGGCGTGATCTTCCCGACCATCGGCATCCTCTGGGACAAGGAGGACGACCCCGAGCTCGCGATCGCCTACGCGCGCGCCTACAACCGCTGGCAATGGGACTTCTCGTCGGGGCACCTCGACCGCTTCGCGCCGATCGCGCACGTCCCGCTCTACGATCCCGCGCTCGCGCTGGGCGAACTGCGGCGCTGCCTCGCGCTGGGCTTCAAAGGCGTGTTCGTCGCGCCGGAGCCCGTGCTCGGCAAGCGGCCCAGCCATCCCGACTTCGACCCGCTCTGGGCCGAGCTCCAGGAGACCGGCCTGCCGTTCTGCCTGCACGTGATCGTGCGCTTCAACCGCAGCGTGAACGCGTTCGGCCAGTGGTTCGATCGCGCGCGCGGCGAGTCGAATCTGGTCTTCTCGTTCGGGATGGGCGGGACGTTCCAGCTCATCCCGGCGATCTCCGCGCTGGTGTGCGACGGCCTGTTCGAGCGCTTCCCCCGGCTCAACGCCTGCGTAGTCGAGTGCGGCGGTGGCTGGCCGGGCTACGTGATGGATCGCCTCGACGAGAAGTTCCACCGCTTCGGCAGCGAGGCGCTGCGCATGCCCCCGAGCGAGTACTTCCGGCGCAACGTGTACACCGTGTTCGACCCGTCGGAGCGGGGCATCGACGCCACGCTCGACCTGCTCGGCGAGGAGCACCTGTGCTGGGGCTCCGACTACCCGCACATCGACTCGCACGTCGACGCCGCGAAGGAGATCCGCGCCGCCACCGCAGGCCTGTCCGAGCGACGCCGCCGGCTCGTGCTGGGCGAGAACGCCCGCCGGCTGTTCCAGATCCCGGCGCGCGCCTAGCGGGGACGAGTCAGGGCAGCTCGGCCACCTTCTTCCACGAGTCGCGGCCCGTGCAGAGCGCAAGCCAGCGCGCGAGGTGCGGCAGCCCGAGCTCGGCCGGGTCGAGCCGCTCCCAATCGATCTTCCCGCCCTCGTTGGGCTGGCTCAGGGTCGCTGCCACGTTCAGGTCGGCGAACGTGAGGTCCTGGCCCAGCAGGGAGTCGCGCCGTGCGAGCGCGGCATCGAGCACGCCGAGCGTCTTCACGCGCTCGTTTCGCGCAGCGGCGATCCGCCCGGCGTCGCCGCTGCGGCGCGCCGCATCCCAGTCGCGCCGGTCCATCTCGGTCTGCGACCAGAGGGTCCACTGGTAGATCCGTGCCCGCTCGGCGGGCGAGGCCGGCCAGAGCGGCGGCTGGCCGTAGCGGTCGGCGAGGTAGAGGTTGATCGCCATCGACTCCCACAGGACCAGCCCGGCGTCGTCGAGCACGGGAATGTGCCCGTTGGGGTTCAGCGCGAGCAGGCGCTCCCGATCCGCAGTGCCGGGGCGCGGTTTCAGCGGGACGTGCGCGTACGCGAGGCCGAGCTCCTCGAGCGCCAGGAGCGAGCGGCTGGCGCGCGACAGGGCGGTGCCGTAGAGCGTGCGCATTTCGGCGAATCCTACTCGCCGCGGCGGGTTTACGAACGGCGGGCGGTGGACTAATCATCCAGTCCCGAGGCCCGTGCCCCCGAGCCGAGGGAGAGCGATGAAACGCCAGACGAAGTTCATTTTCGTGACGGGGGGCGTGCTCTCCTCGCTGGGCAAGGGCCTCTCGTCGGCGTCGATCGGAGCGCTGCTCGAGGCGCGCGGTCTGCGGGTCGCCTTCCTCAAGCTCGACCCCTACCTGAACGTCGACCCCGGCACGATGAACCCGCTGCAGCACGGCGAGGTCTACGTCACCAACGACGGCGCCGAGACCGACCTCGACCTGGGCCACTACGAGCGCTTCACCCACGCGCGGCTCACCCGCCAGAACAACCTGACGGCCGGGCGCGTGTACGAGCGCGTGATCCAGAAGGAGCGCGACGGGAAGTATCTGGGCGCGACCGTGCAGGTCATCCCGCACGTCACCGACGAGATCAAGAACCACGTCCTGTCGATCGCGGCCGAGGGCACCGACGTGCTGATCGTCGAGATCGGCGGCACGGTCGGCGACATCGAGTCACTCCCGTTCCTCGAGGCGATCCGCCAGCTGCGAAGCGACCTCGGGCGCGAGAACGTGCTCTACATCCACATCGCCCTCGTGCCCTACGTGTCCAGCGCCGGCGAGCTCAAGACCAAGCCCGTGCAGCACAGCGTGAAGGAGCTGCGCTCGATCGGCATCGCGCCGGAGATCCTGCTCTGCCGCACCGACCGCTACCTGCCGCGCTCGGTGAAGGCCAAGCTCGCGCTGTTCTGCGACGTCGACGAGGAGGCCGTGGTGACGGCGAAGGACGTCGACACCATCTACGAGCTGCCGCTCCTGTTCCACGCCGAGGGCCTGGACGACGCGATCGTGCAGAAGCTCAACATCTGGACGGGGCAGCCCAACCTCGAGCGCTGGGAGCGCGTGGTCGGCGTGCTGAAGAAGCCCGAGCAGCGCGTGCGCATCGCCATGGTCGGGAAATACGTCGACCTGACCGAGTCGTACAAGAGCTTGAACGAAGCGCTCGCGCACGCCGGCATCGCGCACGGCGTCGCGGTGGACATCGAGTACGTCGACTCGGACAAGCTCGAGGGCTCGGCGCTCGACGGGCTGCGCGCGGTCGACGGCATCCTCGTCCCGCACGGCTTCGGCTCGCGCGGCGCCGAGGGCAAGATCCAGGCGATCCAGTTCGCGCGCGAGCACGAGATCCCGTACTTCGGCGTGTGCTACGGGCTGCAGATGGCCGTGGTCGAGGCCGCGCGCAACCTGGGCGGACTCGCCGGCGCGAACTCGGTCGAGGTCGACCCGCAGACGCCGCACCCGGTGATCGCGTACATGGAGGGCCAGAGCGCCCGCGCCGGCAGCGGCGGCTCGATGCGGCTGGGCGCCTACCCGTGCCGCATCGTCCCCGACACCCTGGCCGCGCGCGCCTACGGCAAGACCGAGGTCTCGGAGCGCCACCGCCACCGGCTCGAGGTGAATCCCGAGTACCACCAGCGGCTGCGCGACTCCGGCCTGGTGATCTCGGGCATGTCGCCCGACGGCCAGCTGGTCGAGATCATCGAGTACCCCGACCACCCCTGGTTCCTCGGCTGCCAGTTCCACCCCGAGTTCCAGAGCACCCCCTTCGAGCCCCATCCGTTGTTCCGGAGCTTCGTGGGGGCTGGGGTGAGGCGCCGGTCGAGCGGCAGCTAGAGTCCCTGTCGGTTCCCGGCGGGCTCGTTCGTCGTTTCTCTAGAAGGAGGAACGGCCATGTGCCCTGTGTGCCTGGCGGCTGCGGCCGCAACCTGGATCGCGGCCGGCTCGGCGACGGCCGGAGTGGGCGGCCTCGGCGCGCTCGCGCTGGCTCGGCTCCGCCCGAAAGCGAGGCCGGAAGAGGATTTCCAGCTCCGCATGCAACCCGAAGACGAAGGAGAACCGTCTTGAGCGACCACCGGATCGTCACGCGCGAAGAATGGCTCGAAGAGCGCCGCAAGCACCTCGAGCACGAGAAGGACCTCACCCGCATGCAGGAGGCGCTCGCCACCGAGCGCCGAGGGCTGCCCTGGGTGAAGATCGACAAGCCGTACACGTTCGACGGCCCCGACGGGCGGGAGACCCTGGCCCAGCTGTTCGCGGGCAAGCGCCAGCTGATCGTGAACCACTTCATGTTCGGCCCCGGCTGGGGCGAGGGATGCGTCGGCTGCTCGTTCGGCGCCGACCACGTCGACGCCGCGCTGCCGCACCTGCTGCAGCGCGACGTGAACTACGTGGCGGTGTCGCGCGCGCCGCTGGCGGAGATCGAGCCGTTCCGCAAGCGCATGGGGTGGCGCTTCAAGTGGGTGTCGTCGTACGGCAGCGACTTCAACTACGACTTCGGCGTGTCGTTCAGCGAAGCGCAGCTCGCCAGCGGGAAGGTGTTCTACAACTTCGCCGAGCAGGTCGTGCCGCCGTACGGGCGCGGGGAGCTGCAGGGTACGAGCGTATTCTTCCAGGACGACGGGGGCGAGGTGTTCCACACCTACTCGTCGTACGCGCGCGGCGGCGAAGCGGTGCTCGCCACCTACGCGTGTCTCGACATCACGCCGCTGGGCCGGGACGAGAACGGGCCCACGCGCAGCCTGGCCGACTGGGTGAAGCACCATGACAAGTACACCATGACCCCGGCGGCGAAGCCGGGCTGCCACTAGGGCAGCTGGTTCGACAGGCAGGCCGCCACGGCGCGGCCGACCTCGTCGAGCAGGTCGTCCCAGCTCCCGCGGGGTCCGCCCCAGGCGACGCGGCCGTGGACGCGGCACTGGCCGATCGTGCCGCCGCCCAGGTCTTTCACCAGCCACGTCGACTCGAACAGGCCCTCGCCGGCGAGGTACGGCAGGAAGAAGCGCGTCAGCCGGTTCCCGGGCTCGTAGTCGGCGATCCGGCCCTCGGCGATCGACGAGGAGCGCGTCGGCTGCGCCGCCACCGCGACGCCGCCTTCTTCCAGCCCCGCGGTGAGCAGGGCGCGGAGCTCGGCGAGGTCGGCCTCGGTCATCGCAGCGCCGGGCAGCACCCGGATCTGCAGCGTGACCTTCCGCGCCGGCGGCTTCACGGGCTCGATCCGCTCGATCCGCGCCATGGCGCACGCCGCCAGCGTCGTCGCGAGCGCGGCCGCCGCGAAGTTTCGCCTCATGTGCCGATGCTAACGGACGCCCGCGAATTCCGTCGGCGGCTACGGCGCGGCAGCGGGCGGGCTCGGCGGGAGCGGCTCGAGCACGACCACCACGCGCTCCGGGCCGAGCTCGTAGAACCCGCCAGTGGTGGCGTCGACGATCGCGCCGAGGCCCAGCGTGAGCGCGTCTGCGAGCCACCACCCAAAAGGAATCTCGCGCGTGAGATACACCTCTTCGGGGCGATACCCGTCCATGCTCGCGAGGAGCCTGTAGTGGCGGCGGCGCCACAAGCTCACCTCCGTCGGCATTCTCCAGGTCTGGCCGGTCGTGGTCTCGGTGAGCATTGCCCCTTCGGGCTTGCTCTCGAAGTGAATGGTCTGGTGAGTTCCATGCGCGAGCGTGGCGCAGCCGCTGCCGAGCAGGGCCCAGGCGCCGACGAGCGAGAGTGCGGTGCGCCGCGGCGTCAGCGGGCCGGCTCGTTCAAGAGACATCCCGCGAGCCGCTTGGAGGCCTCGTCCAGAACGCCCTCGTAGCTGCCCCCGAAGGCGCCGCCCCACAGGCCGCCGTCGATGCGGCACTGTCCGATCTCCTTGCCGTCGGCATCAGTCACGTGCCACGACGAATCGAACGTGCCCTTGCCCGCACCGACGAAGCCGAAGAAGTAGCGCAGTGCGCGGCTGCCGCGATCGTAGTGGTCGATCGTCCCTTGCACCCGGCAGGTGTTCGCGCCGGGCGCGGGCACCACGGAGATCCCATCGCTCTCGAGCCTGGACGTGAGCTGAGTGCGGAGCGCGGAAAGCTGCTCGCTGCTGATGCTGGGGGTCGAGGAGCCGATCGCAAGCGTGACCTCGCGCGCCGGCGGGATCACCGGCTGCACCACGTGCAAAGTCGCGCTCGCGCAGGCGCTGGCGGCGAGCGACAGGCAGAGAACGGCCAGTGACTTTCGACACATGCGGCGAACTCCCTCTCTGACACGAGATTCTACAGAAGCAAGCTCCGGAGCTGCCACGGAATCGAGCCCCGAGCGGTACGTCTCTTGCTCTTCTTGGATGGCATGACGAGGACACCATCTCGGCTCGAGTCCTGGGTCGCGTGGTTCTTGATGTGCTGGGTCTGGGTCCTGCTCACCGCCGCCTGTGGCGTCGCGCTGGTGATGCAGGAGCACGATCTGCGTGCCCGGGCCTACGCCGCGGAGGAGGCCTGTGGCCGTTCGGCGGAGGCGGTCGCCGGCACCGACGCGAACACCGAGGCGCTCCGCGGCGCGTACGAGGTCTGCATGGACGACCGCACGGTCACGCGACCCGAAGGCGTGACCGATCCGCAGCGCGAGCCCGGATAGCCTGATTCAGCGCGGGAAGGGCTGCTGCGGTACGGGAGCGGGGACGTCGAACGCGTTCAGCGTCATCGACACCAGCGTGTAGAAGCCGAGCACCCCGATCAGCTCCACCAGGCCCTGCTCGCCGAACTGCGCCACGAACCGCGCATAGAGCTCGGGCGCGAGGTCGCGCGTCTCGTGCAGCGCGAGCGACGCGTCGTAGACCAGCTGCTCGTCGGCGGGCGCGCGTTCCGGGCGGCGGCGGGCGAACACGTCATCGATCGTCTCCTGGGCCACGCCGAAGTCGCGCGCGTAGCGCGCGTGCGCCACCCACTCCACGTTGCTGCGCCAGCTGCGGCCCGTCACCAGGATCGCGAGCTCGATCAGCCGCCGCGGCAGCGTCGTGCGCTCCCACAGGAAGTTGCCGAGCCCCATCGCGCGGCGCGACAGCTCGGGGCTGCGAATCCACGGGTCGAACGGCCCGCCGATCTGTCCGTCCGGGCGCGGCGGGCGCAGCTTCGCGACCTCGTCGTAGCGCTCCTGCTGCTCGGGCGTGAGCTCGTCGCGCTTCTTCGGCTGGAGCCGGCTCATGCGGGTATGATCTCACAGGGACGGATCGGGGAGGTGAACGAGATGAGGAAGAAGGCGGCGCGCTCGCGCAGCCGGAAGGCGCCCGCGCGCGCACAGCGCCCGCAGGACGCGATGATCGCACTGATCAGCGGCTACTGGATCTCGGCGATGGTGCTCGCCGTGACGCGGCTCGGGGTGCCGGACGCACTGGGCGGGCGCGCGCTCGGCGTGAGCGAGCTCGCCGAAAAGGTCGGCGCCAATCCCGCCTACCTGTACCGGGTGCTGCGCGCGCTCGCGACCGTCGGCGTGTGCGCCGAGGACAAGCGCGGGCGCTTCAAGCTCACCCCCGTCGGGGCGACGCTGCGCAGCGGCACACGCGGTTCGCTCCGCGACTTCGCGCTGATGATGATCGACGACTACAACGTCCGCGCCTGGATGTCGCTCACCGACGCGGTGCGCTCCGGGCAGACGGCGTTCGACCTGCAGTTCGGGATGCCGATCTTCGAGTACCTGCGCACGCACCCCGAGCAGGACCGCGAGTTCTCGGCCGCGATGGCCAGCATCTCCGGCGTCGAGAACGACGCGGTCGCGCGCGCGTACCCGTTCGGGCGCTTCTCCAACCTGGTCGACGTCGGTGGAGCGCACGGCCACCTGCTCGCGACCATCCTGCGCCGCTACAAGAAGCTGCGCGGCGTGCTCTACGACCAGCCGCAGGTCGTCGCGGGCGCAGCGGCGAGCGGCTTCGTCAGCGCACCGGAGGTGCGCGAGCGCTGCCAGGTGATGGGCGGGAGCTTCTTCGAGTCCGTGCCCGCGGGCGCCGACGCCTACCTCATGAAGTACATCATCCACGACTGGGACGACGCGAAGTGCGCGCGCCTGCTCGGCCACTGCCGCGACGCGCTCGCGCCCGGAGGCCGGGTGCTGATCGTGGACCGCGTGATCCGCCCCGGCAACGATCCCGACTGGAGCAAGTGGCTCGACGTGAACATGCTCGCGGAGCCCGGCGGTCAGGAGCGCACCGAGAAGGAGTTTCGTACGCTGCTCGAGAAGTCGGGGCTGCGCCTGGTGAAGATCCACCCGACCGAGAGCGCGCTGTCGATCGTCGAGGCGGAGGTCGAGGCCGAGCGGCGCTGAGCCCGGGGCGAAGGCAGCGCGACACAGGCGAACAGCCCCATCACCACCAGCACCACTCCGGCCAGGTCCGTCGCCACCATCGCGGGAACTCCTCCTTCACCTGGAAGACGTTCCAGCGCACGCGGGGCCGACAGCTGTGGGCGGCGGGCTCGCGCCAGCCGCCCACAGCTCCCTTCCTCCACCTAGCGATCGTCTCCGTCGCGCCCGAACGATGCCGGCACCGCGGGCACCACGGGCACCCGGACGCCCGACGCGACCCAGGCGCGCTGGCTCGGCGCGAAGCGCGGCGCGAGGATCCCGTCGTTGATCTCGCGGCTCACCGCGAAGCGGTCGAACGCGGTGGCCGGGAGGAACAGCCGGGTGTTGTCGGCGAAGCCGTCGGAGGCCGTGTCGACGTCGCCCTCGAGCGCAGAGATCACGCCATCGCCGTCGGAGTCGACCCGGGCGACCTCGGCCGCGTAGGCGTCGAACAGGCGCTTCGGGAACGGCACCCCGGGCTCGAACGAGACGACGCGCTCGTACACGTCGAGATAGACCTCGTTGGCGAGGCCGCTGGGAATGCCGCGCTCGCGGAACTCGCGCTGGGCGTCGCTGGTGTCGGTGCCTTCGAAGCGATCGGGGTCGCGCGGCGCGTTGGGATCGTCGCCGAACTTGATCGGCGAGTTCGGCGTGCCCGACGGGCCCGGGCCGGGGACGATCGACGAGAGCTTCCCCAGATCGCCGTTCTCGAACGCGGGCGGGATCCCGCCGGTGAACGGCAACTCGTACAGCGGGTGGATCCAGTTGGTGCCTTCGTAGTTGAACTCCCAGTACGAGTGCACGTCGCTCTGCTGCATGGCGTTGTAGGCGCCCATGCTCTCCTGGATCGGCACGACGTTGGTCTGCACGTCGGGGAAGTGGTCCTGGGCGCTCGGGAAGTGCACCGCGTTGCCGTCCATGGTGAAGATCGCGCCGGGCTTGTTGTTGCCCATGCCCATCTTCGCGAGCGCCTTCACGTCGGCGTCGAGCAGCATGCCGAACTGCGCGTGGCCGTCGGCGCGGGGCGGCGCGGCGTTCGGCACGGTGATGTCGTGGATCATCCAGCCCTCGTACCAGCCGCTCTCGTTGTTGATCACGAACAGGCAGGAGAGATCGGTGAAGAGGTCGATGAAGGCGCGCACGTTGTTCGGATCGGTCGGCAGGCCCGGCTTGGGCTCGACCACGACCCGGACGGACCCGATCGTGGGGATTCCGCCGTTGCAGCCGAAGGCGGTGAGCTGGGCCTGGTCGTTCTGGCCCGGGAGGACTGCGCTGAACACGTTGGGCTGGAAGCTCTTGGAGTCGAGCAGGTAGTACTGGAACAGCTGGCTCGGCTTGTCGGCCTCGGCGAAGGCCTGGATCGGCAGGAAGGTATGCGGGCGCTCGGCCATCTCGCCGAGCCGGTGCTTGAGCGGATTCGGCAGCTGGATGACGTCGCCGCGGTGAGTCACGATGAACTCGTCGAGCTCGGCGTTCGGATTCGGGTGCGCCGGCATCTGTGCGCGCGCTCTCTCTGCGGCGAGCACCGCCGCGAAGGCGAGCGAAGTGGCGCGAAGCCAGCGTGAGACCGTTCCCATGTCCATTCTCCTCGGGTGCTTGCAATCCCGACCGCTCGATACGGCGTCGAGCGGGTTGTGGATGATTCAAACTGCGCGCGCGACACCTTCCTGCCGTTCGCCACCACTCCATGGATCTCCGAGTCACTCGCGACTCACTCACCAGTTCGACACGGAAGCGACGCCGCGATATGCTGGCGCCGTGACGCAGCGCACGTTCACCGTCGACCTGCACGGGCACCTGCTCGTGCCCGCGATCGAACGCCTGGTGGCGGGGCGGCCCGAGAAGCTCGCCGAGCCGGAGCTCCAGCTGCGCACGATGGGCGCCGCGTCGGTCGCGCACAACGCGCGGGTGATGATGCCGGCGATCGCGGCGAAACTGGTGAGCGCCGACGCCCGCATCGCCGACCTCGACCGGATGGGGATCGACGTCCAGGTCGTGAGCCCTTCGCCCAACCAGTACTACTACTGGGCGGACCGCGAGCTCGCGGCCGAGCTGGTGCGCGCGCAGAACGAAGCGATCTGCGAAGCCTGCGCCAAGCATCCCGAGCGGCTGAAGGGGCTCGGGAACGTCGCGCTGCAGCACCGCGAGCTGGCACCGTCGCAGCTCGAGCACGCGGTGCGCGCGCTCGGGCTCGCCGGGGTGGAAATCTCCACCCAGGTGAACGGCCTCGAGCTCAGCGACGACTCGCTCGAGCCGTTCTGGGCCAAGGCCGAGTCACTGGGGGCGATCGTGTTCGTGCACCCGTTCGGCACCTCTCTCGGCGAGCGCACAAGCCGCTACTACCTGCAGAACCTGATCGGGAACCCCGCCGAGACCGCGATCGCACTGTCGTACTTGATCTTCGGCGGCACCCTCGACCGGCACCCCGGCGTGAAGATCGTGGCCGCGCACGGCGGCGGCTATCTGCCCGCGTACGCGAGCCGGTCCGACCACGGCTGGGCGGTGCGGCCCGAAGCGCAGACGTGCCGCGAGCGTCCGAGCGAGTACCTGAAGCGCATCTTCTTCGACTCGCTCGTCTACGACCCCGCGGCGCTCCGCCGCCTGATCGACGTGGTGGGCGCGAGCCAGGTCGTGGTGGGCACCGACTACCCGTTCGACATGGGCGACCCCGCGGTGCAGGCCTTGGTCGATGCCGTCCCGGGGCTCGGCGACGCGGAGCGCCGCGCGATCCTCGGCGGAAACGCGCGGCGCCTGCTGCGCCTGGACGGCTGAGCGCCGCTCAGGCCCAGCGCTTGCCGAACACCGGCCGCTCTTCCTCGATGCAGCTCTTGAACGACGGGCGCGCGTGCATTCGCTCGACGAACGCGGCGAGCTTGGGGAACTTCGCGCGATCGGGCGGGAAGCCGGCGTGGCGCAGGTTCACGAACATGGATCCGACGGTGAGGTCGGCGATCGAGAGCCGGCCACCCACGAAGTACTCGTTCGCGCCGAGCTGCGAGTCGAGATAGGCGAACATCGGGCCGAGCTCGTCGCGGACCACCTTCTCGGCGGCCTGGATCACCGCGGCGTCGGGCGGCTTCTGCGTGAGCACCGGCATCAGCGCCAGCGGCCGGAACACCTGTGGCCCGCCGATCGGAACCATGCCGCCGTCGACGAATTCCTCGATCCAGGTCGCGCGCGCGTTCTCGGACGGATCCTTCGGGTAGAGCGCCGGCTCGGGGTGGAGCCGCTCGAGATAGGCGCAGATGATGGACGAATCGTTCACGATCCGGCCGTCGTGCTCGAGCACCGGGATCTTTCCGAGCGGGCTCTTCTCGCGCCAGCCGGGTGGCGGCGACGCCGGATTCACCGACTCGAGCGTGTAGGGAAGGTTCTTCTCGCCGCAGAACGTGCGCGTCTTGCGGACGAACGGAGAGACGTTCGCTCCGAGAATCTTGAGTGCCATTCGCCGGATCACCTCCGTACGCCAGCATAGAGCAAAAGTCCGCCGCGCAACGGCTTGGGCCAGCCCCTAGCCGTCGCTCTGCGCGGCGTGGATCCGCCGCACCGTCTCGAGATCGTCGGCCTCCTCGGGCCGCTTGTCCGCGCGATAGCGCTTCACCCGCGCCAGCCGCAGCGCCAAGCCTCCGGGGTAGCGCGGGCTGTCCTGCAGGTCGCTGAACGCGACTTCGACCACGAGCTCGGGCCGCACCTCGACGGTGATCCCGTCCCGGCGCGTCTCGCGCGCGAGCAGCTCGCGCGTCTGCCACGCGAGCATCTCGTCGGTGAGCCCCTTGAAGGTCTTGCCGAGCATCACGAACGCGCCGGTCGCGCGGTCGAGCGCACCGAGGTGCAGGTTCGAGAGCTTGCCCTTGCGGCGCCCGTGACCCCACTCTGCCGCGAGCACCACCAGGTCGAGCGTGTGCGCGCGCTTGATCTTGAGCCAGCTCGCGCCGCGGTTGCCCGCCTCGTAGGGCGAGTCGAGTGACTTCGCCATCAGGCCCTCGTGGCCCGCGGCCAGCGCGGCCTCGTAGAACTCGCGGGCCACCTCCGGCGAGCCGGTCACCCGCCGCGGCATCCTCAGCACTTCCGGCACGGCGGAGTCGAGCGCGCGCTCGCGCTCGCGCAGCGGGCGATCCGCGAGACTCTCCGCGCCGAGCCTCATGCAGTCGAAGAAGAACGCGCGCAGCGGCAGCTCGGCGCGCGACTTCTCCACGTCGAGCTTGCGCCCGAAGCGGCGCATCGTCACCTGGAACGGGTGCGGGCGCCCGGAGGCCGCGAAGGCCAGCACCTCGCCGTCCAGCACGAGCTCGCGTGCGGGCAGGGCGCGCGCGAGCTCGACCACCTCGGGCACCGCGGCGGTCACGTCGTTCGAGCTGCGCGAGAACACCCGCACCAGCTCGCCCGAACGGTGCACCTGGACGCGCGCGCCGTCCATCTTCCACTCGAATGCCGGCTCCCCGCCGAGCTGCGCCAGCGCCTCGTCCACGTCGGCCGCGGTCTGCGCCAGCATCGGCGCGATCGGCGACAAGAGCTCGAGCTGGAAACGCGCGAGCCCGGGCGCGCCTTCGCCGAGCGCGACGCGCGCGACCTCGCCCAGATTCCTCGCGTACATCGCCGCGCGCCGGACGTCGGAAGGAGACAGCTGCGCAGTGGCCGCGATGGCGTCGAGCATGGCGCCGCCCAGCGCGCCCTGGCGGAGCTCGCCCGCCAGCAGGCGCACCAGGAGGTCGCGTTCGGGCGCGGTGGCGCGGCCGAACAGCTCGGCGAGCGCCGCCGTGCGCCTTGCGGCGGAGCCGCCGCCGCGGATCGCTGCGAGCGCGCTCAGGCGCTCGTCCACCTCTGCGATCGAGAGCAGCGGGGCGGCGGCCGGAGCCGCCGCGGCGTCGGCTCCGCGCAGCGCCGCCCAGGACAGCCCGAAGCGACCCTGCGGCGTGTCGCCGGACAGGAACGTGACCGCGGTCGCGATCTCCGCGGGCTCGAGCGCGCGCAGGCAATCCGCCAGCGCACGCACCTTCCCGAGCCGCGCGGAGGTCGCCGCGACCGAAAGAGACGCCTCCACCAGCCGGGAGAATCGAGTCATGGCGCGAGCGCGCAGCCTAGCCGCGTTTCCGGGCCCGCGCTTGGAAAAAGCGCCACTCGATTGTGCAAACGCTCGCGAGCGGCGCGCGCGCTCGCCGAGTCGGGCCCCGGCACACCGCTTGCTCCATCGCTGTGGCGAACGGGCGCGGCGCGCCGCCGCCGGTTCGAGAGAAAGGAATACACCGAAATGCGTAGACAAGCTCTCTCCGTGAGCTGGCGGGCCGTGGCGTGCGCTGCGGCGGTGAGCGCAGCGCTCGGGAGCGCGCGCCCCGCGACGGCATCCGACGACTTCGATCACCCCGCGATGAGCTACGTCGGCGCAGGCATGGCCAGCCTGCTGTACTTCCCGGCCAAGGTGACGTTCGCGGTCGGCGGCGCCGTTGCCAGCGGAGTGGCCTACGCGGTCACGCTCGGCGACCCCCAGCCCTCGCACGAGATCTGGGAGGGCAGCGTGGAAGGCGACTACGTCGTGACTCCGGACATGACCGAGGGCCGGCGACCGGTGCAGTTCGTCGGCCGGTAGGAGGAAGCAATGGCACGACACAGGACGGTGTTGAAGCTCGGCTCGGCGGCGTGCGCGATCGCGGGCCTGGTGGCCTGCGCCTCGCCGAAGGAGCCGGCGCGGCGCGTGGGCCAGGCCGAGGTCGCGGTGCACGGGGCCGAGGCGGAGCACGCGAACCCGGCGTCGAGCGTGGACCTGAAGCGGGCGAGCGACGAGCTGGACCGCGCGAAGACCGCGCTCCACCAGAAGGACTACGACAAGGCCGACCGCCTGGCCGAGGAGGCGTCGGTCGACGCCGAGCTCGCGCGCGTGAAGGCGGAGTCGGGCTCGGCACAGAAGGACGCGACCACGCTCGCGACCTCGATCCAGGCGCTGCGCGACGAGGCTCGCCGCGCGGTGGAGTCGCCGCAGTGACGCGGCTGGGAGGATTTGCGATGGCGACGACCCGGGCTCTGCTCGAAGTGGCGGGCGCGGCGGCGCTGCTCGCCGCGTGCGCACCCACCACCAACGTGAAGGTCTCCGAGGCCGAAGCCGCCTACAGCGTGGCGCAGGCCGATCCGGTGGTCTCCAAGGACGGCCAGGTGCAGCTCTACGAGGCCAAGCAGGACCTCGACCGAGCCCACCACGCGCTGAAGAACGGCGACGACACGGAGATCGTGGAGCACTACGCCTACCTGGCGCAGCGCCGCGTCGAGATCGCGCGCGCGAACGCCGACCGGGAAGAGGCGCGCAAGCGCAGCCAGGCGCTCGGCGCAGAGCGCGACGCCGCGGTGTTGGACGAGCGGACGCGTGAGGCCGACCGCGCGCACGAGAGCGCGGCGCTGGCGAACGAGCGCGCGGCGATCCGCCGAGCTCGACGCGCACTCGGTCCGTGCCGAGCTGTCCGACCTGCAGGCGCGCGACACGGCCCGCGGCCTGGTGATCACGCTGCCGAACGACGTGCTGTTCGACGTGGACCGCGCCGAGCTCAAGCCCGGCGCGCTCCACGAGCTGTCGCGCGTCGCCGAGCTGCTGCAGCGCGACCCGCACCGCAACGTGCGCGTCGAAGGACATGCCGACAGCACCGGCTCGCAGCTGCACAACCTCGACCTGTCCAAGCTGCGGGCCGAGTCGGTCGGGAACGCCCTGATCGAGGACGGCGTCTCGCCGTCGCGTGTGACCACCGAGGGCTACGGCGACTCGATGCCGATCGCCGGCAACGACACGGCCGCAGGCCGGCAGCAGAACCGGCGCGTGGAGATCATCGTCCAGAGCGCGCCCAGCGTGCCGCTACCTCGCTAGGTCGCTTCGATCTCGGGCACGGGTGTCTCACGCGCGGCCTCTTCCAGCGAAAGGCCGCGCGTCTCGGGCACGGCCGCCAGAAAGATCAGCGTCGCCGGCACGAACGTGACGACGGAGAGCCAGCTGATCGCAGGCACCAGGCCGCCCAGCGGCTTCACCAGCAGCGACAGGCCGAAGTTCGCGACGAAGTAGGCGGCCGCGATCATCAGCCCCGCCACGCCCGAGAACGTCGCGCGCAGCGGGGTGGGGAAGAGCTCGGTGCCGATCAGCCGGTCGACGAGCGAGAACGCCGCTGATGCCCCCTGGTTCAGCGCGGTGAGCGCGATCAACGACGCCACCGCGCCCTTGCCGACCGGCACCCAGAAGAACGCGATGCCGCTCGCGACGCAGACGAGTGAGCCCCACACCGCGGTCGGCCGGCGGCCCCAGCCGTTGGCGAGCCGGGCTCCCAACGGGTTCCCCAGCTGGCCGATGCTCCCGCCCACCACGAACACCAGGCTCGCAGTCCAGGGGGTCAGCGCGAGCGTCTTCACCATGTGGTAGTAGGGCCAGGACGAAGTCGCGATGAATGCGATCGGCCGCAGGAGCGCGATGCCGAGCAGCGCGATCGAGCGGCGGCGCCAGGGCTCGCGGAAGAGGTCGATCGCGCGCGAGGCCGCGACGCGTCCGCTCTCGCGCGCAAGCTCGAAGCGTGCAGTCTCGGCGAGCGCGCGCCGCACCGGCAGGATCGCGATCGCGGGCAGCGCCGCCAGCCACCAGAAGCCGCGCCAGCCGCCGGGGACGTGCTCGATCACTGCGCCGAGCCCGACTGCGACTCCACCGCCGAGGGCGCACGCTAGCCCGAACCAGGCCTGCCCGCGCGCGCGCCAGCCGTCGGACGAGCCCTCGACCATCGCCACCACGATGCCCGTGAACAGCGCGCCCATCAGCGCGTTCACCACCACCTGGGCGAGCGTGTAGCTCGCGATCCCCGGCGCGATGGCGGTCAAGAGCGAGAACAGCGGCAGCAGCGCGAAGCTGACCATGACCAGGCCGCGCCGGCCGTGCCGGTCGGCGAGCCGAGCCAGCGCGGCGGTCCCGAACGCCCCGAGCGAGGCGAAGCCCGTGATCGCGGTGATCTGTGCGTCGTCCAGACCGAGGTCGGCGGCGAGGAACGGCGCCGTGATTCCGCCCAGCGCCTGCAGATAGGCGGCGTAGACGGAGAGCACGAGCAGGAGCCCCATCGCACGCGAATCTAGCGCGAACTCCTCCGGGCGCGCCTTGGCGGCGCGGCCGAGCCGCAGACGAGCCTGACCGCCGCACGCGAGAAGGCGCGCAGCGCTTCGCGCGAGTCGCCGGCGCGCGCACGCAGCGCGAGCGAGTGGAGCACCGCACCGGCGAGATCTGCGAGCAGCGCGGGGTCGGCGCCGCGGCCGATCTCCGCTCGCTTGCGCGCCGTGCGCAGGCGCCGTTCGAACGCGCGGGTCAGCTCGCGCAGGCCGGAGCCGAGCCGGGTGCGCACGCCCGCATCGCGCGCGGCCTCGGTCGCTGCGGTGCCGATCAGGAAGCAGCCGAGCGGCGCCTCGGGCTCCGCGAAGTACAGCGCGAGCGCGCGGTCGTAGACACTCTGCAGGCCCTCGGCCAGCGGCCGCTCGGGTGCGAGCGCGCGCTCCATCTCGGCGCGCGACAGCGCCACGTAGCGGTCGAGCGCGGCGAGATAGAGCTCGCGCTTGTCGCCGAACGCGCCGTACAGGCTCGGCCGATTCATGCCGGTCGCCCCGGACAGGTCGTCGAGCGAGGTCGCGGCGAAGCCGGCCCGCCAGAAGCTGCGAGTGGCGCTGGCCAGCGCGCGCTCGGGGTCGTAGGCGCGCGGCCGGCCGCGGGGGCGCTTCGGCTCTTTTTGTACCATTCCGAATACAACTCCTTGACCGGATCTGGATTATTGTTCAAAGTGGTACACAAATCAATACGGAGGCCCTCCCGATGCTGAACCTGTACTTCGCGCCGCTCGCCTGCTCGCTCGCAAGCCGCATCAGCCTGTACGAGGCCGGCGCGGACGCGCGCTTCAGCCAGGTCGACACCCGCAGCAAGCGCCTGGCCGACGGCGGCGACTTCTTCGCGGTGAATCCGATGGGGCAGGTGCCCGCGCTCGAGACCGACGACGGCCAGGTCCTCACCGAGAACACGGCCGTGCTGCAGTACCTGGCGGAGCATTTCCCGGCGGCGAGGCTCGCGCCCGACGGCGCGATGGCCCGCGCGCGGCTGCGCGAGTGGCTCGGCTTCATCGGCACCGAGCTGCACAAGGCGGTGTTCGTGCCGCTGCTCGACCCCAAGGCGCCGCAAGAAGTGAAGGCGTACGCACGCGAGAAGCTGGCGCTGCGCATGGCCCTGCTCGAGAGGCACCTGACGGGGCGGGAGTTCCTGCTCGATGCGTTCTCGGTCGCGGACGCGTATCTCGCCACCGTGCTGAACTGGACCCGGGCCACCGCCGTGGACCTGGCCGCCTGGCCGGCGGTCGCGGGCTACCACGCGCGCATGCTCCAGCGCCCGAGCGTGGCGAAGGCGGTGGGCGAGGAGTTTGCGCTGTTCCAGGCGGCGCAGAAGGCGAGGTAGAATCGCGCCCGGAA
>Ga0306926_10000257_pt1 | contig 46492 bp, 38 predicted proteins | sample flu12Cox44000178_FD_203759 | JGI IMG/M metagenome (GOLD analysis project Ga0306926, IMG submission 203759) | Lab enrichment of tropical soil microbial communities from Luquillo Experimental Forest, Puerto Rico - flux8day.12C.oxic.44.000.178 (v2)... | ecosystem: Environmental > Terrestrial >... | reverse complement strand
CGGTAAACCCCGCGTTTCCGAAAGTCTAGCATTTGTTGGTTCTAGTTTCCGATATGCGAGAGTAACCTTCAAGAAGCGCAAAACATTCTGTTCATCAGCGTCGCAAAATAATACCCATTCAAAAATCCAAGTCCCGATAAGATTCCCGGTAACTTGGGTACTAGTCCGGCCTGCATTTCATCGTCAAATCAGTTTTAGCTTTTTAAGGATGCCAACGAGCAATTCCTGCGTCTTCCGATGTGGTCGGCTGCGGCCTGCCCGCAGTTCGATGATTGTGCTGCGAGACGGCCGACCCTTACACGTTGTCACGAGCGTCTTCAAAGGAACTTTTTTCAGCGCAGGCAAGATCTTCGTCGACCATTCGTCCCTTTTTAGATCGACGTACTCCGTGTATGCGTTCTTCTCAGAGTGCTCCAAACCCTCGTCGACGGCTTCGAGATTGTTTGATTCCTTGCCGATGCACTTGATCAGGTCAATCTTGATGTGACGACGTTGCAGCAATCCAATTGTCTGGCGGTCACAAATATTCCCAAGCGCATCGGCGCATTTCGCCTCTGGATGAAACTCGTACTCGGTTATGACGTCACCATATGTTTTGACCCGCGCCGTCCGTCGTGAGCCGTGGTGACCTCGCGTGGTGATGCGGAATCGCTTTTTGGAGTGTGGGTCAACCCATTCCTTTTGAAGCCATTTACTCGGGTCAGAATCGTAGGGAGTGATAAGGTGAAACTTTTCCGGGTCAACACCATCCGGATGCCCAAACGGGAGTACATGGGCAGTTAGCAGAAAGTTGAATGGCTTAATTTGCTGTGCATAGGGCTTACCTGCGTTCAGAGCTTCAAGGCTTTTCATCAAATATGGGCTGCTTACGGTCGTTCGACCAATTGCTGTTCCATCCGCGTCGATAAAGGACACCTGATCATCGAAGAGAGGCTAGGAACGCTGCACAGGAAAGGCAGGTTTCCTCGTGTCGGCCACGGACTGAGACGCGTCATAGTAATTGGTTCGGACGGAGAGATATCCCTTGCCGCGCTCCGCTGGCTTGCCGACCAAGGTGCCGCGTTTGTAATGCTCGACCGGCTCGGAAAAGTACTAGCGACGACTGGTCCCATAAGCCCATCGGATGCGCGACTGCGCCGAGCCCAGGCACTGGCAGGCCAATCAGAAATCGGCATGGAGATCGCGAGAGAACTTATCGGTCAAAAGCTTGTCGGCCAGCAACGCGTCGCACTCAAATATTTTCAGAGTTCCACCGCAGCATTCGCGATTGTGGCCGCGCGCAATAGGCTCACCGCTGCCATGAGTTCAGAAGATATTCTTCGCTGTGAGGCCGACGGAGCACAAGCGTATTGGAAAGCATGGCACGAACTGCCGATCATGTACCCCCGCGTTGACTTACCCCGCATTCCCGACCACTGGAAGAAATTTGGCAGTCGCATGTCAGCGTTAACCCAGTCTCCACGACTTGCAGTCAATCCACCGAACGCGATGCTCAACTATCTCCTTGCGCTGGCGCAGTCGGAAGCCCGGCTAGCGCTCGCAGCGTTAGGCCTCGACCCCGGCATCGGCGTTCTACATAAGGACACGAGGACTCGAGACAGTCTTGCTTGTGACCTCATGGAACCAATTCGTCCGCAGGTCGACGCCTTTCTGCTCGATTGGTTGACGAAGGGGCCCTTACGTCGACAGTGGTTTCTGGAAGAGAGAAATGGGAATTGTCGGTTGATGAGTTCACTTGCGAGCCGTCTTTCTGAGACATGCGAAATTTGGCGACGAGCTGTCGCCCCGTTTGCGGAAGGAATTGCTAGAGCGTTGTACTCGCGGCGCTCAGCAACTGAACGAGGACCGGCAACCCGGCTTACACAGGATCGGAAGCGCGAAGCCAAGGGAATTGTCGTGGGACCGCGTGCGCCCGCGTTTGGCCCTCGTGAGTCGGCGTGTCAGCTATGTTGGGCCGCTATCAAACCCGCCCAGAAATATTGCAAAGATTGCGTGCCCCAAGTCGTGAGGAAGAACATTCTGAAAGCGGGAAGCCTAGGTCGGCAGAATACTCACAGCCCGCAGGCACAGGCGCGCCGCTCGGAGACACAACGGCGACAGAATACGGCGTTGAAGGCGTGGGATCCGAAGGACCATCCAGGATGGTTAGACCGAACGTGTTACGAGCAAAGAATTCGACCCTTACTAAGTCTGATTCCTGTTCCGCAAATCATGTCGGCAATCAGAGTCTCAGAACCATGCGCGCTTAGCATCCGAGCCGGTAAGCGAACGCCGCATCCGAGACACTGGCTTGCGCTCGCAGAGTTAGCGGGTGCTAGCGGTGTTACAACTTATAGCGGCTGAACCCGCAGTTTAGCTTGGCCGGTAACCCAACAAACCAGGCGCTTGTCGCTACAATAACTGAAATCGCAAAACGACTACTGCAATCTGGCGTACTCAGCCTTGGCTTGCTTCAGGATAGGGATGTCTGGGTCGGCGTCCTTCCAGAGGGCGAAGAAATCCTGGTAGGCTGCTCGGGCCTTGGCGGCGTCAGCCTGTAAGACGTAGGCGCGAGCGAGGCCGAGATGGGCGAGGGCGCCAATTACTCCGGACGCGACGATGCTGCGGTGGTCGATGATTTTCTGAAACTCGGCGGCGGCTTCCTGGCCGCGATGAGCCTGGAGGTCGGCTTGGCCTCGCAAGTAAGCCGGCTGGTAAATGTCGAACCAGCCCGATTCCACGTTGGCCGCCGGCTCGAGAAGCTCCAGAGCACGGGCTGCGTTGCCACGCTTCAACTCGATCGCGGCGCGAAACTCCGGCACGGTCACCTTATCCACATAGCCTTCAGGCGGAACTGCGCTTGCGACGGCGTCCACAAGTTTCGTGGCTTCCGCCTGGTCGTCGGAAAGTGCAACTGCGAGGGCGTAGAAGCCGGGGTTGCCGCCGAGGGTCCTGGCCGCGGCGATATGGCGGCGGGATTCGGACAAATTGTCCAACAGGGCTTCTCGTATGGCGTGGTCGGACTCCACGCGGGCCGCCGTTCGCGGGTCGTGCTGGTCTAATACTTTGGCGACGCTCTTGCGGGCTAATTCCCGAGCAGCTTCGAGGCGTCCGTAGTAGGCCGCGACCGCCGATTGTTCCCAAAGAGCTTTATATTCGTAGCCTGGTTCCGTGGAGAGCGAATCGGCGAGTAGCGACATTTCCCTTGTATCGTTCTCGAGAAAGGCCAGCCGGTAACGGACGCGCTGGACCTCGCCAGCGTCCACTCCGCGGCCCTGTGCCTGCTGGTAAACTTCTCGAGCCTCGGCAAAACGATTCAAAGCCGTGTAGTCGATGATGAGGCCAGAGTAAGGAAGAGCCTGAGCGGGATCGAGCTCCATGGCTTTGCGGAATTCCGCCGCGGATCGTTCGTATTTCCCCAAGACACCATTTTCAAAACCCAGGATGCGATGCGGAGTAAATTCGCGCGGGTAGCTTTGCTCCCACAGTTCGCAATTCTGGATGGCAAGTTCAGTGCGAAACGAGACCATCTGGTGGTAGACCGCGACGATGTCAAACTTTTCGCGCTCCGTTGGGCGGTCGCGGAGGGCGAAAGCCTTGCTGATCGCATCCTTTGAAGGCTGATCCTCCCCGAGAACTTGATACGCTCGGCCCAGGTTGGCGTAGGCCATGGCGAAATCCGGATCGTGCTCAATCGCCTGCTGGAAAAGAGGAACGGCGCCGGCCTGATCGCCCTTTGCGTACTTGGCCATGCCGAGACTGTAGGCTTTGAGAGCCGGGAGCGAAGGTGTGGTCGCTTGGACCACAGGCGCGTCGAACTTCTGGAGGGAAGCGAGTGACTCGCCGAGTTTTTTGCGAAGGTCGGAGGAGGTGTCGCGGAGAGCGGGGAGGATGTGGTCTTTGTCACTGGCTTGGGCATCGGCGCTGGCGATGGATTCGCCGGTGGAACAGTTCACAACCCTGAGAACCAGGTGGTACTGAGAGCCGATCTGAGAAATGGAGCTTTGCAGTACTGCGGCGCTGTTGGTGCGGTGGCAGACTTCACCGGCGAGCTGGGGAGTCAGGCGGGAGTCGGAAGGCTGCTGCATCATGCGAAGCGTTTGCTGAATCTGCTGGTCGGGGACGAGGTTCAAGAAGGGTGACTGCTCGAGCTGAACGGCGAGGCCTTCGCGCAGTGTGCCGTCGAAAATTACGTCGCCGGTGGTGTTAGTGAAGTCGGCAAGGACGATGGTGTCACTGTCCGACAAGGCGTGGACACGGCGAAAGCGGACGACGGCTGCGAGAGCGGTGGCGATCACAAAAGCGGCAAGAACGAGAATGCGCCAGTGGCTCTGCCAGTTGGAGGCGACTCGAACCACTGGCGTTGTTGGCTCGGCTACCGGAATGACGGGTGCAGATGGAAGGGTCGACGCGGACGCCGTCGCATGCACACCGTTTTCGGACGGTACCTCGAAGCGGTAGCCTCTTGCCGCGACCGTATGAAGGAAGCGCGGGTTCTCTGGATTTTCCTTGAGCGCCAGGCGAATTTTGCGGATTGCAGTGTTGATGCTGTTGTCGACGTCGACGAAGACGTCTTTGCCCCAAACGTGTTCGAGAATCTCCTGGCGGGTGACGAGATGACCTTGCCTCTCGGCCAGAAGGAAAAGGACGTCCAAGGGGATGCGCTCGAGGTGCACTACCTGACCGCTGCGCCGGAGTTGGCAGGCAGGGCGGTCCAGCTCGAAGTCGGCAAAACGGAGCCTGTCAAAGGACATGCAGGAACCCCAGGCCGGCGGAGGTCGGCGGTTTTGTCGTTTGCGGCCATTATATAGACATCGGGCTAAAACGGGGTAGTGGCGAGACAGTGGGTCAGTTTGAATTTCGTCCGCTTGTGTCACGATCAGGGAAATTCAAAGCGACCCACGCGCCGAAGCTACCTTCAGCATCCTTCAGGGAATCTTCAGGTCCTCTCCATTGAGTTAAACGCCGGAAAACGCTGAATATGCGGGCCGCGCCACCGCAGTTCCCGGCGAACTCGGCGCGACTTTGAAGCGGTCTCAAAAGGAGAAAGCAATGAAGTCCATGGTTTCGAAGGTTGCAGCGGTTGTGATGCTGGCGGCGACGACGGGAGTGGGTGCGCGGGCGCAATTCAGCACGGCTTGCACGGACGCTACGTTGAAAGGCGACTATTCCGTGACGATATCCGGTCAGATTTTCTTGCCTGGCGGAGTGGTCGTGCAGCGCCTGGGAATTAACATCACGCATTTCGACGGGGCTGGCCACCTGAGCCAGGAAGACTTGGTGCTGTCGAGCCCGAATGCGCCAGCGCCGCTGGGAGTTCCGCCGAAGAATGCGTCGGGATTTCAAATCGACGAAACGGGAACTTATACAGTGAATCCGGACTGCACCGGAATGCTTACGATTAACTTTCCGAACCTGACAACGTCAACGGGCGGAAGCGTGAAGGGGGCGGTCATCTCAGCGCACTTCACGATCAGCGATAGTGGCCGAGCGGTCCATATTTTAGTCACTTCGCTGACGCCTCCGGGCGCGCCGGGACCGGTACCAGCGTTGATCAGCAGCGAAGGGCGCAAGATTGGCCCGATAGAGCAGGATTAAAAGGCATTCAAAGCAAGCCGAGCCGGACAGTGAAGTCCGCCCGACCGGTTCGGAATGCCGCGCCTTACCTTTGTCGGCTTAGTAGCGATAATATTCGGCACCGGAAAACTGTTAGAAATGCTGCGGCATTTCGGGGACGGGCCACGCAGTGGCCCCCGCTTCATCCGCTCCCTGTCGCGAGCCTTTTAGAAATCTCTCGTGTGATGCATGATACCCAAACGAAGCACAACGGTCCAAGGTCCTGACTTACGGGAAACCGGCAAAGTGAAAAAGGGCAGTTTCGCTCTATCCAAACTTCTAGCGAAACAGCCGCTTTCCGACGTGCACCAAAATTGTGCAGAAAAGACCGGTTTTACTCTCTCCTGCACCAAAATTGTGCAGAAAAGACCGGTTTTACTCTCTCCTGATGTCATAACGAAGTCGGCCTCACGACGAGCCGAGTAGAATGTCGGTGCTCTAACCAAACATTGCTCGGAACGGAGGAGGCCGAGATGAAAATTATAGGCGTCGATTTGCACACACGACAACAAACCATCGCCATGCTCGATGATCAAACCGGCGAACTCGTTGAGAAGCAACTGAACCACGAGGGAGAGGGAGTGCGCCAATTTTATTCTGCACTCCCAAGACCCGTGCTGGTGGGCATCGAAGCCACCGGCTCCATGTTCTGGTTCCTGCGGCTTCTCGATGAGCTGGCCATAGACTTCCGCGTGGGCCATCCCGCGAAGATCCGCGCGGCCGAGCCACGCAAACAGAAAAACGACCGCCGCGACGCGCGCCTGCTTCTGAGGCTGCTTGTCGAAAATCGCTTCCCCGCGATCTGGATGCCTTCTCCCATACTTCGCGACCTGCAAGTCCTCTTGCGCCACCGCCATCGGCTCGTTCGTATCCGAACTCGCGTGCAACACGGCCTGCAAGCGTTGGCCCTCAGCCACGGGTTGCGTCGCGGCAGTTCCCTGTGGACCCCAGGAGGCCAACACCAAGTTCGCACTTTGCCCTTGGCTCAACATGCCGCCACGCAGCGAGAGACTCTGCTCACGCTCTACCCGCAACTTCAGCATTCCATCGATTGCCTGGACCGCCAGATCGAGACGCAAGTGAACGAGCGACCACAAGCTAGCCGGCTGATGACTCACCCGGGCGTTGGTCCCATCACCGCACTGGCTACCGAAGTGTTTCTTGGCGATCCACGGCGGTTCGCCAACGGCAAAGCCGTCGCCAGCTACATCGGAATGATCCCTGAGGAAAAGTCGAGCGGTGGCCGCCAACGATTCGGAAAACTCAGCAAGCAGGGCAACACACTCCTGCGTTTCCTCTGGGGGCAGGCAGCGATGCAAGCCGTCCGCCGAGATCCCGAATTGCTGCGTTTCTACCGCCGAAAGCTGGTACAAAAAGGACTCGGAAAAGCAATGGTCGCCGCGGCTCGCAAGCTGGGAATCCGGCTGTGGATCATGCTGCGCGACGAAATCGATTACTCGGAGTTCTGCCGTCGAGGAAATCTTCTGCGGCAGTGTGGTACGGCCTATGCGGGGATGCCTGAAGGGGATAGTGGTCCTCGATGACCGTCCTCCTGAGTTAGGCGATCCGCCTCCCTCTCACCAAGAGGGAGTCCGAAGAGAATCATCATGGTCCCGACTGACCGAAGACATGTTTGGTGGACCGCACCACGACGATGAAGTGAAACGGACCGAGCAATGCGGTTGGAGCACAGAAAACCAGAACGGCCGTCGCGATCAACTCTCGCAAAGTACAGCACAGCTGTGCTCCTGCAGGGGTGTCTCCCGACGGCCATAGAAAAACCAAAATGCTCTCTTGACACGGCCGGCTTCGTTAGACATATCCCCTATCCCCCCAACGCTTTGACGGGCGAAAGGCAGGCGGCAATACTTGTTGAAAAACTAAAAAATTGAGGTGCATCGCGGCCGCCTTGCGCAACGCTGGGCGGATTGTCTACGAACGTCCCGAAGTCATGGCGCAGGATCTCTTTCTGAATCGCCGCAATCAGTTCTGATTTCTTCATTCAGGGCTGTCAACGATGGCTCGGCCTGACTCCGACGGCCAGTAGAAAAAGTGTTGCGAAGGTCATGAGCAGTAATGCAAGCGTGGACGGCTCTGGCGTCTGCTCAGTGATGATCAAGGCGCCATTGTCGTAGACTCCCGGGATGAAAGTCGGATCGTTGCCGGAACCAGTCCAGATCGGGGTTGCTGTTTGATCTATGCGGGGAATGAAGTCGCAATGGAAGAATGGGGGCTCCGTTTGCGAGAATGTGAATGGATCACAGAACATCAGAAAATCCGGAAGGTCTGGCGTTCTAGAAAAAAAGACGTCGTAAGTCAGTGGCGTGTTCGGCGGCATGAAAGACGCAAAGACAGGGACCTGGATAAATTCAAAACTGTCAGTTCCGGCGATATCTGGTATGGGATTCTGAGGCAGCGTGAAGGTTAACGTGTCGATATCGTGGACGGTGAAATTAAGCAGTTCATCCCCGCGAACCTCTGGAACGAAAATCACAGCTGCAACCAGAAGTAGAAAAAGAGGTGCTACGATCCGCCTCGATAATCGATGCATGTTCTCACCCCAGGACGATGGGAACTGACCGGCAGTCTACGGATGATGTAATACGTCTGAAAAGAACAAATGTCAACATTAGGCCGCCGAAGATGCGATTCTGTCTTCACCCGGGAAGCGCAAGCCAGCCTTCCTTAGCCAGCCTTTGCGAAACGCCACGACTATACGGTACTCCTCGAGCGTTAGCTGTCCTTTTTCGTTGTTGCATCCGCGGCAGGCAAGGACAGTCTTGCGGCCTCTGCGCCCGCCGCGGGCAATCGGCTTTACGTGATCCCGCGTTGCTGCGGATCTGGGTGTTGGCAGTCCGGGTGTGTTTCTGACAAGCTTGGAGAACGCCTCCTAACTCCGACTCAACTCCGTCGTCAAAACCGCGAGGCTGCGGAACCTAAAGTGATTCAGCAACGTTCTAACCGGTATGTTGAACAGATTCCCGAAAAGGTCGGAAAAGCACGACCATTCGAGAGGATACAGTGATGCTGCATGACCTGCGATTCGCACTGAGGATGCTGCTGAAACAGCCCGGCTTTAGCCTGATTGCGATGCTGACCCTGGCGCTCGGAATTGGAGCGACCTCGGCGGTGTTGAGCTTGATTCAGGGTGTGCTTCTAACACCGCCGCCCTATCGACAGCCGCAGCAGCTAGTGCTGGTTCCGACTGCCCGTTCAGATGGCAATACGATGGACAGCCCACGAGGATGGCCCGCCGAGCAATGGATGGAATGGCAAAAGGGAGCGAAATCCTTTGCAGGAATTGCCGCGTATGACTGGACCTTTAATTTTTTGATCCGCGGCGATGGAAGCCAATCGATGCAGGGGATGTGGGTGACGAAGGATTATTTCCCAGTGATGGGACTAAAAACAGTTGCAGGGCGAGGGTTCGAGGATGCGGATTTCAAGCAGGGGCCTACGCAGGTCATCTTGCTCGGATATGAGTTCTGGCAGCGGGCGTTTGCGGGCGATTCTCAGATTGTCGGTAAGACCGTGCGCATCAGCAGGTGGGATGTGCCGCCTGTGGTAATCGGCGTGACACAGCCGGGAGTACGGTTTCTGCCTTCGCCGAGGGTGGCAAAGGAGCCAAATTACGACGTGAACGCGACCGTGGATTTCTGGGCGCCGGCGCTGCCCGACCCGAAGCGGATGAAGTATCCCTTCTGGAACGTCGTTGGTCGAGTCCACGAAGGAACGACGCCCCGACACGCGCAAGAAGAGCTGGCCATCCTGGCCCAAAGGGAAGCGCAGTTGGAACCGGATTTTGAAGGGTTCGTGCCGTGGCTCGAACCACTGGCTGAGGAAATGAATCGAGATGGGCGAAGGATTTTGCTGCCGCTTCTGGGAGCGGCGGCGCTGGTTCTGTTAATTGCTTGCGGGAATGCGGCAGCGCTGTTGCTGCTGCGCGGGCTGCAGCGCCAACCGGAGTACGCGGTACGCAGCGCGTTGGGCATGGGGCGGGTTGCTCTTTTGCGACAGGTCTTGACGGAATGTCTGTTGCTGGCGTTGATAGGCGGAGCGTTTGGGGTTGCACTGGCGTTCGCCGTCGTGAAGTTATTCAAGCTGATTGCTGTACACGCTGTTCCGCGGCTGGATGGCGTAACAACTGGGTGGGCAGTGTTGGCATGGGGATTGAGTGCTGCCGTCGTGGCTTCAGTTCTGGCAGGAGCGTTTCCAGCATTGCGGGCCTTTCAGTTGGATCCGATGGATATACTGAAGACCGCCGGACCGAAGGGGACGGCAGGAATCGGCGAGCGGCGGTTGCTGCGTGGAGTGACGATGGTGCAGACGGCACTGACGTTAGCGCTGCTGGTCGGCGCAGGGCTGTTGGTTCGTACGATGATGAACATTGCGAAGGTCCAGTCGGGCTACAACACCGGACATATCTTGACCATGAGCGTCACGGAGGTGCAGAGCTGGTCGACTGGGGTAGCTTTCATCGACAGGCTTTGGAGCGGGTTGCTGCGCTTCCGGGTGTACAGTACGCTGCGTTTGCATGGGGAGTTCCACTGACCGGCAACAATTGGCCGGCAACTTTGGAGATCGAAGGACAGCCTCCAGCCAAAAAAGAGAGTGACAAGAGTGCCCTCCCACTGCGCGCCGTCACGCCTGATTACTTCAAATTGATGGGCGTAAGGTTGATGGAAGGACGGGAATTTCGTTCGACGGACGACGACAAGGCGCCGAACGTAGCGATCGTAAACCAGGCGTTCGTTAACCGTTATTTTCCTCGCGAGAATCCGATCGGGCGGAAGTTCTGGCTGAACGGGCGGGATAAGCCTGCGACGGACATTATCGGCGAAATCTCGAGCAGCCGCACCAGCGATTTGACACAAGAGGCGTCCCCGGAGATTTACCTGCCGCTGTGGCAGGCGACAGCGTTCTCAAAGCACTTGGTGGTGCGAACGACGGCGGACCCACGCGCTTTGATGGTTGCGGTGGAACGCGAACTGCACGCCATTGATCCAACCGCCGCGGTCGAAAACGTCAAAACCCTCGAACAGATTAGGGATGATTCGCTGGCGTCTCGCAGTTTTGCGATGCGCCTACTGATCGGGTTTTCGCTCGTGGGAAGCGCCCTGACGCTAGTCGGAGTTTACGGTGTGCTTTCACTGTCGGTCGCTTCCCGCAGGCGGGAGCTCGCCATTCGCACCGCGGTTGGCGCTAGGCGAGAAGATATTCACAACCTGATCTTCGGCGAAGGATTTCGGTTGATTGTCGGCGGCGTGCTCGCTGGACTTGCGCTGGCAATACTTTTGTCGCGCGTGCTGAGGTCATTCTTGTTCGAGGTGCCGCCCACCGATCCTGCCACTTTGATCATGGTTGGCGCATTGTTCGTGGGAGTCGCGCTATTGGCCTGCTGGGTGCCGGTTCGCCGTGCAGCGAGAATCGATCCGGTCGAGGCATTAAGGTATGAGTGAAATGGCGTAGCTTTCTTTGTAACACGATTTGTAGGCATTGCTCAAAAAAGGATCGGCAAGGGATCTCCTTGATCCGCTGTCGCAATAGACACCAAGCTACTTTTCCCGTGGCTGTCATCCTTATGTTTCGGGCGCCAGTTCGGCGGCAGGCACCACGCCACGGTGCTGCACTCCATCAGAAAGATGGAGAAGACGCGTCTTTCCGTCACGAGACCACGTCATGAAGTTGATAATTTCCGTGTTCAGTAGCTGCCATTTCTATGTGGTGAAATCGAAAAGGGCTAGACTCTGATTGTTGCTATGGATTGCCGCAATGTACCGTCCATCGGAGACCGGCGAGCGCAACACGTCTTCTCCGATCCCGACACCGCGGTGCCGACTGTCATCTGTTCGGGGCTGCCACCATCAGCTGAGACCACATAAATGTGCCAGTGTCGATCAGTGCTAATTCCCATGAAGGCGATCTGCTTTCCGTCAGGCGACCACCAGGGTTGATAAGCCTGGAGCGGCAGGTAGGTCAGTTGCATGCGTTGACTGCCATCGAGCCTGCTACGCCAAAGGTTTCCATCTGGAAAAGATACGTAGGTCACCCATTGGCGGTCTCTTGAGAGACTCACGCCCTCAGCTGAAATGCCCGAGAGATAAGGGGTCCACTGACCGGATTTTCGGTCGTAAGCAACTAACTCACCGCGTCGCTCGCTCGCGACAGCAAAGAGTTTCTTCCCGTCACGACTGGGAACGGGCAGCTCGGTCTTGGTTGCGCCGGATGGCAACTGCACTGGCTCGGGGCGAGTTCTGCTGAACGGCCCTGCCGTTTCGGCAATTGCCTAGAATCGCCGCAATCAGTTCTGATTTCCTCATATGAATGTAGACGCGCTCAATACATTTTCAGTCGTGGCCCTCCAGGCTGCGGTGACCAGTCGGGATAGTAGCCGTGTTCGTCGTGGAACGCCTTCAACTGCGACCCCATCTCCGGACGGCTTAAATCTACGAGACGCTCAATTAGCTCTTCCCGAGTTACCCCGCCCTCCAGTATCTCCTTGGCCCACCTTTCAAAGTCTTCTCCAGATACCTCGTTCATAAGAATTTCGCCGAGGTCGCCGTTGACGTGTGTTTCGACCTCCTTCTCTCGTATTCGTGCGATTCCCGGCTTGGATGCATATGAGTCCACAGGAAAGCGGCTATCAAGTCTCTCAGCTCTTCATCGGCCATGAACCTACCTCCAGGTTAGAAAGTCGCAATGCTCACGGAACTATTGCTTCGCAGCCACCTACGATTGTGCAAGCGCGGATGGTTCGGGCGTCGCCGTCGTTTCGCTGATCAGTCCGCCCAATTTCCTGTTAGGAACATTGGATTGCCGTCGGCGCCCGTTGTCCAAGGTCCGATCAGGCCTGGCGTTTGCAACCAGTTGGAGTAATCACAAGTCAGTGAAATCGGATCTTCGACAACTCTAAACGGGTCACAAGTAAGCTGGAAGTTCGTACTGTCGATAAGGTTAGGCTCAAGGACCGTCTTTGTTATTCTGAAGAAGTGCAAATCAAAGGTTTGCACTGAGCCTGAGATTTTTGAGAAGACAGGACCCTGAAGATAAGTGAAGTCGTCACCTGCAACGCTGCCTTGATCCGGCCTAGCGCCCTGAGGGAGCGTCCACGTCCAGGTTCCGCCTCGTGAACCGTCATAGCTACAGTTTTGTGACCGAGCAGCTCTTGCACCGTCCGCCTACCTGCGTTCAGGCCCTAGGGTCGCCGAAATCAACCGACTTTCTCGAAATCGTGCTTCCTATTGACTCTCTATAGGTCGATCCGTATCATTCCTATAGAATGCCAATAGGAGATTGCGTTGAAGTCTGAACACGCGACTCTTTTGCAGGGAACTCTGGGCCTCCTGATCTTGAAGTCTTTAGCCGGCGGAGAGAAGCACGGACTTGGAATTTTGCACCGCATCCAGTCGAAACGGAGACAAAACGCTGGGACCGTATGGCCTGGGCGATTGGGCGATTTAGAAACAACCTAGGCGGAGTGAATGATGCCGTTTCTTGCAAAGGCGCGGAGTGTCATGAAGAACCTGTTTCTGCCCAGGCGCGTGGAAGCGGAGCTGGACGAGGAGGTGCGGGCGCATCTGGAGATGCTGATAGAGGAGAAGGTGCGCGCCGGGATAACGGCTGAGCAGGCGCGACGCCAGGCGCGGATCGAGCTGGGGGGCATCGATCAAGTGAAGGAACAAGTCTACGAGGTGCGGCCCGGCCGTCGGCTTGAAACCTTCTTTCAAGATTTCCGCTTTGGGCTGCGCATGCTGCTTAAGTCACCCGGCTTCACCTTGACCGTGCTCCTGACCCTGGCATTGTCGGTCGGAGCCAACACGGCCATTTTCTCGCTGGTAAACGCTTTGCTGCTGAAGCACCTTCCCTATGATCATCCGGAACGCATAGGTACCATCTACACCCGCATCTCCGGGCCGCAGCCGAGCGATGAACGCCACAACCTGAATGGAGAACAGTGGGAGCTATTGCGCGACCAGGTTCCGGCGCTCGTCTCGGGGCTCTCGGGAAGCACTACGGGCGTCAACCTTAAGGCGGGATCGAGCGTGCGGTACGTTCGCAATGGACGCGTTTCGGCGCGCTACTTCGAGGTACTGGCGCTTCAGCCGGTCATAGGAAGAACTTTTTCCGAGGATGAAGATCGCCCACACGGACCAAAGGCAGTCGTTCTTAGCTACAGCCTGTGGCGCAATATTTTTGGCGGAGACCCCGGCATCGTTGGGCGGAGCATTCTGCTCAAAGGCGAGCCGCATACACTCGTTGGAGTCCTGGCACAGGGCGCGGTCACTCCGCTCGACGCCGATGTCTTCACGCCGCTCCAAGCCGACCGCGACGGCGAAGGCAGGGGTACGAATTTCAAAGTGGTCACGAGGCTGCGCGAAGGCGCCACTTGGCGGGAAGCGGACGCGCAGATCAATCGCAGCTGGTCGCAGCGCGCCAATCGTTATGATTCAGACGGTAATCACGCTGCGAGCGTAAGCTACTACTCCGTTCCGCTGCAGAAAGGCCAGACCGACTCGCTCCGTCCGCCGGTCCTGGCGTTGATGATTTCCGCCGGGTTTATTCTGCTGATAGCATGCGCCAACCTGGCGGGCCTGACGCTGGTGCGGATGCTGCGGCGCACGGCGGAAATCGCAACGCGCATGGCCCTGGGCGCTTCGAGTTGGCAAATTCAGAGACAGTTTTGGATAGAGAACCTGCTGGTAGCCCTGGTTGGCGGAGGCGTTGCGGTTGGCGTCGGGTTCTTTGCGCTTCGTCTCCTCTTGTCACTCCTGCCCGAACACTTCCTTCCCGTAGCCGGGGTCCCGCTCGACGGCTGCGTACTGGGTTTCACACTGACGCTGTCCCTGGTGACGAGTCTGCTGTTCGGCATGCTCCCCGCGTTTGCCGCGCGCAGAGTGGACTTCCGCTCCTCGATGGCCGAACGGACGGTGGCGGCAGTAGGCAGCCCGCGTCTCCGTCAGGCGCTGATTGCGGGCGAGGTCGCGCTGACCGTGCTGTTGCTTGCCGGTGCCGGTTTGCTGATTCGCAGCCTGATCCATCTAGAAACACTGCCGGCGGGGTTTAATCCCGAAGGCCTTTTGGTCGCCAAGGCGTCGCTCGACGACGCGCGTTACCATAACCCAGCCACCTTCCGGAAGCTCCTAGATCAGAGCGTCGCCGCGATGCGGGAAATCCCCGGAGTCGAAAGCGCTGCAGTTGGATCGAACCTTCCTTATGAGTTCACCGGCAACGACAGGGTCACTGCCAGCGACGGAAAGGAGGCTGGCTACGAAGCCGGGGCGGATTGGGTTTACGTCACTCCGGGCTATTTCGAGACGCTCGAGATGCCGTTGCTGGCGGGACGCGTTTTTACGCAAGCGGATGGACCCGACGCGCAACCCGTGGCGGTCGTAAATCATGCTTTCGCGCGAAAGTTCTACGGCGGCGGCAATCCGGTAGGCCGCTACATCAACAGAGACACGCTGATCGTAGGCGAAGTCGCCGACGTTCCGCTCTCTTCGGGTCTGGACCCGGTTGCGCCGCTCCAGACCGAAGAGACCCTATACGTGCCCGCGGCGCAGCTGGATCAGCGCTCTTCCAAAAATCATCCCATCCTGTCGATCGTGCATGTGTGGATTCAGCCGAATTGGATTTTGCGAACGGCCGGTCCGGCCGCGGGCCTGACCGGCAGCATGCAGCGCGCATTAGCGAGCACTGATGCCAACCTGCCGTGCTCCGGCTTCTACAGCATGAAGGACCTGCTGGCGCGTACGCTGGCTACCCAGCGCATCGAGGTGGCTCTGCTCGGTGCGCTGGCAGTTCTGGCGTTAATGCTGAGTGCGGTCGGTGTATTTGGACTGGTAGCGAACATGGTGTCGCACAGAACGCGCGAAATCGGCATTCGCATGGCGCTCGGTTCGAGCGTGCGAAAGGCCATGTTCGAGGTGGGCGTCGCAGGCGTGGCTGCGTCGGCGCTGGGTGCGGTTCTGGGTCTGGCCATATCTGCTGGAGCACTGCGAGCGATGCGCAGCGTCATCTTCGGCGTGGGCGTTTACGACACGTCGACGTTATCCGCGGTAGTGATCGCGCTGGCGTTGGTTGTGGCGGCAGCGACGATTCTGCCGGCGCTGAAAATTGCCAAGATTGACCCTGCCAGGGTCTTGCGCGACGAATAGGTAGGGCCGGCAAGTTGTGACGCGGCAAACCCTCCGCAACCGCAGGCCAGCTTTCCGATGTAACTATTGTAAATGGGCTTGTAAGTTCCGTTTCCCTGGTTGTCTAACTGCCAGCGCGTAGCATCCAGGAGCCGCTGCATTGCCGGAGTAAAGGGATAAAGCGCTGAAAGTCGATGTTTCCCCTTATGGGCGGCGAGCTTTTCCGGGTGGTCTGATACCTTGCCATGCTCGCTGCGAGCAGAGTCAGTAGATTAAACCTCCTACTTTCGGGCGCATTCGTTGTGGCCCTTTCGGCCGGCGCAGACCTCGCGGGCTGCGGCGGCGGCAAGCATCATGAGGCCAAACCGCCCGCACGCGCGCCCATACGGGAAGTAGTCGGAAGCGACACGAGTCCGACGGAGCAGATCGAAGTGATCACCTTGCCCGAAGGATTCACCATTCCGGTGCGGATTACGGACGAAATCAACTCCAAACACGCGCGCACCGGCGAGATGTATTCGGGAAGCGTCGATCCGTCGGTTTTAGTGAATGATGTGGTGGTAATTCCGCGGGGAACCGAAGCCCACATCCGCATGAATTATCTGAAGAAAGGCGGCCACATCCACGGCAACGCCAAAGTGAGCCTGGAGCTGGTGAGTCTGATCATCAATGGACGCCGTCTCGAAGTAGAGTCGAACGAGCTAACGAAAAAGAAAAGCGCCGCTTCGACCAAGGCCGAAGCGGTGGCAAAGCGAGCGCCAAGCAGTGCGGATACCGTGGCCGGAGAACCGGCCGGCGCCGCGCTTCCCGTGATTGCCGCGTTTTCCGCAGCGAAAGTGCAAGTAAAGCCGGGCAGCCGGGTCGAATTTAAACTGGAAGCCCCTTTTACGTTTCGCAAGCCGCCGGTAACCGCGGGGGTCTATCAACCGCAGTAAGACCCAAGCTCGCGAAAAAGGGCATCTCCAGCCTCCGCCCAGACCAGCCGGGCCTTCGAAAAGACAACCCTCCGAAGCGTTAGAAATCAAGGCACAGCGGGACCGCCGTGCCCTTGCGCTTTGCACGGCGAACCTGTATATAAACCATACTCTTGCACCATTTTTCCACAGGAAGGACTTGTCCCCAGACAACGGCGCGGGGCGCGATTTCCGCAGGAGCAAGCCGCAAGACCCGAGCGGAGGCGCCTGGAGACCGATGGATAAGATCGTCATAAGTCCTAGTGAAATCAAGGAGATAAAGGAAGCTCCGGCCCCGGATCAGCCGCGCGTTGAACCCAAGCTGCCTCCGGCGATTCCCTGGTGGGCGCGCATTTCCGTAGGCCTCCTCGTGCTCTGCCTTCCGCTGCTCTGCCTCATCACGATTATTTTAAGGGTAGCGTTCCGGGGCCAGACTCCGCGGATTCGCTATGCCTGGACCGCGTTTATGACCACCCTGCTGATCATCAGCGGGTTCCTGACTTCGGCAATCGCGGTGGTGGCGTTTTCGCTGGGGCCGCTGCCTTCGATTGCGGGGATGGCCACGGGATTGGCGGAGCTCGACGAGCGGACCGACTTCCCTTCCCTGCCTGCATCGAAAGACCTCAGCGGTGCCGACGCCTCCTCCGAACTAAAACCGCTGGTGGCGGTGATTTCGCCGACGGCGCAATCGTGGTTCGGCAGGCGCGAAGTGCTTTCAAACACTTTTGGCGCGGGCATGCTGCTTGAAGCTACGGACCAAGGATATCTGTTCGCTACAGCGCGTCATGTGATTGGACTTGGCGTGTGGGGATTGAAGGACAAGCATCGCGCCATGCTTTCACTGCGCTCGGGTATTTGGGCCGGAGCGGAAGTGATTGCGCGGCATACCAACCTCGATTTGGTCCTGGTCTGGATGCCGCGGCATTCGGGCCACGCGGAATTTGTGCAGCCTATCGCCGAGCCCAGGGAAGGTCAGACGATCTACGTGATCGGCCACCCGGAAGGATTGAGATACACGCTCAGCACCGGGATTATCTCGAGAATGGACAACAACACGCTGCAGATTTCGGCCCCGGTAAGCCCCGGCAACAGCGGCGGGCCGGTGTATGACCAGCAGGGAAATCTTCTGGGCGTGGTCAGCTCGACCCTCGACAAGAGCTATCAGCCGAATGCCGAGAATCTGAACTTCGCGGTCTCCGCACAAGCGCTACGGAAAGACGGCGACTGGGAGTTTTCGAAAAACGGTAAAGACCATCTGGACGACTACCTTAAGAGGTTGAGCGAGCAGAAGAACAAGCCCAAGAAGTAACCGCGCGGCATCGCCTTGTTTTCCGCGCATTCAAGAAACCTAATTCAGAAGGATTGGGACGGGACCAAGAGACGATGGCGACGATCAACGTGACGGTGTATGACTCGACGGAGAACAAGCGCGTGCCGGTGGAGCTGCCGGATGACGCGCCCTGCAACAAGATCATCGTGGTGTTGGTGCAGAAGCTGCGCTTGCCGACCAACGGGCCCGACGGCGCGCCTTTGAGCTACAAGTTCCATCACAAGAATTCGGGGCGGCAGATTCAGGATGCGCAGACCCTCGGCGCGGCTGGGGTAAAGGACGGAGACATCCTCCGCCTGCAGCCGGAAATTACGGCGGGCCGAGGATGAACCCGCCGGCTTCGGTGCGAATCGGCGAAGAAGAGGTAGCTGAGGACCGCTACAGCCGGTTCCGGCTGATTCCCTGGTGGGATCAGAAGAAATTGCGGGCGGCGCGAGTGCTGGTGATTGGCGCCGGGGCACTTGGCAACGAGATCCTGAAAAATCTTGCCTTGCTCGGATTCGAACGGATCGTGGTGGTGGATCTGGACCGGATCGAGGAGTCCAATCTTTCGCGGGCCGTTCTGTTCGGCAGCGAAGACGTGGGCGCCTTCAAGGCCGAGGCGGCGGCTAGGACGCTGCGAAAGATTGCGCCCGAAGCGCGGGTGCGGCCACTGGTGGCCAACGTGGTCGAGAGCTGCGGGCTCGGCTTGTTCGCCTGGAGCGACGTGATCATCGCCGGGCTCGACAACCGCGAAGCCCGGCTGTGGGTCAACCGCTGCGCCTGGAAGATGAACCGGCCGTGGATTGACGGCGCGATTGAAGGGATCAACGGCGTCGCGCGCGCGTTTGTGGCCGGAGCGGCGCCTTGTTATGAATGCACACTGGGCGAAACGGACTGGAAATTACTCGAGCAGCGCATGTCGTGCAATTTGTTGCTGCGCGAAGCGAACACCGAAGGCAAGGTGGCGACCACGCCGACGATTTCCTCGGTGATCGCGGGAATCGAGGTGCAGGAGGCGGTGAAGCTGCTGCACGGCATGCCAACGCTCGCAGGCAGCGGCTTCGTATTCGAAGGCTTGAACCACAGTTCATACAAAGTGGAGTACACGGCGAATCCGGACTGCTTGAGTCATTTCACCTTGTCGGATGTTTCGGAATTGCCGCAGAAATCGAGTGAACTGACGCTGGAAGGGCTGCGCCAGCGCGGCGCACAGGATCTGCGAGCGAGCGACGTGTTGGTCGAGTTCAGCAGGGACGTCGTGCATGAGCTTGAATGCCCGCAGTGCGGCACGCGCGAAGAGCGGTTTGTTCCTCTCGGGAGAATCCGCTACGAGGAAGGGCGCTGCCCGAGGGACGGGCAGATGCGTGTGGTGAAGACCATTCACAGCTATTCGGGAAGCGAGGTTTTTGGCTCGCGCACCCTCGATCAGATCGGCTTGCCGCTCTATGACGTATTCAGCGTGCGCTCGGGAGAAGCCGAAAAGGCTTACTTGATCGGCGGAGACAAGGCCGCCGTGCTCGGAAAAGATTTGGCGGACTGACATGGGAAAGCGCAAATCGGAGCAACAGCCGAGCGTGACGATCGAAGGCGAGGTGCTGCGCCAGATACGGCAGCACGCGCGTTCGAACAGCAAGACCGAAGTGTGCGGCGTACTGATCGGCGAAGAAAACGGCGGCGGGTTGAAGGTCACCGCGCGAATCGCGGGACTGAACGCGGCGCAAGCGGGCACCTATGTAACGTTCACCCAGGACACCTGGGAGCACATCTACAAAATAAAGGATAAGGACTATCCCGACCAGCGGATTGTCGGCTGGTACCACTCGCACCCCGGTTTCGGCGTTTTTCTTTCCGACCACGACACCTTCATTCACAAGAATTTTTTCTCGGCGCCGCTGCAGGTCGCCTGGGTGTACGACCCCCACAGCGACGAAGAGGGCTGCTTTGGATGGTGCGGCGAGCGGCTCGAACGACTAGAAGAAATCCGCGTGAAAGACGACAAGGGCGGAGAAGAGGCCGGCGAGACCGGCAAGCCTGAGCCGGTAGGCGGCATTGAGGACGAGCAAGAAATAGTCGAGGCCAAAGAAGCGGGAGGCGAGGTCGGGCCGCCGCGCTGGTTCAGCTGGGTACTCACGATCGCCTCGCACCTGTTGCTGGCGGCCGTTGCGTTTGTTGGCTCGTGGCTGTTCTTTCCGCGCGAGGTCATTCTGGTGATCGATTCGCTCACGGGGACCGTGCGGCAGGGGCATTTCAGCCCGGACAGGAACACCATTGAAGTACCGGGCCTGCCGCCCATCGAAGTCCGGCGTTCCGACCGACCGAGTCCTCCGACACTTGCGCCGCAACCGGCGCAGCCGGCTCCAGCAGCGCCGTCTGATAGCCCCAACCCGGGAAGTCCCGCGGATCAGAAAGCGCAAAAGGATCCCCATGCCCCCAGAAAATAACGACAAGACGATCAAGATCACGCTGGACGATCTGGCGAATGTGCGGGCGCCCGAGTCCGGCGCGATCGCCGCGACGCCAATTCCCGGCGGGACCAGGGTCTACGGCTCCATTAACGAGCCCGCCGACCCGCTGACCCAAGTGGCGGAAGAAAAAGGCAGCATCCTGCTGCAGGCTTGGTTTTATCTGGGCCTTGCCGGAATGATGGGCGCGCTCGTGGGATGGGGAATCTGCGAGCCGGGGTTTGTCGACAACATCCAAAGCGGCATGCACTGGGGCAACTGGTTGATGACCCCGCTGATCGTCGCGCTGCTGTGCGTGGGGTTCGGGATTGCGGAAAGCATCGTCGAGCGATCGCCCAAAAAGGCCTTTGTTCGCGGCGGAATTTGTCTTCCCGCCGGCATCGTGCTGGGCTTCGTCATCCATTTCATCGCCGGCTTCATCTTCATGATCGGCCTGAGCATCGTCGCCGAAATGGGGGCGCAGACCGAGCGCAATCCCGCATTTTGGATCGTCCGCGGAATCGCCTGGATGGTGTTCGGCGCCGCAGGCGGAGTTCTCTACGGACTGATCGGGTTGTCGGCCAAGAAGACGCTGTACGGAGTTTTGGGAGGGGTCATCGGAGCGGGCCTGGGTGGAATTCTTTTTGATCCGATTGCGCTGTTGACACACGGAGGCACCCCAAGCCGGGCCGTGGGATTCGCGCTGGTAGGGTTGGCAACGGGCGTGGGCGTGGGCTTGGTCGAAAGCGCGCTGAAAGATCGTTGGCTGTATGTAACCGCCGGGCCCCTCGCGGGCAAGCAATTCATTTTGTATAAGCCACGCACGGTGATGGGCAGCGACCAGGGCTGCGATATCTACCTCTTCAAGGATTCAAACATCGCCAAAGAGCACGCCATCATCGAACTGGCCGGCTCGCGGATCATGCTGCTGGCCATCGGCCAGACCTATGTGAACGGACAGCCGGTGCGCCAGCAAGTGCTCATGAGCGGCGCGGCGATACAGATCGGGCGTTACGCATTCCGCTACCAGGAGAGGCAACGGAATTGAACACGATCTGTCCGTATTGCCGCACCGAAGTGGGAGAGGCAGAAGGAGAGCGCAAGGACTGTCCCGGATGTGGAACTCCGCATCATGCCGACTGCTTTGCGGAAAATGGCGGCTGCACGGTGTTCGGCTGTTCGGCGGCTCCGGCCGACGAAGCGAAAGTCACCGTCACCGCCACGGACATGATGGGAAACGTGGTCACCCGGCAGGTTATGCCCCCGGCGCCCCAGCCCATGGCTTCGCTGGGAGCGGGCTTCACGACGTTTCGCGCGCCGGTCGGCCAAGCTCCGGCCGCTACCTCTCCGGTATCCGAAGCTCCGCCCCCACCTCCACCCTTGGCGGGCAGCGGCGTGGCTCCTCCGCCTCACATCGGTCCGGCCCCGCCGGCCGCGGGATATGCGCCCGCACAACTTGTGAACTACTATCAGCCGCCGGCGCCCAAGACTCGCGTTCTGTTCGTGCTGCTCGGAATCTTTCTGGGCGCCTTAGGCGTGCACAACTTCTATGCGGGCTACACGAAAAAAGGTGCGATTCAGCTCTGCTTGACCTTGCTGACGTGTTTTTATGGCGCGGCGGTAAGCTGGCCATGGGCCATCGTCGAAATCTGTGTGATAAACAAGGACGCTGAAGGCAATCAATTCGTGTAAAACTCTTCGGCGACATGAGGCGACTCGATGAACTACTTCATCAAACGCGATACGACGGAATACGGACCGTACACGCTGGCGGATCTGCAAAAATACGTGGCATCCGGAAATGTCCTGCTGACCGATCTTTGCCGCAGCGAAGGACTTACTGACTGGGTGCCGGTTTCTCAGGTGATTGGCAACATTCCGGTGCCTGCCGCGCCGCAGCCTTCTGTGGCTGCGCCCGCGGTCTACGCAGCGCCTGCGGTTTCACCCTATCCGGCACCGCCCAATCTGCATTGGGCCATTTGCCTGCTGCTTTCCTTCGTGACCTGCGGAATCTTTTCCGTGATTTGGATCATGGTCGAAGCGGCCTGGGTAAAGAAGGTTCAACCGGCGAGCAAAGCCGTCACCTATTTTGGCATTGTGCTTGGCCTGTGGGCGTTGTCGTTTGTGCTGGGCATATCCGGAGCAGTGTCCGCGGCTCGCACGGGTCATGAGGATAGCGGGCTGCAGGGGATTCAAGGGATCTTAAGTCTTGCGATTCTGATCGTCTGGATCGTAGGCGCGTTCAACATGCGCGACTCCATCGAAGAGCACTTCAATTCCGCCGAGCCCATCGGCCTGAGCCTAAGCGGTGTCATGACCTTCTTTTTCAATGTTTGGTACTTCCAGTATCACTTCACAAAGATCAATGAGATGAAGCGCCGGCAATCGGGCTACATCGTATGATTTCCGCGCGGAACACGGCTCATCTGATGGCGGCTGCCGCCGCGGCCGGCGCAGCGGCGCTGTACCGATTTTCTCCGCAAGAGTATTCGTTCTATCCCCGCTGCCCTTTTTTCGCGCTAACCCATCACTATTGCCCGGGTTGCGGCGCTACGCGCGCGATCGCGGAACTGCTTCATGGAAACCTCGCCGCGGCGCTGCATTTCAATGCCGCGGTCACAGTCTTGCTCCCCTTCGTCGGGGCTTATCTTGCAACAGCGTATTGGACCGCGCTCAAGGAGGACCGCATCGAATGGCCCGGCATTCCTGCCTGGACTTGGAAGTTCGCTTTGACGTGCTTTGCGGCTTTCGGATTTGGTCGAATGTTTACGCCGGTCGGTTGGTAAGCGAACTCAGGTAAACGAACCCATGCTCTCGCCGCGCATCCGCCGTTTAAAACTCGACCACGACCTGCTGCAACAGCGGTTTCTGGGCTGGCCGCTCATTCAGATTACGGGTACCGCCGGCATGCCGCCGGAGGTCTACCGTTTCGTCTATCACGTCAGAGGCCTCATGGTCGCTGCGAACGGAGAGATTCAGGAGCGAGCGACGCATCATCTGGAAGTAAATTTGTCGCTAGGCTATCCGCGCCGCGCGCCCCAGTGCCGCATGTTGACGCCGGTCTTTCACCCGAATTTCGACGAAGCGACCGTGTGCATCGGCGATTTCTGGGCCGCTTCGGAAGGGCTCGACGACCTGATCATTCGCATCGGGCGCATGATCGCGTATCAGGAGTACAACACCAAGAGCCCGCTCAACGGCCTCGCGGCAAAGTGGTCGGAACAGCATGCGCATCTTTTTCCGGTCGATACCCGGGATATCGCGCCGCCCCTCGATCAGCCGCAAGCCCCGGCGGAGGCGGTTGCCGCGCCCGGCGAAGTTTCCTCACAAGACCCTTCCGCGCGACCAAGCAATGATGCGGCAGCCGCAGGGACGCAACCCGAGAGACCAAACGACGGCGTCGGCGCCAATCAGCCCGCTTCCGACCCCTGGGCCCAGCGCATCTCGATTGAATGAAGGTGCTTTCACCGTGGTAGACAGACACAGTCTGCATTCCGCCCGCAGTTGACGTAAAATCTCCCTACCCGGTGCGTACGCCCGGAGCATCTAAATCCTGATTTGGACTGCGGGTACCCTCCTGCCCGCACAGGAGCCTTTGTGAGCCAGCAAGCATCAGCGATCCAACAGACGACTGCGCAACAGATCGACCAACTTTCTATCAACACCATCCGGACGCTTGCGATCGATGCCGTGCAGCAGGCCAATTCCGGGCATCCGGGCGCGCCCATGGGCCTAGCGCCAGTCGTGTACGAATTGTGGCAAAGGCATTTGAAGTACGATCCGGCGAATCCCGTCTGGCCGAACCGCGATCGTTTCGTCCTCTCCGCCGGCCATGCCTCGATGCTGCTCTACTCGACGCTGCACCTGGCAGGCGTTCGCGCCCTCAATGAGCAAGGGGAAGTTCTCGATTCGCCCGCTGTTTCGATGGAAGAGATCAAGCGATTCCGGCAGCTCGACAGCAAGACCGCGGGGCATCCCGAATCGCATCTCACGACCGGCGTGGAAACCACGACAGGTCCGCTCGGACAAGGCGCAGGCAACAGCGTCGGCATGGCCATGGCGGGAAAATGGCTGGCTGCGGCCTACAACCGGCCCAATCTCGAGCTCTTCAACTACAACGTGTATGCGCTCTGTGGCGATGGAGATTTGATGGAAGGTGTCGCAGCCGAAGCCGCTTCCCTCGCCGGCCATCTCAAACTCGATAACCTTTGCTGGATTTATGACAACAACCACGTGACGCTCGACGGCCCAGCATCGGTTTCCTTCAGCGAAGACGTGATGACACGCTTCGTGGGCTATGGCTGGAACGTGACCCGGGTTGCCGACGCCAATGATCTGATGATGCTCGGGCGCGGCTATGAAACCTTTCTGAAGACTTCAGGCAAGCCGACGCTTATCGTCGTGGACAGCCACATCGGCTACGGTTCGCCGCACAAGCAGGACACCTACGAAGCGCACGGCGAGCCACTCGGCGAAGCCGAGGTAAAGCTGGTCAAAAAGAATTACGAATGGCCGGAGGACGCCAAGTTCCTGGTGCCGGACGGCGTCTTCGAGAATTTCAAAAACGGCGTCGGCAAGCGCGGTGCGGAGGCTCATGCGCAGTGGGTCAAATTGTGGGGCGACTACGCACGGCAGTTCCCGGAAGAGGCGAAACAGCTCGAGTTGATGCAGAAACGCCAGCTTCCCTTGGGCTGGGACCAGAACCTGCCTTCGTTCCCCGCCGACGCGAAAGGCATGGCCTCGCGCGAAAGCTCGGGTAAGACCGTCAATGCCATCGCCAAGAACATCCCCTGGCTCATCGGCGGTTCGGCGGACCTTGCGAAGTCCAACAAGACAAATCTCGATTTTCCCGGCGCGGGTCTCTATCAACCCGGACATTATTCCGGCCGAAACATTCCTTATGGCGTGCGGGAACACGCCATGGGAGCGGCAATGAGCGGCATGGCTTTGAGCCGCGTGCGTCCCTTCGGCGGAACGTTCTTCAACTTCTCCGACTACATGAAGCCTGCGGTCCGCCTGGCTGCGCTGATGGAAATTCCCGTCATCTACGTTTTTACGCACGACTCAATCGGCTTAGGCGAAGACGGCCCCACCCACCAGCCGATCGAACAGCTGGCTGCGTTGCGCGCCATGCCGAATATTCTGGTTTTGCGGCCGGGCGATGCGAATGAAGTTGTCGAAGCCTGGAAAATTGCAGTCGAGCAGACCCACCGTCCTACGGCGTTGGTCCTTTCGCGCCAAGCCATGCCAACTTTCGACCGCAGCAAGTTCGCGCCCGCATCGGGCGTCAGAAAGGGCGCGTACGTTCTGAGCGATGCCCCGGGCGGGCGTCCCGAGGTCATTCTGATCGGCACCGGCAGCGAAGTTGGCCTGTGCGTTGCCGCGCAGGAAAAGCTGGCCGCGGAGAACATCAAGGCCCGCGTCGTCAGCATCCCCTCATGGGAGCTGTTTGAAGAGCAGGACGCGGCATACAGGGAAAGCGTGCTGCCCGCCGCGATCGCCGCGCGCGTTTCGGTTGAAATGGCTTCGAAATTCGGCTGGGAGCGCCACGTCGGCCAAAAAGGCAAGATCGTCGGCATGCACACCTTCGGTGCGTCGGCTCCGCTGAAGGACTTGCTGAAGAAATTCGGCTTCACCGTTGAAAACGTCGTCGCTGCGGCCAAACAAACACTCGGAAAGTGAATTTAGCGATGAAACTCGTCATCGGATCAGACCACGCCGGCTTCGAACTCAAGAACGCCATGGGCGACTTGCTGCGCGGGCTGGGGCACGCTGTTCTCGATGTGGGAGCCTTCAACACCAACCCGTCCGATTACCCGGACTTCGCGGAGGCGGTGGGGCGGGCCGTGCTGGACGGCAAGGCCGAGCGCGGCGTATTGATTTGCGGCAGCGGCGTCGGAGCCAGCGTCGCCGCCAACAAGCTGATTGGCGTCCGCGCCGCCGTCTGCCACGACACGTATTCCGCGCACCAGGGTGTCGAGCACGACGACATGAACGTGCTGGTTTTGGGCTCGCGCGTCATCGGCGTGAAGCTAGCGCAGGATCTGCTGAAGGCCTACATTGGCGCCAATTTTACACATGAAGAGCGCCACAATCGCCGCTTGGCCAAGGTCAAAGCACTCGAAGAAAGGCGCTAGGCAAGGGAATTTCTACGCCCACCGCAGTCATACCCGGTTAACCCTCGTCGCTCGCGGCGGGCGTAGAATGGAAGTAGCGAGCAACGAGGCGCGAAAGTTCAGGAGGAGCGCATGACCACGACCACCAGAGTGCCAAATCTGGCCGCCAGCAAGGGCGAAAATCCCCTGAAAGGACTGTTAGCCTACGGGCAGTCTCCCTGGCTTGACTTCATTCGGCGCAACATCCTGCAGAACGGCGATCTGAAAAAAATGATCGCCAACGACGGTTTGCGCGGCATGACGTCGAACCCGGCCATCTTTGAGAAAGCTATCACCGCGGGCGACGATTACAACGACATCATCAAGGCGCCGGACGCGAAGTCGTCCACGGCGATGGCGCTCTATGAAAAAATCGCCATTCGCGACGTTCAGGACGCGGCCGACATTTTCGGCCCGGTGCACCAAGAGACCAAGGGCCGCGATGGCTACGTGAGCCTGGAGGTTTCGCCGAACCTGGCGTTCGACACGCAAGCCACCCTCGAGGAAGCGCGGCGGCTTTGGAAAACCGTCAACCGTCCGAACGTCATGATCAAGATTCCCGGGACGCCGCAGGGCGTTCCGGCGATTCGCCAGGCACTCTCAGAGGGCATCAACATCAATATCACGCTGCTGTTTGCGCAGTCCGCGTACGAAGAGGTTGCCGAGGCCTATATCGCGGCGCTCGAAGCGCGCGCCGGGAAAGGCCAGGACATATCGCGCATCGCCAGCGTCGCCAGCTTTTTTGTCAGCCGCATCGATTCGTTGGTGGACAGCACCATCGACAGCAAATTGAAAACGGAAGCGAACGCAGCTAAGAAGGCGATGCTCGAGTCATTGCGCGGCAAAGTCGCCATCGCCAACGCGCGCCGTACCTACGCCAAATACCAGGAGATCATTGCCACTCCTCGTTGGAAGGCCCTCGCGGCAAAAGGAGCGCAGACGCAACGTTTGCTCTGGGCCAGCACTAGCACCAAGAACCCGAAGTATCGCGACGTCTTGTACGTCGAGGAGCTGATCGGCGCGGACACCGTGGACACCGTCCCCCCGGCCACCTTCGACGCGTTCCGCGATCACGGCAAACTTCGCAGTAGCCTTACCGAAGATGTCGCGGGCGCGAACAAGACCATGTCGGACCTGGAAGCGGCGGGAATTTCGATGAAAGAAGTCACCGAAAAGCTCTTGACCGACGCTGTAAAGCTCTTCCAGGACCCGTTCAACAAGCTGCTGGATGCGATCACCAAGCATGCCGGGGTGTCTGCGTGAGCGTGAATCGCCTGGCCTACAAGCTTCCGAAGGAATTGAACGCGGCCGTCGCAGCCTCGCTCGACGACTGGAAGGACAACAACAAGGTGGCCCGTCTTTGGCAGAAGGACGCCTCGCTCTGGAGCAATACCGACGAATCGAACTGGCTCGGCTGGCTGGCCATTAGCGAAGAGCAGCTTCGGTCGATCGCGATCTTCAACCAGCTGGCTGCCGACGTCAAGAAAGCAAAGTTCAAGCATGTGGTGCTCCTCGGCATGGGGGGCTCGAGCCTTTGTCCGGAAGTGCTGCGCCTGACCTTTGGCAAGGTCGCGGGCTTTCCCGAGCTTCACGTTCTGGACTCGACCGATCCCGTTCAGATCAAAGCGCTCGAAAGGAAGCTCGACCTCAAGAGAACGCTTGCGATCGTCTCCAGCAGGTCCGGGAGCACGCTCGAGCCCAATATTTTCAAGCAATATTTCTTTGAGCGTGTGAAGAAAGCGGTCGGCGAAGAGCTCGTGGGCAGCCGCTTCATCGCCGTAACCGATCCCGGCTCGAAAATGCAGCAGGTGGCCGAAGCCGACAAGTTCTGGAGGATTTTCGCCGGAGTCCCGAGCATCGGCGGCCGCTACTCGGCGCTTTCCAATTTCGGCATGGTCCCGGCCGCGGCTATGGGCGTGGACGTGCCCAAGTTCTTGAAAAGCGCCCAGGAGATGGTAAAGGCTTGCGGTCCGACAGCCGCGGCGGACAAAAACCCGGGCGTTCTGCTCGGCACCATCATGGGAGTGGCCGCCAATCACGGTCGCGACAAAATCACCATCATCACTTCGCCGGGTATCTTTGACCTCGGTGCCTGGCTCGAACAGTTGATCGCCGAGTCGACCGGAAAAATCGGCAAGGGGATCATACCGGTGGATCGCGAAAAGCTGGCCAAGCCGGACACTTACGGAAGCGACCGCCTCTTCGCGTATCTGACGCTTGCGGGCAAGACCAACAAGACACAGGACGCGGCCGTTCTAGCGCTGGAAAAGGCGGGGCAGCCGGTCGTTCGCATCGCCCTGCCGAACACCTACGCTCTCGGCCAGGAATTCTTCCGCTGGGAAATCGCCACCGCCGTCGCCGGGTCCATCATCGGCATTGACGCTTTCAACCAGCCCGACGTCGAAGCCAGCAAGGTTGAAACGCGCAAATTGACGGGCGAATACGAATCCACCGGGAGTCTGCCCGCCGAATCGCCTTTCCTGGTAACCAAGGACGCCAAGCTTTTTGCCGACGACAAGAACGCCGCGGCGCTCGCGGGAGGCAAAACCCTTGCGGACGTTCTGAAAACCCATCTTTCGCGGATCGCGGCCAGCGACTACTTCGCCGTCCTTGGCTACATCCCGATGAACGCCGAAAACGAAGCGGCTCTACAGACCATTCGCACGGCAGTCCGCGACGGCAAAAAGGTCGCAACCTGCCTCGGTTTCGGCCCGCGTTTCCTGCACTCCACGGGACAGGCCTACAAGGGCGGTCCTAACAGCGGCGTATTCCTCCAGATCACCTGCGACGACGCTTCCGACCTGCCGGTTCCCGGGCAGAGATATACCTTCGGGGTGGTCAAGGCCGCGCAGGCCCGCGGAGATTTTGCCGTACTCGCCGAGCGGGGCCGCCGTGCCTTGCGGGTGCATCTTGGCAAGAACCTGAAATCCGGCCTCAAAGCGCTGGCGCGGGCCGTTTCACAGGGTCTGCAGTAGAATTTTTCCGGCCGCGCCGCGCGGTCTACTTTCACAATTCGGGACAGAGGAGCAGACAGAATGCAACTTGGAATGATCGGTCTGGGCCGTATGGGTGCCAACATGGTCCGCCGCCTGCAAAAAAACGGCCATCAGTGCGTAGTCTTTGACCGTACACCCGCGACAGTTCAGCAGCTCTCGAGCGAAGGCGCAACGGGCTCCACTTCTCTCGACGACTTTGTCCAGAAATTGCAGAAGCCACGCGCGATCTGGCTGATGGTCCCGGCCGCGGTGGTCGATTCGTCGATCGGGGAACTCCTGCCAAAACTCGAATCGGGCGACATCCTGATCGACGGCGGCAACTCCTATTACATTGACGATATCCGCCGCGCCAAGGAGCTCAAACCGAAGGGTATTCACTACGTCGACGTGGGCACCAGCGGAGGCGTCTGGGGACTCGATCGCGGTTACTGCCAGATGATCGGCGGCGAGAACGACGTCGTGAAACACCTTGATCCTATCTTCAAGACGCTGGCGCCTGGACGAGGCGACGTCCCGCGCACGCCGGGCCGCGAAAAGGCCGTTGGTACTGCCGAAGAAGGCTACCTCCACTGCGGACCCAACGGGGCCGGCCACTTCGTGAAAATGGTGCACAACGGTATCGAGTACGGCTTGATGGCTGCGTACGCGGAAGGCTTCAACATCCTCAAGCACGCTAATGTCGGCAAGCACGTGCGCGAAATGGACGCGGAAACCACGCCGCTGCGCGATCCGGAGCACTACCAGTACGACTTCAATCTCGCCGACGTCGCCGAACTCTGGCGGCGCGGCTCGGTCGTGGCTTCCTGGCTGCTCGATCTCACCGCCATCTCTTTCCTCGAACAGCCCACCCTAGAACGTTACTCCGGCCGCGTTTCCGACTCGGGCGAAGGGCGTTGGACCATCCTCGCCGCGATCGAATCCACCGCGCCCGCTCCCGTGCTGAGCGCATCGCTCTACCAGCGCTTCACCTCCCGCGGTGAAGACGACTTCGCGGGCAAGATTCTTTCCGCCATGCGCTTCCAGTTCGGCGGTCACGTCGAGAAGAAATCGGGCCACTGATCGCGCGCAGCGAGACTTGGTAGGAACAGCGGAAAATGGCGAACTCGAACACCACCAACGAAACAGCGCAGAAGGCTTCCCCGTGCGTGATGATCATTTACGGCGCGAGCGGCGACTTGACCAAACGCAAGCTTCTGCCTGCTCTCGCCAACCTCGCCCGGGAAGGCTTGCTCTCCGAACAGTTCGCGATCATCGGCTTTGCCTTCGATCAGATGAGTACCGACGTTTTTCGGGAAAAGCTGACCCAGGGGGTCAAGGAGCTGTCCGACAGCCCGATCGACGAAAAGCTGTGGGCGTGGTTCGTCGAGCGCATCTACTATGTGCAAGGGGACTTCAGCGAAGCCGCAGCGTACCAGCGCTTGAAAGAGCAAATTGCCGCCGCGCAAAAGGCCCACAAGACAGAGGGCAATCTGTTTCACTACCTCGCCGTGGCTCCCAGGTTTTTTTCACCGATCGTCCGCAGACTTGGCGAGGGCGGCCTCACGCAGGAAACGAACGACCACTGGGTTCGCGTCATCGTCGAAAAGCCTTTCGGCCACGACTATGAATCGGCCATCCAGCTCAACAAAGAACTGAAGGAGATCCTTACCGAAAAACAGATTTACCGCATCGACCACTACCTCGGCAAAGAAACGGTGCAGAACGTTTTGGTCTTCCGCTTTGCCAACAGCATCATCGAACCGCTCTGGAATCGCACTTACATCGACCATGTCCAGATCACCGCCGCTGAAACCGTGGGCGTCGAGCATCGCGGCGCATTCTATGAAACTGCCGGCGCCCTCCGCGACATGGTTCCCAATCATCTTTTTCAGCTCCTGACGCTCACCGCCATGGAGCCGCCCATCTCCTTCGAAGCCGATGCCGTCCGCGACAAACAGGCTGAGATTCTCCACGCCATCCAGATGCCGACGCCGGAAGAGGTCCTGCACAACACGGTGCGCGGCCAATACGGCGAAGGCATCTTCGACGAGGAGCGCGTCCCGGCCTATCGCAACGAGCCCAACGTCGCGCCCAACTCCAACACCGAAACCTTTGTCGCCTTGAAACTCAAGATCGACAACTGGCGCTGGGGCGATGTTCCTTTCTACCTCCGCACCGGCAAGCGCCTTTGTCATCGCGTCACGGAAATCGCCATTCGTTTCCGGCGCACTCCTTTCACCTTGTTCCGCCGCAGTCCCATCCACGACCCGCGCACCAATCAGCTGGTCATTCATATACAACCGGACGAAGGCATCTCGCTCCGCTTTGGCGCCAAGGTTCCCGGCTCGGTCATGAAGCTGGGCCTGGTCAACATGGACTTCGACTACGCCCGCGACTTCGGCAGATCGCACAGCACCGGCTACGAACGCCTGCTCTACGACTGCATGATCGGCGACGCGACGCTTTTCCAGCGCGCCGATCAAGTCGAAGCTGCTTGGAGCGTCATTGAACCCATCATCGATGTCTGGAAGGCCCTACCCGCGCGCGGCTTTCCAAACTACGCCTCCGGCTCCTGGGGCCCGCAGGAAGCCGACGACCTGCTCGAACGCGACGGGCGGGCCTGGCGGGATATCCTTGCCGAAGAAACCGGTGCCAAATGTCCGGCTCCGGCTGCAAGACATCCCTAGCCCGCACTCAAGGAAAAAACCCATGCCGCAGCGACACATCCAACTCTTCAGCACCTGCGCGGAAATCGCCAGCTACGCCTCGCGTGAAGTCTCGCGTATTTCGGCCGCAGCCGTGTCTGCGCGGGGCGTCTTCAGCATCGCTCTGGCGGGAGGCTCCACTCCCAAAATGCTTTACGCCCTGATGGCCGAGCATCCCGCGCTGCGCAATTCCCTTCCCTGGGATAAAATGCAGGTGTTCTTCGGCGACGAGCGCCACGTTGCTCCCGGGCACGCGGACAGTAATTTCCAGATGGCCAGCGACGCGATGCTCGCCAAGGCGCCACTCGAGCCGCAGCAGATTCACCGCATCAAGGGCGAGTACTCGGACACGGCGCAGGCCGCCACCGAATACGAAGAAGAAATCCGCCGCACCTTTGCCTTGAAAACCGGCGAGTTTCCCCGCTTCGACTTGATCCTGCTGGGAATGGGCAACGAGGGCCACACACTCTCGCTCTTTCCGGGCACCAAGGCGCTTCACGAAGCGCAGCGCGTTGTGACGCGCAACTGGATCGGCAAGCTTTATACCGAGCGGATCACGCTGACCGCGCCCGCGGCGAACGCGGCGGCAAACGTCATTTTTATGGTCACAGGTTCGGACAAGGCCTGTGCACTGAAAGCGGTTCTGGAAGGTCCGCACGAGCCCGAACAGCTCCCTGCCCAGATGATTCAGCCGGCTGACGGCTCTCTCGCCTGGCTGGTCGACGCGGCGGCGGGCTCGATGCTGTCCAAAGAAATTCTGACGAGCTGACCGCACTGGGTCATCGCTCGGCAAAGAGGAGAAAAGAAGCAAATGGCAACAGCGACAACCAGTTCGATTCATACTTACCTGGGTGCGAAAGCGGATTCCCTGCTCGGCTTCCGTTCGCCGAAGATATCCCGGGACCGGCTCCACCTCCCCGGACCCGATTTTTTCGATCGCGTCTGGCAGCCCTCCGATCGCAATCCCCGCGTCCTGGCTTCACTCCACCGCATGTTTCACACCGGCCGCCTCTCCGGCACCGGCTACCTTTCGATTCTTCCCGTTGACCAGGGCATCGAGCACTCCGCCGGCGCCAGCTTCGCCAAGAATCCCGACTATTTCGACGGCGAAAATATCGTCAAGCTCGCCATCGAAGGCCAGTGCAACGCCGTCGCTTCCACGTTCGGCGTGCTTGGCTCGGTCGCGCGCAAATATGCCCACAAGATTCCCTTCATCGTGAAAATCAACCACAACGAACTGCTTACCTTCCCCAACAAAGCCGACCAGATTCTGTTCGGCACCGTGAAGCAAGCCTATGACCTGGGCGCTGTCGCCGTCGGAGCCACCATCTACTTCGGCTCCGAGCAGAGCGGCCGTCAGATCGTCGAAATCAGCCAGGCCTTCGCCCAAGCGCACGAACTTGGCATGGCCACCGTGCTGTGGTGCTATCTCCGCAATAACGCCTTCAAGAAGGACAAGGACTACCATCTCTCTGCGGATCTCACCGGCCAGGCCAATCACCTCGGTGTGACCATCCAGGCCGACATCATCAAGCAGAAGCTGCCTGAAAATAACGGCGGCTACGCGGCGCTCAACATGGGCGATTCGAGCTACGGCAAATTTGACAAACGCATCTACAGCGACCTCTCGAGCGACCATCCGGTCGATCTCTGCCGCTACCAGGTCGCGAACTGTTTCATGGGCCGCTCCGGTCTGATCAATTCCGGAGGCGCCTCGGGAGCGAACGACTTCGAAGAAGCGGTGACCACCGCCGTCATCAACAAGCGCGCCGGCGGCACCGGCCTCATCTCCGGACGCAAGGCCTTCCAGCGTCCCATGAATGAGGGCGTCAAGCTGCTCAACGCCATTCAGGACGTTTACTTGAGCCCGGAAGTGACGATCGCCTGAAATCCCGCTCCTTGGCTTCTCTAGGAAGGGCGGCCTACCGGCCGCCCGTGTTCCTTTGCGGCCCACTTGCTCCCCACGAAACTTGCGTTGCGCTTTCTCTTCCTCCATAACCCGTCTCTTCGTATTCTGAATCCACTCTGGTCGACCGCGTTTTTCGAGCCGACGAGGTGTGTCCCGTGAAAACATTGCTCATTGCCGCCGCTGCATTGTTCGCCGCAGCCCTTTCCGCTTTCGCTTTCGCACAAAACGCCACCAGCGATGAGGGCGGTCGCGTTCTCGGCCTGGAAAAGGCCTGGAACAAGGCCATCGAGGTCAAAGACACCAAGGCGCTCGATCAGCTTCTGGCTCCGTCGTTCGTGGCGGTCGAAATCGACGGCAGCGTCTCTTCCAAAAGCGAATTCCTCGCCAGCATCAAGGCTCCCGAATACCAGCCTTCGCAAGCCGTCAACGAAGAGATGAACATTCAGGTCTACGGGAACTCCGCCGTGGTCGTCGGGATCTTCCGGGTTAAGGGCGTGGAAAAGGGCAAATCCTACGTGCACCGCGAACGCTTCATCGATACCTGGATCAAACAAAATCAAGGCTGGCAGTGTGTAGCCAGCTCCGCCACGCTCATCACCACAAAATGAACCCGAGCCGTGCCAAGAGGCCTTGCACCTTCCTAGCCGCCTCGTTGATTGCGGTCGTCACGTCTGCCCTCGCGCTCGCCCAGTCCTCTTCACACAGAAGACGCCAGCCAGGCGATTTTAATCCCGGCCAAACAGCCACCGCCACCTGCTCCGCCAGCCTCTTCTTAGGCCCGCAGCCTTGAACCAGCGGCCGGCCAGGGCCATGGCGATAGGGTTCAGCCGGCCCGCCTGCGCTTTGCAAGGAAAGCTCGCTTCTTGCAACTATTTGCTCTCTCGTGTATCTGACTAAACGCACGGAAACAGGAGAAGCGTAGCCATGTCTCACCGCCTCGCAGGTAAAGTCGCTGCTATCACCGGAGCCAGCCAGGGTATCGGTCTGGGTATCGCCCAAAAATTTGCCGCCGAAGGTGCGGACATCGCCTTCTGTTACCGCTCGAATAAAGCCGGAGCCGATGAAGCGGCCGCCGCCATCCGAAAGCTCGGCCGTAAAGCCGCCGGTTATCGCTACGACGTCGGCAAAGTCTCGGACGGCCAGCAGTTCATCGCCGACGCGGTCGCACAATTCGGACGAATCGACATCCTGGTCAATAACGCCGGCCTAGAGCGCAGAGCCGACTTCTGGGACGCGAGCGAAGCCGATTTTGACGCGGTCTTGAACGTCAACCTAAAGGGCTTGTTTTTTATCACTCAGGCTTTCGTCAAGCACCGCATGAGCGCCAAGTCCGGCGGAAAAATCATCAACATCAGCTCTGTCCACGAGGAGCTGCCGTTCCCTCATTTCGCTTCCTACTGCGCGAGTAAAGGCGGTGTAAAGATGCTCACCCGCAACCTATCCATCGAGCTGGCGCCACTCGGCATCACGATCAACTCCATCGCGCCCGGTGCGATCGAAACGCCCATCAACAAGAATCTTCTGAACGATCCCGGCAAACTGAATTCGTTGCTCGAGAACATTCCCCTCAAACGCCTGGGAACTCCCGACGATGTCGCCCAGATGGCCGTCTTCCTCGCGTCCGAAGACTCCTCCTACGCCACCGGCACAACGTTCTTCCTTGATGGCGGCCTCACCTGGAACTATCAGGAGCAGTAGCCGCCCGTTGCTTGCGGGCCTGCGACAAGGCGGATGCCTTCACTTCTTGACCACCGCCACCGCATCCACTTCAATCAGCCATTCCGGCCGAACCAGCCGCTTCACCACCACAAACGTGCTGGTCGGCGGATTCGCTGTGTTTACATACTTGTCGCGGATTTCTCGCACCGCGGCAATCTGCGCGGGATCCACACTTTCGGCGCAGTAGTAGTTCAGCTTCACGACATTCTTGAAATCTCCGCCTGCCGCTTCAACCGCGGCCCGCAAATTCTCGAAGACCTGCTGCACCTGCACGCGGAAGTCGTCCCTTCCGACCAGGTTGCCGTTCTGGTCTTGCGCCACCTGCCCGGCGATGAACACCATCTTGCCTTCGCTGACCTGGGCAACCTGCGAATACCCTCCGTAGGCTTAACCATGGTTTCAGGATTGAAGATTTTTACCTGCGGCGCATCTGGTCCCTTCTTCGGCTCCTTGGTCTTAGCAGCCTTCGCCTCCTGGGCCGACAAAACAGGCCCCCAGCCAAGTACAATGGCCAACACCACGCAACCCGTCCATCTCATGATTCGATCCCTCCGGATGCCAAGCACCGCACCGCCCACCATTCTCGCCGCGAACGTCGCCGTCCGGTTTCCGCAATGGAAACAACGCAAAAAATTCATGCCCGCGCCGTACACCCGCGGCTCGCGGCGTGCGAAAATGGAATCAGGAGGAAGTACCAGAAATGCCAAGAAAGACCGCATCGGAAACCGCAGCAAACACCACGAGCAAAGCGCGCAAAGCACCGGCAGCCAAGCCGGCTCCCACCCACGACGAAATTGCCCTACGGGCCTACCACATCTATCTCGAGCGTCAGGGCGCGGCCGGAAATCCCTTCGAGGACTGGAGACAGGCCGAGCAGGAGCTACTCGCCGAAGCCGCCAAGCCGAAGTCCCGCGCTCGCAAGTCCAAGGTCGTTCCTTTCGCTGCCTAAGCGCAAGCAAGACATCGGCCTCCTCCGCCAGGTTCGAAGCGCAGCCATCCCCTTAGCCCGTCGGTCGAATCCAACTAGCCGCGACGCACTGGCGCAGACTACCTCGTTTCGTTCGATCCGTTCGCCCGGCTGAGGAGGCAAGTGCGAAGGATCGCGGTTTTCTGTCGTCCTGCTGGGCACGCGCAGAGAGGCCTTAGGCAAACCACTACGGTACTCTGGAAAGCGTTCGTAGGGACTTGCCATGCCACTTACAACGGTAAGGTCATTATCGTGTTGCCGCTCGACGCGCTCGAGATAGGATCTGCCGATCGCCGGAATTTCACCCGACTCACGCTCTGACCAGCAGCGCGCCGCGCGCCGCTTCCAACAATTCCCGCGCATTCTCTCTCGCATCGCCATGTCCAAACACGGCGTTACCCGCCACCAGCAGCTCGGCGCCGGCACGTACAATGCTGGCAACCGTATCCATCGCGACGCCGCCGTCCACTTCGACCCGGAAATTGAGCCCGCGCTCCTCGCGCAGCCGGCACAACTGCCGCATCTTGTTTAGCGAATTGCCTATGAACTGCTGGCCCCCGAATCCGGGATTCACGCTCATCACCAGCACATGGTGCACAAGAGGCAAAACCTCGCTTAGCGTCTCCACGGGCGTCGCCGGATTCAGCACCACGCCCGCTTCGCACCCGTGGTCCTTGATGTGGTGCAGGGTCCGATCGAGATGTACGCACGCTTCCTCATGCACCGAAATCCACGTCGCGCCGGCCTTGGCAAAGTCGGGAATAAACTCGTCGGGATTCTCGATCATCAGGTGGCAGTCGAAAATCACGTCGGGCAAGGCTTTGCGCAACGACGCGACCACCGGCGGCCCGATGGTGATGTTCGGCACAAAGTGCCCGTCCATGATGTCCACATGCAGCAGCGTCCCGCCGCCCTCGAGCGCCTGCTTCGCGTGGGCCGCAAGGTTTGCAAAATTCGCCGACAGGATCGATGGAGCCAGCTCAATTTTCCGCGCGCTTGCCAACGTTTCTTCTCCTGCCTCTAGCTTAACCGATTTCCAAAGCGAATCGGGGCTTCAGCCCTGCTCGAACTGCCTGGCCGGCTTGCCGACTCTAGCCACCGTCGGCCAGCTTTGCCGCGATCTACATCTGCCACGGCAGAATCCTGCGCTGCCCGCTACTTGCCTCGCTGAGTTCCATGGCATACATCACCCGCAGCGCTTCATCGAGGGTGACCAGCGGCTTCCCTTTCCCCATGATCACATCGCGAACATTCTCATAAAACGCCCGGTAGTCGCCGCGCTCGGACGGGATTCTCCTGTCTTCGGTGGACTGGTCGCCCACGATCGTCAGGATTCCCCACTGCTCGGGCTTTTCGAGCCCCCACGATTCTCCTCCCATGGGCTGCCCCGCGCGCAGCAGCGCCTCCTGGGGATCGAGTTCTTGTTTGATGAACTCCCCTCGCGTTCCGCGCACCCGAAAATGCGGCCGCGCCACCGGCGCCAGCGTCGTCGAGGACATTACGGCGCGCAATCCGTTCGCATAGTAGAACGTCACATCGAAGGCATCGGCGTTTCGCGCTCCATCACGCTCCGAGCGAATATCAGCCAGCAGCGCCTCGGGCGGTCCAAAGAGCACCAGCGCATGATCAATCAAGTGCGGCGCCAAATCCCAGAATACGCCGCCGCCCGGTGCCATTTTCTCTTTCCACGAATCGCGCACCTGCGCCCGGCAGCGGTCAAACGTCTCCTCAAAATGCACCGGCCGCCCCAAATCGCCCGCCGCAAGCAACTTCTTCAGCGTCCTAAAGTCGCCGTCCAGCCGGCGCTCCTGATACACGGTCAACAACCGTCCGCGCTGCCGCGCCAGTTCCGCCAGCTCCCTGGCCTCCGCCAACGACGTGGCGAACGGTTTGTCTACCACCACGTCGCGGTTTGCCTCCAAGCAAGCTTTCGCATAGGAAAAGTGCGAATCGTTCGGGGTCGAAATCGCCACCAACCGGATGGACGGAATGGCCAGCAACTCGTCCACCGTTCGCACCACTTTCGCCTCAGGATAGAGTTCGCCCGCCGTAGTCTCACGCCGCTGCAGAACGGCCGCCAGCCGCAATCCCGGGACCGCGACAATAACCGGCGCATGGAATGCCTTTCCGCCCAGTCCAAATCCAATCAGTCCGACGTCGATCATTCTCGTATGCTTCTCCCGCCGCAACATTTGCGCCTCAACATCGGCTCCGGCAAAATGCCATGATGCCCACCGAAACGCAACTTCCCGAAGTCCGACAAGCCTCCGCTCAGAACACTATTTTTGTCCTGCTGTGCGGCGGCTTCGTCGTGAACGGCATCGTCATCACGTTCATCGCGCCGATTTTGCCGATCTTCATGGCCAAGTGGGGGCTCAACGACGGCCGGGCCGGCCTGTTTTCATTGGTTCAGTTTTCCGCTTCCCTGGTGGGCGTCTTGGGTTCGAGCGCCCTTGTTCCAAGCAAAGGCTTCAAGCCTGCCATCGTTTTGGGTCTGGCGCTGCTGGGCATCGGTTTCGCGCTTCTGAACGCTCCCACTTTTTCCCTGGCCTTGTTTGCAAGCGGCCTTTACGGGCTCGGCTATGGCTTCGCTACGCCCGGCACCAATCTGTGGGTAGCCGAGAGTTACGGCGACCGCCGCGCCTCGGCCCTGAACGTCGCCAACCTGGCCTGGGGCGTCGGCGCCATCTCGTCCTCGCCTCTGGCGATGTACACGGTTCGCAAAGCCCAAGTCTCGATGCTTCTCTATGTGGTCGCCCTCGTTTGTATCGCGTTGGCGGCGGCGTTATTCCGCATGCCGTTTGGCAAACCGCCGCACGAGGAAGCCGGGGCCCGGGCAGTCACCGCCGGCAAGGCCGCCCAATTCGGTCTCGCCTTCGCTCTGGGCATTTTGTTCTACGTCTATGTCGGCACGGAGAACTCGGTCTCGTTCTGGGCTCCAACCCACGCGCAGCGGGCCGCGGCGTGGTCGAACAACACCTGGTCGCTCGCGCCCATGTTCTTCTTCGCCGGACTGCTTGGCGGCCGTGGCGCCGGAGCGGCGATCCTGCTGCGGCTCAAGGAGGTGACCGTCGCTTTGGGCGGCATTCTGCTCGCTGCTGCCGGGCAAATTCTGTTCATTACCGGGCACTCGCCGCTGGCACTCTTCACCGGCTCCTTCTTTGCCGGGCTCGGCCTCGCCAGCCTCTATCCGATTTACATCGCGTGGCTCTCCAAGTGGTTCGGGCAGCGCGCACGCAGGGTGGGCGGCGTCATGTTTGCTCTCGCCGCCGGGGGCGCTTCCACGATGCCGCCGCTGGTCGGGGTCGTCTCCCACTTGACCGACAGCCTGCGCTACGGCCTCCTCGTTCCCCTCGCCGGTTGTGCAGTAATGCTGGCCGTGGTGGCCTTACTTCACCCCAACACTCGCGGCTGATTTTTCGTTGGCAGCCGATGGGCCGGTCGGAGCGGTCATCTCCATCGCCCAGATGGCCGCCGGCCGCATGTACATCGAAGCGCGATAGTTCCCGCTGATATCCCACGCTTCTGGCGTGCGGAACCAGTATCCCTTCTTTTCATAGCTCACGTGATAGATGCCCCACGCCGTTTGATACGCTTGGTCCCGCATTCCCTCGCCCAGCATGAATCCGGCCAGCGCCAGCGTCGTGCCCGTCCAGACTTCCTGCACCTGCTCATTCGTCGTGATGATCCCTCCGTCCGCCGCGATGCCGTTCACCGCTCCCATTTCGCCCTTCGCAAACTTCATCACGTTGTGGTCGTAAATCGTCTGGAGCGATTTCGCGCGCATCTCTCGCGGCACGATATCGCCGAGTCCGGTCACATCCGCGTACCACTGCCCGGCCAGCTGATCCGCCTGAATGTTGTCTTTGTATTCGCTCTCCGTGTCGTAGCGAAAATATTCCCCGTTCCACAGCTTCTCGATGAAACTCTTCTGTCCCTTGGCGAACAGAGCGTGATACCTGGCGGCGGCCTGCTCGTCGCCTAGCGTCCTGCCTATCTCCTCCGCCGCCCGTAAAGATGCGAGCCACAAACTCCCCGAGTAAGCGCTGTCTCCGCGCACCAGCCACGTATCGTAGGTCTGGTCGGGGTAGCCGTCGTTGTCCGGTATGCCGTCGCCGTCCTGGTCGAACTTTCCGAGATAGGCCAGCGCCTCCTGTACCGAAGGCCAGGTGTAGTGCAGAAACTCCCGGTCCCGGCTGCCCGTGAGCACGTAGTCGCGATACACCATCAGGACAAACTTCGAGTTCAGGTCCTTCCAGCCGTTGGTGTCCTGCCAGCTGAACTGATTGATCTGGAAGAATGGATCTTCGTTGGGCACGCCCAGATCGTGCGGAACGGCGCCTTTCGTTTTGCGCTCGCGAAATGTGGGCTTGGCCGCATCGATGCTTTTCCAGATCCACATCATTCGGTCATGGAGAGCGCGCGGCACGGTATCGGAAAATCCGCGCATCACCTGCTTTTCCAGGTCCGGCCAGAATTTCACGAGCGGCATCGAGCCGTAGAACCGCACGTCCAGCGTCTCGTAAAATGGATAGTCGAAGCACTCCATGAACGAATAAGTCGAAGCACTCTTGGCACCTGCACCTATGGGCTTCCCCCAGAACGACCCCAGATCAGAAAGCACATACAGCTCGTTGAACAGCATCCCGCGATACCACAGCGGTTTCGCTTCGTCCTTTGTATAGGGCGACTGCCAGGCGTCGATGGCCTGGCTCCACTTCCGCGCGTTCTGCAGACCATCGCGGGCAATCGCCCACGCGTTCGCTCCATTGCTTCCGTAAAAATCGGTGTAGCGCCGATACCACTTCCTCCCCGCGCCAAATTCCGTAACCGGCAGGTCCCAGGCGATTACCATCGGCACCATTTTCTTCTCGCCCGGCGCCAGCGTGAACCTCACGGCGATCGCTCCCGCCAGCGGCTCTCCGCTGCTGAGCCAGGGCTCGCCGGAGTCCACCAGCGTCCCGTCTTTCGCAAAGGAGTCCCACACTTCGTTCCCCGTCCCTTCCGGGGAAAACGTGGTCACGTAGGAAATTTCAACTCCGGCCGATTCGAGCGCGGCAATCGTCATTTGCCCGTCCCACGCGTTCGCTTCCTTGCTGCCGCGATTGCGTTCGAAGACGATCCCTTTCATCGTTCCTTCGGCGGTCTTCTCCGAGTGGAAGCGATTGAAGTTGCCTTCATTGAGCGCTGCGCGAAAATCCCGCCCATAGCCGCGCAGCCATCCGAGCATATTGGCCCACGACAGCAGCACGCTTACCGTCACCTTTTTGTTGGTCGGATTTTCCGCATTCCAGCGATAGACGGCCACCGGATAGCTGGTCTCTTTGTAGTTGTCGGGCAACACCGGAGAAAACTGTTCGACCGTCAGGTGAGCCGGAAATTTCTCCCAGCGGTAGTCGAACCAGGACTTCGGATAGAGCGCCGCGTAATCTCCGGCACCCGCCGGATAGTCCCAACTCCAACTCTTTAACGCCTGGCCGGAAGGATGGCCCGTGAACAGTACCTTCGCGGTTCCCGCCGGATCGCCTTCCGACTTCTGAAACATCGCAAACTGGTTGACATAAACCGTTTCATAGCGATGTACGCCCGGCTGCAAATGCCAGCGCGCAAAGTCGCCGCGAAACGTACGCGAGAAAGTTCCCGCTCCAAAGCCGCCGACCGGAGCGCCCTGCCAGTAGCCGTCGTCAATATGCGCACTATCCAAGGCGGGTTTCTTTGTCCCCGCATTCTCGAGCGGCTGGCCAATCGGGCGCCGCCAGGCAGCTTTAGGAATTTCGTCCGCGAACGCCACGGCGGCAGTTGCCAGAACCAGCAGCAAAGACAAACCGGCGGAAAAGCTTCGACGATCCATGGCCGGACCTCCTTGGGCGGAACCGCTCCTCGGGCGGGCAGGCCAACCATGCGCCGACACCTAGGTAGCGGCAAAAGACCACGTTCCCGCGAATCCTATGACAAAATCGTTATTCTACGCAACTCATTCGAGCTCCCGGTTCCCGGCGCAGGGCCGCACTTTGGCGCGCTGCACTTCCATTGCTCACGGTGTTATCGTCTTGTCCGTGCAGAAAACCGGCTCGACCCAGTCCACTCCGACTACCGGCCTCTTGCTGGGCCTCGTGCTCACGCTGGCCGCCGTGCTGGTGTATTCGTTTTATACGCGCTCGCAGCTAGGCGGTCTGCGCAGGCTGCAGAGCGAAATGGTCGACCGCAACCGCAAGGACTCGCTCCAGCTGCTGCGGGTTCAGAACGATTTGAACTTCCTGGCTCTGGCCATGCGCGACATGCTCGACGCGCGCGAGCCCTATCCTCTCACCGCGTGGAACGCACAATTCGAGCGCATCCGCGAAGACCTCGCCGCTGCGCTCAAGGTGGAAGCCAGCGTTTCGCCGGCAACCCGCACCGAAGACCAGCGGCAGTTTCTCAATCAATTCGTCGCGCAATTTTGGGACGCGGTGGAGCGCATGTTCGAACTGGCGGCCGCCGGCAAGGAAAAAGAGGCGCGCGACCAGATCCAGTTCACGCTGCAAGCGCGCCAGGCGGCATTGAGCGCGGCGGTCTCGCGCCTCCTGGTGCAAAACAACGAAGCCGAGCAGCAGGCAGCCCAGCAAATAGCGCAGATTTACAACGGCGTGCAGCGGCAGCTCTATCTCCTGCTGGGCGCCACGCTGGTGGCCATCGTGCTCACCAGCTTGTATCTGATTCGCTCCAACCGCCGCGTCTTTGCGCGCATCGAATTGCTCTCCGCTCAGCGCAGCGAGCTGGCGCAAAAACTCATCCACACGCAGGAATCCACCCTTCACCACATTTCCCGCGAGTTGCACGACGAGTTCGGCCAGGTCCTGACCGCAATCGGGACCTTGCTCGGACGGGCCGGCAAGCAAGTTCCGGAAAACTCGCCGCTTCATGACGAACTCAGGGAAGTTCGCGAAATCACCCAGTCCACGCTCGGCAACATTCGCAGTTTGTCGCAAGCGCTTCACCCCGTGCTGCTTGAAGAAGCCGGACTTGAAAGCACTCTCGACTGGTATATTCCAACCGTGGAACGCCAGATGGGCCTTTCACTCCACTACGAAAAATCAGGTACGCGCTTTGCGGTGGAATCCGCCGCGGGCGTTCAGGTTTACCGGATCGTGCAGGAAGCCCTGAACAACGTTAGCCGCCACGCCGGAGTACGCGAAGCGTGGGTGAGACTCATGTACAAGCCGGATGCGCTCATGCTGGAGATTGAGGACCATGGCAAGGGCATTGCAGCGCAGAAAAGCGAACGCGGCATCGGCCTGGTGGCCATGCGCGAGCGCGCGGAATTGATTTCCGGCCGCATCGAGTACCTGCAGGCGAACGGCAGGGGAACGATCGTTAGAATGAGCGCGCCTCGCGAAAAGGTGGAAGCGCATGGGGGATAAGATCACCGTGATGTTGGTGGACGACCACGCGCTGGTGCGCCGCGGCTTCCGCCGTTTGCTGGACGACGACCGAGCGCTCGAGGTGGTGGCCGAAGCCAGCAATGGAGCCGAAGCCGTCGGGCTCGCTCTCGAACTGAAGCCGCAAGTCATCGTCATGGATTGCCAGTTGCCGCAGATGACCGGCCTTGAGGCTACCCGAAAAATCCTGCAGGCCCGGCCGGCCACGGCGATCCTCATGCTCAGCATGCATTCTGAAGACACGCTGGTCCGTCAAGCGCTGGAGGCCGGCGCAAAGGGCTATGTATTGAAAAACGCCCTGCATCTGGATCTGGCGCGCGCCATCAAGGAGGTAGCCGCGGGAAACTCGGTGTTGGACCCGCAGGTCAAGCGCGCGGAAACTCTCAAAGGCGAACGCGAAACGGGACTCACGGCGCGCGAGCTGGAGGTCCTGCAGCACATTGTCGCAGGCAAATCCAACAAGGAAATTGCCTCGGATTTGAACCTGAGCGTGAACACCGTCTCCGTCCACCGCGCCAACATCATGGACCGCCTCGGAATTCACAAGACCGCGGAGCTTGTGGTGTACGCGATTCGAAACGGCCTGGTGAATTTGCCGTGAGGCGGCGTGCTTTCCTCGGAACCAGCGCCGCGGCCGCCGTTGGAGCAATCCTGCCGCCGGGTCTCTCCGCCCGATCCCCCGATGTGCCCGCTTTTCAGCTGCGGGACATCAGCAAATCCGCGGGAATAGAGTTCAAGCACAACAGCGGCGCCTACGGTGGCAAGCTGCTGCCGGAAACCCTCGGCTCCGGCTGCGCTTTTCTGGACTATGACAACGACGGCTATCAGGACATTCTGCTTGTCAACTCCATGGACTGGCCGGGCCACAAACGCACGCGCTCCACCCTCAAGCTCTATCGCAACAACCGCAACGGCAGCTTCACCGACGTCAGCAAAGCGGTGGGCCTCGATGTCGAACTTTACGGCATGGGCGTCGCGGTGGGCGACTACGACAACGACGGCTTTGCCGACATTCTCGTCACCTGTGTCGGCCAAAATCGTCTGTTTCGCAACACCGGCAAAGGAACATTCCTCGACGTTACAAAATCGAGCGGCCTGGCCGGCCGCCGGGCCTTCAGCACTTCGGCCGTTTGGTTCGACTACGACCGCGACGGTCTGCTCGATCTCTTCGTCTGCAACTACGTCAACTGGTCGCCCGAACACGACGTTTTCTGCAGCCTCGACGGAAAAAACAAATCCTACTGCACGCCCGAAGCCTATCGCGGTGAAACCTGCTGGCTCTTCCACAATCGCGGCAACGGCACATTCGAGGATGTGACTGCCGCCAGCGGAATCTTCGACACCAGTTCCAAATCGCTCGGTGTGGCCATGATCGATTTCGACCAGGACGGTTGGCCCGATCTTTTCGTCGCCAACGACACCCAGCCCAACAAGCTCTATCGCAACTTGCGCAACGGAAAGTTCAAAGACGCCGCCGTGGACGCGGGTCTGGCGTTTAGCAACGAAGGCAAAGCCCGCGCCGGTATGGGCGTCGACGTCGGCGACTTTGAAAACTCCGGCCGGCCGGGAATCGCCATCACCAACTTCGACAATGAAATGGTGGGCCTCTACCGTTCACCCAGCACCGGTCAATTCGACGACGTTTCGCTGGCCGCGGGGGTTGGCGGCCCCTCCAAAACGACGTTGGGTTTTGGCTGCGGCTTCGCGGACCTCGATCTCGACGGCCGCCTCGATCTGGTCGTCGCCAACGGCCACATTGACGACACTGTCCGCAACATTCGCGGCAACGTTGGCTACGCGCAGCCTCCGCACCTTTTTCTGAATCTGGGCCAAGGAAAATTCGCGGACGTGGCCGCAAGCCACGGCGGCGATTTCGCCGCGCCGCGCGTCGGGCGCGGCCTGGCCTTCGGCGATTTCGACCGCGACGGCGACGTGGACGTTCTGCTCACCACCAACAACGGCCCGGCTTATCTGTTCCGCAACGACGTTCGGTCGCAGAACCGATCGCTGCGGCTGCATCTCCACGGGACCAAATCGAACCGCGATGCCATTGGCGCCGTGGTGCGAATCTTTCACGGCGGCGTCGGCCAGATGCGCGTCGTACGTGGCGGCTCGAGCTATCTGTCGCAGTCCGAACGCGCGCTGACCTTTGGCGTCGGCAAAGCCGATTTGGTCGATCGCGTCACCGTCGACTGGCCCAGCGGCGCTTC
>Ga0306926_10000256_pt1 | contig 46532 bp, 41 predicted proteins | sample flu12Cox44000178_FD_203759 | JGI IMG/M metagenome (GOLD analysis project Ga0306926, IMG submission 203759) | Lab enrichment of tropical soil microbial communities from Luquillo Experimental Forest, Puerto Rico - flux8day.12C.oxic.44.000.178 (v2)... | ecosystem: Environmental > Terrestrial >... | reverse complement strand
TAATCCTCTGCCGGCTGCTGCCGCACCGGCCGGCACGCCTGCTGCTATGGCGGCAGCTAATCCCCTGGGATCGGCAGCCACACCTTCCTCTTCCGTTGACAGCTCTGCCGCCACGGCCGCCACGGCCGCCACGGCCACTACGGCCGCCACGGCCACTACGGCTGCAGCGGCAGCCACGAGCACGACGGCGAATCCTCCGAGTGCGCCGGCGAAGCCACCCGCGATGGAAAGCAGTGTGGGGGCAATCCAAGGAGCTTCGGTTTCAAATCCGCTCGGCCTAGCACCGGGAGAGACCGTCCAGATGGCCGAAGTTGAGGAAACTCCGGCACCGACGACGGCAACACCGGCCGAGCAAGTTCCCACAATTGCGATGGATGTGACCGCCGACAAAGTCACAGAAGCCGCGAGCGAGCCAGTCAAGAAGCCGACCACCCTGATTGCCACGGCAGTCGAGCCCGACCCTGTGACCGCTCTGGCTCTGCGGGCTGCACATCCTGACTTTCGGACGGCCTTCAAAGTGAAGTACGTCGCGGCCGGCGCTGCCTATCTCGATGGTGGACGCGCCGCCGGGCTGAGCGAAGGCATGAAGCTGGTGGTTCGTGAAACCCGCACCAGCGCAAACATCGCTGCTGCGGACGGGAATCCCGACGAGGTCGTGGCGGAGTTGGAAGTAACCTCGGTCGCAGAAGCATCTGCAGTCACCGATGTCCACACGCCCAAGCGCGACGTGAAGCCCGGCGATTTGGCGTATCTCTCGGCTCAGGACGAGCAGTCCCTGGTGCAGCAGAGCACGCTCAGCGCTACCCGCAAATATCCGACGGTGATCTCCTTCACCGAAGGCGACACGCTCGACGAAGAAGCTCGCCTCCAGGTTCCACGTCCGCCTATGCCCTCAGTGAATCGCGCTCGGGGGCGTTTCGGCTTTGATTACATGGGCACTCAGTTCCACGGTTCGACGGGTGGCAGCAACACCAGCCTCGGACTCGTGACGCGCCTGGACATCACGCGCATCGGCGGTACCTACTGGAATGCCAGCGGTTACTGGCGAGGCAGTCTGACCAAGAACAGCTATTCGGGAACCAACACACTCCAGGATCTGCTGAACCGCACCTACCACATCGGGATGACCTACGATAATCCACACTCGGAGTGGGTGGCGGGTTTCGGCCGCATGTTCCTGCCTTGGGCGACCAGCCTGGACACGATCGACGGCGGATATGTTGGGCGCCGCGTCGGGGGCGGAGCCACGGTAGGCATGTTCGCCGGCTCGACCCCGGATCCGACCTCCTGGAGTTACAGTCCCGATCGCCGCATTGGCGGGGCGTTCGTGAATTTCGAAGGCGGCAGCTTCGATTCCTTCCGCTATACGAGCACGTCGGGCTTGGCGCTGAGCACACTGCACGGGAAGATTGACCGGCCGTTCGCATTCTTTGAGAACAACGTTTCGTATGGCCGGTATGTGTCGCTTTACGACTCATTGCAGTTCGATAGCCCCGTCGGGGCGACCGCCCACTCCTCTCCCGGACCGGGGATCGGACGCAACTTCACGACCGTGCGCTTCCAGCCGCACCAGCGGATTGAGTTCGATGCCAATTACACCTATTTCAGAGACTTGCCGACGTTTGACACGTCCCTGATCAGCACCCAACTGCTGGACAAGTACTTGTTCCAGGGCTTCAGCGGGGGAGTCCGGGTGGAGGTGCTGAAACAGATCTGGCTGTACACGAATTTGGGTCGGAGCAAGAACTCCAGCACCAGCACTACGGGCACTAATACTGGCGATACCAAACCTTCTTGGAACCAGCTGTATGGCATCACGTTTGGGCGGGTGCCGTGGGTCCACATTCATGCCGACGGGCACTATGCCCGGTTTAACAGCTCGTTTGGCAGCGGAAACTACGAATCTGTTTCGCTTTCGCGGAGTTTGGGCGATAATTTCCGGCTCGAGCTTCTGGGGGGGCAGCAAAACTTCGTTTCCTCGCTTTCCAGCAACACCAAGTCGAAGTTCATCACCAGCAACCTGGAGTTCAATTTCGGGGCGCACTACTTCTTCCAGGGCGGATATACGGCGAGCCGGGGCGTCTCACAGGATTATGATCAGTGGCTCTTTACCCTGGGCTATCGGTTCGACACGAGGAGGGCGAGAGGCCAATGAGATGGCAGCCTAAATGCAACTTAAAGGGCATGAGGCCCTTCCTCGCCAGCCTATTGGTGTGTGCCGTTGTGTCTCCAGCCCTCGCCGAGACACCTCTCCAGGAGATGATCGGACGAGCCAACGACCAGGTTGCCAAGTTCGTCGAGCAGTTCTCGGACGTGAAGTGCACCGAGCACGTGGTCCAGGAAAAGTTCAAGGCGGACGGGAAGATCGAACTCAAGGAAGAGTCGACGTACGATTACCTGGTGATCCTGACCAACTCGGGCGGCGAAGTCAGCCTGGATGAGTCGCGACTGGCGGTGAAAGAACAGAAGAAAGACCAGAAGAAGGGCGTCTCGATGCTGGTCAGCAACGGGTTCGCTACTCTGTTCCTGGTTTTCCACCCCTACTACTCTTCGGGATTTGCGTTCACCGATCTGGGCGAAGACAAAATCGACGGGCACACATTTCATAAAGTGCAGTTCAAGCACCTTGCCGGGATGCGTTCGCCCGCGGCGCTGGCGCTGCGCGGCCGCGAATACCCGCTGGACCTGGCAGGAGTGGCCTGGATTGATCCGGAGACCGGCGTGATCGGCAGGATTGACGCTGGCCTTGGCAGCAGCATGGAAGATATCGGGTTGAAGTCCATGCGCTCGGAGGTGCAGTTTCAGCCGGTACCGTTCAAGAATTTGAAAGATGTATACTGGTTCCCCGCTCAGGCCAGTGTCGAGGTAGAGACTCCGCGCCAGCACTGGCGCAATACCCATAACTTCACGGACTACAAGCAGTTTTCTGTAAGTACGGAAGAGAAAGTTGCAGCAAAATGAGCGCTAATGCTTCGGTTGCCACCGCCGTTACCCAGGTACAGGATAACGAGCGGGGGCACCGCTCCCGGGTAGCTGCCGGATATTTTCTTTTTGTGACGTTGATCGTAGCTTTAAGCGCTTACGGCTTCAGCTACTACACGCTGGCTTCCACCGATCGCCCCTTTTCATCCAAGCATGTGGCCCTGCGCCCCAGCGGCACCATCGGGATCAAGCTGGGCTGGCTGGGTGTGTTCATGTTCCTGATCATCTTCCTGTACCCCTTGCGTAAGCATTGGTCCTGGCTGATGAAGAAGGGCAACTCCCGGCATTGGCTCGATTACCACGTGATCCTGGGCATCGCGGCGCCATTTGTGATTGCCTTCCACTCATCGTTCAAGTTCGGCGGGTTCGCGGGCATGGCGTTCTGGATCATGTTTGCGGTCTCGGTCAGCGGCATTGTGGGCCGCTACCTGTACGGCCAGATTCCGCGCAACCTGAAAGCCGCGGAAATGACCCAAAAGGAACTGCAGGAGTTCCACCAGCAACTGGCCGGACGTCTGCAAAGGCAGCAGCTCGTCTCGCCGGGCGACTTGCGGGCGCTATTGACGCTACCCAGCAAGGAGCGCGTCGAAAGCATGTCGATGGTCACCGCGCTTGGCTATATGTTCTCGCTCGACATCGCGCGTGCGTTCCGGGTTGCGCGCCTGCGGCGGCATGCCCTTAGCGTCGGGGAGATGATCTCTACCTTGGGCGGGTTTCTGAAGGCGTCCAATCGTGAAGTCGAAAAGGCCGTCGGAGTGGCGCGGGAAGACGCTGCTCTTTCCAAGCGCATCCTGTTCTTGAGGCGCTCCGAGCAGGTATTCCATCTGTGGCACGTGGTGCACAAACCCTTCAGCTACACCTTTGCATTGCTGGCGATGTTCCATATTGGCCTTGAGCTGGCAATGGGCTTTCGGTGGTAGAGTCTAAAGAGCTGTATGGACACACTGATAGCCTTTATCGTCGCTGCGGCCCTGACCCTTTTCTTCCTGCGAAAGCACTTCAAAGGGCTCAAGGATAGGGATACCAAGGCCCGAGAAGCCGCCGAAAAAGGCAAGCTGTTCTCCGAAGGTCCAAAAGCGCAGCACCCTCACATCGACAACGCCTACTGCATTGGGTGTGCCACCTGCACAACCGTTTGCCCGGAAGGCGATGTTCTGGCCATGCTGGGCGGCAAGGCCGTCATCGTCAACGGGTACAAGTGCATCGGCCACAGCCTTTGCGCGGATGCGTGCCCGGTGGGCGCCATCACCATGGTGATGGCCAGTCCCAGCATGGGCGCCGACATGCCCACGCTGACGCCTGAACTGGAAACCACGGTTCCCAACTTGTTTATCGTTGGAGAGCTGGGAGGACTGGCGTTGATCAAGAACGCGGTCAATCAGGGTCGCGACTGCGTCAACACCATCGTGGACCGCTTTACAGCTCGCGGCACGGCACGAACTCAACCGGATGTCCACGACGTGCTCATCGTGGGCGCGGGCCCCGCTGGAATTGCTGCTTCTCTGCAGGCCATCCACCACAAGCTCAAATATCTGACCCTGGAGCGCGACGAGATCGGAGGCACGGTCGCCAAGTATCCGCGCCAGAAACTGGTGATGACCAGCCCGGTCGAGTTCCCGATGTACGGGAAGTTCAAGAAGACCGAACTTTCCAAAGAGAACCTGCTCGCGTTCTGGGACAAGGTTCTGCACCGCGCCGACTTCAAAGTGCGCACAGGACAGAGGGTAGAGGACATCAAGAGAGGGTCGGACGGAATCTTCACCATCCAGACCCAGGACAGTCAGTATCGCGCCTATGCTGTGATCCTGGCCTTAGGACGCACGGGAACGCCGCGGAAGCTGGGCGTGAAGGGCGAAGATCTCTCCAAGGTGATGTACCGGCTGATTGAAGCCGATCACTATGTAAACAAGAGGATCCTGGTGGTGGGCGGGGGCGACAGTGCGGTCGAAGCGGCGATGGGATTGGCTCACCAGGTGGGCAACCAGGTCACGCTTTGCTACCGTGGAGCGCAGTTCAGCCGCATCAAGGAGCGCAACGCCACACGCATTTCCGACTGCATGAAGTCGGGCAAGTTGCAGGTGCTGTTCAATTCGAATCCCGTCGAGTTTACAGAACAGTCGGTGCTGCTGGAAGTCGCCGGACAGCAACAGGATCTTCCCAACGACTTCGTGTGGATTTTCGCGGGAGGGACACCACCCAACGACTTCCTCAAGAAGATTGGCGTTGGATTCGGGGCCCGCGACATGACCCAGGACGCCAGCAGCGAAGCCAAGCAAGCCGCTGCCGTCAGGCATGCCAAAGAAGCTGCGCCAGCTCCAGTCAGCGTTCCCGTTCCCAGGGTTGAGGCCGCGCCGGTTTCGCAGCTTGGCATTCCCGGCGAGGAGCTTCCCAAGGTTGTCTATAAACTGGATGACGCCGCCAAGTATTCCGACAACGACATTCTGATCATCGGCGGCGGTGAGAGCGCGATCCATGCGGCCGTTGCACTGAGCCATGCCCAGCGGAACCGGGTGACTCTCAGCTACCGTGGAGACCATTTCCAGCGCGGTCCGAAACGCAATCAAAGCCTCATCGAAGCGGCCGAGCGGGAGAAGGAGATCCGGATTCTGCGGAAGTGCTCGGTGGCTGCGATCACGCCTGACTCGGTGATTCTCGACGTGGATGGAAACCCGGCAGAAATCCCCAACGACAAGGTGTTCATCCTGCTCGACAGCGACTCTTCGGTTGAATTCGAGGCGGCGGAAGCTACCGCACTCAGGTAAGAAGCCTCCCCTTTTGGAAAGCAATCCTCAGGCTGTTCGTTTTTGCTTGACCACCAAATCTACTTCACCACCGAAATCGAGGTGGGTGTCGATCCTGTATTGGTGGTTGAGAGCACGGTCAACTGGCCGCTCGCCGGAGCGATGCTGAAGGTGGTAATCGAACCGGTGGTCCCGCTCGTGCCCTGGCTCCCCACGAAAAGCAGTTTTCCGGTTGCATCGCTCACGATGAACGCGGCCAGGTTACCCGCCGCAAACGGCGAATTGGTGATCGCCGCGGTCGGGACTCCTGTGGTCTGGTCGATCGTAAACCCGTAAACATTGTTGCTGGAGTTGTTGGCCGTCACGTAAACGTACTTGCCTGAGGGTTCCACGACGACTGAACTGAGGGGAATGATGGTCGAATTGGTGGTCACTCCGAACGGGGACCCGTTCATCGCCGAGAGTGCGCCCGTACTGGCATCCACAGTAAAGCCAGAGAACGTGCCATCCTGAATGTTGGGCACGTAGAGAAACTTCCCTGCCGGGTCGAAGGCGACCCAGTTTGGCCCGTTGCCAACGGCAATCGGGGAGTTCGGCGTCGGCGTCAGGTTTCCGGATGAATCGAACGAGAACCCGGAGATGGAAGCGCTGCCGGAGTTGGCCACAAAAAGAAACTTGCCCGACGGAGATACTGCAGCATGTAGAGGCCCGAAACCGCTGGTCTGGAAGGGCGAGCCGGACGCCTGCGTCAACCCCCCGGTACTCGCATTGATGGTGAACGACGAAACCGTGTTGTTGAAATTATTCACCGAAAAAAGCACTGTACCTGCGGAATCCATGGCCAGGGCGGAGGGCTGACGACCGGTGTTGGTGCGGGGCAAGACTTCGGTCAGCGAACTCGTACCACCGATCTTGTAAAGGGAGATCGTATTGTCCCCGGCATTGGAAACGTAAGCGAACTTTCCCGAAGGATGCACCACAATGGCCGAGGGCGCGGTACCGGTAAGGTACGGGGAGCCGAGAATCTGGCTGAAGGACCCTGTGTGGTTGTTGACGCGGTAGGCGCTCACGCTGTTATTGAATGGGGTGGTGACGTAGACGGTTTGATGCTTGCTCGTGGCGCATCCGGACAGGCCCAAAATCCACGCCAGGGCCAAAAATAAGAGGCTTGCTCGATTGAACAAAGTGTCAGGCTCCTTTGCGCTCGGCAGTCGAATCCATTCGAGCCCGGCGCAGATCAACTTGCTGTCAGAAATCAGGATCGAAACATTCTATTTCATCCCCGCTTTGAAGAGGCGAAAACGGAGGCGGCAGTTGTGGTTAGACGGCGCGGCAGAGCCGGGCGTTGCCCGCCCCGAACCCGCGGAATTGCTAGGAAAATCGAGGAATCGGTTTAATATTTGAGGGTCCCCCCAGGGGAAGTCGCCGCTTCAGGTGGGTTTCAGGAAAATCGGTTAAAAGCTAAGTTGGACTCTCGAGGCGCGAGTGAAACTGCTGATCGTAGAGGACGAAAAGCGCATGGTGGAGCTGCTCCGCCGTGGCCTTTCAGAGGAGGGGCATACGGTGGTGTGTGCCTACGATGGCCGCGAGGGCCTCGACTATGCCCGCCATTACGAGTTCGACGCGATCATTCTCGACGTAATGTTGCCGCATCTGGACGGCTACGATGTGGCCCGGCAACTGCGCAAGGAAAAGGTATCGACTCCGGTCCTGATGCTGACAGCCAGGGATACGGTCTCGGACCTGGTACGCGGGCTGGACTCCGGGGCCGACGACTACCTGGGCAAACCCTTTGCTTTCGAAGAGCTGCTGGCGCGGTTACGGGCGGTGAAGCGCAGGGCGCCCGTGCCGCAACCTACCAAGCTGCAAGTGGGCAACCTGGTGCTGGATCCCGCGACCCGCGAGGTTTCCCGGGGAGGCGCAGGCATCCCTCTCACGCGCACCGAATACAACCTGCTCGAACGCCTGATGAATTACGCCGGCAAGGTGGTTCCGAGGCGCGCCCTGATCGAGGCCGTATGGGGCTACGACCGCGACATCGAAGAGAACACGCTCGATGCCTTTGTGCGCCTTTTGCGCACGAAAGTGGACGGCCGCAATCAGCCGAAACTGATTCATACCGTGCGGGGAGTTGGCTACATGATCCGGTCGGAGGGAGACGCGTGAAGAGGCTGTCCATCGGCTTCCGGCTCACGCTCTGGTACCTGGCCATTTTTGCCTTGGCCCAGGGCTTGTTCGGAGTGGGCATGTGGTTCATCCTGCGCGAGAACTTGCACGACATCGCGGACCACGTGCTCGAAACCGAAACCGAGGACGTACGGCGGTTCCTGGAAGGGCGGCCCGCCGGAGAAAGGCTGACCGAACTGCGCAACGCGGTCACAGATGAATATGGCAACGAAACGATGGGCGACTACCTGCAGATCACAGATTCCGAAGGAAACTGGATCTATCGCGCTCCCGCGCTCACCAAAGAGGGATTTGCTCCGATATCGACAACCGCCCTGCACAAACGCCTGAACCGGGATGTTCGCCTGGGGAAGAAACCCTTTCGCTTTGTGGCCCAAAAAGTGGAAGCCGGCGGGAAGACCTATAGCGTGCAGGCCGGGACCGCGACCGATGAGGAGATGGAGACGCTGCAACGCTTCCGGGATTATCTGCTGATGTTTGCTCCTCTTCTCTTGCTGCTCGCGGGGGCGGTGGGCTATGGATTGAGCCGGCGCGCCCTGGCGCCCGTCGATGCGCTGACCCGTACGGCGCGCACGATCACTGGGGGAACCCTGAGCAACCGGCTTGCACCGTTGCACACTGGCGATGAACTGCAACGGTTATCGGACACACTGAACGAAATGCTGTCTCGCCTCGAATCAGCCTTTGGCCGGATAACCCAGTTCACCGCCGACGCTTCTCACGAACTGCGAACGCCAGTCTCCCTGATTCGCACCGAGGCGGAACTTGCTCTGCGTCGCTCTCGGGGCGACGACGAATACCGGGAAGCCTTGCGGCGGATTTTGCTCGAGGCAGAGCGGACCACCACCCTCATCGAACAGCTACTCGCTATGGCCCGCGCGGATTCGGGCCGGGAAGCGTTCCAGATCAAGGTGGTAGACCTGCGGAGCACTTTGCAAGACGTGGCCGCGGGATGGCGCCAGGTCGCAAACGTGCGCGGTCTCCAGTTCAGCGAGCGGATCCTGGAGGCGGAACTCAGCGTTCTTGCCGACGAAGCCGCCTTGCGACGCGTGATCAATGTGCTTCTCGATAACGCGTTCAAGTACACGCCCCTTCCGGGCGGCATGGTCCACTTGTCGGCGGAACGCAAACAACGACTGGCGGTGGTCAGCGTCCGCGATAACGGGGTTGGGATTCCCGAGGAGGAGCAGACCCGCATCTTCGAACGCTTCTACCGGGTCGACAAAGCGCGAAGCCGCGATATGGGGGGCGCCGGTCTGGGCCTATCGATCGCACAGTGGATCGTCGAACAACATCACGGAAGGATCGTGGTGGAAAGCACGCCCGGCGCTGGATCGATCTTCCGCGTGGAACTGCCCCTGGCTTCCGCAGGGGTTGCGAAAGAAATTCTGGTGAAATGAGCGCCCTACTCCGCCACCAGCAAGCTCTCGGCAAACGGCCATTCCTGATCGACCCACTGCGCAGTGCACCGGAACCCGGTTTCCCGCGCGATCTGACAAATCTCTTCCTGCGCGTATTTGTGGCTGCTCTCGGTCCAGACCGTCTCGCCTTCTGCGAAGCATACGGACATTCCGGCGCCCGCAATGTTCACGGTCTGCGGCTTGGTCGATAGCAGGTGCATTTCAATACTGCGCGCCCGCGGGTTAAAGCGCGCGACATGCTCAAAGTGTGTCAGTGAAAAATTCCCTCCCAGCTCGCGGTTGATGCGCACAAGCAGGTTCTTGTTGAAGGCTGCGGTCACTCCGAGGGCATCGTCGTAGGCGTCCAGAAGCTGCGGGATGGGTTTGAGCAGGTCCGTTCCCAACAGCAACGAATCTCCCGGTTGTAACGTCTCCCGAATGTTCCGCAGAAACTGATTTCCCGCGGGACGATCAAAGTTTCCGATCGTGCTGCCCAGAAAAAGCACCAGAACGTTCTGCCACGGCTTGCGTCGCGCTGCGACTTCCGCCAGTCCGTCCAGATACTCGCGCTCGAAACCAACGATGCTCAGGGAGTCGATATCGCCGAGTTCCCTTTTGCACATGGCCAGCGCCGTCGGGGAAATTTCGATGGGATGATAGGCTGTGTGCTGGCGCCGCGCCAAAGCCTTCAGGAGCCAACGGGTCTTCTTGCCGCTGCCACTGCCCAACTCTGCCACCATCAGCGGCAGAGGCAGGCGCTCAACAATTTCGTAGGCATTTCGAAGCAACACCCTCTCGTCCGCGCGGGTCAAGCCGTATTCCGGCAAGACGCTGATGACCTCGAACAGCGCCGACCCAACGTCGTCATATAGATATTTCGATAGCAGTTCCTTCTGTGGTTTGGCGAGTCCTTTGCGCACATCGGCGGCAAACTCGAGATCGGGTTGTGCAGCAATCGCATGGGTCAGCAAGCGCGGCCTCCTCGTTTGGTGGAACGGTTTCAGTGGCTCACGCAGCGAAAACCCGCGTAAACATAGGGATAGTGAGGTTGAAACCAGTTACGGAACGAGCGGCGCAGCATGCAGGTGGCGGTCCGGGCCGAACCGCCTTTCATGACGTAGTGTTTGTTGTCGAAGAAATCTGCGGAGTATCCGAGGTAGAACGGGAATGGTTGAAAGCCGGGGAAAGGGCTGAACAAAGTGGAGGTCCACTCCCACCCGTTGCCCACCAAATCCATCACACCGAATGCACTCTGCCCCTTTGGGAAAGCCCCAACGGGTGCAGGATCCCACCTCTGAAAGTCGAAGTTGCCGCGGCTGGAATCGGGAGTTTCGTTTCCCCAGGGATAGCAGCGTTCCACTCCATCGGACGCGCCGAATGCTGCGCGCTGCCATTCCGCTTCGCAGGGGAGCGACTTTCCCGCCCAACGCGCGTAGGCGCTTGCTTCGGCGTGGCTAACGTAGACCGGCCAATCCAGCGGGATCGGGCGCTCCCCGAACATCTCGCGCAAATACCAATTGCCGTCGCGCATCGCCCAGAATCCGGGATGGCGGACGTTGTTTGACGCTCGCCACTGCCAGTCGACAGGAGCCCAGAGTTCCGATTTTTCGTACCCCCCAGCGTTCAGAAACTCCAGATATTGACCGTTTGTGACTTTGTGGCGATCGACCTGAAAGGCAGGGACAGCGACCGTGTTCTCTTCGAATTCGTTGTCCCAGCCGAAAGTACCGGAGTCACGCCGAAGACCCAGGGTCGCGGATCCGGCGGGAATTTCGGCCATTGTCGGTCTCAGGATCGGAGCGGAAAGCACGGGACCGGGGGGAGGAGCATTCTTGCGGTCGAGGGGAAGCTGGTGAAGCATATAGGCGAGCGTTTCCGAGTGCATCAGTCGGTGCTCGATCGCTACCTGGAGCAACTGCTCGACGGGGAACTCGATTTGCGCCAGCCGCTGGTCGTCGCTAAGAAGCGCTTCCAGGTTCGAATCCAGAGTCTCCCGAACCCGCGTTACATAGGATCGGACTGACGACATCGAAGGCCAATCCTGCGGCTGATCGGAGGGCAGGCCGCCGCCCACCGGGTCAATGCCAAACGCAAACAGGCGGTCGAGCTTCGCATCGAACCCAGGCAGGTGGAAAGCGCGTTCATGAAGAAGGTTCCAATCGAACGCTTCCAGATGCCCGACGTAGAAAACAATGCGATGGCGTTCGGGTATCGGCCGGTCGTAGAGGGCCTCGGGTTTCACCAGGGTGAAGAGCTGATCAGAATTGCTGCGTGCCTCCGCAAGCCGATCGAGCAGTTGCTGGCTCTGTTCGAGTTCTCGCTGGATAACGGGCATCGCGTACCTCCCATGGTGACCCTCAATCGCTCCCAAACACCTCCCGTAAGATGCCCGCGAAGGGCAAAGGGCTCAGGCTTTTCGTGGGCTTTTTTGACGATGCGGACCTGCGGTAGCTACTGAAGAAGTCCTTACGCAAGATGAGCTTACACATGTGGCCGTTCTACCGGTTGGCGCTCGTGCAGGTCTGCATGGTGAACGAACGAGGCTGTTTAGAATCGAAATCAAAGATGGAGGGTCAGAAACCAGGAGGAATTTACTTTTCGCGAAAAGCCACCCAGCCTCGGGTCTTGCCGTAGTCGATGTTGATCTCACATTTCTTCTGACCGGTGTGCCCGAAATAGAGCGCGAGCTTCTCGGCCGGGTTGCTCAGCTGGCCGATTTCCATGGAGGCTCGCGCGAGATCCTGCTTGTCGTCGTACTTGGCATCGACCGCGGTGTTCCTGCTAATGATGAGCGTCCACTCCTTCTTGGCCGGAAGAATGTACATGGTGTAGCCGCCGGTTGGAATGGTGGTCGCGCCCAGCACCAGGTCTGTCTCCGTGAAGAATGTCATGGCCGACCCACCGGGCGATAACACCTTGCCCGTCGGAGGGCCGTCGGTCTTGGCGGTGGAAACCGGCGTGTAGCGCGCGGTGATCTGGCGGCCATCTTCGAAGGCGCAAATTGTGCTTTCGGAATCAGAACTTGCCGCGGTCTGCTGCGCAGCCAGGGTAGAACTCAGGATGGATCCACTCACAAGAACTGCACAGGCCAGGACGCAACGCATGTCTGCCTCCGCACAGAAATTGAGTGCCGCATATCATCGCAAAAACACTAGCCAAAGAGAATAGCTATTCCCAATTAATTTTGATGGCCGCGTCTCGGTTTTGGGCTGCCTGGGGGATCTGGAGCGCAGGGAACGCTCCGGAAAAGCTACTATGAATGCACATAACCCGCCGGAGCTGGACATCATGTCAGAACATCCCTGGCCCGAATTGCCTCTCGATAAGTGGAAGGACACGTACGCAACCCTTCACATGTGGACGCAGATGGTTGGGAAGGTGCGGCTGGCGCTGACCCCGCGCGTCAATCACTGGTGGGAAGTGTCGCTCTACGTGAACGCGAGTGGGCTGACAACCTCGGCGATCCCTTGCCGCGATCGGATCTTCGAAGTGCAGTTCGATTTCATCGAGCACCAACTGCTGGTGTTGACCAGCGATGGCCGACAAAAATCACTCGCCTTGCGACCTCAATCGGTCGCGGACTTCTATCGCGCATTCCTGCAGGCGCTGAGCTCGCTCGGAATTGAGGTGCGCATTTGGCCCATGCCAGTGGAAGTTCCGAATCCCGTGCGCTTCGATCTCGATCACGAGCACGCCTCCTATGATGCCGAATATGCACATCGCTTCTGGACGATTCTCACGCGACTGGTTCCGATCTTCAGCGAGTTTCGCGGGCGATTCATCGGCAAGCACAGCCCGATTCATTTCTTTCTGGGGGAGTTTCGACCTGGCCTCGACCCGCTTCTCGGGGCGGCGCGCGCCCGTGCGAGCGGAGGCCGATTCAATCACGCGCGAGGCCTATTCACACGAGGTCATCAGCGCGGGTTTCTGGCCGGGTGGAGCAGAGGTGGAGGGAGCGGCCTTCTATGCCTATGCTGCGCCCGAACCACCAGGCTTCAAGACTGCAACGATCAAACCCGAGAAAGCGTTCTATTCTCCTCTTGGGGAATTCCTGCTGATGTACGACGATGTGCGGCAGGCGAAGGATCCGCGCAAAGATTTGCTGGACTTCCTGCAGACCACCTACGAGGCGGGAGCAAACCTGGCCAACTGGCCAAGGGCTGATTTGGAGTCTCTGCCGGACAGATCGTCGTAAGGCGACCCAGCGCTTATGTCTTTCCGGCCCTCATCCGGTTGCGCGCCTCTTCGTAGGCTTGCTGCGGATCCCGTCCGGTCACCTGCTTGTACCAGGCTGGGTGGAAGGTCCAAGCCCATGCTTCGTTCACAGCCCCGCGCGTCATCGCTTGGAACGTACCCGGTTCGCCGATCGTGCTCAGGTAGACGTGAATGAAGATTCCGCCCAGCATGATCAGGGCAGCGATGTCGTGCAGCACATAACTCACCGCCACCGCTAAGCGGCCAAAGGTGGCAGCCCCGATCCAGAGAATGATCCCCGTGATCAGGAAGACAATGGAGCCGATCACGATCTCCCAGAACTGAGCTTTCTGGCCAGCGTTGAAGAAGCCGGTCTCGGGCGGCTCCAGCTTCTCCTCGCCCGAGATCACTTTGCGAATCTTCTTCATCCAGCGCGAGTCGGCGGGAGTCCAGGCCATCGGCGCCAGCCAGTTCAGGGCCTGAAGCCCAAAGAAAATCACGAATCCCAGGCCAAACCAAGGGTGCATCTCGCGGCTCAACGCGCCCCCGCCGAAGATCGGCGTGAACCAGCGGAAGAGCCAGGGCAGATAAATCCCGAAACCCGAGAACAACGCGAGGAAGAAAAACAGCGCAACCATCCAGTGGAGGAAGCGCGTGTAGACGCGGTGGCGCAACAGTTCGCCCGGAAACACTTCGTTCCGGCCGAAGGAGTCGAAGCCCTTGCGCGCCTCGTTGTCAAACCGCTCAACTGCGGTTCCCATGGGCTCCCTCCTCGTTGGGATCTGGTTGCGGACGCCGCGGACCCACCATCACGTAGTGCAGGCCGACGCCCAGCAATCCAAACAGCGCGAACGTACCCAGCACCGGCTTGGCCAGCCACTTCCAGACCGTGTAGCTCCATGGAATGGTTGGATTCTTGGGCAGGCCGCCGTAACGCTCCGGATCGGTCGCATCGTGCAGCACATAAATCACGTGCGTGCCGCCGATCGAGTCCGGATCGTATACGCCCGCTTTGTCGTATCCGAAGTTTTCGCGAAGCTGCTTCGAGCGCTCTTGGGCGATGAACGTCATATCGTCCTTCGAGCCGAACTTCAGGCAACCGGTCGGGCAGGCCTTGATGCAGGCCGGTTCCAGACCTTGCCCCACGCGATCAGAACACAGAGTGCACTTGTAGACTTTCTTCGTGGTCTCGTTGAAGCGCGGGATGTTGAACGGGCAGCCGGAAACACAGAACTCGCACCCGATGCAGTTCTCCTGCTGGAAATCGACGATGCCGTTCGTGTATTGCACGATGGCGCCATCGGCCGGACAGGCACGCAGGCAGCCGGGATCGGCGCAGTGCATGCACTGGTCCTTGCGCATTAGCCACTGAATGGTCCCGTCCTCGCGCTGGTGCTCGTTGAACTTGATCAGGTTCCAGAAGTTCCAGCGCGTCTCGGGCATCGTCTGGTAGGTATTGTCGAAGGTGGTCACGGCGAACGGCATGTCGTTCCACTCGACACAGGCCACCTCGCAAGCCTTGCAGCCGATACACGTGGTCGTGTCTATCAGCTTGCACACGTCGTAGTTGCGCTGGACTTCCCTGCCCGGCTCCCCTCCGGCGATGGGTCCGGGGTGGGCTGACATCTGTTTGATCTGCAGCAATCGTCGATCGCTCATATGTCCGCCCTACGCTTTCTCGAGCTTCACCAGGAAGCCCTTGAATTCCGGCGTGAACGCGTTGGGGTCGATTACAGTAGGCGTCAACTGATTCGTCAGGGTCCGATCCGTCTTGCCCTCGTCTTCGGCGATGCCGCGGAAACCCCAGTGGATCGGAATTCCGATCTGGAAGGTCTCCTTGCCGTCGATCTTCATGGGGCGGATGCGGCGGGTCACCATGGCCTTGGCAAGATAGTGGCTGCGGATGCTGGTTACCTTGACCTTGTCTCCGCCTCTGATTCCGAGCTTGTCGGCGAGCTCCACGGGGATCTCTACGAACGGCTCCGGCACCAGCTGCACGTTCATGGGGTTGTTCTTGGTCCAGTAGTGGTAGTGCTCAGTCAGCCGGTAGGTGGTGCAGACGATGTTGTATTCCTGCCCGGGCGCTGCGTACTTGTCGAGATCCGTCTTATACCGCTTCACGACTGGATTGTTCGACTGGTTGGGGTGCAGCGGATTCACGATCGGGCTTTCGATCGGCTCGTAGTATTCGGGGAACGGGCCGTCGCTCAGAGGCCCGAGAGGCACGAACAAGCGTCCCACGCCCTCGGGATTCATGATGAACGGTCCCATGTGATCCTTGGGAGCGGAATCGGCCTTGAAATCGGGTACGTCGTTGCCCACCCAGGATTGCTTGGCCTCATCCCACCAGATCTGGCGACGCTTAGGGTCCCAGGGCTTACCATCAGGATCACACGACGCCCGGTTGTACATGACGCGGCGATTCATCGGCCACGACCAAGCCCAGTTCGGGTAAATGCCCAGTCCCGAAGGATCCTCCGTGCCTCGCCGTTGCATCAACGCTCCGGCCTCGGTCCAGGAGCCGCAGTAGAGCCAGTTCCCGGAGAGGGTTGTGCCGTCGTCCTTTAGCCAGGAGAAGCCCGGCAACTGTTGGCCCGCTTTGATCGTCTGGTTGGTCTTCGGATCGGTCAGATCGGCCAGGGCCTTCCCGTTGATCTCTTTGGCAAGCTCTGCGAGAGATGGGTTGTAAGGATCGGTGTACGGCCACCAGGCATTCAGGATCGGGTCCGCGAACTTGCCGCCCTCTTTCTTGTAGAGGTCGCGGACCTTTAGAAAAATCGTGGCCAGAATTTCCTGGTCGAGTTTGGCCTGTCCGGGAGGTGGGACAGCGACGTTCTTCCATTGCAGCCAGCGGGCAGAATTGACGAAGGTTCCGTCTTTTTCCGCGAAACCGGCGCCGGGCAGGCGGTAAACGGTGGTGTTGATTTTCTTTCTCTCGTCTGCCGTGATTCCTGGCGCGTTCCAGAATTCGCTGGTCTCGTCGGGATAGATCTCGCACACCACCAGCCAGTCGGCTTTCTTGAGCGCCTCGATGTTTTTCTGCGAATCGGGGCCGATCATGACGCCGTTCATGCCAAAGGCGAAAATGCCTTTCACTTTGCCGCCGTACATGTCGTTCCAGATGTTGACCCAGGAGTAGTTGCGGTCGATCTTTGGCAGGTAGTGGAAGGCCCAGTCGTTGTCTTTCGTGGAAGCGGGACCGTACATCGCCTTCAGGAACGACACGGCAAACTTCGCTGTGTTCGACCAGTAGTTGTACGAGTCCCACGGGTCGGGTTTGGCAGAGGTCGGCGTCGTGCGCTTCAGGAAGACCGCCAGGCTCGCATCGTCGGGGTTCGGCATCTTCAGATATCCCGGCAGGATGTCGAAGACACCGGCCATGTCGGTGGCGCCCTGAATGTTGGAGTGGCCGCGGAGGGCGTTGACTCCTCCGCCGGCACGTCCCACGTTACCCAGCAGCAACTGCACCATGGCGGCCGTGCGGATGATCTGGGTGCCGAAACTGTGCTGCGTCCAACCGACCGCGTAGATGATGGTGGCCACCTTTTTCATGTCGCCGTCCTTGCGGACGGAGGTGAACAGGTCGGCGGCCTTCAGGAACTGATCCTTGGGGATTCCGGTCACGCGCTCCACGAACTCCGGCGTGTAGCGCTCATACTGCTTCTTCAGGAGCTGGAACACACACCGCGGATGCTGCAGCGTGAGATCGTAAGCTACCTTCCCCGGCAAAGCCGGCGGGGGAGGCGTCGCGCCCGGCTTGGCAGGCGCCGGTGTGGCGTGCGGTGTGGTTTCAGACGCTTTTCCCGCGAGATTTCCGCCCTCTTCGTAATTCCAGGTGGACTTGTCGTAGACCTGCCTGGCTGGATCGAAGCCGGAGAACAGCCCATCTTCGGGAAGCTTGAAGCCTTCTTTTATGACAAAGGCGGCGTTGGTGTAGTTGACCAGGTAGTCGTGCGCGATGCGATTGTTCGCGATCGCGTAGTTGATCAAGCCACCCAGGAATGCAATGTCGGTGCCGGCGCGGATCTGAACATACAGATCCGCGTTGGCGGCGGTCCGCGTCAGGCGCGGATCGACAACGATGGTCTTTGCATTACGGTGAACTTTAGCTTCAATGGCCCACTTGAAACCACAAGGATGGTTTTCGGCTGGATTGCCACCCATGATCAACATCATGTCGGTGTTCTTGATGTCGATCCAGCCATTGGTCATCGCCCCGCGTCCGAATGTTGGCCCCAAACTGGAGACCGTGGGGCCGTGTCAAACACGGGCCTGGTTTTCCAGGTAGCAGACCCCCAGGCTGCGCATGGTCTTGACGACCAGATAGTTGAACTCGTTGGTATCCGTGCATCCGCCGGTAAAGGCGATGCCCTCGCAGCGGCGAACGGTGCGGCCCTGGTCGTCAGTCTCGAGGAAAGTCTCCTCGCGCGTCTTCTTCACTCTTTGCGCGATCTCGTCGTAGGCCTGTTCCCAGGAAATGTCTTCCCAGTGGTCCGATCCCGGGCGCCGCACCTGCGGCTTCAGCAAACGGCGATCGTTCAGGATGTCCTGCTCGAGCGATGATCCCTTCGGGCAAAGCGTGCCGCGATTGATGGGATGGTCGGGATCGCCTTCGACGTGCACGACCTGGGGAATGGCGTTTTTCGCCTTGTCGCCCAGTGTGTAGATGATGACGCCGCAGCTCACCGAACAGTAGGGACAGGTGCTGCGGGTTTCGCTGGCACGAGAGATTTTGAGGCTTTGGGTCTGGGCGTATGCCGGAGTCAGGTCAAATCCCAGAGCCGATATGCCCACCCCTCCAACGAGGGTGCCCTTGAGAAAAGTCCGTCGCGAGAGTTCCATACACACCCTCCGCAATCCGTTCGTAAAGCAGAGAAGGTGCGGCCAACAGACGGCCGGGCGGAACAAAAAGCGAGGGAATAGTACTCCGGTGGTTTGCAGGCGTCAATCGGGGCCCGGCGTGTAGGTTGCAGATGGTGCTGGGCGCATTGATAATGTCGCGATGCGACATAACGGCTGGGAGCGGCGGATCGACCGGGCGGAGGAATTGGCGCAAAAACATGCGTTTGCCGCCGAAATTCTGCGCTTTTACGCGTTGATTGCGAAGTTTCAAGCCGAGTTCCAGAGCCGCCTGGCTGGCCAGGAAACCTTCCACGAGCAAACGCCCGGGGTGCAGGCAAGTGATCCATATGTAGCGGCGGAATGGTTCCCTCGCTTGCTGGAGACCCTGGAGCGTGGAGCACCAGAGAAAGTCGCTGAGCGTGCTCGCTATCTACGAAGTGCTGCACCGGAGATCCGACGGCAGTTGCTGAGTACGTACTGGAGCGGAGCACACCCACAAAGACAGCATGTCGACGAGTTCATTGCACGGGCCTTCCTGCAACCGTATGCCGAGTTCGTCAGGGAGAAGTCAGAAGCAAAACCCGGCACGCACACTTCCACGCTATGTTCATTTTGCGGCAGAAGGCCTGGGGTTGGCGTGTTGCGCACTCTGGGTGAGGGTGGACAGCGGTCGCTGGTGTGTTCTTTCTGCCTGGCGGAGTGGCCCTTTCGCCGGATTCTCTGCCCTGGATGCGGTGAAGAGGACCCCCACAAGCTGCCGGTTTTCACGGCGGCGGAATTGGAGCACGTGCGCGTGGAGAGCTGCGATTCCTGTAAGACGTATATAAAGACCGTAGATCTGACGCGCAATGGATTGGCCGACCCGGTGGTGGATGAGATCGCCGCGCTGCCCCTTGATCTCTGGGCGCAGGAGCGCGGATACAGCAAGCTCGAAGTCAACTTGATGCAGATGTGAGTGCAAAGCGAGTTCAGAATAGACTGGTTCCGTGGCGGCAATCCGGCTGTATAATGCGGGGTACCGTCTCGTCTTAATACCCTCAGGAGCCTTTCTATGGATTCATACCATCGCCAGATACGCCGCACTGAGCAACCGACCGGCCGGGATTGTCAATTCTGTGCGGCCCTCGATCCCAATTTCAAAATGCGCAATCCGGTTGATCGGTGGGTGCTCGGTCACCCGCAGGATTCGGCAATCTCTCACGTTTCCGAAAACGGGCACGTGCTGCACCTGATGTTCGAAATTGCCAGAAAACGTTCCCGCGATCCTGAGACCGAGGCATTGCCGAGATCGGCCTAAACGCACTTCGCGGGGACCTTCACCGCTACTGGCCAACGAAACGCTACCCTTCTGACCGGATCAACCGGCGTGGCGTCTGACCTGGGCTGGTTTGTCCCCTTTCTCTCTCCTTGACAGCTTAGGAGAGCAATGCTACCTTCCCCTAAGCGATTTAGGGGGCTGTGAGGATGGCCGACACTTCTGACATTCTTCCCGGAACGCTCGACATGTTGATCCTGAAAGCCGTTTCGCTGGGATCACTGCATGGCTACGGCGTGTTGCTTCGCATTCAGCAGATTTCGGCAGGTGCATTCGAAGTGGAGCAGGGTGCGCTCTACCCAGCACTGTATCGCCTTGAACAGCGCGGCATGCTGGATGCTGAATGGGGCATCTCGGAAAACAACCGGCGGGCCAAATATTACCGCCTGACCCGCAAGGGTGAAAAACACCTGCAGCAGCAAGCGAAGAACTGGAACCGGCTGAGCCTCGCCATCGCTACCGTCTTAAACGCTACGGCTGAAGAGAGCTGATCCATGCAGATGCGCAGTTTTCTCGAACCGCTGTTCCGGCGCGACCATCTTGAGCAGTCCATGGAAGATGAGATGCGTTTTCACATTGAAGAACGGGCGGCGGACCTGCACCGCTCAGGGCTCCCTGCAGACGAAGCGAAGCGAAAAGCACAGATCGAGTTCGGCGGCAAGGAAACCTACAAGGAGCAGTGCCGCGATGCGCATCCGTTGCACTGGGTTTACGGCTTTATCTCTGATCTCCGCTTTGGCGTGCGCATGTTGCGTCGCAGTCCAGGATTTTCCCTTCTGGCGATCTTGTGCCTGACTCTCGGTATCGGCGCGAACGCCGCAGTGTTCGGTTGGATCGAAGGAACGTTGTTCCGTCCTTATCCCCTGGTCTCGCACCAGGAAAGAGTATTTGTTCTGGCGGGAACGGCCCGCGGCGTAGCCGGCTACGAGCCCACCTCCTGGCCCGACCTTCGCGATTTTCAACGGAATTGCAAATTGATCGATTCCTTTGTCGCAGAGCACATCGTAGGAACCACGCTGAGCATTGGCGATCGCGCGCAACGCGCGGTGGGGAGTCTGGTTTCCGCCAATTATTTCGATGCGCTGGGAATCCGGCCTGTGCTGGGTCGCGGCTTTCAGCCGGGCGAGGATACGGGGCGCAATGCTCATCCCATTGTGGTGATCAGTTACCAGCTTTGGCAGGAACGTTTTCATGGTGATCGTTCGGTAATCGGCAAGACGCAAATCCTGAACGGAATGCCGCATACGATTGTGGGTGTAGCCCCCAAAGGCTTTTACGGGACCTTCGTCGGCTATGCCTGGCAGTTCTGGGTGCCGGCATCGATGCAGGAACGGTTCGACTCCGCCGGCTACCAACTGGAAGACCGCGGAGCGCGCTGGATCGAAGGGTTCGCGCGGCTCAAGCCTGGGGTATCGGTGCAGCAAGCGCAGCAGGAAATCACGGCCGTCGCGAGGCGGCTGGAAGGTGATTTCCCAGACACCAACCGCGGCCACGGGATCAAACTGCTGCCGCTCTGGGAATCTCCATTCAATGCCACAGATTCCATGCTGCCAACCCTCAAGATTACTGCCTTGGTTGTCTTCTTCGTTCTGATCATTGCCTGTGCGAACGTGAGCAATCTGCTGCTGGTCAGGGCTTTTGCCCGCCGCCACGAGTTAGCGGTGCGAATCGCGGTGGGGGCTGGGCGGAGGCGGCTCATCAAGCAGCTCCTGACGGAGAGCCTGGTGCTGGCCGGCATCGCCCTCGTGGGGGCAATTCTCGTGGCGCACTGGTGCCGAAACCTTCTGGTGTTGCTGGTTCCACCGAGGTCGGGGCCGATTTTTATGAAGGGCGATCTCGACTGGCGTGTACTGGCACTGAGCGCTGGTGTGTGCCTGCTCTCGATCTTGCTGTTCGGAATGATTCCCGCCCTTCAGACGAGCAGTCTCGACATTTCCGGCGCTTTGAAATGCGAATCCGCAGGCGTGATCGGAACTCGCGGAAAATCGCGGCTGCGCTCGGCGCTGATCCTGTTGCAAGTGGCTTTGAGTTTCGTTCTGCTGGTCGGCGCAGGCCTGCTGCTTAAGAGCGTGCAGCGAATCCGCAACACCAGCCCCGGCTTCTCCCGCGATGGAGTACTGGTCACCGGCCTCAACCTGGTAGCGGCGAATTACGAGCCGCAACGCGCGAAAGCGTTCCAGAACGAACTGCTGGACAGAGTTCAGGGCTTGGCAGGAGTCGAGTCGGCGGCCTACGCGCGCGTTGTCCCGTTCAGCTATCTCGGCTACTCCTCCACGCCCATTGCTGTGGACGGCTACCCTGCTGCACCGGATGAGCAGCCAGCGGCAGATTACGACGAAGTCAGCGAGGGATTTTTCTCGACGGTTGGAATACCGCTGGTGGTCGGACGAGACTTTACTCGCGCCGATGACGAAAACGCGCTTCCCGTAGCGATCGTGAATGAAGCCATGGCTGCGCAGTACTGGCGCGGCGCCGATCCGGTCGGCATGCGCTTGCAGATGAAAGGACGGGCGATGCGAGTGATTGGAGTCGCAAAGAACGCGAAGTACCAGAACATGTTGGAGACGCTGTCACCATTTTTCTACGTGCCATTGCGCCAGAACCCGTCGTCCGACATCGGGCTGCTGGTGCGGACGCGACAGGATCCCGCGACGATGGGGCCCGCCATCGCTCGCGAGGTGCATGTCCTTGATGGGGATGTCGCTCCTTCTGGAATCCTCACGATGCGGGAACAAATTTCGCGGCAGACCCTCACCCAACTGATCGCGGGCAGGTTCCTGGGAATTTTCGGTGGCTTGGCACTGCTGCTGGCGACGATCGGACTTTACGGGGTCATGTCGTACACCGTCTCGCAGAGTGCGCGCGAACTGGGATTGCGCGCGGCCCTGGGTGCGGCGCCGTCGCACCTGTTGCGGCTGGTGATGTCCCGCGGCCTGGCGCTGATCGGACTGGGCCTCGCCATTGGACTGGCCGTGGCGCTGGCAACGACGCGCTTGTTCGGCTACCTGCTGTGGGGAGTCAGCCCGCATGATCCTGCGTCCTTTGGGTCAGCCTTGGCAATCATCGGGATCGCATCCATGGCGGCGTGCTTTTTCCCCGCCTGGAGAGCCACGCGTATCGACCCGCTCCGCGCTTTGCGGGATTAGGTGATTTATGGATGCGCCACGTCCTTTCGCAGCACGAGACCGCCGTCGCCGCCAGATGGTTTTTGCCGGAGTCGGCTTGATTCTGATCGCTGGCATCACCATGGGAGTGGCGAAGCTCAAGCCAGCCATTCCATCCGTCGAGCGTTCGAGTGTCTGGATCGACAGCGTCAAGCGCGGCCCCATGGTGCGCCAGGTGCGCGGGCTCGGGACGCTTACGCCGGACGAGATCCGCTGGATTCCAGCTCTTACCGCCGGACGTGTGGAGAAGATCCTTCTGCGTCCGGGCATGCCTGTGAAAGCGGACACACTGATCTTGATCTTGAGCAACCCAACGGTCGAACAACTGGCGTTCGATGCGGAATGGAAACTGCGCGCCGAGGAAGCCCAGTATCACAACCTCGAAGTGACCTTGCAGAGCCAGGTTCTGGACCAGGAAGCGAACACCGCCAAAGCGGAACAGGAAGCGGAAGACGCTCAAATGAAAGCGAACACCGACTCTGAGCTGGTAAAAGCTGGTGTGGTCTCATTGCAGGCGCGCACGATCTCCACGAGAAGTGCCCGACAACTCACGATTCGAGCCGATATCGAAAAACAGCGCTACGCGAACGCGCAAAAGCAGCTCGATGCACAGTTGGCCGCTGAAGGGGCGAGGGTCGAAGAAGCAAAGGCCGCCTACAACCTACAAGAAAAGCAGAAAAGCATGCTGCAAGTCCGCGCGGGCATGGAGGGTATCCTGCAAGAGCTAAGCGTTAACGGAAACAGCCTGCAGGAAGGCCAGCCAGTAACCGCCGGGGCGACCATCGCCAAGGTAGCGAATCCCAAGCGCCTCAAAGCCGAACTCAAGGTCCCCGAAACCCAGGCCAAGGACGTGCAGCTTGGGCAAGCAGCTCAGATCGACACACACAACGGCATGATTCAGGGCCGGGTTATTCGCATCGATCCTTCTGTCCAGAACGGCACGCGCACAGTGGATGTCGCTTTGGAAGGCGACCTACCAAGTGGTGCCGTCCCGGATCTCAGCGTCGATGGGACCATCGATCTGGAACGCATTGCGAATGCATTGTTCATGGCGCGTCCCACTTTCGGCGCGGAGAACGGCACGATCGGTGTCTTCAAGTTCGAGCCCGACGGCAAGACGGCTTCACGAGTGCAAGTCACGATCGGACGCAGCTCGGTGAGCAGCGTAGAGATACTGCAGGGCCTTAGAGAAGGGGACGAAGTGGTCCTCTCGGATATGTCGCGGTGGGAACAGTATGAACGCATCCGGCTGGAATGATGGGGAGCGGGGAGGGTGATATGGCAGCCGCGGACGATGTTCTGATCTCCATGAAAGACATTAAGAAGATTTTCTACACCGAGGAGGTGGAGACGCACGCGCTTTCAGGCGTGAACCTGGAGATCCGTAGGGGGGAATACGTTTGCATCGCCGGGCCGTCGGGCTCTGGAAAATCCACTCTGCTGGCGATTCTGGGCCTGCTTGACTCGCCGAGTCAGGGGCAATATTTTCTGAAGAATGAATCGGTGCAGGATCTAAACTTCGCACAGCGCGCAGTGATTCGCAACCGCGAGATCGGGTTCATTTTTCAGAGTTTCAACCTTATCGGCGATCTCTCGGTGTATGAGAACGTTGAACTGCCGCTGACTTACCGTGGCATGGGCAATACGGAACGCAAGCGGCGAGTGCTCGGGGCCCTGGAGCGTGTGGGAATGAGTCATCGTATGCGCCACTATCCATCGCAGCTATCCGGGGGGCAGCAGCAGCGGGTGGCCGTGGCCCGGGCCCTGGCCGGGAATCCGTCGATTCTGCTTGCTGACGAGCCCACCGGCAACCTGGACTCGCAGAACGCCAGCTCCGTCATGGACTTGCTGGAGCAATTACATCGCGACGGCTCAACCATCTGCATGGTCACCCACGATCCGCGTTTCGCGCAGAACGCCGAACGCGGCATCAATCTGTTTGACGGACGGATCGTAGCTTGAACGGATCGAGTGTCGCGAAAAGCCCCGGTACTTCCGAGAGTATCTCGTCGTCATATCGTGATACGATATGTCTCGATATTGGGAAATTGGCGCCGGACTGCCATAAAATATAAGGATTGCCTCTAGCAGTCGACGCGGCAAGTTGCATGAATATCTCAGCCCCTTTCATCAAGAGGCCGGTCGGCACCTCGCTGCTGACTGCCGCCCTGTTGCTGTCGGGAGCGCTGGCCTTCAATTTCCTGCCTGTGGCGCCACTTCCCCAGGTGGAATTCCCCGTCATCCAGGTTTCCGCAAGCCTCCCCGGGGCGAGTCCAGAGACCATGGCGTCGTCGGTAGCTTCGCCACTGGAGCGCCAGTTCGGCCGAATCGCCGGCATCAACCAGATGACCTCGGTGAGTCAACTGGGCTCCACGGGAATCGTCCTGCAGTTCGACCTCAGCCGCAATATTGATGCGGCGGCGCGTGATGTGCAGGCAGCCATCAATGCGGCGCGCAGCCATTTGCCGGCGGATCTGCCGGGCAATCCCTGGTACCGCAAAGTCAACCCCGCCGATGCGCCGATTCTGATTTTGTCGCTGAGCTCCGACACCATTCCCCTGCCGAACATCTATGACCAGGCGAATTCGATCCTTTCCCAAAAGCTTGCCCAGGTCCGGGGTGTCGGCCAGGTGTATGTGGGTGGCGGCGCAAATCCGGCGGTGCGGGTCGAAGTCAATCCCAATCTCCTGAACAAATTCGGCCTCGGCCTCGACGCGGTACACACGGCCCTGGCCAGCGCCAATGTGAATTCACCGAAAGGGGAGGTGGAGAACGCGGTCGATGCCTGGGCCATTTCCGACAACGATCAGATCAAAAAGGCCGACCAGTACCGCCGCCTGATCATTGCCTCGAATCCGCGGACCAGTTCAACAGTTCGCCTGAGCGATGTGGCCGACGTCGAGGATTCCGTCGAGGACGCCCACATCTACGGTTTGTCGAATGGGAAGCGCGCAGTCATCGTCATCGTTTGGCGCCAGCCCGGGGCGAACATCATTCAGACGGTCGACAACGTCCTCGAGACTCTTCCCGAGCTGCAGGCGTCCATCTCCCCCTCCATCAAGATCGACGTGGTGTCGGACCGCACCACGACCGTTCGAGCGTCGCTCCGCGACATTGAGATCACGTTGGGCATATCGGTCGTCCTGGTGATCCTGGTGGTGTTCGCCTTCCTTCGCACCGTGCGTGCCACGCTGATCCCGAGCATCGCCGTGCCGCTTTCGTTGATCGGCACATTTGGCGTGATGTATCTGCTGGGCTACAGCCTGAATAACCTTTCGTTGATGGCACTGGCCATCTCCACCGGTTTCGTGGTCGACGATGCCATCGTTGTGCTCGAGAACATCACCCGTTATCTGGAACAAGGATTGTCGCCGGTGCAGGCGACCTTTCGCGGGGCAAAGGAAATCGGCTTTACCGTGCTATCGATGAGCACCTCGCTGATTGCAGTATTTATCCCGATTCTGATGATGGGCGGGATTATCGGCCGTTTGTTCCGCGAATTCGCTGTGACCTTAAGCGTCGCCATCACGGTCTCGCTGGTGGTCTCGCTGACCACCACGCCGAGCATGTGCGCGCAGATGTTGCGAGAGGTGGATGAGGAAAAACATGGCCGTGCTTTTAGCCTGAGTCAGAGACTGTTCAACGGGCTCCAGGAGATCTACCGGGTTGCGCTCGGATGGGTGCTTGGTCACCAGTTCGGCGTTTTGCTCATCACGATTGCCACAGCATGCCTCAGCGTCTACCTGTTCAAGGAAGCTCCCAAGGGATTCTTTCCGCAACAGGACACGGGGCGCATTCAGGGCTCGGTGCAGGCCGCGCAGGATATCTCGTTTGAAGCCATGAGCCAGAAGATGCGCCAGTATGTGCACATCGGGATGGCGGATCCCAATGTGCAAAACATGATCGGCTTCTGCGGTGGCACGACCGCGATGAATCAGGGGCGGATGTACCTCACGCTCAAGCCCTTGGGCCAGCGCAAATTGTCGGCCGACCAGGTGATTGCCGAACTCTCGCGCAAGTTTTCGGTCGTTCCCGGCGCGACGCTCTACATGCAGGCGCAACAGGACCTGAGCATCGGCGGCCGGATCAGCCAGGCGCAATACCAGTACACGCTACAGGGGGAAGACCTGGCGCAACTGAACGAATTGGCTCCAATTCTGTTGCAAAAAATGCGCGCGCTTCCTCAGCTGCAGCAGGTAAACACGGACCAGCAAGACAAAGGATTGGGATTGAACGTGGTGATCGACCGCGACACGGCTTCCCGTCTGGGAATCGCCGCCCGGGACATCGACACAGTCCTATACGACGCCTTCGGTCAGCGGTTGGTGTCCACCATCTACGAAGCCTTGAACCAATACCACGTGGTCATGGAGGTCGCGCCGCAATATCAACGGACCCCCGAGACCCTGGAAAATGTGTATGTGCGTTCTTCTTTCGGGAAAATCGTCCCCCTGTCGGCCTTCGCACATTTTGGAACTGGCGAGACTTCGCTCGCAGTCCCTCACCAGGGACAGTGGCCGGCAGTGACGATTTCCTTCAACCTCGCTCCTGGCGTTTCTCTGGGGCAAGCCACTCAAGCGATCGAAAACGTGGAACGCTCCATTCGCTTTCCGGAGACGATTCACGCGAGCTTTCAAGGCACGGCCGCAGCTTTTCAGGATTCGCTTGCGAACGAGCCGATCCTGATCGCGACGGCCCTGCTGGCTGTCTACATCGTCCTGGGAATGCTTTACGAGAGCTTCATCCATCCCATCACGATTCTCTCCACCATTCCCTCGGCGGGGGTTGGCGCCCTGTTGGCGCTCAAACTTACGCGCAACGAACTGAACGTGATGGGCCTGATCGGGATCATCTTGCTGATCGGCTTGGTGAAGAAGAACGCGATCATGATGATTGACTTCGCGCTCGATGCCGAGCGCAGGGAGGGCAAAGCTCCTATCGACGCCATTTATGAGGCCTGCGTGCTGCGGTTCCGGCCGATCATGATGACAACCATGGCGGCGTTGCTGGGAGGCTTGCCTCTGGCGCTCGCGACCGGGACGGGTGCAGAGTTGCGGCGTCCGCTCGGCCTGACGATCGTCGGAGGCCTCATCGTCAGCCAGGCCCTTACGCTTTTCACCACACCCGTTGTTTACTTGTATATGGACCGCATGCGGCTACACTTCAGACGGACCGTCCCTTCGGCCCCCGCTTCACGTACAAGCTCCGCCGACTGATTCCGCAACTCATTGACAGGGCCCTCTTGTGCGGGCCGCAGCCCGTTACGCGTCCCCGGATCTGGGGTGAAAGCGGATCGCATCAGGTGGCGCTGATCCTAGCCGGAAGGTGTGGGGACCGGAAGAAAACTGACGAGTTTACGAAAAGCGGGTTTAGCAGGCCGATCAGCAGGACTCGCTGACTGTCTCAGTTGAGCATCGCATCTCGGATCGATTCGGTGCCCGATAGGTCCTTACCTTGAGAGTCCGAAGCCCACAGATGGCAATGATCAGGATGCCTCCCAGGATCATCACCAAGTCCCCAATGCTAAACCAATCCAGCCGCTCTTGGTCGGCCAAGAAGGCAAGCTGTGTGGCTGGAGTTGCTGCCCGCCACATCGGGCTTGCAGGATGAAGTGTAGGAGGTATTCCGACAACTGGCATCGTTCCGGCGTTGGCACCGATGACCAAACCGTTCAGCATCAGACCACAAAGCATCAACAGCGCGCCAAGCCGAACCCACCGCGATCGTACGGCGCGAAGCGCTAGCCATAAGATGGCGGCCGACTCACAAAGCCAGATCGTGGGATGTTGTGTCCACGCTAAATGATGGGCTGCAAACAGAAGGTTCACCATCCGCCTCGGCCAGACAGGCGGACACCCCGCAACCAATTTGCCAAGGCTCATAAATCGACAAGCCCCATGTTTCCAATGGAGTACCTAGATGTGATCCTTCACCTGGACATGGACTTCCTGCTGGTGTCATTCACATCTGAGGGAAAATGAATGCCCTTCCCGGCCATTGTGGCCGCCGACCGGCGGAGTGTTGCCCCGTTTGAAGCGTAGACTGTCAACCTTGAACTCGCGACAGGCGTTGCTCTTCGAACAGGATGCCAGAAGCGTTAATCAAATACTGTTCATCGCTAAGCCTCTCAACCAGTTCATCGGGAAAGGGAGAGATTTCGCTCTGCAAATAGGTGGCCAGCTCACGATAGATTTCCCGCCGTGCGTAAGGGGCTAGTTCGTTGCGACGGCGCAGCGCATCTTGAATCAGGGCGGCGAGTACCGGCGTGGCGGCTCGGCGGAGATGCACCGCGATGGCGGGATACTCCATGAAGGAGTTGTACTTCTGCCGCGCCGAGGATTGCTCCGACGGCGCCGCCAGGGGCGCTTGGCGCACGACGAGCGTCCCCGCCACGCGGTCGCCGAAGCGTTGCATAAGCGGACCGCTCAGTAGGGAAACTCCTCCAACCAGATACGCGAACGGCAGCACATCAACGACGCGCATCAGATTTCGTATCCACGCCTGTTCGATCCGTAGCGGAAGTCCGGCCTGGTCAACTACCCGCAAATGCAACAAGCGTTTTCCTATCGTCTGCCCATTCCAATAACCTTCCAGCAAAGCGCCGTAGGCAAACCCAATGGCGAATTCCGCAAGAGTGATCACCATGATCCCAAATCCGGGCGCTTTCGCGAAAATCCAGTAAACCAGCAGCCCTATTCCGTTCACCGTTCCCAGCACGATCGCGATATCGAGCAGCATGGCATAGAGGCGGGATGCGGGACCGGCCAGGGGCAATCGAAAGAGCACACCTTCCGGCGTCGCAATAGTCAGTTCGACCGCTGTCGATGCGTGGGTTGACTGGGTATCTGTCATCTGTTCTCCGAAGGAAGGCTAGAGCGTGCATCCGCGCCAATCTCGCTTCGTCCGATCAGTAGTAGATAGAGTGTCAGCAGCACGAGTTCTGCTATGGCTACCGCAACCTTAAATCCATAGGGCAGAACGGGCGCGTGATGCTGAGAGAAGAAAGCTTCCATGATTCCGGCCCACACCAGCATCATCGCCAAGCCGGCGACCAGCACCAGCCATTCGCGCATCGATTGTCGAAGATTGCGATCCTCGCGCCGATGGAGCAGCAAACGCGCCAGGTAAAACCCGGCCTGACCGGCGATCAGGATCGATGGAATCTCAAACACGCCGTGTGGCAACAGCCAGGCCGACACGAACAATCCGAAGCCCCGTTGCGTGTAATGAACGGCCACAGCTCCGAGCAGTACGCCGTTTTCGAAAAGGAGAAGTGCCGTCCCGATGCCAAAGGTTACACCGAGTGCCGCGGTGAGCAGCGCTACCTCGATGTTGTGCCTGATCAGTTGCGCCGAGAATGCTGCTTCGGTCTGTGCGGAGTTCAGGTGCTGACTATGTCCGTGTTCCTCCTCATGCACGCGCTGGCCCGGATTGCGAAGGTAGTCCGCCGGGAGCAGCACGTCCACGGAAGCGGGATCGTAGTGCACCGCAAGTCCGCCCAGGGCACAGCCCAAAATCGTGACCAGCACGGCCAGGGCAAAGGAGGGCAACTGCCGCCGAAACGATTCCGGGAATGCCCTGAAGATCCTTGACCAGCGGCGCGGCTGCCAGAGTTCGGAGGGCGTCGGGGGCTCGTAATAGAGCTCCGCATAAGCTCGTGCCACCAGTCGCTCGAGGTACCGTGTTAGTTCGGGCGCCAACGCGCCGTGTGTGACGCGATTCAAATCTGCAGCAGCCTGGGCGTAAAGGTCTTGCAGTTGTTGCCCTTCGGCCGGATTCAATCGGCGGTCGGGTCGAGTTTCGAGCGCGTCCAGCAGTGATTCGAGGTTTTTCCAACGTGGCCGCGCCTGTGCCTGAAATCGTTCGAGATTCAAAATCACAGCCGCTGCTCCCGCTTGCTTTCCAGATATCCTTCAACCGCTGTTCGCAGGAACATCCCCGCAGGAAGATAGCGGAGTTGTACGCCCAATTGCCCCATTTGCCGCGCTAACGCGCCAAGGCGCTGGTTTTCTTTTTCACCTGCAAGTGCCGCAAACACATCCTGTTCGGTGTGCAATTCCTCCCTTGGCGAAAACGCTGGTCGCGCGTGAGCCGGCAAGATGCTCGTCATCAAAAGCGCATGTGACGAGCGGACCAGGCCAACTCCGCGGCGCAGGGAATCCGAAAGCCAGCGCTCCGTCAAGTCCGCCAGCAACAGCAGGTAGGCGCGCCGCCGCAACCGTACTCGAATTTCGCTAAACAGCGCTTCGTAATCCGCCGTCGTCGGCAATGGCTCAATATTTAACAGGCGCTCCCGGAATTGATGAAACTGGGATTGACCGCTTCCTGCGCGTAACCAGGATTGCGGCTCATCTGCATAGGTGACCAGCCCGAACTCATCGCCGAGTTCCAGCGCGACGGTCGCGCCCACCAGCGCCGTCTCCACAGCGAGATCCAGCAACCGTCGCGGCGCGCGCTCTTGTGAAACATCGCTCCAGGGACTCGCCGATGGGTCGAGTGCCATCGCCGATGTCCGCGATTGGTCCACTACGAAATATACTTCCTGTTTCTGCTCCCACTGAAAAAGCCGTGTGACCGGAGCGGAGCGGCGCGCCGTCGACTTCCACGCGATCTCTGAGTAGTTATCGCCGGGCTGGTACTCCCGCAAGCGCTCGAAATCGCGTCCGTGCCCAGTCCATGGCGTTTGTTGGGAGGCCACAAGCAGGCGATACACCGGGCTTCGTAGAATCTCCCGTCGCCCGGATCGCAAATCCGCTTCGATTCGCAAGGGCTCAGGTAAATCAAACCATTGCCGCAAGCGCCAGATTTGGAGGCGCGACCGCCGCTCGACTCCAACGCGCGGCCCAGGCCACAGCCCGCGCCGAAGCAAAGCGATTTCCGGCGACCACGGCCAGAGTTGGGTATGCACAGTACTTATCGAGGTTGATCCACTCTCGGCCGAACTCGATTGCCCAAGCTGCAGCCGCTGAGGCTCTCGTTTCACTCGAATTGCGACTTCGCTCTCTGGTGTTGCCGGCATGATTCCCACGCGGACTTCCCGGTACGGTCGCCGCCCCAAACCAGTGAGTGCGAGCGGAATCTGGATGGTTTGTCCTTCGCGTCCGCGAAGGCCTTCGTCTGGGGGCAGCAGGACTGGCGTCCCTTCTTGGCGGGTGAGCCACAGAGCGAGCGCATCCCAACACGCCAGCACCGTCACCGCCGTGACGGTCCATTCGAACCACAGCCATCCGTGCCTGGGCCATGGTGCGATGCATGCCCCCAGCGCCAGGAATCCTGTCACCCAGGCCAGCGAGACCTCTGGACCAAACCGCGTTCCCACCGGGAGGAGCGCGATCTGCCGCGTAAACTTTTGGCTTACAAGCGGGTCAGAACGCATCGGGGCGGCGGTAGCTTCGATGTCGGCAACGATAGACGCGCCGCGCCTAGCAACACCCGCTTGATTCCTGTCCGCAGCCGTCATGATTTCGCCCACTCTGATGCCATCCCTTGCTGGACCTGATACGTGTGCGGCTTACCGCGGTACTTCTACCGTCTCCAGCACCGTGTTGATGACCTCGCGAATCTCGACACCTTCCATTTCGAAGTCTGGCCGCAACAGGATGCGATGTTCCAGCACCGGTGCAGCCAGCGTCTTTACGTCCTCAGGCACCACGAAATCGCGCTCCTCGAGCGCCGCAAGGGCCCGCGACGCCGACAGTAGCGCGAGCGTCGCCCGCGGCCCCGCACCAACCCAAACTGCCGCGTGCTGCCGTGTTTGCCGAACCAAATTGACGATATAGCCGCTTACCGCTTCGCTCACGCGCACACGCCCGGTCGCTGCCCGCAATTGCTCGAGTTCGTCCGGTTGCAAGACGGGGGCGCGTAGTTCTTCCACCAGCCGCCGCTCCGGCGCTTCACCGTCGGCTACCAATCGCGCCAGTTCGTTCTCTTCTTCCGCCACCGGATAGCCCATGCGAATTTTCACAAGAAAGCGGTCCTTCTGCGCCTCCGGAAGCGGATATGTTCCCTGATGCTCGATCGGGTTTTGCGTAGCGAAGACAACGAAAACCGGGGACAGCGCGCAGGTTGCGCGATCAATGGTCACCTGTCGCTCTTGCATGGCCTCCAGGAGGGCAGATTGCGTCTTGGCGGGGGCACGGTTGATTTCGTCCGCCAACAGGAAATTCGTGAAAATCGGCCCGCGCACCAGCCGGAATTCTTGCGTCTTCAGGTCGAAAATACTCGTGCCGGTGATATCGGCGGGCATCAAGTCAGGTGTGAATTGAATCCGCTGAAATTCGCCAGCGACGGCCCGCGCCAGCGTCTTTACCAGCAGGGTCTTCCCCACGCCAGGAACACCTTCGATGAGCGCGTGGCCGCCGGCGAGCAGGGTTACAAGCGCGAGATCGATGGCTTGGTTCTGGCCGACAATCACGCGGCTCAGAGCCTCTCGAACCCGGCGCGCACCGCTCGTGATCGTTGCCATCGCTGCCGGTGATGGCGTTTCTGCGGGCGCGGATTGTGCTGGCGCGTCCGAACCCAATAACGGTTTCTCGTTCATGCGAACCGTGCCTCCTCGGGACCCTTCTTGAGTGAACATGTGGAACCGTCGGGCGCATCACGGTCGGCGCCAGCCAGACCTTTTGCGGCTGCGCGCCGCTCGGCGATCAGCTGGCTTAACTGCCGGTAGCCTGCCAGAGGAGGCTGCGCCAGCGCCGCACGCAGCCGCGGACCGCTCTGTGCATCTGCAGAAATAGCCTGCGCATCCTGCGGTGAACGGCGGCGGAACTCTTCCCAACATTCCGCTACTACCTGTTTTGTTGCGATGCTACGCTGCAACAGGCGTCGCGCGGCTACTCCGACTCCTTCGCTGTGACGCGTGATATGTGCGTCCCAATCCCGGGTCGGGCGTCGCACCAAGTCACCGCTCAGGCTCCAAAGCAGCGCCAGTAGAGTCGCCCAGGATAGCAGCAGCGCGGCCTGCAGCCGGTATCGCCGCACCAGCCAAAGCACGCCCTCATCCTGGTGTAGTCCGTGCAAGGTTTCATCTACCCAAACCACCGGCCGCCCACCGGTGAGAAAATCCAGCAGCGCCGGATCTGGACGCGCCTGGATCGCTTCGTTCAACAAAAATGATTCCTGGCTGGCAGCGATCAATTCGCCATTTCCGACTTTCCGCGTTGCCATGTAGGCATGCAAGTATGAGTCAGCGTCTGCATTGGCGTCCACGGGCCCCGAATAAAGGGCGGTCCATGCACCGTCTGTCTTGAGCCACGGGGCGTCGGCCCCGAGATACATCCTCTCGCTGCCCGCCGGCATCGTTTGCGGATCGGGAGAGATCCAAATTGGCCCAGACTTATGTGGAGTGTCACCCCACGTGTCTTCGACTTCCCAACCTTGAGACTCGGACCTTAGTTTCCAAGCGGGAGCAACGAGCACAACGCGCCCCCCGCGCGCAAGAAAATCCTCCACTCGTCTGCCCACCTTCTCCCCGCTCAGGAGATTTCCCATTGGCATTCTCCAATCAAAGGAAAAGCCGCCGATAAAGAATGCTGTTGTGCGCAACGCATTCTCATCGGACAGGGAGTCTTCATCCTGGCTGCGCTTCACTTGATACCCAGCGCGCCCATAGGAATCGAATAGCAGGCTGGTGCCGAAAGGGTCCTCGCGTAAGCTGGACCCCATATCACTCGTATTCGCCTGGTTCTGACGCGCCATGAGCGGCAGAATCGCGAACATGGCCGCGAAAATCGCAGCCGCCAGCAGCGGACCACGCCAATTGATCCCATTGCCTTCGCCCGAGCTCTGGTCAAACATGGTGGAGGAACTCCCGCTGCTCCTGGCGATAGCTGGTGACCGCCTCGGGCGTCACCGCATGAGACCCGTACCAAACACGATCGAACTCCCGCAGGCTGCCGCGTAGCTTCTCAGGGATTTCCGTCCGCGCCTCAATCGCCGCCTGCGGACGCCGGAGCCAACGGCGCGTAAACTCATCGAGGTATTCGCGGTTCGTGCGGTCACGGCGAATCGCCAACCATTCGCGCTGCGCCAATCCCGCAAGCAAACCGAAATACGCCGCGCGCAGAGCGAAGCGCAGTTCGCCTTCCCCTTCCAGCCGGCTTGCCAAGCTGAACCATTCCTCCTCAGAGCGCTGACTCGCCGCCGCACTGTCGCTCAGATCGGGTATGGGAGCGATGGCCAGCGGGATGGAAAGCGATGCCGTCTCCCTTCGTTGCCGCAACCAAAAGAGCACCCCGGTCGCCGCGAGAGTCAAAATTCCAACCAGCGCCAGCCATACTCGAAGGTCCTTGAGTTGCCAATCGCCGCGCTTTTCGTTTTCAGGGGACAGGCTCAACCCGCGGGGCCACAGTTTGCGAAGAAAATTCCTCAACGTATCCCATGACTGCTCGATACTGTGTCCGATCTTGGATAGCAGCTTGTCAAACCAGGTAGGCGGACTCGGATGCTCGGCGTCGTGCCAGCGATAAATCGCCCGCTGTGACTCTTGATCCAAGGCTTGGCGCAATCTTTGGATCCGTGCTTCGCGAGCGGAATGGTCCGGCGTGTCCGTTGTGCTTTGAGTTGGCTGGACCTCCGCTGCGCGCGCCGTTGGCGACAGGGAAACTCCGGCCAGGATCGTAGCCAGCACGAACAATGCACCACTCATCGCCCTGCCACCAGCATTGGACACAATCATCTGGGCCTTCTTTTGCCGCTCCCGTGGCAGGCTCGCCAGTAACCCGCGCAGGTCGTCTCCTTCGCGCATCGAGCGCAAATGCTGATAAACCACCGCGAACGTGCATTTGACGATGGGGTCAAGCGCCAACCACGCACCCGCGAACAACGAAAGCCAGAAGGCGGAACTTTGGACCAGGGCGTATATCCCCATTCGCGTGGATAGGAGAGTGTTCACTCCAAAAATCGAATGCAGGAGTTGCGGGAGAATCATCGCCAGGATCAGGCCATTCAGCCACACAGCGATCCAGAGAGGAAAGAGCATCAGGAAGAGAAGCACGCTTCCGCCGAACCATTGACTCGCGAGCGCCAGGCAACCGGTAAACGAACGCCTCTCCGAGATATCTTCCTGGACCTGAAGGCTGGCGAATTGACACGCGCTATAGAACCACGATGACCCAGCGATGCTTGGCAGTGTGGTCAGCGCGCCGACACTCAGCATGATCTTCCACGCCAGCAGACGTCCCGCAGCCGCCGCTTGCGCGGCTGTGCCTGCAGGTTTCGACTTCGGCAGGCTAAACGCACGTTCGCGAACATGCTGCATGTAGCTGCCGACCATCCACACGCGCAGAACATACCCGCCGGTGAGCAGCCCTGCCTCCGTTAGCAGGGCTCCGTCTGCTATCCGAATCTGCCCGTTGACCACCCACATCGGAATGAAACAAAGGACGAGCGGCGCGCTGCCCAGGTAATAGCGCCACGCCTCCTGTCCGAATGTTGACCAAAACAGGGCAAATCCGCGCTCCAATGCCTCCAGTGAGCTCAGCCCGCTTCGGCGAACGCGCGCAGGCATGCGGTGTACACGTTGCGGAGCAGACGGAACCAGCACAGCTTCACTCATGGTTTAGCCTGGGCAGCCGATCTTCGACAACTTGACCGAGATTCAAGTGCTGTTCCGGCGTATTCGTGCGCCAACGCAGCAAAGCGAAGAAAAGCGCTGCCAAACAGGCCAGCGCTGTGAGTCCGGCCAGAACTTCCCCGAACACGCGCGCCAGAGACGCCTTCGGCGCCCGCGGATGCGCTAACCGACGCAGACACGGCGGGCAGGCCAGCTTCCCCTCCTCGTCGGTCACACATTCGCGGCAGAACGTTCCGCCGCAGTGTGGGCACCTTGCCGCCGCTTCCCGCAGCGGATGAAACAAGCAGCGAGCATGCCGCAAGCCCGTGGTGGAGCCTTTCTGGGAGGGTATGGCTGGTGAGTCAGGACGCATTCGTCGGCGTTGCAGCTGGGATGGGGGCGGTCGCAGATGCTTCGGATCTCGTTGGAACAGGAGGCTCCGCCGATTGGGTGATGCTTGCGGGAGCGGCTGGTTGCTCGATGAAGCCGCGAGTGGCGCAAACCGCCGCATCAATCTTGTCGAGGACCTTCGGTGCGCGGCGTGTTCGCTTTACTAGCGGCAGCTCAACGCTCGCTCCCGTGGTGCGAATGCGCGACCCGGCCGTCGGCCCGAGGGCCAGTTCCAACGCCACCCACGCGAGAGCCACACCGCCGAAAATTGCGCCGGCCGTGGAGTTCACCCACTGCCACAGCGAAGCGCTGAGCGCGGTCAGCAGCACGCCCGGAATGATCAGTCGCAACCACCACAAACGGCTGGGCCACACGACCACAGATTCCAAGTCGCGCAAATAAAACCGCCGGTACTCGACCGTGTACATCGTGACCTTTGCGGCCAGCAAACAGTCCTCACTCAGATACCACTTCGTGCCGCCCAGGCTGCCAACGCGCGATATTTTGCGGAAAGCACTCTTCAATCAGTGCCTCCTCGCCATCCAAGCTATGAGCGTCGAACTAGCGACCAGGAGCGGAAGCCAAGCGAGTCCCACATACGCCGCCCAAAACCGCCACCCGGAACGCGGAATCAAGTAGGAACCAGGCGCCTTCCGATACTTCAGGTGCAAGAAAATCACGGTCGGGAGCGCAGCCACAATTGAGGGCCAAACGAGAATCCATCCCCACCCGACTGTCACCGCGATGGAATCATAGAGCACATCGCGGTACCGCCATTCCGCCTTGCCCGCCTCCGAGCCGGATTCGGCACGCCCGCGCTCGAAGCACGTTGGACATACGTGCTCCACTCCCAACTGCAAGTCGCATAGCGCGCACACGAACCTTCCGCATCGTTGACAGCAGGCCTGAAATGCCTTGTCTGGATGGAAAAAACATGTCGCTTGGTGCGACAGTGCCGTGGCCGCATTGTTGTTCTGGCGAACCACTGGCCAGACGCGGATCTGCAGCCGCTTGTCGCAGTAGGGGCAGCTTTGCAATCCTGTGTCAACCGGGACGAACTCCCCTGCACAACTGGGGCACGAGAGTGTGCCAGAGCCAGAAGGCGAAGACATCGGGTTACCACCTGCGGAAGAGGCCGTCGGGTCGGACCCGGCACTGTAGGGGTTGATGCTAAGGCTCACGCTACGCTCGGTTATAAATCACCCTCGTGTCACACACCCGGTCATGCAAGGCTCGCTTCTCGTCATCGGTCCCCAACATAATCGAGCTGACCAGCATGAGGATGAAATTTACATAGGGAATGCCGGCGGTAACAACATTCCACATAAAGTAGCGCCCAACGCATACGCCCCAGCTCAAACTGCGGCCGTCAGGCCGGACGACTCTCATTCCGCAGGCCATTTTTCCGAGAGTTGCACTGCGATACTTGAGCATCAGAATCTCGTAGCAGCCTCCGATGAGGAAACCCACTAGAAAGAAAGTGAGAAACGCGGCCCCTGCCGACGCAGGGTTAGGTGTGCCACGTGTTTGAGTGGCTGTCCGGAGTAGGTTCGGTATGAGCAGAGCGCCGAGAATCAGGAATGGCACTCCCAAAACAAAGCCATCGATCATGCGCGCCCCGAAGCGGATCCAAAATCCGCTATAGCGCCAAGCCGATGGCGATCCGCCGCTTGCCATCACCCGGCTCAAAAATGCTGGCTTGCAATCGGCGCACACCCAGCTCCCGGCGATCTGCACCAAGTCTGAAGGCGCGAGCGACCGCCCGCATTGGGAACACGCCAAGACGGTTTGGATCGGGGTTTCCTGGCTCATTGAGTATTCTCCCTGGTGCGCAAAGTCGCCATAAGCCTAGCGCAAGCGGTTCGCCAAGCCAAGTACCAGTATCTAGACCGAAGGCCATGACCCTCGCGGCCTGCGGTTGTTTCTTAGGAGCACTCCTAAGTTGAGGAAGGGCGAATGTATGACAACCATTTTTCCTGTTATGCCGGCCAAGTCTTCAACCCATCCAGAACTTCCGGGCGCGCGCATCACCTGGCCACTGCGGCAACGACGTCAGCGCTGGCCTGCTGGTTCGGCTGGGTACAGGCAAGGTGCTGGCAAGTTACTTTTTGCCGAACAGGTCCAGCTGTCTTCCATCATTGAAAATGTGAATGTGCCACTTTCTTGCGTCAAGCCGAGGACGATCACGTCGACAATGTGAACGACTCTCTGGCTTATTACATCGCGCTGAAAAACGCTGCGGTTCCGGTGGAGGTGGACCTGCCTGGAGATATGGCTGGGATGATTTCGGAATAAATGCTCTAGGATCGTAGGCGGGCAATTCGTCTAGGAAGACTATTACCAGTTAAATTTAGTTAACCAGGCCTCTCACGATGTTCTCCACCTGCCCGAGGTGATTCAGGTCATGTCCGGCATATATCCTCACGATGCGAGCGATCGATTCTTTGCCTCGCTCCTGGTGCATGCCATAGTGCTCCCAAAATTCCTTAGGCAGCCCTTTGAGCATGGCCAAGTTGTGGGTACGCAATACCTGAAAGAATTCCAGGGAGTCTTTGGCGTCGCGGCCGGCGTAGTCGAAAGCCTCCGCCCAGACATTCTGGTCGTATGCCTGGATAGGGGCGCCATCGTTTCCCAAGATATGACGCAGCCGCCAAGCAACCACGATTTCGGTATCCGCCAAATGGGCCAGGATTTCGCTGATCGACCATTTGCCGGGCGCCGGCTTTCGCGTGAGTTGTTTCCGGCTTAACCCTCGAATTAGCCCTGCAAGTCTTTTCGGTGTCTCGCGTTGCACCTTCAGAGGGTCTTTGCCTTTGATATGGCCCAGAAGGCGCTGAACATACTGTTGCGGCGTCTCCTGCATGTCCGCTCCTTTCAATTTGAGGCCGTGGTGCCGGACTGCACGATCTATTCCAACTCGAACCTCTCCCACTTCCACCCCGCTATGCCCCCCAGCATCTTCTTCACTTTTCGATTGAGGCGCGCGAGGCGGACTGCCGCTTTATCCGCTCCGTTGCAGTGGGGGCCGCTGCAGTAGACCACGAAGGCGACGCCGGCAGGGAATGCGGCGAGGTTGCGCTCGACGATTCGGCCGTGGGGCAGGTTGATGGCTCCGGGGACGTGGCCGACGGCATAAGCCTCCGGGCTGCGGACATCCAGGATGACGTAATCGGGCTTGCCCGACTTCAGGTCCTCGTGGACATCCCAGCAGTCGGTTTCGAATTCGAGCAGTTTTTCGAAGTGTTCGAGGGCGGTCATGGGACTACTTTCGCGCGCCTGGGCGGCCGGGTCGAGAGGCAGAAATGCCAATATGCGCTAAAATCCTGCCATGGCGCTCCACGATCCGCGCAAGCTTGCCGCCATGGCGTATGACGGCATGGGCACATTCGAGCTGGGAATCGTTTCGGAGGTGTTCGGGCTGTCCCGGCCGGAGCTGAACGTCCCCTGGTATGAGTTCCGCGTGTTCTCCCTGGACCGCGCGCCGCTGCGGGGCACCGGCGGGATTCGCGTCCAGGCGCCGCATGGAATGGGTGTGCTGCGAAGCGCTGGGACCATCATCGTCCCCGGCTGGCACGTGGACAAAGCTCCGCCCGAGGCGCTTCTCCGCAGACTGCGGGCGGCGCACGCCGCGGGGGCACGGCTGGTTTCGATCTGCTCCGGCGTATTCGTGCTCGCGGCCACGGGGCTACTCGATGGCAAGCGGGCCACCACGCATTGGCGGTATGCGGAACGGCTGGCCGCGCGTTATCCACGCATTCAGGTGGAAGCGGACCGCCTATATGTGGATGAAGGCAGCCTTCTCACTTCGGCGGGCAGTGCGGCGGGGATCGACCTGTGTCTGCACATTGTGCGGCGGGACTATGGGGCGGAAGTTGCGAACTCGGTGGCGCGGCGCCTGGTGATGCCGCCGCATCGGGATGGCGGGCAGGCTCAATTCGTGGCCGAGCCGCTGCGGGACCGGCGCGAGCAGGGCCTGGCGCCGGTGCTGGCATGGGCGCAGGCGAATCTGACACGGGCGCTGCGGGTGGACGATCTGGCGCGGCGCGCCGCGATGTCGCCGCGGACCTTCGCGCGCCAGTTCGTGCGGCAGAATGGCACGACGCCGCACCAGTGGCTGATCCATCAGCGCGTACTGGCAGCGCAGCACCGCCTGGAGAAGACGGGGGAGAGTATCGACCAGGTCGCGGCTGCCGTGGGTCTGGAATCGGCGGCCACGCTGCGGCTTCACTTCGCGCGCGCCGTGGGGATTTCGCCGGCGGCGTACCGGCGGCGCTTTTCCACGGCAACCACTGGGCGGATTGAGACTGAGAGGAGGTTCCTTGGACCGCCGAGCCGCGGAGGACCGTCGCCATAACTTCTTGACACTTCTTCGACACCTTCTCCGTTGGCAGGCGATCCTCTCCCCGATCACGCTATCCTAATATATGCTATATATATAACAGTACGAAATGACTATACCGTCGTCAAGAGAAGTTCCGTGGTTGCTCCTTGTCTTCAGCCTTCCTACGAAGAGTGCCAGTCAGCGTGTGCAAATCTGGCGGAAGCTGCAGCGCTACGGAATGCTGCCGCTGCGAAGTGCTGGATATGTTCTCCCCAATACCGCCCCCAACCAGGAACGAATGGAATGGCTTGCCACTGCGATTCGTACATACAAAGGGCAGGCCTCGGTCGTTCAGGTACAAGCGATCGACGACTTGCCTTCCGATCGTCTGAAGCACCTTTTCATCGAGGCTCGTTCGCGCGACTATCAGAGACTTCTGCATGAGGCGAAGAAAGTTCTCGCCATCGCTGTTTCAAGAAGACCTGGCGGAGCTTTGAATCGGATTCGCCGCCGTTTCGTTGAACTTCAAGACATCGACTTTTTCGAGAATCCATTGCGCGGAAAGATCGAGAACCTGCTTGCGCACGCTGATCAAACTGAGATCGGGAGAGGCCGCAAACACGGCGGGAAGTCCAGCGAATACGTAAATCGCATGTGGATGACTCGCCCGCGGCCAGGCATCGATCGTGTTTCATCGGCCTGGTTGATCCGTCGTTTTATCGATCCGAAGGCACGGTTCATTTTCGATGCAGACCCGAACGCCCACATGGAAGCGATTCCCTTTGACATGTTTTGCCCACGAGGCTTCGGCCACCGGGGAGAGGACTGTACGTTCGAGACCTTACAGAAAGAATTCTCGATAAAAGACACGCGCGTCAAGCGGATTGCACAGATTATTCACGATGCCGATCTCGGCGATGACAAGTTCGGTCGAGCCGAGGGACAAGGTCTGGACAAAGTGCTGAATGGATGGGCCAAACAGGACGTGCCTGATGAGGAACTCCTTCAGCGCGGGATGGACTTGATTGAAGGCCTGTACGAGTCCATGGGATGACGCGTCGGAGGAGGCAATGGCAACGACGGATGGAATCCGAAAGCTGCTGCTCATCAGCAACTCTACGCTTCATGGAAGTGGCTTCTTAGACCATGCCGAAAAAGAGATCCAAGATTTTGTTGGGCGCCGGTCCAAAGTCCTGTTCGTCCCTTACGCAATGTATGACCGGGGCGGCTACTCGATGAAAGTGCGGGAACGCCTTCACAGGATGGGTCTCTCGGTCGCCCCAATCCACGATCTATCCAACATGCCTCGTGCTGTGGAGGAGGCGGAAGTGATCTTCATAGGGGGAGGAAATACATTCCGGCTCCTGAAAGCGCTGCATGATAACAGCCTCGTGAGGCCGATTCAAAGAAGAGTAGAGAGTGGTACGCCGTACATCGGATCAAGTGCCGGTTCCATCGTTGCCTGCCCCACGTTAAAGACAACCAAAGACATGCCCGTGGTGCAGCCCACGTCATTCGAAGCGTTGGGACTGGTGCAATTCCAGATCAGCCCTCACTATCTAGACCCTGATCCGGCTTCCACCCATATGGGAGAAACCCAAGAACAACGCATCATGCAGTTTCTTGAAGAAAACGAAGAAGCCGTGGTTGGGCTGCGAGAGGGCTCGATTCTTAGAGTAGAAGGTGCCGAAGTGATACTGAAGGGGCCGAACAGGGTACGCATATTCCGGCGCGGGGAGGAGCCCGTTGAGGCTGCCGCGGGCTCAGATCTCGGTCCGCTTTTGGAGAAAACACCGGCTCACCTAGGAAGAGCCGCATGAAGGCGGAAGAAGTATTGCTACTGAGCTCAGGCCAGGTTCAAGGCCTGCTCACGCTCGATGAGTGTATCGCGGCGGTAGAGCTCGCTTTCCGCACACATGGAGAGCATAAAGTGGTTCCCCCTGCCGTGTTAAGCCTGCATGCAAAGGGTGGTGGATTTCACGTCAAAGCCGGGATGCTGAAGCTTAATCACTCGTATTTCGCGGCCAAAGTGAACGGAAATTTTCCTGAGAATCCTTGTCGATTTGGTTTGCCAACCATTCAGGGACTCATCGTGCTCTGCAACGCAGACAACGGAGCTCCACTTGCGGTGATAGATTCCCGGCAGATCACTTCACTCCGCACGGCCGCGGCGACCGCTGTCGCCGCGAAAGTTCTGGCGCGGCCCGATTCACACACAGTCACCATCTGTGGATGCGGGACTCAGGGACGTACCCAACTCATGGCCCTCACACGTGTCTGCCCTGTTCACCTCGTGTTCGCCTATGACAAGGACACGAAACAAACAGAGCGTTTTGCGCGATCTATGGCTGGAGAGTTGGGGCTGGATGTACATCCTGCGAGCGATTCGTCCGATGCAGTTCGACAGAGTGACATTTGCGTCACCTGCACCACGTCTTGCGAACCAGTGCTGCATGCCGATGATGTCTCAGCCGGAACATTCATCGCCGCTGTCGGAGCTGACGACCCCAAAAAACAAGAACTTCACGTGGATCTGATGGCCCGAAGCAAGGTCGTATGCGACGTCCTAGACCAGTGTGCCTCGATGGGGGACTTGCATCATGCGTTGGATGCGGGCGTCATGACGCGAGCCGACGTGCACGCCGAACTGGGGGAGATCGTTGCCGGGAAAAAGGTAGGCCGCGAATCGGCGGAAGAGATCACGATCTTCGACAGCACCGGCATGGCGCTGCAGGATGTCGCCGCAGCAGCCGTCTTATACGAAAAGTCACAGATGCAAGGATCAGGTGTCCGATTGAGTTTCGCAGCTTAAAAAGGGAGACTGCAAAAATATGCCCACGCTCATACAAGCGAACAATTTGTCTGCCAAACTCCCGAGAATTCTCACAGCCGGCATGGTGATCATGCTCTTCTTCTGTTGCCGGCTTCCCGCTACAGGACAAACGGCCAGCTCGACTCCAAGTGCCGACGACTGGAAGGAAGTCGAGGCTGCCATGGGCCGATCCGGGCAAATGCAGCCGGGAGGCGTAATCAGGTTTGGAATGCCTCGAAAGGACCTCCACGTCGTGCTTAATGGCGTCGAGATCAAACCTGGGTTGGCCTTAGGCTCGTGGGCCGCATTCAAGCGCGACGGTGGCGCCGCCATGGCGATGGGGGATCTGGTTCTCACGGAGGAAGAAGTCGAGCCAGTAATGATGAAACTCCAGGAGGGCGGTATCCACGAGTCTGCCGTGCACAACCATTTGATTGGAGAATCGCCGCATGTGATGTACATGCACATAGCCAGCCACGGTGATGCGGTGCGGATGGCAAGGACAATTCACGAGGCGCTCGCCCTTACGAAGACTCCTAGTCCCGATCCAGCTTCCGCGACTCAGTCAGCCCCCGAACTTGGTTTTGACCAAAAGCAAGTCGAGCAGGCTCTTGGGCACACAGGGAAGGTCAACGGTGGAGCTTTGCAGATCGGCGTGCCGAGGGCGGAAACGATCACCGATTCGGGTATGTTGGTTCCCCCGTCGATGGGTGTGGCAACGGCACTCAACTTCCAGCCCACCGGGAATGGGAAGGCAGCGATCACCGGCGACTTTGTGCTTCTCGGCAGCGAAGTGAATCCAGTCATCCAGGCGCTGCGCCAGAACGGAATTGCCGTGACAGCCTTGCACAGCCACATGCTGATGGAAGAGCCACGCCTGTTTTTCATGCATTTTTGGGCAAACGATGATGCGCTGAAATTGGCGAAGGGTTTGCGAGCAGCACTAGACAATACCAACTCTGCCAAATGAACGTGAAATCCAGCTCGCCCGTCCATGAGCCAACAACGGCGTCGTCGCCCAGCTTGTTGGGTGTTTCCTGTGGCTTGGAACGGTCGGCTTCGGTGGGCCAATCGCGCTGGCAGGTCATATGCAACAGGACCTGGTTGACGAGCGCAGCTGGGTTCCTAAGGAAGACTACGTAGAAGACTCGCGCTGGCCCAACTTGGGCCGGGACCGCTTACCGCGCAGCTCGCCATCTATCTCGGCTACATTCGTGCCGCCGTGCTCGATGCCACCACTGTAGGCATCGCCTTCATCCTGCCATCCTTCCTGATGGTATTGGCGCTCTCGGCGGTCTACGTCCGCTACGGCGGGGTAGTGCAGGGACACCACTGGCTGACCGACCACCAATTCGTGGATGCAGTCGCCGTCGCAATGATTACACCCGGTCCGGTGGTCATCACTGTCGCTTTCATCGGTTATCTCTTCGCAGGTGCAGCAGGGGCAACAGTTGCTGCTCTCGGAATATTCTTGCCGGTATATCTCGTGGTTGTATTGCTGGCGCCCTCCTACAAGCGCTGGTCCAAAAAATCCTCAGCTAAGTGCTTTCGTCCGAGGTGTTACCGCAGCAGCCACTGGGGCAATTGCCGGTGCTGTTGTGGTTTGTTCGCCGGTCGGTTTACGACCTCCCTACCATCGTGATCTGCATTGTCAGTCTCGGGGTTCTGTTTCGCTGGAAGATTCCGGAGCCGGTTCTGATCGCGTGTGCCGCTGTAACCGGCCTAGTTCTGAGATACGCCTGAACGGTTGCGCGTAAGACGACACGGAGGATCGATATGAAAACACAAGTTGTATTAGCAGACCGGGAGGATTACTCGCCCCGGTCGGAGGCTCCTGGAGAGCACGAGGCCGCAGCCCACGCCCCCGAGCACCGGGTTCTCGCGGAAGGATGCCCGGAGCACGTCTAAAACCGCGTTGGAATTTTCACGAACCTTTCCTTCTGAGCCCCTGGCCTCGCAGGTCTGCCCATATGCCATGACATGGGCTACAGTTCGCCCGGCACACGTTGCAGCGATTGTCGAAGGGGGAGAGAGTTGAGAGCCGAGATTCTTCCCCACGAATCTCTCCAAGACAGTCTCAAATTCGCTGCCTTCATTGACTTGCCCTATCCCTAGACCTAACATTTCAGCCACATGATCGGCCTGACCATCTCGCATTACCGCATTGTCGAGAAGCTCGGTGGTGGCGGGATGGGCGTGGTGTACAAGGCAGAAGACCTAAGTCTGGGTCGACGTGTTGCACTGAAGTTCCTTCCCGGTGAGCTATCCAACGATTCCCAAGCCTTGGAGCGGTTCCGGCGGGAAGCGCGAGCCGCCTCCGCCCTCAACCATCCAAATATCTGCACGATTTACGAGATCGAGGAGTATGAGGCTCGACCATTCATCGCAATGGAGTTTTTGGAGGGTGAAACGCTAAGGCAGGTGATTGCCAAGAGGCGCTTGCAGATCGACGAAGTTGTCGACTTGGGCATTCAGATTGTGGGTGCCCTTGACGCTGCTCATGCGAGAGGGATTATTCACCGGGACATTAAGCCGGCGAACATCTTCCTCACTGCACAGGGTCAGGCCAAGGTTCTCGACTTTGGTGTGGCAACATGGGAGACGCCCGGCAATGTAATCGAGACCTCGTTAC